>Ga0180218_1001998_pt1 | contig 11250 bp, 15 predicted proteins | sample eDN3rd37CKraftBY_FD_151334 | JGI IMG/M metagenome (GOLD analysis project Ga0180218, IMG submission 151334) | Enriched backyard soil microbial communities from Emeryville, California, USA - eDNA 3rd pass 37_C Kraft BY (version 2) (version 2) | ecosystem: Environmental > Terrestrial > Soil >... | reverse complement strand
CGGACCGGTGCTGTTGCCGCTCATGATTTTCCATCAGATCCAGCTCATGGTTTGCGCGATGCTGGCGCAAAGATACCCCCGTGCTGAAGAAGGAGACGACATCGCACAGGCTAAGAGGCCCGCGACACAGGCCCGATAATCGAATCGTATAGCCCTCCGGTCATGCATGTCGTACCGTAACCTCGGAAACTACGCGCGGTAATTCCGTCCCCTTTTGCACCTTCGGCCTCGATACTTTGGGTAGCCTGTCTGCATGCTGTCTGTGCAGCGGCAATTGAACCCGAAGAGGCCTTATGACACTTCTTGCCCGCATCAATAAACTGAAGAACACCGTTCTGCAGGCGCAAAATCTTGACGTAGCCTGGATGGAGTTCTTCGACCTCACGGTGCATCCAGACTTCATGAAGCAGTCTGTGCCATGCCAGCTCGAGAACCTTCATTTCATACTGGACCAGATTGGCAAAAGCATTATGCCTGGCGGTAAGGGCACGCTTCGGGCGGCGCCGATAGTCAGGTGCGCGGGCACCGACTTCTATCATGGCGCCCTAGAAGCAGGCGACAAGCCCGGCGCCTTTATCTACTTCGACGACGCGGGCGTGGGCATGGCGGCCTTCGTCGCGTACGGCGCCAAGACCGAGCTATGCCGATTCACCGCCACTATGGTCAACAGCCCGCATTGTTTCGTGCCGGCCGCGGGCGGTTCGCCGGCCACGCATTGATCGCATTCAGCCGGCGGGAAAAACCCACCTTCAAGAGGGAAATCAACCCTTCCTGCCTTTCCATGAGCCACCCTTATACCGGCATCTCCGCGGACATTGCATAAGACATGCATATTTAGCTAGACTAGATCAAGCGTAGATGGAGGCTGATATGCTGCTCGCAAATATGCTGCTAGCCAAATTCACCCTTTATAGGCGATCACCGTAAGCTTCTCGAGCAGGCAAGAAAGATGACCACTGCCCTTGGCCAACCCCAATCCACTCTTCACATCGCAACAGCCTGCTTCATCAATTCCGCCAACGCCTTGCTGGTGGTCCGAAAGCGAGGCACAAAAATGTGGATGCTGCCTGGCGGCAAGCTGGACGCGGGTGAAACTGCCGAACAAGCATTGGTGCGTGAAGTCGGCGAAGAGCTTCAGGTTTCCCTAAGCCCGAGCGACATTTCATTTCTTGGCAGCTTTCAGGCCGCGGCAGCCAACGAGCCTGATACACGGGTAAGCGCCAATGTATTCCGGGCACGGCTTCCAGACGGACAGCGGTTCAGCCCGGCGGCAGAGATAGAAGCTACCGATTGGCTTTCCCTGGATATGCCCGTTCCAGCTACAGTTGCCCCGCTGCTTCGGGAACACATTATTCCTGTGCTGCAGACGGCGGCATTGAAGTAGTAAGCGAAGTACCGGAAATCTGTTTCGCCGTTCTGAGCGAATAATTCCGCTCGTACACCTCTTCCCCCATCGCCTCTATCTGCTGCTGCACCAGCACCTTGAATGGTGCGAGCAAACGCTGGAAATCCTGACCGGGCTCCAGCATAGACAAACTGCGCGATATGGCTTCAATAGTGGAAACGGCGGCCGGCTCGCTGGCCTTGCGTACTCTGTATTCAGAAGGCTCGCCGGGGGGAAGGCCGAGGCGGGGCAAGGTGTTCAGCACAGGGTTCAGCTGGACGATCTTGCGTGCCTTGCGCCAGGTTCCGTCGGGCACGATAAGTAATGCCGGCCCACCCTCGGCAAATGCACTCGGCCACTCTGCCTCGCTCGACCGGGGACGGCTTTGCAGCTCGGGCCGAGGCCGGCCCTCATCTTTCTCGGGGAACAATAACAGAGCCCGACCGATGGAGGCCACTATGCCATCCAGTTGGGGAAAATGTTCGCCCACGAGCAGTTCCGCATGCTCCAGGCCCAACACCGCCAGCCGCGCGGTGTTCAAGGGGTGCTTGGCCTCGTCGGGATGCTGCAGGACCAACACACGCGTACGGTTGGAAATGCTTGGTATATGCGTGCAAAGGCAATGCGACAAGGGACGTTGGCACCGGGTACACCGGCGCCGAGGTCGTTTCTTCTGTATGGGCATAGGCCCCATTTTACGAGATCGGGCAAGCCGCTGAAGGGCTCCATACAACAGAGGAATAGCCTGCAGCCAGCCTGCCTAACGCCGCAAATGCAGTACGCATCAGCCTTCTATGCGAAACCCCCTCGAATCGATTTTGACATCGGGCTTGTAGTTCACAATACGCTCGGATGAAATGTGGATGCCCAGCAATTGGGTCACCTCGGTCGGACTTGTGGTGAAAGCATGCCAAACCCCGGGGTGCAACTCGACTGTGTCGCCCTTCTTCGCCACCACGGTCTGTACGCCGTCGTCTTCGATCCGGAACTCCGCCGAACCCTCGAGAACGATCAGATACTCGATATACGGATGGCAGTGAAAGGGCACATCGTAGCCCGGCTGGCAAGTCTGCAACGCAGTGCGAATCGGCGTACTCTGCCGGGCGTCTCCGATCAGCACCCGCAAGTCGCTTTTTGGGCCATAGGACACGTATTCCGCATCCTCGATCCGTCTTACTTTGAACCCGTTCACGTCCTTCTCCTTCTGTTACTGAGAGAGTTTCCACTCGCCGTCTTTCACCTGCACCAGCACGCGCGCACGTTCGTCCACGCCATAGTGGTCGCTTGGGCTCATGCTGTAGACCGCATGGGTGCCCTTTACCTCTTTGTTGCTTTCGAGCGCATCACGCAGCGCCTGGCGGAATTCGGGGGTGCCGGGCTTGGCTTTTTGCAAGGCGACGGGAATCGCGGCCTGTATGAGCAGGCCCGCATCCCAGGCGTAGGCGGCAAAGGCGTTGCGGCTGCCCGCGCCGTAGCGGCCCTCATAGCGCTCCAGGAAGTCCATACCCGTGGCCTTCAATGGATGATCGTCGGACAACTGCTCCGCGACCACCACGGCTCCGGTCGGGGCAATGACGCCTTCGGCGCTTTTTCCGGCGACCCGGATGAAGTCTCGATTGACCACGCCATGAGTGTGATAGATCTGCTGGCGATAGCCACGGTCCACCGCAGCAAGCTGGGGCAGCGCCCCCGGTGTTCCCGATGCGCCCACGAAGATGGCGTCGGGCTTGGTCGAGACCACCTTCAGCACCTGGGAGTTCACAGATGTGTCGTTCCGGGTATAGCGCTCGTTGGTGGTAACGGTGATGCCGCGCGCTTCTCCGCCGCTCTTGGCAAAGTTGTAGTTCATGTCACCCCACGAATCCGAGAACCCGATATAGCCGAGATTCTTCACCTTATGGGCCTGCATATGATCCAGCAAGGCATTGACCATCAAGGGAATGGGCTGGGGCACGGCGAATGAATACGGCTGTTCGGCGGCCTTTATGGGAATGGGGCAGATGGCGATCAACGGAATCTTGGCCTCGTTGGCCACGCTGCCTTGGGCGATGGCGACCGGTACGGTGCTCGAGCCAATGATGACGTCGACCTTTTCTTCGGTGATCAGCTTGCGGGCGTTTCTTGCACCCACGGTCGGATCGCTGGTGTCGTCCAGCAGGACGTAGCGAACGTCCTCCCCGGCGACCGTCCGGGGCAACAGGGCCACGGCATTGGCCACGTAAATGCCCAGCGAAGAGCCTGGGCCCGTCGAGCTGACGGACACGCCAACCACCACTTCAGCGCAAACGGCTCCGGACCATGCAGCCAGCAGCAGCGCCAAGAGTTTCTTTCTCATGTTGTCTCCTTTGGTAGATGGCGATTCCCTATTTTCTTGTTCACCGCCGTAGAATACTAATGTAGAATACTACACTAGAATACTACGGCGGGATCAGGTAGCGCGTCAACAATTAGACGAGGTTCCGTCATCAATGCAGGAGGAGGCAATGTCACAGCAGTTACAAAACAGGGTTGCACTGATAACAGGCGCCGCGAGCGGCCTGGGGCTTGCCATTACGCAACGCTTCCTGGCCGAAGGGGCCGGCGTCGTCGCATTCGACCGCAGCGGGCCAGCCCTGCAGAGGGAGTTCGGCGCCAGCGATGTAGTGTGCTGCGAAGGCGATGCGCGCTCGCAGGCCGACAACGCGCGCGCCGTCGCGCTGGCCCAAGAGCGCTTCGGCCGGCTGGATGTACTGGTCGCCAACGCCGGCGTCTATGACAATCGCAAGCCGTTCCTCTCCTTCTCGGCCAGCGAGCTCGAGACCGCGTTCGACGAACTTTTCGCCATCAACGTCAAGGGATACATGCTCGCCGCCCGCGCTGCGGCGGACATTCTGGCGCAGCATCGCGGCTCCATCATCTTCACCAGTTCCGTCTCGGGCACCCACGCCGGCTTCGGCGGAGCGCTGTACGTGTCAGCCAAGCATGCCATCAACGGCTTGACCAGGCAGTTGGCTCTGGAGCTGGCGCCGCACGTCCGCGTCAACGCCGTCGCACCCGGCTATGTGCCGACGGCCCTGCGCGGCCTGGAAAGCCTGGGCCAGAGCCAGAACCCAAGCGCCCCCGCCGCCACCGACCTTCCGTTGCAAGCCATTGCAACGCCGCAAGACTATGCGTCAGCCTATGCTTTCCTGGCATCGGACGCGGCGGCGCATATGGCCACGGGAAGCATCCTGGACCTGAATGGCGGAACCGCGCTTCGCGGCCCCAGGCTCTAGGACGCGGGGCCTGTACTTTTCGTTAGAGGACAAAAGAATGAACGATTCGAATATCTTGAGCCCATCGTCCGACACCGACGCTACCCCTCTTCCCCCACTGATTCCAGCCGACGCCGCCATGGGCGAATACCGGGCCGGAGACCTGTTGGCGCCCGACGGCTCGTCTGTGGACCGTCGCGTCTTTGTCGATGAAGGCCTCTATCGCCTGGAACAGGAACGGATCTTTGCCAAATGCTGGCTGTATCTCGGCCATGAAAGCGCCCTGCCCGAGAACGGCTCCTTCCTGACGATGACGATGGGCGAAGATCCGGTCATTCTGGTGCGCGACAAGACCGGCCGCCTGAGGGTCTATCTCAATAGCTGTACCCATCGGGGCGCCAGGGTGTGCCGTGTGGACTCCGGCGTAACGACCTCATTCAAATGTCCCTACCATGCCTGGACATTCAATACGGAAGGCCAGCTGGCCTCCGTGCCGCGCCTGGGGCCCGTGTACGGGGACAAGCTCGACCGCAGCCTGCACGGCTTGCGCGAGGCGCCCCACGTCGACAGCTTTGGCGGGATGATATTCGCAAGCTGGGATCCTCAAGCACCGACGCTGCGCGAATACCTGGGCGACATGGCCTTCTATCTGGACCTCATGCTGGACCGCATGGAAGGCGGCACTGAACTCATCGGCGGCGTTCACCGCTGGACGATCAACGTGAACTGGAAGATTCCGTCCGAGAACTTCGCGGGCGACCACTACCACGTCTCCTCCACGCACGGGGCCGGTGTCGAGATGGGCTATCGAAGCCGCCTCAGCAACGACGGCTATTGCATCCAGACCGGCAACGGCCATTCCATCGGAAGCGAGCGCGGCGGCGCGCAGCAGGGCACAGCCGTCAAGACCGACTATGACGCCTTCATTGCCCAAATGCGCAGCGAACTCGTGGACCGGTACGGGGAATCGGCTTCGGCCTTCGTCCCCATCGGGGTGGGCACGATATTTCCCAATATGTCCTTCCTGGACAGCGCGCGCTTCCGTTCCTTCCGGGTGTGGCATCCGCGCGGAGTGGACAAGATCGAAGTGCATTCGTGGTGCCTGGTCGACAAGGCGATGCCGGCGGAACTCAAAGCGGCCGTTCGCAAACAGTATTCTCTGGCTTTCGGCCCCGGCGGAATTTTCGAACAGGACGACGGCGACGTCTGGCAAAGCGTCCAGGACAACCTGCGCGGCCACATCGGGCGGCAAGGGCGATTCAACTACCAGATGGGTCTCGGCCGCGAAGCCCCGACCTCCTCCAGATATGGGCCGCCTTTTCCCGGCAGCACCAGCGACATCCTGATGACCGAGGCCAATCAGCGCGCGTTCTACAGGCACTATGCGTCGCTGATGGCCGACCCGCGCTGCAAGCCGTAATTCCAGGAAGAACCATGACCGACGTAATGAACACCCAATTATGGACCGCGGTGGAGAACTTCTATCGCCGGGAAACCCTGCTTTTGCAGGACCGCCGCTATCGCGAGTGGCTGGAACTGATGGACGGCAGCATCAGCTACCGAGTTCCAGTCACCACCTCGTCCCTGAACGGACTGGAGAGCAGCGAAGACGAGCTGGGCTACTACGACGAAGACTTCGAACTGCTCAAGGCCCGCGTTGCCAAGCTGGAAAGCAAGCAGTCCTGGGTAGAACAGCCGCCCTCGCGGCTGCGCTATTTCATCCAGGTCGTGGACGTGACCCACCAAGACGATGGGCTGATCATCGCTCGAAGCAATCTACTGCTTCTGCAATACCGATGGAACATGGAGCAGCAGTTCAGCGGAGGCCGCACAGACCTACTCATGCCACGCGAGGACGGGGGCAGCTTTCTTCTGCGCAATCGGCGCGTAGTCCTGGACCGGCAAGCGCTTGGGAACCAGGGCTTGAGCGTCTTCTTCTAAGAAACGGAGGCATTCACCCATGCTAGTCGCCGCCACCGTGCATTTTCCCTACATGACCGCTTGGCCCGACCAGGCCCAGCCCGCGCACCGGGACGCCACGCACCAAGGCTTCAAGCGCATCAGCAAAGCCTTTTCCGACGCGAACGTGGAGACACTCATCGTTTTGACGAGCGAACATATCGTCAATCTCCAGCCGCGCATGGCGCCCCCCTTCTTGATCGGAACGGGTGCCGTCCATGCCGCTTTTCCCGAGCCTCAGTTCAATCTTGAACCGGTCACCAGGCCGGGCGATCCCGAACTTGCATACGCCCTCATAGAGTATTTGTATGACAAAGGCATGGACCCCGCCCATTCCAGCGAGCTTCGCCTGGATCACGGCACGACGCTGCCCCTGCAGCAGCTTCAGATCGCGCCGCATGTCCGCGTCGTCCCCATTATCTTCAACACTCTGTTCCCTCCCCTGCCCACCCTGAAACGGTGCAGAGCGTTGGGCAGAGCCATCGGCGAAGCCCTACGCGCCATGGGCGTGGATGAACGCACAGGCATTCTGGCGACGGGCGGCATTTCACACGCGGTGGGCGCCCCGGGCATGGACCGCAACCATCCACAGTTCGATTCGGATTTCATCGCCGCGCTCGTGGCAAGCGATCTGGACAAGGCATGCTCATACTCCGATAGCGAGCTGGACGCCCTGGGCAATGGCACGCACGAGATCCGCAGCTGGATAGCGGCGGCCGCGGCCGCGCATCCGGCGCAGCCCGAAGTCGTGACGACCATTCCCTACGCGCCGGGCTGGCACACCGGTGTGCATCAAATGTTGTGGAGAATGCCATGAGGGAAACCGACGTCACGCAGTTCTTGATCGATATCACGCGCGGACAGCTGAAGCAGGCCTACGCGGAAGACAGCCAGCAAGTGATCGCCGCATCACCGCTTTCCGAAGCGATGCGTGCCGCCGTGCGCGAACAGGACATCGCCGCGCTATGGCTGGCGGGTGTCTCGCCCATGGCCCTGCTTTATTTCGCCCGCCTTTGCGGGTGGTCCATGGAGCGCTATTACGCCTGCATCGGCGAAGCGGAGCTTACGAAAGCCGATCAAGCCGGCTCTGTTTCAGAAGCTCGGCGCGAGCCGCTACAAAAGCGTCGATAGAGCGTTCCACATGATCAGTAATTACGCGCCGCGCTGTCTTCTGGTCGCGCTGCTCAAGCGCGTCGACCAGCTCGGCGTGCTCACGCACGACGTTCTCATCGCGCAGCGAGGTCAGGCGGGCGCCGCTGGCGATCAAGTACATCTTTCCCCGCACGCTCAACAGCTCTCTGCGGATCTGATGCAGCGCCGCCATTTCCGCCATCCGGATGTGGAAGGCCTCGTCGATGGTGTACATGTCCTCGCGGCTTTCCGAGGCGCCATTCAGGATGGCGCGCAATTCCGCGATGTCTTCGGCGGTAGCTGTCTTGCACAATCGCTCCACCACGATCTGCTCCAGAGCGACGCGAAGCAGGCGGATTTCGCTGATGGCCGCTTCGTCCAGGTCGATAAGGCGATACCCCCTTTTGGGCACGATTTCGACCACCCCGTCGCGATACAGGTTCAGCAGCGCTTCGCGAACCGGCGTCCGGGACACGCCCAGCGATTCGGCCAGAGTGCTTTCAGAAAAAAACTGGCCGCGTGGAATCTTGCCGTCGCGGATTGCTCGGCGAATAGCCTTATAGCCTTGCTGGGCAAGGGTTTCAGAGCGAACCAGGCTGGAGAGGTTTGACATTGGCACTCGTCGGTCAGAAGAATTTTTGCTGTACGTAGTATGTCACATTCTACATGCGCCATCACAAGGAAACTCATGGATATCGGATTAAAAGACAAAGTCGCCCTGGTTACAGGCGGTTCGCGCGGCCTGGGTCGCGCCACGGTCGAAGCCTTGGCAGATGAACATGCCAAGCTTGTGGTCGTGGCCCGCCAAAGCCCAGAGCTCGAAGAAATCGAGCCGCTTTATCCCGGACGCTGCAAGGTGATGGCCGGCGACATGCGGGACCCGGCCCTGCCCCAAGCAGCGGTCGACCTGGCGCTAAAGGAGTTCGGCCGGCTGGACATCACCATCGTCAACACGCCCGGGCCCCGCGCGGTGTTGCCGCTTGAGGCCCAGGATAGCGATTTCGCCTCTGCGTTCGACTCTACTTTCTATCCGGCTGTCCGACTGATCCGCGCGGCCGTTTCAGCCATGCAGGAAGCAATGCATGGACGCATCGTCATTATTTCGTCGACCAGTGTCAAGGCGCCCAAACCCTTCCTGTGCCTGTCCGCCGCATCGCGCAGTGCGCTGTGGGCGTGGGCCAAAAGCGCCGCGCCCGAAATTTACAAAAGCGGAATCACGATCAACGCCCTATTCGCCGGCCCCCACCAGACCGGGCGGGCGCTGGAGTTGGGTGTGAAGGACAGGGTAATTGGCCAGCCCGATGACTTCGGCCGATTCGTTACCTCTTTATGCGGTGAAACCACCGGCTACATCACTGGGGCGGGCTTTCTTGTCGACGGCGGCGAGCTGACAGGCATCTAATCATGGACAAACCATCTACACAGTTCCTCGGTCAGGGACCACGGCTTCTGCTGCTGCACGGCATTGGCGGAAGCGCCACAGCCTGGAGCAAGCAAATCGAAAGATTGAGTGGAGATTTCGCCTGCCTCGCCCCGGACCTGCCCGGGTATGGCGACACCCCGGCCGCCGGGGGCAATAGCATGCGCCCCTTCGTGCAGGCCATGGCCGACCTGCTGGCCGGCGAACCCGCCCACGTGCTTGGCGTCTCGTTCGGAGCACTGCTGGCCTTGGCCCTGGCGCGCCATCACCCTGAACTCGTACGTTCGCTGGTGCTTGCCGATGCAACCTTGGGACGCGCCCACATGACCGGCCAAGAGCGGGAAAAGTGGCTGGAGAAACGCCGCTCGCTGTCCGGGAGCCTGCAGGAAGTAAGCGTGGAGAGGGCGGCAGAAATCGCGTCTCCGGCCGCAGCACCAGAAATTATTGATGAGATAGCGCGGCACATGAGGCGAGCGCGACCCGACGGATATATGGCGGTCGCCAATGCCATAGCGGCCACAGATGCCCGCCCTTGGCTCGAATCAATCACGCAACCGGCCCTGGTGCTGTGCGGCGAGGACGATCGCGTGACTGGCGCCGAGGTCTCTAGGGTTCTGGTCGATTCCTTGCCTCATGCCCGCCTGCGCATTGTCCCGCGGTCCGGGCATGCTCCCCATATTGAGCAGCCCGATGTGTTTGCGCGCGAAGTGCGGGAGTTCTTGCTTGAGCCAAGACCACTCCGGCCCACGTAACAATCCTCATGAATCGAATACGGGGCCGGCGTGGCGGGGAAACTACACTGCAATTATCGCGACTCACGCTCCATGTATGCCTGAAGCTGTCGACGAGCCATGAGCCCCCCCTGGTCCGCTATTGCACTTACTTCCGGAAGTTCCAACGGCGCAGGACTTTCATTGATACGCCGCTGAATTGCCTCAAGAACTTCTTTATCTTCGGCAAACGCCGTTTGAGCAATACTGGCTATCCACGCTGAGGCGTCGTCATGAACTCCATAGTTACGGGACGCCGCCCACCAATAATGATGGGTTGTATTTGTTTCTGGAGTCGTCAAGTGCTGAAAACGAAACAGATACTCTGAACGCTCACCAGGCCCCGCATTCGGGTCGACAATGGTCGCTGTAAACAAGTGCTCGGCAGGAGAAACCGACATACCTTTATCTGTTCGATTGACCAGCCGGTCTCCCCACTCTAGATCCTTATTGTAAATGGGGGACAGAGGTTGATTATTAAACTCTTTGATGAACGCCACTCGCGACCCTTCTTGCACAAAGGTAGCAGCGGCCTCGTAGTCGTCTAAAGCACCAAACGTCGTTTGATGCACAAAGGGGAAATGGGTCAGATCGAGTACATTTTCCTTCAGCAACATGTAATTGGCCATAATGTTCAAATGGCCACCAGCCCAGACCCAGTTCGGATCTCTCAACCACGGGAAATCAGAAACCTCTTCAATATGGTAATCCTCCCGTTAAACCGCAGTGATCGAGGGTAGAATTTCCACTACAAGGGAATTCACACAATGAAGCAATCTCGATTTACCGACAGCCAGATCATGGCGATCCTCAAGCAAGCTGAAGCGGGTACGCCCGTGCCGCAATTGTGCCGTGAGCATGGCATGAGCAGCGCTTCGTTTTATAAGTGGCGCGCCAAATACGGCGGCATGGACACCTCGATGATGGCACGTCTGAAGGAGCTTGAGGCCGAAAACCGGCAACTCAAGAAGATGTATGCCGAAGAGCGTTTGAAGGCTGAAATGGTGCAGGAGGCGCTGCGAAAAAAGTGGTAGCGCCATCTCGACGCAAGGAGATGGCGCAAAACGCCGTTAAGCACTTTAAATCCAGTATCCGCCTGGCGTGCCAGGCGTTTGGCATCAGCGAAAGCGCCTACCATTATCAGGCCAAACACGCCGATGAAAACGAGGTCATCGCCGACTGGCTGATTCGATTGACGACAGCCCAACGCAACTGGGGCTTTGGCTTATGTTTCCTGTACTTACGCAACATCAAGGGCTTCAAGTGGAACCATAAAAGGGTGTATCGCATCTATCGTGAACTGGAGCTGAACCTACGCATCAAGCCCAAGAAGCGCCTCGTGCGCGAGCGACC
>Ga0180218_1001997_pt1 | contig 11281 bp, 9 predicted proteins | sample eDN3rd37CKraftBY_FD_151334 | JGI IMG/M metagenome (GOLD analysis project Ga0180218, IMG submission 151334) | Enriched backyard soil microbial communities from Emeryville, California, USA - eDNA 3rd pass 37_C Kraft BY (version 2) (version 2) | ecosystem: Environmental > Terrestrial > Soil >... | reverse complement strand
ACTCGTTCTTGCCCAGCGGCGTCCCCAGCGGCAGTCCCGAAGAAGCCCTCGACTGTGCCTGCGGGCTTTACCTCGCCGATCCCACCGCCTGGCAACGACCCCCGACGAACTTCTGACCAGGACCACTAAGGCTTACTTTAGAGGAATAATGTACGGTAATTTCCCATGAGGGGGAACACGGCGGTCTCCTCGTCGGCCGTGATCAGCACCGCAGCACCCGAATCCCGCGAGGCGGCGCCGCAGACGCCGAGTGGCGGCGTCCCATCGAGGGACGCCGCCACCGGTCTGCATCGTCGGGTAACCCTCCCCCGTGACCGAGCGAATGTACCGCTCGTCTCCTTCAACCGACCGAGCGTGCCGTTCGCTCGGATACACGGGATCGGATACGAGGGAGGGGGTTCGTCGTCAGCTCGGCAGCGCGACCTCCGCCAGTCGCGACCGCAGATCCGTCTTGAGGATCTTGCCGGCCGCCGACGTCGGTAGCGCATCCACCACCACGACATCGCGAATCTTCTTGTACGGCAACACCTGTTCGGCGACGAACGCCATCAGCTGAGCCTCGTCGACGTCGGCGCCGTCACGCGGGACCACGAACGCGACGGGCTCCTGCCCGACCGCGCCGGCGTCGCGGCCGATCACCGCGGCCGTCGACACCGACGGGTGCGACACCAGGATCTCCTCGAGCTCACGCGGGTACACGTTGTAGCCCTTGTAGATCAGCATGTCCTTCGCGCGGTCCGCGATGAACACGTAGCCGTCCTCGTCCTTGTAGGCGATGTCACCGGTGTCGAGCCATCCGTCGACGTACTGCTGCGCCGTGATGTCGGGATGATTCAGGTAGCCGTCGGTGACCTGCGGTCCTCGGACCCACAGCACACCGTGCTCCCCGGGACCGACCTCGGTCGTGGTGCCCTGCGCGCGGATCTGCACCTCGGTGTCGAAGATCGGGATCCCGACACTGCCGAGGCGGTAGTCCGTGCCGACGCCCAGCGGGTTGGCCGTGACCACACACGTCGCCTCGGTCAGGCCGTAGCCCTCGGTGACCCGCGCATTGGGGAACGCCGTGACCAGCGCTTCGAGCGTGCCGCGGTCGATCGGCGCGGCACCGGACGAGACGACCCGCACCGTCGAGGTGTCGCGGGTGGCGACATCCGGATGGGTGGCCAGTGAATGCCACATCGCGGGGCTGCCCGTGATGTAGCTCGCCTCGTGCTTCTCGATGAGCTCGAGCATGCGCGCGGGATCGAAACGGCCGGCCATCACCTGCGTCAATCCGCACATCAGCAGGAACGACGTGTTGATCAGCGCGTGCGCGTGGAACAGCGGCGACACCACGACCGTCGAGCCCGTGCCGGGCTGGACGCCGTAGATGTCGAGTTCCTCGATCGGCTCGAGCGTGACCAGGCCGTCGGGGGTCTCCCGGACGGCGTGCCCCGCGCGCCACGCGCACATCTGGGTGACGTTGCCGACGACGTTGCGGTGCAGTACCCGCACGCCCTTCGAGATGCCGGTCGTACCGCCGGTGAAGGCGAGGTGCGCGACGTCGTCGCCGGTGACCTCGGCCGCCGCGAACTCGGTGGGTTTCCCGGCGAGGAACGCGTCGAACCCGACGACCGGGCCGTCCGCGACGACCCCGTCACCGGCGACCACCACCGTCGTGAGCGACGTACCGGCCGCGGCGTCCCGCAGGGTCTGTGCCTGCGCGGGCTGGCTGACACCGACGACCGCGCCGGTCTCCTCGATCTGGCGACGCAGACCCGGCAGCGGCTGCAGCGGGTTGACCGGGGTGACGGTCGCACCGGCCCGCAGCGTGCCGTAGTAGGCGACGACGAACTCGATGCAGTTGCCGATGTGCAGCAGCACCACATCTCGCGGCCGCACACCGGACGCGGCGAGCGCGCTCGCGAACTGCGCGGACCGCTCGTCGAGTTCGCGGTACGTGCAGGTGCGGTCACCGTCGACGATGGCGAGCCGGTCCCCGTAGCGAGCACCCATGCTCTGCGCCCACACGGCGACGGAGACCTGCGGGTAGGTCAGGTGCATCTGGGTAAGAGTGCTGAGATCCATTGCTAAACAGCCGTTTACCGAGGAGCCATGCGGATGGCACCGTCGAGACGGATCGTCTCGCCGTTGATGTAGCCGTTCTCGAGGATCGACGCCGCGAGGCGGCCGAACTCGTCCGGGCGGCCCAGGCGGGACGGGTTCGGGACGGTCGCCTCGAGCGACGCGCGCACGTCCTCGCGCAGGCGGGCGAGCAGCGGGGTGTCCATGATGCCGGGGGCGATCGTGTTGACGCGGATACCCTTGCTGGCCAGGTCGCGGGCGGCGACGATCGTCATGCCGACGATGCCGGCCTTCGACGCCGAGTAGTTGATCTGCCCGATCTGGCCCTCGAACGCCGCGACCGAAGCGGTCATGACGACCGCGCCGCGCTCACCGTCGATCGGCTCGAGCTGCGCCATGCGCTCGGCGCCGAGACGCAGCGCGTTGAACGAGCCGATGAGGTTGAGACGGATCACGAACTCGAAGTCCTCGAGCGACCCGGCCTTGCCTTCCTTGTCGAGCACGCGCATCTTGCGGCCGGCACCGGCGCAGTGGACGACGCCGCGCAGCCCGCCGCGCTCGTGCGCGACGTCGAGGGCGGCGGCGAACTGGTCGGCGTCGGTGACGTCGGCGGGGGCGAAGACCGCAGCGTCACCGAGTTCGGCCGCGACGTCCGCGCCGTTGGAGGTGGGCAGGTCGATGAGGGTGACGGTGCCGCCCGCGTCGAGGACGCGGCGCGCGGTGGCGAGGCCGAGGCCCGAGGCGCCTCCGGTGATCGCGATCGAAAGTCCCTTGAGTTCCATGGTGTTCGATTTCCTTCGGTCGATGCGGGTCAGGTCAGAGGAGTTCGAGGATGGTGGCGTTGGCCATGCCGCCGGCCTCGCACATGGACTGCAGGCCGTAGCGGATTCCGTTGTCGCGCATGTGGTGCACGAGACGCGTCATGAGGATCGCGCCGGAGCCGCCGAGCGGGTGGCCGACGCCGATGGCACCGCCGAGCGGGTTGAGACGGTCGAGCTTGGCGCCGGTCTCGGCCTGCCACGCGAGCGGCACCGGGGCGAACGCCTCGTTGATCTCGAAGGCGCCGATGTCGTCGATGGACAGACCGGAACGCTTCAGCGCCTTCTCGGTCGCGGGGATCGGGCCGGTGAGCATGACGACCGGGTCGTCGGCGGCGACGACGGCGGTGTGGATGCGCGCGAGCGGGGTCCAGCCCTGCGCCGCAGCGTATTCGCTGCTGGTGATGAGCAGGGCGCCTGCGCCGTCGGAGATCTGCGAGGAGTTGCCGGCGTGGATGACACCGTCCTCCTTGAAGACGGTCTTGAGCTTGCCGAGCGACTCGAGGGTGCCGCCGCGGCGGATGCCCTCGTCCGTGGCGAAGTCGCCGACGGGGGCGATCTGGCCGGTGAAGGCGCCCGCATCGGTGGCCGCGGCGGACAGCTCGTGCGAGCGCAGCGAGAACTCGTCGAGTGCGGTGCGCGAGTAGCCCCACTTCTCGGCGATCATCTCGGCGCCGATGCCCTGGCTGAAGCCCTCGACACCGAAGCGGTCGCGCACGTTCTGCGGGAAGTGCTGGCCGTCCTTGCTGGCGCTGCCCATCGGCACGCGGCTCATGGACTCGACACCACCGGCGACCACGACGTCGTTCTGGCCGGAGATGACGGTCGCGGCGGCGAAGGACACGGCCTGCTGGCTGGAGCCGCACGCGCGGTTGATCGTGGTGGCGGGCACGGTGACCGGCCATCCGGCCGCGAACACCGCACTGCGCGAGACGATTCCGGCCTGGTCGCCGACCTGGCTGACGCAGCCCCACTGGACGTCGTCGATCGTGGCGGGGTCGAGGCCGGTCCGCTCGGCGAGCGCCGTCAGCACGTGTGCGGACAGGTTGACGGGGTGGATCTCGGACAGTGCGCCACCGCGACGCCCGATGGGGGTCCGGACGGCGTCGACGATCACGGCATCGCGCATGCGAATCGGTCCTTTGCTGTTGCGGGACACGGTTGCCGGGCAACCGTGGCGGGGGAAAACGACGACCGGCCGGGTGGTGGTCCTCACATTCGAGGAGATCACGCACCCGGCCGGTGAGGGAAAGTCTTTCGGCGGAAGCTTCCGTTAGGTGGAAGCTATGCCCGTGACCGTCAGGCTTCGCCGCGGATGAGCTTGCGGTCGCGCTCCGGGTTGGCGAAGACCAGCACCAGGACTGCGGCGATCGCACCGAGGACACCGATGGCCTGGAACGACGTGGCGTAGCCGACCGCCGGGGACTCGGCGTTGTCGACGATGACACCGGTCGCATACGGGGCGACGAGGCCACCGATCGCCATGAGTGCGAGGAACACGCCCATCGTGCCGGCGGTCTGCTGCGGCGGGCACAGCTCGGAGATCGCCGCGTTGATCAGCGGGAACGCGATGGCACCGAAGCCGTAGCCGATCGAGACGACAGCCACTGCGAGGGCCGGGGTACCGATGGACGGGAGGAAGATCAGGATGGCACCGCAGATGAGCACGCCGACGGCGGGAACGATGATGCGGACCACGCGAGAGGTGTAACCGCGTCCGCTCAGCCGGTCGGTGACCGTGCCGGACGAGATCATCAGGAACAGACCCACGATGGACGGAAGCGCGAACATCGAACCGGCCTGCAGCGCGCTGTAGCCGAGGCCCACCTCGAAGTACGAAGGCAGCCAGGTCAACACGACGGTGGTGAGCGCGTAGACGACGATGATCATCACTGCGCAGCTGATGAAGGTGCGGCTGAGGAGGATCTTGCTCCACGGCACGGACGGCTCGGTATGCGCGGCCGCGGCGTCGGTCCCCTTGGCCGCCTTCGCGGTGAAGGGACCTTCCTTGAAGCCGATCACCCAGGAGACCATCCACAGCACGCCGAGGATCGACAGCGAGACGAGGGCCATCCGCCACCCGTACTCGACGGTGATGAACGTCAGGACGGGGGCAAGCGCGATCTTGGCGACCGACGCCGAGCCGGCGAGGAACGCACCGGGCAGGCCGCGCTTGGTCGGCGGGTGCCACGAGTAGGCGGCGGTGTGCATCAGCGCCGAGCTGGGGCCCTCGGCGAAGCCGAGCAGCATGCGCGACACGATGAGCACCACGAATGTCGCGGTGACCAGGAGCGGCAGCATCACGACCGACCAGACCAGGCCGAGCGCGAGCAGCGCCCACCGGAGTGTCAGCTTCTTCTCGAGCGGCCCGGCGAGGAACCCGCCGATCGTGAAGGTCGCGAAGAACAGCGAGCCGACGAGGCCGATCTGCGAGGAGGTCATGCCGAGCTCACGTGCCAGCGGCTGCGCGATGATGCCGAGCACGGCCTTGTCCGCGTAGTTGACGACGTACAGGAAGATGACCAGTCCGGTCATCCCCCATGCGCGGCCGGGGGTCACCTTGATGGCGGGGGCTTTCGCCCCCGCGGCATCGGGAGTGTCCGATCTGCCGTTGACGATTTCGCCTGTAGTCACTGGGGAGTCCCTTCAGAACTCGGAGGGTGCGAAGCGGGGACCTGCCCCGGCCTCTACGTGGAACATCACGCCTGGCGTCGTACACATTGAACGTGACCCATCTCACGGACCGCAAAGAGCCGTATGCGAACGGATCGATCACTCGTACCTATGAAGGATCACAACCGGACCGGAAACGGTTGTGAACCGCGCTCGGTTCGACGATCAGCTCATTGGTGTGCGCTAACCGTCCGATAGCCGAACGGTCCTGGTTCCGCAGGTGAGATGTGTTGCATTCTGACGTGGCAATCGGTCCGGGACAGGTGTGCCCGGACCTCGTGACGAGGACAGGCAACGCATGAACTCCACCGCTTCCACCGACGAGCTCCCTTCGTCCACAGCACCCCTGGCCGGTGTGCGCGTGATCGAGGTGTCGAGCTTCGTGGCCGCGCCGTTGTGCGGAATGACCCTCGCCGCCCTCGGCGCCGACGTGATCCGCATCGACCCGATCGGGGGAGCCGCCGACTACAAGCGGTGGCCGCTGACCGAGGACGGCGAGTCGATCTACTGGGCGAACCTGAACAAGGGCAAGCGCTCCTTCGCCGCGGACTTCCGTGATCCGAACGCGCACAAGCTGATCCGCGACCTGATCATCGACGCCGGGATCGTCGTCACCAACGCCGCCGGCCGCGACTGGCTCGACTACGACGCACTGTCCGCGATCCGTCCCGACCTGATCCACGTACAGGTGCTCGGGCGTGCCGACGGCACCGGCGCCGTCGACTACACCGTCAACGCCGCCGCCGGCTTCCCGCAGGTCACCGGCCCGGAGAACCTCGACGGCCCGGTCAACCACGTGCTGCCCGCGTGGGACGTCTCGTGCGGTCTGTACGCCGCGCTGTCGGTGGCGTCCGCGGTGTACCGCCGCGAGGTCACCGGAGCGGGCACCAAGATCGTTCTCCCCCTGGAGGATGTCGCGTTCGCGACGGTCGGCAATCTCGGCTACATCGCCGAGGCGCAGCTCGGCCTGACCGGACGCGGCCGCGTCGGCAACGCCGTCTACGGGACCTACGGCTGCGACTTCGCCACCTCCGACGGCGCCCGCTTCATGATCGTCGCGCTGACCCCACGGCATTTCCGCGACCTGACGGAACTGACCGGCACGACCGCGGCCGTCGCCGCCGTCGAAGCCGCGCTCGGTGCCGACTTCCGCATCGAGGGCGAACGCTACAAGCACCGTGCGGTGCTGGGCGGCCTGTTCGCCGGGTGGTTCGGTGCCCACACCGCCGCCGAGGTCGAGGCCGCGCTCGACGGAACCTCCATCCTGCACGAGCGCTACCGCACGTTCGCCGAGCTCGCCGCCGACCCCCGGGTCACGGACAATCCGATGTTCCAGCGGCTCGAGCAGCCGCGCATCGGCACCTACTCCGCGGCCGCCGTACCCATGTCGTTCGACGGCGGGTACCCGGCCGTCCGCCCCGCTCCCGCCAACGGTGACGACACCGCCGACGTGCTCGTCGAGCACCTCGGTCTCACCGGCGACGAGGTCGACGCCCTCGCCGCAGCCGGCACCGTCCGCATCAACGCAAAGGATCACGCATGACCCGCCTCGCCCAGACGATCGGCCTGACCGAGTTCCAGACCGAAATCCTGGACACCGTCCGCACATTCGTCGACCGCGAGATCATCCCGAACGCGCAGGAACTCGAGCATTCGGACACCTACCCGCAGGCGATCGTCGACCAGATGCGGGAGATGGGCCTGTTCGGCCTGATGATCCCCGAGGAGTACGGCGGCCTCGGCGAGTCGCTCCTCACCTACGCGCTGTGCGTCGAGGAACTCGCCCGCGGCTGGATGAGCGTCTCCGGCGTCATCAACACCCACTTCATCGTCGCGTACATGCTGCGCCAGCACGGCACCGACGAGCAGAAGAACTACTACCTGCCGAAGATGGCCACCGGTGAGACCCGCGGTGCCTTCTCCATGTCCGAGCCCGAACTCGGCTCGGACGTCGCCGCGATCCGCACCAAGGCCAAGCGCGACGAGCACGGCGACTACGTCATCAACGGCCAGAAGATGTGGCTGACCAACGGCGGCAGCTCGACACTGGTCGCCGCGCTGGTCAAGACCGAGGAAGGCGCCGAGAAGGCGCACCAGAACCTGACCACCTTCCTGGTCGAGAAGCCCGCCGGATTCGGCGAGGTCGTCCCCGGGGTCACCATCCCCGGCAAGATCGACAAGATGGGCTACAAGGGCATCGACACCACCGAGCTCATCTTCGACAACTACAAGGCCAAGGCCACCGACATTCTCGGCGGCGTCCCCGGCAAGGGCTTCTTCCAGATGATGGACGGCGTCGAGGTCGGCCGCGTCAACGTCTCGGCCCGCGCGTGCGGTGTCGCGATCCGCGCGTTCGAGCTCGCCGCGCAGTACGCCCAGCAGCGCACCACCTTCGGCAAGCCCATCGCACAGCACCAGGCGATCGGGTTCTCCCTCGCGGAGATGGCCACCAAGGTCGAGGCAGCCCACCTGATGATGGTCAACGCTGCGCGCCTGAAGGATTCGGGCGAACGCAACGACGTCGCGGCCGGCATGGCCAAGTACCTCACCAGCGAGTACTGCTCGGAGGTCACCCAGGCCAGCTTCCGCATCCACGGCGGCTACGGCTACTCCAAGGAATACGAGATCGAACGGCTCATGCGCGAAGCGCCGTTCCTGCTCATCGGCGAAGGCACCAGCGAGATCCAGAAGACGATCATCAGCAAGGGTGTACTGCGTAGTTACGCACTGTAATTCGACCAACCGGACAACCAGAGGGAGTTCGACCGTGCAGCGTACGGTGTACAACGAGGATCACGAGGCGTTCCGCGAGACGGTGCGCGACTTCATCGCGAAGGAAGTCGCGCCGGTGTACCACGAGTGGGAGGCCGACGGGCATCCCCCGCGCAAGTTCTACAACCGTCTCGGCGAGCTGGGCATCCTCGGCATCCAGGCACCGGAGGAGTACGGCGGCGGCGGCGAGTCGTCCATCAAGTTCAATGCCGTTGTCGCCGAGGAATGCTCGGCCGCCGGTGTCACCTTCGGGTCGTACTCGGTGCACTCGAACCTCATCCTGCCGTACCTGTTGGAGTACGGAACCGAGGAGCAGAAGCAGCGCTGGATCCCGGGATTCTGCTCCGGTGACCTGATGTTCGCGATCGCCATGACCGAGCCGGGCACCGGTTCGGACCTCGCGAACATCGCCACCACCGCCAAGCTGTCCGAGGACGGCACCCACTACGTGATCAACGGCGCGAAGACGTTCATCACCGGCGGCGCGCTCGCCGACCGCATCCTCACTGTGTGCCGCACCTCGCCGTTCGATCCCGAGAACCGGCGGGCCGGCCTGTCGATCCTCGTCGTCGACACCACCAGCGAAGGTTTCGCGGTCGGCCGCAAGCTCAACAAGATCGGCCTGAAGACCTCCGACACCGCAGAGCTGTCGTACTCCGACGTCAAGGTTCCGGTCGAGGACCTGCTGGGCGAGGAGGGCAAGGGCTTCCAGTACCTGACCCACAACCTCGCGCAGGAGCGCCTCACCATCGCGTTCGGCGCGTCGGCGACCGCGGCGGCCGCGGTGCAGCACGCGCTCGCATACACCAAGGACCGCAAGGTGTTCGGCAAGCCGGTCGCCGCGTTCCAGAACACGAAGTTCGTGCTCGCCGAATGCTCGACGGAGCTGCAGGCCCTGCAGCTGATGGTCGACAACGCCCTCGAACTGCACGACCGCGGTGAGCTCACCGTGCCCGACGCCGCCCGCGCGAAGCTGTTCGGCACCGAGGTCGCCGGACGCATCATCGACAAGTGCCTGCAGCTGCACGGCGGCTACGGCTACATCACCGAGTACCCGATCGCGCGCCTGTACGCGGACACGCGTGTCAGCCGCATCTACGGCGGTACCAGCGAGGTCATGAAGACGATCATCGCCAAGGATCTCGGCCTGTAGAACCCCCGCAGGCACGTCGAAATCCGGCCTGGCCCGCCACACGCGGACCGGGCCGGATCCCGTTCGGGGCGAGCAGCACATTCGACAGGCGACTGCCGCTAGGCGCGCACGACCGGTAACCGCTATCGTTTCGCGCCATGCGACTGCTCGAGAAATCGAAACGGGTCATCGAGGCCCAGTTGGGCAACACCAGTATCCGCGCCCTGTCGGGCTCGATGGTGGCCTACGAAGGCCAGGTGAGCTTCAAGTCGGCCGGGTTCGGCGGCGGCGAGGGCGTGCTCGCGGGCCTGCGGCAGCGCGCGACCGGCGAGGGACTGTCGCTGATGGAGGCCAGCGGCACCGGCGTCGTCTATCTCGCGCATCGGGGCCGGAACGTGACCGTGCTCGACCTGAACAACGAGACCCTCCAGGTCGAGTCCGAGCAGTTGCTGGCGCTGAACGGGAACCTCTCCACCAATGTCGCGTTCGCCGGGGTCCGGGGCGGCATGAGCGGTCAGGGACTGTTCACCACGACGGTCACGGGCACCGGGCAGGTCGCACTGCTGTCGTCGGGCGGGCCGCTGATCCACCTCGAGGTCTCTCCCCAGTACCCACTGGTCGTGGACCCCGATGCCTTCGTCTGCGCGAAGGGACAGCTGACGCAGTCGTTCGTCACCGACGTGTCGTGGCGGTCCGCGATCGGTCAGGGCAGCGGCGAAGCCTTCTCGCTCAAGTGGGACGGGATGGGTGTCGTGTCCATCCAGCCGGCGGAACGGTAGGAAGACGATGACTTTCACCAAGGTCAACAACAAGGTCGTCCGGGTCGACCTGAACCAGTCGGGGCCGATCATCGCTCGCCGCGGCGCGATGCTCTTCTACACGGGCACAGTGCATTTCAGCCCACATCAGGTTCCCGGCGCCGGCGGCATCCCCGGCATGGGCGGGATCACGGCAATGGCCGGACGCATAATGCAGGGCGAGCACGAGGCGACGATGATCGCGCAGGGCAACGGCGTGGTGCACTACGGATTCCGCGGTCTCGAAACCCACATCGTGGACATGTCCGCCGGCGGGGAACTGCGGGTGGAGGCGTCACGACTGCTCGCACACACCTCGGGACTGCAGAGCGCGGTCGTGCAGGCGTCCGCCGCTCCCGCGGCCGCAGGCGGCGGTGGCGGCGGTCTGCTCGGGGCGCTGCGCGGCGCGGCCACCGGCATGGTGACGGGCACCGGCATGTTCACGACCCAGTTGTCGGGTTACGGCGCGGCCGTGCTGCTCGCCCACGGCGGGATCATCGAACTGCAGGTCGGCGGACCGGCACCGGTGTTCGTCGATCCACAATCGTTCGTCGCGGCGCTCGGGCCGGTGCGGACCGACCTGAAGTCGACGATGAGCTGGCGCAACGCCGGCCGGACCGGAGGCGAGAGTCTGCAACTCGAATGCACCGGGCAGGGCATCGTCTACGTGCAGGCATCGGAGGAGAAGCTGTGAGTGTCGTCCTGAATCCGTCGCACCTCGTCGGCAACGACAACCTGCCCGGCAACAACTACGCGTACTGCATCGATCTGCAGAGCCCGTGGTTCCTGTCGAAGGGCGCGATGATCGCCTACTACGGCCAGATCCAGTTCACCGCGCTCACCCACGGACTGCAGGGTCAGTTGTTGCAGATGGTGGCCCACCAGTTCTCGGCACCGTTGTATCTGGGTGACTACGTGGTCGCCGAGGGCTACGGAAAGCTGATCCTCGGCGACCGCGGCTACGACATCAACTCCTACGATCTCGACGACGGCAACCTGACCATCCGGGCCGCGAACCTGCTGGC
>Ga0180218_1001995_pt1 | contig 11286 bp, 11 predicted proteins | sample eDN3rd37CKraftBY_FD_151334 | JGI IMG/M metagenome (GOLD analysis project Ga0180218, IMG submission 151334) | Enriched backyard soil microbial communities from Emeryville, California, USA - eDNA 3rd pass 37_C Kraft BY (version 2) (version 2) | ecosystem: Environmental > Terrestrial > Soil >... | reverse complement strand
CAGCCCGCGTTCGGGCGCCACCATCCGCTCGCGACGGGACGGCAGGCGGCGGTGCAGGACCTGATCGAGGTTCTTGGCTGGCGTGATCCGGCGCTGACGCGCGTGCCTGAGCTGGCGGGGCGAGCCGTGCTGGAGCGATTCCACGCGCCGGACTACCTGGACGCGCTAGGCGAGGCGGATGCGGCCGGCAAGGCGACGGTCGAAATGCGTGAACGATACAATCTCGGCACCATGGAATGCCCCATCTTTCCCGGTTTGTGGAACCGTGCCCGCGCGACGGTAGGCGGCTCAATGCTGGCGGCGGAACTGGCCCTCGGCGGTAGCGTCGCCTTTCATCCGACCGGTGGGACGCACCACGGGATGCCGGCGCGGGCATCAGGCTTCTGCTATCTCAACGATCCCGCCTTCGCGATGCTGCGGTTGCTCGATGGCGGGCTTGGCAGAGTGCTGCACGTCGATCTCGATGCTCATCACGGCGATGGTGTCGAGGCGGCTTTTGCGGACGATCCGCGTGTCGGTCTGGTCTCCATTCACGAGGACGGCCGCTGGCCCGGCACCGGGCGGCCCGAGGATACGCTCGGTGGACGCGCGCTCAATATTCCCGTGCCGCGCGGCATCAATGACAGCGAGTACGCGCTGGTGTTGGAGCGGCTCGTTTATCCGTTCGTCAGCAAGGCTAAGCCGGATGCGATCGTCGTACTGCTCGGCGCGGATGGGCTCGCGGGCGACCCGCTCTCGGGGATGAGCCTGTCGAATGGCGTACTGTGGAGAGCCTGCCAGACGCTCATCGCAATGGCGCCGCGCGTCGTGATTCTCGGCGGCGGTGGCTATAATCCCTGGACCACGGCGCGACTGTGGGCCGGCATGTGGGGGCTTCTCGCCGAGCACGATGTTTCGCGAGATTTGCCGTCCGCCGCGCGAGCGGTGCTCGCTGGTCTCGACTGTGATCTCGTCGATGACGAGGATCGCGACCCTGTGTGGCTGACGACGTTGGTCGATCCACCGAATGCGGGGTCGATCCGGCCGGAGGTGCTGGCGCTGATCGACGGGCATCCGATGCGTGCTGCGTCAACCGCCTGACAAGACACGCTCCATGTAGACGGCGTCGTCGCCGTAATCTTTCAGCTTCAGGCGCAACGCTTCCGTGGTCGCATCGACAAATCCAAGTTTTTGCCAGTAGCGATGCGCTCCACTGACAGCTACGAGCATGGCGCGTCGAAAGCCATTGGCCTGAGCAGAAGCTAGAACCTGCGAGCAGATTTCCGCGACCGCGCCTCCGCCACGCGCGTCGTCATCGACGGCAACGTCGTGCACGTACCAGCAGTCGGCCTCCGGCGGGATGCTGCCGAGCATCTGATGGAGTGCCGGCGGCTTCGCGCGGCGCCAGGGGTGGCTGCAGAAATAGCCGACGATCCGCGCGCCATTCGTCAGCACGAAGCAGCCCTCGGGCGCCAGCCTGATGCGCTCGGCGAAGACGGCCTCGCCTTCGGCATAGGGGCCGAGGTGCGCTTTGGAAAGGCGGGCGATATCGCCGACACCGGCGGGCGCGGCGGGCCGCCAAACGGGATGGATGGACATGGCTTCATCGCTTGGGGTCGTGAAGCGTGGTGCTTAGCGGCGCTAGGCCACCGGCGCAAGGAGCAGGCCCTACGTTCCGGTTGCCCAATATTCGCAAATATGAATATGATCGCGATATGAACTGGATCGATCATCTTGCTTCAATCGAGCCGCTCGAGGACGCCGAATTCGACGCCGGCCTCGTCACGGCCATGCAAAGTGCTGCCGTGGTGCGCGGCGGGCTGAAGTCGATCCGATTCTCGACGCCCACCTTCAAGGAATACACGACCTCTGAAATCCAGGGCTGCGGGAAGAACTCCTTTCCCGCGTTCTCGGTGACGGCAGGGGCTTGTGCGCTCGACTGCGACCACTGTCAGGCGAAGATCCTCGAGCCGATGATCCCTGCCACCACGCCCGAGATGCTCGAGTCGAAGGTGCGCGATCTCGTGCTGCTGCAGAATCTGCAGGGCTTCCTGCTTTCGGGCGGCTCGAACCGGCGCAACGAGATCAAGTACGAGAAGTACTTCCCGGTCATCGAGAAGCTGAAGCGCGACTTTCCCCACCTCAAGATTGCGATCCACTCCGCGCTGCTCGACGAGCGGCGCGCACGGCTGATGGAAAGCGCCGGCGTCGACACCGCGATGATGGACGTGATCGGCGCGGAGGAGACGATCCGCGAGGTCTATCATCTCGATCGCGTCGTCGACGACTTCGAGGCGACTCTCGCAGCACTCTGTGCGACGCGCATGGAGGTCGTGCCGCACATCGTCATCGGCCTGCACTATGGCCGTCTGCTCGGCGAGGCCAATGCGCTCGACATCTGCGCTCGGCATGGCATCCACAGCCTCGTGCTGGTCGTGGTCATGCCGTTCTATGCGCGAGCCGGCCTGTTCGTGACGCCGTCAGCGCACGATGTCGGCCGCATCTTCCTCGAAGCGCGAGAGAGGCTCACCGAAAAGCCCGTGCTGCTCGGCTGCGCGCGGCCGCCCGGGATGCACAAGCGCATCGTCGATGCTTATGCGGTGATGGCGGGCCTCGACGGCATCGCCTTTCCGGCCGAGGGCGTGATCGGCGTGTGCGAGGCGATCGGCCGCCCCTTCGAGCAGCAGCACGCTTGCTGCTCGATCAAGGTCGGCGGCAGCTTCGACCTGCGCGCCAAGAGCGCGTGCGCTGCCTGAGCCGCGCCATTAGCCTGCTTTGCGCAGGGCTTCTCCGGGAACAGCGTAAAGGGTGTCCGGCTGGTCCGCAGCCCAAAGCTCCGCAAGGAGGCGCTTCGAGGCATCGGCGCCAAGCACGGGGCCGGTCAACTCGAGGAACTTGTCGGAAACGTCGGCATCAGTCAGCGGCGCGTCGGGATCGCCCTTTCGCGTCGGCTGGTAATGCTCGAGCGTGCGTCCGTCGGCGAGCTCGATGGCGACCTTGGCCGAGCGGCGTTTGGGGAAATCCGCGGCGCACTGCTCGTCGAGTTTCAGCTCTACCCTGTCGGAGAGCGCTTGCACGCGCGCGTCCGAGAGACGCTCGGGCTCGTAGGCATTGAGGCGCACGCTGCCGTGCACGAGCGCGCTCGCGACGAGGAAGGGCGTCGAGAACTTGCCTTCGAACGGTGTCGTCGCCTTCGGTACGCCGGCGACCTCGAGCGTCGCGCGATAGCCGCCGACGCGGATGCGCTTGATCGCCTCGGGCGCGAAGCCGTGTTCGGCCTTCAGATGCAGCACGCCGTCAATGGCCGGAAAGGCGTGACCGCAGCAGCCGTGATTCTTGAAGGTCATCTGCGTGATGTTGTAATGCGCGCCGAGGCCCGCGGTCGCCTTCGACCAGTCGACGGTGGTGCTCATGGCAGCGCCGAAACCGGCTTCGCCTTCGAGCACGTCGAGCGTACCGGTCATGCCGTATTCGGCGCTCATCGCGGCCATGGCGCCCGCCTCGGCCGCGTGACCCGCGTGCAGCGGCTTCGACATCGAGTCCGAACGGAAGGCCTGCTGAAGCGCTGCGGCCATCGTCGCGGACGTCGCGAGAGCGTGCGCGAACTGCTCTCTATTGAGCTTGAGGATCGTGGCGACGGCGGCGGCCGCACCGAACGTGCCGACGGTGCCGGTCGTGTGCCAGAACTTGTAGTGCGAGGGCTGCACGGAGAGCCCGATGCGCGTCGAGACTTCGTAGCCGACGATGATCGCGGTCAGGAGATCCGCCGCGCTCGCGCCCTTGGCCTGGGCAGCGGCGAGTGCGGCGCCGATCGTCGGGCAGCCGGGATGGTAGATGGCATCGCGGAAGATGTCGTCGAACTCGATGGTGTGCGCGGCCGTGCCGTTGATGAGCGCGGCTGTACGCAGCGGTCCGAACTTGCCCGAGCCGTAGATGTAGGCCTTGCCGTGGCCAAGCTCGTCCGCGAGGCCCTTCATCATGGCCTGGGCCGGGTCGATCTCAGTGCCGGGAAGCAGCGAGGCGAACCAATCGATCAGCGCCCGCTTGGCATGGTGGCGCACCTCGGCGGGCAGCGTGCGGTCGCGTTCGGCAACCCCGTACTCGGCCAGCTTCTCGACGATCGTGCCCGCCATTTTCGCGCTCCCTCGTGTCTGCAGCTTTGTCCGGACATGGTAGGGCACGCGCGGCACGAAGAAAAGCGCAGCGGCTAGAGCTTGTCGGCCATCTGGCGCAGATCAACCCGGCGGATCTTGCCGGTCACCGTCATGGGCATCTCGGAAATGAAATGGACGCGGCGCGGGTATTCATGCGCGGCCAGCCGCTCCTTCACGAAGGCCTGGATCTCGTTGGCGAGGTCCGTGGTGCCGGCGAACTCGGGCCGGGTCACGATGAAAGCCGTGACAGCCTCCCCGCGCAGGGGATCGGGCGTGCCGATAACGCCGGCGAGCGCGACGGCCGGATGCTTCTGCAGGCACTCCTCGACCTCGCCTGGACCAATCCGATAGCCCGCCGACTTGATGATGTCGTTGTCGCGGCCCTGGAACCAGAAGTAGCCGTCCTGGTCCTTGGCCGCGATATCGCCGAGCAGGCACCAGTCGCCGCGGAACTTGTCGGCTGTCGCCTCGGGCTGCTTCCAGTATTCGAGGAACATGACCGGGTCGGGCCGGCGCACGGCGACGATGCCGGTCTCGCCGGCGGGGAGTACGTTGCCGTCGTGGTCGACGATCTCGACGATATGACCGGGTACGGGACGGCCCATGGAGCCGGGCTTGGCGGGGAAGACAGGTGGGCAGTTGCCGACGACGAGATTGACCTCGGTCTGGCCGTAGAACTCGCTCATGGTGAGGCCGAAGGTTTCCTGCCCCCAGGCGATGATGTCGGCGCCCATAGGCTCGCCGCCGGATGCGAGCGAGCGCAATTCGTAAGCATAGCGCGCGCGCGGGTTGGGGATGGCCTGCAGCATGCGTAGCGCTGTCGGCGGCATGAAGATATTGCGCACGCCATGCCGCGCCATGAGCGCGAAGGCGGCGTCCGGCTCGAACTTCGCGAGGCGCTGCGCGACGACGGGAATGCCGAAATAGAGCGACGGCAGCAGCACGTCGAAGATGCCGCCGGCCCAGGCCCAGTCGGCGGGCGTCCAGAAGCGATCACCGGCTTGCGGGAAGAGATTGTGGGGCACCATGACGCCGGGCAGATGCCCGAGCAGCACGCGCTGCGCATGGAGCACGCCTTTGGGATTGCCGGTCGTGCCGGAGGTGTACATCAGGTAGGCGGGATCGTCCGCGGACGTGTCCGTGGCGACATCATTCGATGATGCCGCCGCGGCCAGTTCCCAGAAACCCTTAGCGCCGAGGGGACCGGGGCCGTCGATCGAGATGATGTGGTCGAGCGCCGGAATGTCCGTCAGGCCGGCAGCGACGCGCTCCATGTTGTCGGCTGCGGTGATGAGCGCGATCGCGCCGCTGTCCTCGAGACGGAAGCGCACGGCGTCGGGGCCGAAGAGCGCGAAAAGCGGCATGGCGACCGCGCCGAGCTTGTGCACGGCGACGTGCGTGATCAGGTTCTCGGGGCACTGCGAGAGATGAATGGCAACGATCGCGCCGCGGCCGACGCCGAGGGCGGCGAGCGCATTGGCGAGCCGGTCGGCGGACTCCTTGACGCGCGCGAAGGTCCAGATGTTCACGCTGCCGTCGCCGGCCTCGTGGATCAGCGCTGGAGCATCAGGTGTCGCGGCGGCATGGCGGTCGCAGATGGCCTGCGCGATGTTGAATCGTGCCGGCACCTCCCAGCGGAAGTTGCCGTAGAGCTCGTCATAGGATGCGCCGGAGAGTTTCACGTGCGCGCCCTCCCTTTGGATTTTGCTTCCTCAGGGGGATGGGAACACATCCGAGAGGGCGAGGGCAAGGCCGGTGGGAGCGGGTGGGCCGCTGACTTGCCAAGCTCCGGCCGGCATTCGACACTGTGCCATACCGATCGAAGTTAGGAGCCCATCCATGATCAAGCGTTTCACCGGCACCACCTCGACGCGCAGCCGCGCGGTCGCTCACGACGGCATCGTTTATGCGGTGGCCACGGCCAAGGACAAGTCCGGTGCGCTCTACGCGCAAACGAAGGATGCGCTCGCTCAGATCGACGCGACACTCGCGGATGCAGGCTCGGACAAGTCGCGCATCCTCCGGACCACCGTCTACATCACGGACATGAGCCAGAAGCCGGAGATGGACCGCGCCTGGGACGAATGGGTGGACCGCGAGAACCCGCCGCAGCGCGCCTGCATCGGCGTCACGCTCTGGGACAAGGACCTTGTCGAGATTCTCGTCACGGCCGTCCAGAAATGAGAAAGGCCGGCGTGCCTGGCGCCGGCCCCGAATTCTTGAGCCCGATCGGGCTCAGGGCACCACGAGGCGCTCGGCCTGAGCCAGGAGATCGTCCAGCACGCGGCGGCTCTCGAGGCCCATGACCTCGACGGCGCGCTTCTGCGCGGCCTGCCAGAGCGGGAAGGCTTCCACGATCACCTGCTTGCCTTTCGGCGTCAGATGCAGGCCGCGGCCGCGGCGCCCGGCCGGCGGGTCCATGATGATATGGCCGAGCGCGAGAAGGCGCTTCAGGTTGCGGGAAAGGGTCGATTTCTCGATGTCGAGCGTGCTGCCGATCTCGGCGGCGGTGATGCCGTCCTGATTCGCGAGCTGCGTCAGCAGCGTGAACTGGCTCGCCGTGATCTTGTGCGGACGCAGCGCATCGTCATACACGCGCGTCACGATGCGCGAGAGCTGGCGCACCCTCGTGGAGATGCAAGCTTCGGAAGTGGCATTGGCGATCGCGCCGATGTCGAGGGGGACCTTGCCGCCGGCTGGGGTCATGTCGTTCATCGCGTACCTTCCCGCTTGGCTCGCATGAAAAGTCCCTTACCAGTTGCTATGATTCGGGCTGTCTCGGCAACCAAAGGCAGCCCTTAGCGCGCGGGATTTGTGCGTGTTCGTACAACTCGATGGGGCGCGCGATCCGATTGACGCGACGGCGATCTTCGCGCCAACCTCGGATGCGCCTGCAACAGGAGCGCCGGGCAACGGCACTCAGGAGGGGAACGCTCATGACCGTACTCGACCACACCCGCGAAGGGCGGGGCCGTCCGACGATTGTTTTCGTGCACGGCTTCGGCTGCGCCCGCTCCGACTGGCGCGCGCAGGTGGCGCATCTGAGGGACCGCTTCGAGACGGTGGCCGTCGACCTCGGCGGGCACGGCACAACCCAAGGCAGCGAGGCGCATGAGATCATCGACACGCACGGACGCGATGTCGCCGCGCTCCTCGCGGAGCTTGCGATCGATTGCGCCGTCCTGGTCGGCCACAGCATGGGCTGTCGTATCGTCATGCACGCGATGAGCGAGGCGCCGGATCGCGTGGCTGGCATCATCCTCGTCGATGGCAGCCGGCTTGGTGCTGCCGGCAGCACCGCATATCGCGATCGGCAAAAGCGCGTCGCGGAAATCGGCTATCGCGCATTCATCGAGCCTATGTTCGCGCAGATGTTCCTGCCCGGTGCCGATCGCGCCGTCGCCCAGCCGATCATCGATCGCGCACGCAACATGCCGGCCAAGCTCGCCGGCAATCTCTTCCCGAATATCGGCAAGTGGGACGCGGAGCGGTTCGACGAGATCTTCGCGAAGGCGCGCGTCCCCGTGATGGCCATACAGACGACGTACATGACACCGGAGGGCCGCCGCGCCTCCATGCAGAAGGGCCAGACCTCAGCCTATCTCGATGACGTGCGCCGTCTCGTGCCGGGTGCCCGCGTCGAGATCATCGAGAATGCCGGCCATTTCCCGCAGATCGAGCAGGCGGGCGAGGTCAACACGCTCATCGACGACTTCATGGCGAAGCTGAAGTCCTAGAGAAGTCCTAGAGGAACGCGCGAATGTCGGTCGAGGATTCGCGCCCGACCATGTCGAAGGAATCCTCGAGCCACTGCGCGGCGCGCTCACGTCCGATGTCGCGGAGCTGCGTCAGGAACTCCCAGCTTGTGTTCATCTTGGAGACGGCGCCGAGCATCTGCATCACATCGTCGGCCGCGATCGAATGCAGGAGCATGCGCTTCATGGAGCCCTCGGGAAGCCGGCCCTGATCGATGAGGCGCGCGACGAACGCGATCGCGCGCATTTCGCCGATCAGCGACGCGTTGAAGCTGATCTCGTTGACCCGGTTTTCGATATCGAGCGCCGTGCGCGGCACGTCCGGCCGAACAAGCGGATTGACGTGGACGATGATGATGTCCTGCGACGGACTGTCATAGATCAGCGGAAAGAGCGACGGATTTCCCATGAAGCCGCCATCCCAGTAGGCTTCCCCGTCGATCTCCACGGCCTGAAAGACTTGCGGCAGGCAGGCCGACGCCATCACGACATCGGCGGAGAGGTCCTTGGTGCGGAAGACATGCACCTTGCCCGACCGGACGTTGGTCGCCGTGAGAAAGAGGTTCGTGCGCGGGCACGTGCGCAGCCGCTCGAAATCGACCGTTGCCTCGAGCAGCGAGCGCAGCGGATTGATGTTGAGCGGATTGAGCTGGTAGGGCGACCAGACCTGCGTCATCATGTTGAAGAGCAGGAAGGCGGGCGTCGCCTCGCTGAAGAAGGCGAGCGGCACCGGCTGCTGGAAGGGATGGGGGCCGATGTACGAGCTTGGCTCCCCGACCTTGCGCCAGAAGTCGGCCAACGCTGCCCGTCCTCCCTCGCGTCCGCCGGTGCTCACGCCATGAGCAAGCACCACCGCGTTGACCGCGCCCGCGCTCGCCCCCGAGATGCCGCAGATGTCGAGGCGGCCATCCTCCAGCAGATAGTCGAGCACGCCCCAGGCGAAGGCACCGTGTGCGCCGCCGCCTTGCAGGGCGACGTTGACGATCTTGGTCTGGTGTCGGCTGTGGTGATGTGCGCGCTCCCGCGCCGGGGCATCATCGTTCGGCATGAAGACTCCGCTCGCGATTGGCCCGTGGGCTCGCTCGATCTGCTCTCTGAATGTCGTGTCTCTCCCTGAGGATGACAAGCGTGCGCCTTGATTCCAGGCGACCTCGGCACCATACCTCTGCCGAAGAGCGAGAAGGCGGCCGGCAGCGGCCGGAGGAGAATTCATGGATAGCTGGCACGGCACGACGATCCTCACCCTGCGCAAGAAGGGCAAGGTGGTTATTGCTGGCGATGGTCAGGTGAGCCTCGGCGCGACGGTCATCAAGTCCAATGCGCGCAAGGTGCGCACGCTCGGCCGCGGCGACGTGATCGGCGGCTTCGCGGGCGCTACGGCAGATGCCTTTACCTTGTTCGAGCGCCTCGAGGCCAAGCTCGAGCAGTATCCGGGACAGCTCACGCGGGCGTGCGTCGAACTCGCCAAGGACTGGCGGACGGACCGCTTCCTGCGACGGCTGGAAGCAATGATGCTCGTTGCCGATCGGGAGCGATCGCTCGTCCTTACGGGGACAGGCGACGTGCTCGAGCCCGAGCAGGACATCATGGGCATCGGCTCAGGCGGGAATTATGCGCTCGCTGCCGCCCGTGCTTTGATCGACACGGACCTCGATGCCGAGGCGATCGCCCGTAAGGCGATGGCGATTGCCGCGGAGATCTGCGTCTACACGAACGGCAACCTGGTCGTGGAGACGCTCGAGTCCGCGCGCTGAGCGCGAGCCGCACCGGGTGTGATTGGGGCGCGAATACGACGCGAATACGCACAAAACGAGGCGCCGCTCGCGCGACGCCTCGTTTGATTCGCAGAGTTCGCGATTGCCGCCGGCGTCGCGCTTAGAGCGCGTGCGCCATGCGGGCCTTCTTCGTCTCGAGATAGCGCACGTTGTGAGCGTTTGGCGTGCACACAACAGGCAGGCGCTCGATCACGTTGATGCCCTCAGCCCGGAGCGCATCGACCTTGGCGGGGTTGTTCGTGAGCAGCCGGATGTCCGGCAAGCCGAGATCGAACAGGATGTGCGCCGCCAGGTCGTAGGTGCGCGCTTCGATTGGCGCGCCGACCGCGACATTGGCGTCGACCGTGTCATACCCCTGGTCCTGCAGCGCGTAGGCCCGGATCTTGTTCACGATGCCGATGCCACGGCCCTCATGATAGGGCAGGTAGATCAGCACGCCGAGCGGCGATGTCGTGATCGTCTCCAGCGCCGCCTGCAACTGCGGATAGCAGTCGCACTTGAGGGAATGGAAGATGTCACCAGTGATGCAGCCGCTATGGACGCGCACGACCGGCAGCTCGCTGTTTGCCTGGTTCGCCCTGTGAATCAGGACAAACGCTTGATTGTGGGGGTCATGTCCCTGGTAGGCACGAGCCTCCAAGTGCAATTCCCGTCCACGAAACTCGATTGGCAAGATGGTCTGTGCCGACCAATCGAGCTCAAGCGCGTAGGACTTAACCGCATTCGACTTCATAATTTGCGCCTCCAGACGCATTTCAAGCGCTTACGCCATCGCACCAGACAACGTTCGTAGCCCTGCTACGGTTCCGAGGTTTCCTCATGCCAAGGTGGGGGTCGTGCCGGGACGTCCGCCCACACGCAGCCGAACTCGCCGCCGCCGCTCATCCAGCGCGCACGGCGATTTCCCACTGCTACAAATTCTCCTGGAGCGAAAGCCATGCAATGGCATCGCGGATGAATGTTCAATGAATGGTTCCTGCCCCGGCATCCAGAGTTCACGAACCTCGCGCTTGCTCTTGCTGCGCCTCTTTCCACCATCGTCCGCGTCCCTCGAGCAGCCATCAGGCTCTCCCCCGAAAGACGCGGTAACGCATTCCGATGTATGCGAAAAATGTGGCGAGAATTGACGCAAATACAAGTGCCGTAAGTGGGTGTGTTTCAGGCAACACGAAGAGCACTGCAGCAAAGGTCGCGTAGTTGATCGCAGCCGCGGCCCATGCCGTAGCGGAATATCGGCTAAACTCTGCAAGGGTCGGTGGAGTGCTCAAAGAAAAGGTTAACCGGCGGTGGGCAAGCCATCCCGCGACCATGGCGCCCGAGATCGCAATAAGGCGGGCAACGAGCGGGTTCAGCCCCAGGACGAGGATCCCGAACTGCAGCAGGCTCGCGTCGCATGTGAGCGCGATCAGACCCGAGACGAGAAAGCCGCCCCAGTGCCGCAGGGGTGGCAGGTTGCGGGCCGGGTCGATCGCGGAGTGCTGCCGGCTCATGGCTCGGTGGTCCTCTGCCCGGTGGGCTCGGGACCGCGATCGTTGCCGAGACCGATTTCCTGAGCGACAACGAAAAGCGGCCGCCCTTTGACCTCCTCATAGACGCGCCCGAGGTACTCGCCGATGACACCGA
>Ga0180218_1001994_pt1 | contig 11298 bp, 9 predicted proteins | sample eDN3rd37CKraftBY_FD_151334 | JGI IMG/M metagenome (GOLD analysis project Ga0180218, IMG submission 151334) | Enriched backyard soil microbial communities from Emeryville, California, USA - eDNA 3rd pass 37_C Kraft BY (version 2) (version 2) | ecosystem: Environmental > Terrestrial > Soil >... | reverse complement strand
ACTGTCGGTGCAAGCTCCATCAGCGCCGCGACCGCTCGGCGCGCACGTCCCAAGCTCCAGGCCTCCAGAGCCAATGCCAGCGCGAAGAAGAACGAAACGGTGGCAGCTTCAAACCATTCGCCTATGCCGATGGCGCCTGCAACGGCGACCACCATCAGCAAGTTCATGTCAGGGCGCAGGCGTCGGGCGGAGAGCAGTGCTTTCGGCGCTACATATCGAACGGCGCAAACAATCGAGAGAACGTAGACCGCAATCGCCGGCATTGGCGTCCCGCCGGCCGTCTCCGCTGCTCCCAGGGCAGCGGCAATACCGCCACCCAAAATGGCGTGCAGCGCAAGACCGGCCGCGGCTAGTACTCCACTTAACGTTGTCAAAACGGTCTGCGTTCGCCGTCGCCGCTCTTCCGCAAGCGTAGCATCGGACGTCGAGCCCTCTTGCCAAACCTCCGCCGTCATACCGGTTCGAAGAACGGCTTTTTCGATGAGTTCGATCGGCAGGGCGTCCGCGCTGCCCAGAACGGACATCCGCCCATTCACCAAGTCAAAGGCGAGCTTGTTCTCGCCCCCGACGACTGGGCCTACCTCACGCTTCAGCGCTGCGACCTCGTCGCCGCAGTCCATGCCGTGAACCTTGAACACCGCGTGTCCTGGCAAAATAGGGATCGGCGCGATGAGCGCCTGATCGCCGGCCATATCACCCGGGCAATTGGTACAGACCGCATCGCCTACCGCGGAGGTCGCGGCAGGCTCTCGCGTCGTGATCCCAGCCCCGGCAACTTCGGCGGACATCCCAGTAGTCGCGACGGCGTTCTGGATTGCCAAAACGGTGGCGGGCGACGCGGCCGCCACCCTCATGAGGCCGGCTTTCGTATCGAAGGTTAGATTGTGATCTCCGCCGACGAGAGGCCCGACGGCTGCCTTCAGCGCTCGAACCTCGTTCTGGCAATCGAGTCCACGCACTTTGAATTCGACGGGGAGGCTTTCGGCCGCCTTTCCCTTAGCTGTGCCCGAACGTAGCTTGGCCCGCATCCCGGTCGACAAGACTGCACTCTCGATGTCTTTCACGGTGGCGAGACCTTGCGGGCTGACTCGCATAGTCCCAGCCTTCGTGTCGAAGCTCAGCTTAGCTTCGCCCACCAAGGAACCGAGAACAGCTTCGAGCTGGCGAACTTCGTTCTGGCAATCGAGGCCCTGAACATCGAAGAGCAGCTCGCTCTCTGGACCGGTGTGTGAAGTGACTCGCATCCCAGTACGAGACACTGCCGCGATGATGGCTTCAGTCGCCGGTCGGCTATTGCTGAAGCTGACCTCCATCACTCCGACCTTCGAATCGAAGGCAAGCATCTCGGCGCCACCTACGAGAGGGCCCACAGCGGCTTTCAGCTGGCGCACTTCATTCTGGCAATCTAGTCCTTCGATTTGGAACCGAAGCGACTGCTGGGAAGCCTTTGCGAGAGCTGCAGGATCAGACACGGGCCACCTCGATTTCTATGAAGTGACGGTTATATAGACCCTGTAGGAACTAGAGGGTCAATGCGATGGGCGTCGAAAAACTGCAGATTGGTGATCTGGCACGGGCAACGAACACCAAGGTCGAGACGATCCGCTATTACGAGCAGATCGGCCTCCTCCCGGCCCCCGCGCGCACCAGCGGGAACTTTCGTGCCTACTCAGCCAAGCACCTTGGGCGGCTAAGCTTTATCCGTCGGGCCCGCGACCTGGGGTTTACGTTGGACCAGGTGCGGGAACTCCTCAGCTTATCGGACCAGAAGCGTCGATCCTGCGAGGCGGTCGACGTGATCGCGCGCCAACACTTGGCGGATGTTGATCGCAAAATTGAAGACTTGACGGCTCTCAGGGATGAACTCTCCAGCCTGATCGAACAATGCGGCTGCGGCACAATCGCGGACTGTCGCATCATAGAGGCTCTTGCGCCGTCGCCCCTATGATTAGTGCGAACTCGGGAGCTTTGCGTGCGTAGCATCTCATCTCGCCAGCGATGCTGCGCAAGCGATGCATGCGGCCAGCACGGCGCGACCTGATCCTCGGAGAGTGTCAAGCGAGTTGACCCTCTAGCCGCTTCAGGGATTAGGCTGCTCGATCTTTGCTACCTGCAAGGTCACGGATGGCTGAGCGAGACGAACCCTCACTGGATCCTACCGACGCCGCGGAGCGGCGAACGCTGCTGTTGGTCCTGGGCATCAACTTCACGCAGTTTGTCGTCGCCGGTGTCGTCGGCCTGATTGCCTCTTCCACGGGTCTCGGCTTCCGTCCCTTTCGGATATGCTCATGGCGTCCGATTGCGTGTTCCCTTTCGTGATCCCCAGAACCAGATATTTGGGATCTTGAGCGCCCCAGGCGCCAGGATCATTGATGAGCTGAAAGCGCTTGTTCTTCGAGGTGAAAATGCTTTGACCATCTCGCTTGTCCCAACAACGTCGGCATTCAAGACGGCCATGCCTCGGCAGCGCACGATCTTCTGGCAAGCGTCAATCCTCCGCTGGCGGCGCTCACACCAAAAGACGCAGGCGGCCAAACCTCACGACTCTAGATGCTTCTATCGTGAAGGGGATAGTGGCAAGCGCGACTGGCGTAGTTAGCGTCAGAGCTGCCCTCGCATACACTGTTCTTCAAATGCTTCAATATCTCCCAACCTGTACAGGACGCGCCCCCCAACCTTGACGTATTTTGGTCCCTCTTGGAGCCATCGCCATCGCTCAAGAGTTCGCGGGCTCAATGCCCATCGGCGGGCAAGCTGGACCTGATTCAGATGGACGAGCCTGGCTCGTTCCACGAGATTGGCTTCGGCGGCGGGGGGACCACGTGTTACTGCAGCTGGCAGAATCGTGTTGCTACTATCGCTCACGCTACTACCCTCTTCGATCGTCGGTTGCCGGTCGGGTCGTGGGACTGCTACTGACGGTCTAACTTTGAAGAGTAGTCAACGATGAGAGTGTGCGAAGCAAGTTGGCGCCCGCTTACAACCGCTTCGAATTGTAGCGAAGAGATGCGGCGCAAATCTGCGAGAGAACGTTGGAATACAGTTCCTCCCCCTCCGCCAGATCGTGTTGAAATCGTTGACTTAATTTTGATATTTGGCCAGAAACCTCCGGACCAGCCCCGGAGCGTCGACCGGCTTTTAATCTGTAGGTCATGGGTTCGAATCCCATCGGGCTCACCAATGAGACAAAGAGGCGGCGATGCTGGGCTTTGACGTGCGCGACGCCGGAAACGACGTTAGCCAAGTCGTCATGACCCTGCGGCGGTGATCTATCAAGTCCCGGCCACCCCGCAATCACCTCCGAGGTCCGAGATCGCATACGCCACTGCACAATCACCATGAGGCGATAGCCGTTATGCTTCACCTCGTGCAACCAAGCGAGCCCGTCCGGGACCGTCTCAGCTCGTATCGGAAATGACGGCCTGGGAATGACTTCCGGCCACGGCCGTCCCGCTTGCGCGGAGACCATTTCACACAGACGACTTTGGGTGCCGCGAGATCACGGACATTCGCTCAGACTGATGAAGCGGATTTGGAGCGAGCTTGGCACACCCCACTTCTATTTTCGGGCGAGAACGATCTATCTACTCCCGCCAGTCTGATCTGCGATGGTAAACACCGGCACCTGAACCGAGGCCCTCGTGACAAATCTCACCGATACCGCCTGGCCAATCTGCAAGCTCTCGATATCGCAATCCACGATATTCGTCATAAGCGTAACGCCTTCGTCGAGTCTCACATATGCGACCACATACGGCGACTTCGTACGCATCACGCTGAACGAGTAGATGGTGCCGCGACCGGACGATTCCTCCCACTGGATATCGTCCGACAGGCAGAACGGACACATTGCGCGCGGATACCAGTGCACCCGGCCACACCCTGCGCATCGTGGCAGCGCCAGCCGCCCGGCTCGCGCGTGCTCCCAATAGGGTTCAATGCGCGCCCCGGAGTCGGGAAGCTTAAGAGCATCAAGTCCTTCGATCATGTCGTACGCTCCAGTACGAGGGTTGCGCTGCCATGTCGCTGGGCGATCGACCCGCCCATGCCCTGCACCAACGCAAGATCACAATTCTTCACCTGAACCGCTGGCGCAGCTTCCCCACGAAGCTGCCGAACGGCTTCGATGATCTTGGTCATTCCGCCGCGGTTCGCCGGGTGATTGTTACAGAGTCCGCCGCCGTCGGTGTTGAACGGAAGCCGCCCGACGCCCGAGATGAGATTCCCGTCGGCGACAAAGCGCCCGCCCTGCCCTCGCTCGCAGAATCCAAGATCTTCGAGCTGAATCAGAACGGTGATGGTGAAACTGTCGTAGATTGAAGCATACTTGATGTCGCTCGGCTTGACACCGGCTTCCGCGAAGGCAGCCGCGCCGGAACGCGCCGCGGCCGACGTCGTCAGATCGACCTGTCCCGCATTTTGTCCGCGCGGCGACTCACCGGCTCCGAGCAGGGTCACGACCGGACGCTTGAGGCCTCGCGCGATCTCGGGCCTCGCAACAATAACCGCCCCACCGCCGTCGCTGATCACGCAGCAATCCAGACGGTGCAGCGGGTCGGCCACCATGGGCGAGCCGACAACATCCTCGACCGTTACGACGTTGCGCAGCATCGCATTCGGATTGTGCTGCGCGTGATGCGAAGCCGCCACCTTGATCCAGGCCAGTTGCTCGCTGGTCGTACCGAACTCGTACATATGCCGGCGTGCGCACATGGCATATTGATTGACGACCGTCGGCCCATAGACGATCTCGAACGGCGCTTCAGGCGGCGACACGCCATGCACGCGCAGGGCCGTGCCGGTCGCCATGCCTTCAGAGCGCGGTCGGCCGGCGAGCGTCACCAGCGCGACATTGCATTTTCCAAGAGCAATCGCTTGCGCGGCATGCGCGACGTGCGACAGGTACGATGAACCTCCCGTCTCCGTGGTGTCAATATGGCGCACATTGAGATCGAGATATTCGACCATCGACAGCGGACCGAGACCGGGAGCATCGCCGGCGCAGAAATAGCCGTCGATGTCCTGCTTCGTAAGGCCGGCGTCCTGCAGAGCGCCCTTCGCCACATCGGCATGCAGTTCCGCCAGCGATTTGTCCGGCGCCTTGCGCGTGGGGTGCTCATAGGCCCCAACGATCGCGGCTTGACCTTTAATGCTCATCAGATCGGATCCCAGGAAATCACGTCGGCGGTCATATCCAGCGGATAGAAACTTGGTTTCAGCGCGGGAATTGCATGCTCTTTCACCTGCTCCGGCGTCCATCCTTCGCTGCGCTGTACAGAACGGACCGGCCGCGGCTGGCTGAAGAGATAGATTTCGTTGCGGCGGACACCGAATATCTGACCGCTCACACCTGCGGCGTCGTCACTCGCAAGATAGACAACCAGCGGCGCGATTTTCTCGGGGGTCGCGACCTTCATCCGTGCGACACGCGCCTCATAGTTCGGAGTGTTTTCGTCGATCGACGCCACCATCCGGCTATAGGCAAACGGCGACACGCAGTTCGAGCGGACATTGTAGCGGCGCATGTCGAGCGCGATCGACTTCGACAGACCAACGATGCCCATCTTGGACGCTGCGTAGTTTGCCTGCGCATTGCTGCCGATGAGACCGGCGGTCGATGTCAGATGAACGAACGCACCGCTCTCTTGCTTGCGGAAATGCGTGGCTGCCGCGCGGCTGACGTAATATGCGCCGGACAGGTTTACGTCGATGACCGCCTTCCACTCGTCCTGGGTCATCGTATGGAAGAACCGGTCCCTGACGATGCCCGCGTTGTTCACGACACAATCGATCCGGCCGAACCGTTCCACCGCGGTCGCGACCAGCGCCGCGGCGCCTTGAGGATCGGCAACATTGTTGGCATCAGCCACGGCCTCGCCGCCAGCAGCGCGGATTTCGTCCACCACCGCGTCTGCGACAGCGCGGTCGGTTCCCTCGCCGCCCAAAGATGTCCCGTAATCGTTCACCACGACGCGCGCGCCGGACTTCGCCATCAGAACGGCAATCCCCTGACCGATCCCGCGGCCGGCCCCCGTGACAACGACAACTTTACCTTCGACCATCCCGGCCATTTTTTCTCCTGCGGCTCTTTTATTTTCGCTTCACTACAACAGCGTCGACCGCGATCCCGCCTTCCGGAAGCGAGATGAACGGATTGATGTCGATGCTTTCGATCGCATCCGCGTGGTCCGCTGCAAACCTCGAGAGCGCCACAAGCGCCTCCGCGAGCGCGGCTTTATCAGCCGGCGGGCGGCCACGCGCACCTTCGAGCAGAGCACGGCCTTTGATCTTTTCGATCATGGCAAGCGCTCGCGGCATATCGAGCGGTGCAAGACCGAACACCACATCGCGGAACACCTCGACGAAGATTCCGCCGACACCGAACATTACCATCGGGCCGAAGATCGGATCGCGGTGCACGCCAAGAACAGTCTCGATCCCGCCTCCGATCATCGGCGCCACCAGCGCGCCTTCAAGGCGTGCCTGTGGCGCGTTACGACGCACCGCCTCCATCATCTCAGTCCAGGCCGCGACGACCTCGTCGCGGTTACGCAGATTGAGCCTGACGCCGCCGACGTCGGATTTGTGCGCAATGTCAGGCGACAGAACCTTCAGCGCGACGGGGAAACCGAGCGCATCAGCGGCATCGGCAGCTTCCGCTTGCGTAGCGGCCTTGCGCTCCCGCACGAACGGGATGCCAGCCTTGCTGAGCAGCGCCTTGGCTGTCGCTTCATCGATGTCCCGCTCGGGGAGGCTGACCTTGCCGAGGTCGCGGGGACCAATCGGCGCTCGTTCCTCGCCGAGATAGGCAAGCGCCGAAGCGACGCGCATCACCTGCCGAGGATCCGGAAACACCAGTAATCCCGCAGCCTCGAATTCCCGCCTGACTTCGGGAGTCGCCGACATGGAAACGAAGATCGGAATATTCGGATAACGCTGTCGCAAAGAGAACAGCGCGGACTTGACCCCGTCCATCCCGTTCGGCTCCTGCCCGGAATAGGCAAAGAACGTGACGATGATGTCGAAATTGCCTTGTTCCACGCCGACATCAAGGATGCGACCGAAGACGGAAAAGTCGTTGCGAACCTGCGCGGTCGCATCGATGGGATTACGTGGCGACGAGAACGGAATCATCTCCTTGATCTGGGCTTGCGCGGCCTCCGGCAGAACCGGCACCTCCAGCCCGAATTCGCTCGCTGCATCTGACAGCAGGACACCCGCACCACCGGAAACCGATATGATGCCGACACGGCGTCCCTTTGGGAGCACGCCCTGCGCCGCAGCCTGCGCAACATCGAGCATCTCGTCCATCGATCCGGCGCGATAGGCGCCAGTCTCCTCGAAGACCGCCTGAAAGCCCGCGTCCGAACCCGCGAGCGCTCCCGTATGGGATGCGGCCGCCAGGGCACCGATATCGGAGACCCCGACTTTCATTACGACAACCGGCTTGTTCCTGGCACGCGCCAGCGCCAACGCGTCACGGAGCCGCGCTCCGTCACGGCACGACTCCAGATACGCAAGAATGACGTCGGTGGTCGGATCTTCCGCCAGCCACGCAATAGATTCGGCAACGTCCACGTCGGCTTCGTTGCCGGTTGCAATGAAGTGGCTGATCCCGATGTCGCGATCCGCCAGCCGGGTGTAGCAATACATCCCGAAAGCGCCGCTTTGGCTCGCAATCCCGATATTGCCAGGAGTCGGCCAGCTGATCTCCACGGCGCCGGTGAAGCTCGAGAACACCTTGTCGCGGACATTAATGAATCCGAGGCTGTTAGGACCCAGCAGTCTGAAGCCGCCTTCGCGGCAGCGCTGGACGATGGCGTCCTCAAGAGCCTTCCCGCTTTCGCTGACTTCGCGAAAACCGGAAGTGAACATGACGCCGCCTTTGATGCCCTTGGCGATGCAAGCCTCGATCGCGGACAGCGCATCCTGAACGGGCACGGAGATGATGGCGTGATCGACCGGCCCTGGAATTTCGGCGACTGACGGATACGCGCGCAATCCCTGCACTTCGTCGCGACGCGGATTGACCGGATAAATCGGCCCTTCAAATCCGGAGCGCTTCAGGAAGTCGACAGGCCGCCCGCCGATCCGCCGGACCTCTGCAGAGGCTCCGATCACAGCGATCGAGCGCGGACGGAACAATACGTCAAGTTTGTTTGTCATGATCTCAGTCGTACATCTGGGCAAGCAGCTCGGCGACGGCCGCAGGCTTATCCGATCCCTCAAGCTCGATTGTGTATTCGAAGGCGAAACGATGTCCGCCGTCTTTCAGTCGCTCGGCAGCATTGAGCTTGACCTGGACACGAACACGCGACCCAACCGGTACCGGAGCGATAAACCGGACCCGGTTCGCTCCGTAGTTCAGGCTGCGCGAACGTTTGCGGATCCGATAGATCTGGCCAGCCATAGCCGGAGCCCATGCCAGCACCAGCAAGCCGGGAGCGATCGTCTTTCCGCCCGGCATTTCTCTGCGCGCGCGTTCGACATCAACGTGAATCCACTGATTATCGCCCGTAGCCCTCGAATAGAGATCGATGGCCTCCTGCTCAACGACCTTCCAGTCGCTTGTTCCCAGAATCTTGCCGCAATAAGCGACAAGATCCGATGGCGACGCCAACTCAAGCATTACCAACCACTACAACTTTCATCTGGATCAAATCGCGCAGGGCACTTCCCCTGCGCGCGAACACCATAGGCCGAGCGTTCTATTTCGCCTCGATTCCCGATTGCTTGATGACATCGCCCCACTTCTTCTGTTCATCAGCTATCCGCTTGGCCGTGGCGGCACGGGTTTCGCCCATCACGGTCTGCCCGAACGTGGCGGCAATCTTTTCCTTGATCGCGGGGTCGCTCAGGGCGCCGACGATCGCGTTATTCAGCCGCTCCAAGATTGGCTCCGGCGTGCCGCTGGGCGCCATGATCGCCGACCAAGCGGTAGCCTCGATACCGGGTAAAGTCTCCGAAACCGCCTGAATGTCGGGGTGACTTGCGAGCCGCTTCGGATCCATCACTGCGATCAGGCGAACGCTGCCATCCTGAACGAGGCCCGACAGAGTAGCGAGCGTCGATACCGCCATTTTGATGTGTCCGCCCGCCAGTGCCTGCGCCATCGGGCCACCGCCGTTGAATGGCACGTGCGTCATTTCGATTCCGGCGCGTTGCTTGAAATACTCACCCGCAATATGGAAAGGCGAGCCGAATCCAGCCGTGCCATAGGTTATGCCATCCGGCGTCTTCTTCGTGTACTCGATCAGTTCAGGAATGTTCTTGACCGGCACCGACTTGTGGACCGCGATGACAAGCGGCCCCTGCGTGACTGTGGTGATCGGAGCGAGATCCTTGTTCACGTCAAGCGGCATGTTCTTGAAAAGGAACGGATTGGTTGTCAGCACCGCGTTGGTCGTGAGCAAGATCGTGTGGCCATCGCCTTGGGCTCGAGCGACAATCGCAGAGCCCGTATTGCCCGCCCCTCCGCCACGATTTTCCATAACCACCGGCTGACCGAGCGTCTTCTCGAGGTGAGGCTGCATCACGCGGAAAATCGGATCGATCATTCCTCCGGGCGGATACGACACGATGAGGGTCACTGGCCGCGTTGGAAAAGCGGGCGACTGCGTCTGCGAATGCGCCGGCAGCGTCAACGAGATAGCGATCGCAGCAAATCCGATGAAAAACTTATTCAACACTGGCTCCTCCATATGCGCCGATGCTTAGCGTCGGCAAATTGTCCGCTTTACGCGGCTCGTTGTTGACTCTTGGTCAGATTGTCACTTGCAGACACGTCTCACATTCCAGCGCCCCTAGAATGCAATGTCGCCTGCGAGCAACCCGCGGGCAATCGTTCGCCGCTGAATCTCGCTGGTGCCATCGGGAATCCGAAGTAGCCGCGCGTGACGATAGCCATCCTCCAGTCCGGTTTCGTTGGCGAGTCCCATACCGCCATGAATCTGCATGCACCGATCGAGAACGCGTCCAGCCATTTCAGTCGAGAAAGCTTTGACGATGGATATTTCCTTGCGCGGCACCTCTCCGGAATCGACACGCCGCGCGCAATCCTCCGTCATGCATCGCGCTGCATAGATGTCCATCGCACAGTCCGCCAGGTGCATCTGGATTGCCTGATGCTCACCGATGGATTTTCCAAAAGTCTTGCGCGTCTTGGCATAATCGATCGCCTTGCCGAGTGCCCATTCCGCGAGTCCGACGCAACTGCCCGCCATGCTGAGGCGACCGGCATTCACACCATGCATCGCCACGTTCAAACCATTGCCGGGTTCGCCAAGCCGATGGCTGTCGGCGACACGGACCTGATCCAGCGCGACGATTCCGGTCTCACCGCCGAGATGGCCCATCACGCGGATCACGCCGGTGACTTCAAAGCCTTTCGCGCGAGTATCGACGAAAAAACCAGTGATACCGCCTTTGCGGGCCGCGAAAGCCGAAGGATCAGTTATTGCAAAGACCATCGCATAGTCCGCGTACGGACTGTTCGTGATCCACTGCTTCGTGCCGGAGATCACCCATTCATCGCCGTCGCGCACCGCCCTGGTACGAATTGAAAAAACGTCGGAGCCGGCGTCAGGCTCGCTCAACGCAAAACAGAGTGTTTTCTCTCCGGATGCGATCGAGGGGAGATAGTTTGGCCGCAGATCTTCCGCTAGAAATTCCAGGACCGGCGTCAACCCATTGGTGAAGGGCGATGGGAGCACGACGGTATGAATGAGGAGTCGCGACGGACCGTATTCGCGCCACAGCATCTGCTGAACGCGCGCGCCTGCCACGGCCCCCATCCCTCCGCCACCAAGGGCTTCCGAGCCGAACATCGTGTAAAAGCCGGCATTATACGATCGACGACGGACTTCGCGCCGCAGATCGAGCACGGCGCCGACGTAACGGCCGGACTCGTCATAGGTTTCGCGCTCATCGAAAAGCAGAGCCTTGTTGGCCTGCTCGAGTGGCACAACTTCGCTGTCTATGAAGCGCTTCAGGCTCGTGAGAACGAGATCGAGTTCGTCGCTAGTCTCAGAAAGCATTCTCTCTCGTTCGGTCTCGTGGAGCGCGCGAAGTCACGCACGCAACCGCTCCTGCACTTCTCAAGTTGTTCCGAACGATGACCGGACCCCTTTTACATATCAACCATATGTTTGATATATCAAACACAATCTCTGACGGCTGTTCTGTCTCCGCACGTCGAAGTCGAAACGCGAAGATCTAGCGCGCGACGCCAATCAACGCGCCGCACGCAATGAGTTCGTCGATGACGTCCGGAGAGATTCCAAGTTGCGTCAACGCGAA
>Ga0180218_1001993_pt1 | contig 11303 bp, 7 predicted proteins | sample eDN3rd37CKraftBY_FD_151334 | JGI IMG/M metagenome (GOLD analysis project Ga0180218, IMG submission 151334) | Enriched backyard soil microbial communities from Emeryville, California, USA - eDNA 3rd pass 37_C Kraft BY (version 2) (version 2) | ecosystem: Environmental > Terrestrial > Soil >... | reverse complement strand
AGGTCTGGACCGAACGGGCCGGGGAATGGTGGGCACCGCGCCCCTACACCACGCCGATGGTCGATTGGGATCTTCGTCCCGGCGGACGGGCCTATACGATGATGCGCTCACCGGACGGTACAGACATGCCCCATGAGGGCGTGTTCCTGGAGGTCGTTCCCAGCCGCAGGATCGTCCTGACCGACGCCTTCGGGCCGGATTGGATTCCGCAGGAAGCCTTCATGGTCGCCGTCTTCACCTTCGAACCGGAAGGCGCGGGCACCCGCTACACTGCCCGCGTGCGCCATTGGAGCGACGAGGCCATGAAGCGGCACGAGCAGATGGGCTTCCATGAAGGCTGGGGCATCGTGGCGGCTCAGCTGGCCGACCTGGCCGAAGGTCGGCCCGTAGCCTCTGCAGCATGATTCACGGTGGGGCGGGAGCGTGCTTTCCCGGCCCTCCCTTTCGTGCCCCCATGTTCCCGCTGCTCTTCCGCATAGGATTGTAAAAGGCATCCAGCCCATGCAAGCTCAAGCGAGCAGCAGGGGAGAGCGATGGTCGTCTATGTCTTGGCACTCCTGATCGGAGCGGTTGCGGGTTTGCGGGCGATGACGGCTCCCGCCGCGATCAGCTGGGCGGCCTCTCTCGGCTTCATCAATCTCGAGGGAACCTGGCTCGCCTTCCTGGGCTACCGCTTCGCGCCCTGGATCATGACGGTTCTCGCCATCGGCGAGCTGATCGGCGATCAGCTTCCCACCACGCCCAGCCGTAAGACGACGCTTCCCTTCGCAACCCGGATCATCGTCGGCGGCCTGTGCGGCGGCGCGATCGCCGCGCAAAGCGGCTCCTTCCTCGGCGGGCTTGTCGCCGGAGCCGTCGGCGGAGTTCTCGGGACCCTCGGAGGTGCGGAAGGCCGCGCGCGCCTCGCGGCCGCCTTCGGCAAGGATCGTCCCGCCGCTCTGATCGAGGATGCCATTGCAATCCTGGGAGCGGCCTTGATCGTGGGAGCAGTGCCATGACGAAAGACTTCGATGCCATCGTGGTCGGAGCCGGACAGGCAGGGCCTTCGCTGGCCGGGCGGCTGACGGCCGCGGGAATGAAGGTCGCCATTATCGAGCGCAAGCTCTTCGGAGGCACCTGCGTCAACACCGGCTGCATGCCGACCAAGACCCTGGTAGCGAGCGCCTATGCGGCGCATCTCGCGCGCCGGGGAGCCGATTTCGGCGTCTCCATCGCGAGTCCCATCGCGGTCGACATGAAGCGGGCCAGAGCCCGGGCCGATACCGTTTCGACCAATGCGCGCAGGAATATTGAGACATGGCTGCGCGGGATGGATGGCTTGACCGTGATCGAAGGGCATGCCCGCTTCGAGGGTCCGGATACGATCCGCGTCGGTGAGGAACTGCTGAAGGCGCCGCGGATCTTCCTCAATGTGGGCGGCCGCGCGAGCGTTCCCGACATGCCGGGCGTCGACACGGTATCCTATCTCACCAACACCTCGATCCTCCAGCTCGATATCCTTCCCCGGCATCTCGTCGTGGTCGGCGGCAGCTATATCGGGCTCGAGTTCGCCCAGATGTATCGCCGTTTCGACGCGCAGGTGACCGTGGTCGAGAAAGGGCCGCGCCTGATTGCCCGCGAGGACGAGGATGTGTCGGAGGCTATACGCGACATTCTGACCGCCGAGGGAATCGCGGTTCGCACCAACGCCACCTGCATCGGGTTCAAGCCGCACGCGGATGGCATCGCGGTCGATGTGGACTGCACCTCCGGTGATCCGCTCGTGGTCGGCTCGCATGTGCTGCTTGCCGTGGGGCGCCGCCCCAACACGGACGATCTCGGCCTCGACAAGGCCGGCGTCGCGGTCGATGCGCGAGGCACTATCGAGGTCGACGACACCCTCGCAACGAATGTCCCGGGCATCTGGGCCTTGGGCGATTGCAATGGCCGTGGCGCCTTCACGCATACGGCCTACAACGATTACGAAATCGTCGCCGCCAATCTGCTCGACGGCGCATCGCGGCGCGTGAGCGAACGGCTGTTGGGCTATGCGCTCTACATCGATCCACCACTCGGCCGTGTCGGCATGACAGAAACGGAGGCGCGCAAAACAGGCCGCAGGATTCTCGTTTCCAAGCGCCCGATGACGCGGGTCGGGCGCGCGATCGAGAAGGACGAGACGAAGGGCTTCATGAAGATCGTCGCCGATGCCGAGACCCGAAAAATTCTTGGCGCGGCCATTCTCGGAACCGGCGGCGACGAAGCCATCCATGGCATTCTCGACATGATGAACGCCGGAGCGGATTACCCGACCCTGCAATGGGCGGTGCCGATCCACCCGACCGTCTCGGAACTGATCCCGACGGTTCTCGGCGATTTGAAGCCTGTCGTTTAAGGCAATTCTGCCGGTCGCATTACGGGATGGTAGCTTTCCCGCAATGCATTGAACAAACGGCTGCGTCTACTGTGATCCCTGCCGATCTGGTCGAGGAAAAATCAGGACGCTCGAGAATGACGGTCCAACCTACGCCGTGGAGGCGCAGCATCCGCGGGAGTGACGGCTCCTCCGTTAAACCGACTTCTTGGCGGCTGAATGGTTCGCCCCCTCATCGATGGTCCTCACACCCGGGACGGAGGAGTCGGCGCTCCTGCGCCGCAACAAGCCGCGTCATCTTTCGTAGATCCTGCTCATCCAGATTCATGGCGGCATCCAGCCAGATGTCAACGATATCCCGCAGTTCCTCATACTTCAGCGGATCGATGCGCCTCTTGGAGCGATAGATGGCCTTGTGAGCATTATGCTTGCGCCTGTTTCGAGCGATGTAGTCCTTAACCGCATTGTCCCCCTGACCATCCTCAGCCAGAACATCGACAACACCAAGATGATGCAGTTCCTCAGCGGTATAAACCTTTCCGCTCATAATGAGCTTCTCGGCAGCCGCCATGCCGATCTTGCGCGACAGGAAGCTGTACGCTCCCATTCCGGGGAACAGATTGAACAGCACCTCCGGTAGTCCCATCTTCGCACTCTTCTCAGCGATAAGGACATCAAAGGAAAGCGCGCATTCGAAGCCGCCGCCCAGTGCATCGCCCTGCACCAGAGCAATCGTGATCAGCGGTGTATGAAAAGCCATCGCGTTCCCATAAACCACCTGGATGCAGGCATACGCGTATTCTCGCAGGCCATCGTAGTCCTTGCGTCGGATGCAGTCGGCAAAGTAAGCCAAGTTCCCGCCAAAATTATAGACGCCGGGTGTCTGAGATGCCGCGACGAAGTACTCCAAGTGCTGACACTGTTCGCGGTTTCCCTCTTCCATGATGGCGCGCACGGACTCCTGAACGCACATCATGTCCCGCAGCAGTTCCATCGTGATCATCGGATGCTGGCTTGGACGCATCGCTGCCCAATAAACCTTTTGGGCAAAGTCAAGCTTCACGTCTATGTAAGGTAGGGCGAGACTGGTCGGGTCGGATTGCGCAGGGCCGGGTGAGGGGGCCTGCGCCGGAGCGGCAGGTGTCGGTATTTCGAAATCAGTGACCGTTTGAACGTCGGAAAAGGCATGGTCAGCGGCTTTGACCAACGGGGACAACATCCTGCTCTCCATCATAGAGAATTCATCAGCACGACGAGCGTCATCTCGTCGTAAGCGGTTCGCATCTGGTAGAGGCGACCTTCCTTAAGGATAATGGTCCTTTAACAGCTTCGTGGATAGCACCTAGGAAGATTTGTCGAGCAACTTGGTTAATGCTGATTGTCTCAAACGGTCACGATCAGGCAACAATGGCCCGATTAATCCAGCGCTCGTGTGTTTATTCTCTAATCTTAAAGAACCCAATTAACCAATTTCGTATGAAGCGCAGCGAAACAGGATATATTCCTTACGTAAAGGCACTGGTTATAGCATAATCATTGCAACCAGCCCGTTGATCTTCTTAATAAAGTAACAAGATCATATGGCGTATCTACAAACGAATAAATCGTCTTACGAAAGGGAAGAAACGGCACTTGCGTTAGAACACGCCGCATGATCCGCGAAATGCAGCTGCGAAAAAGGTCAAATGGCTCAGCCGATTCCTGAGCGAGCTCAGCAACTCTTGAGTTTAGACCTAGCTGGCAGATCAAAGGATGCCGGGGGGCAACACATGGCAGTTATTCTGATCCTCGACGACAAAGGCACCAACCGCAACATCTATTCCCGACTCGCTCAGAAGATCGAGGACGGAGCAGTCGTATGCGCCTTTGGGTCGCCGCTGGAGGCTCTCGAATGGCTCGAAGACAATGCCCCCGACCTTATCGTCACCGACTTTCGCATGCCTGGTATGGATGGCGCCGAGTTCACAAGGCGCGCCAGGACCACGACCAATGGCATCGATGTTCCGATTATCGTTATCACGGCCTATGACGACAGGGCGTTCCGGCTCAGCGCCTTGGAAGCGGGCGCTACGGACTTCCTGCGGTCGCCCGTCGATCATTATGAATTTGTCACCCGCGCCCGCAATCTTCTCAAGCTGCAACGACAGCAACAGCAGATCAAGGGCCGAGCCCAGGCTCTCGAGCAGCAGCTTCTCATCAGCGAGCGGTCGCAGGAGGAATTGGTTCGGAGCAGCCGAGAGGCTCTGGTTCAGGTGATCGATACCATTCCGGCATTGGTCAGCGCGGCCGATAAGGACAGTCGAATCGTCTTCGTGAACGCCCACTTTGCCGATTTCGTCCATTCCACTCCGGACGTTCTGACGGGAAAGCTGCTGAGCGATGTCCTGCGGAGCGACAAGTCGGAATTGAGCGGGCAGGTTCACCGGTCCATCGTCAAGGACCAGAGAACCTCCGTCAGCTTCGAGGAAAGCATTACCGACATCTCCGGGTCTGAGCGCACCTTCCTGACGACCAAGACGTCGATGCGCGCTTTTTCGGGCGCCGAGACGAGCGTCCTGACGACATCGATTGATATTACTGAGCGAAAGCAGGCTGAAAGCACATTGCGGCATATTGCGCTGCATGACACGCTGACCGATCTTCCCAACCGAAGAATGCTCTACGATTGGGTTCAGCAGAAGCTCGCCAGCGAACAGACCGGATTCGCGATCCTCCTGATCGATCTCGATCGCTTCAAGGCGGTCAACGACGCCCTCGGTCATGCCGGAGGCGATCGCATCCTGAAGCTGGTGACAAGTCGCCTGCTCGAAGTGGTTTCGAGCACCGACCTCGTCGCGAGACTGTCCGGAGACGAGTTTGTGGTCGTGCAGGCAGGCATCGCGTCTTCGGACGATGCGGGTGATCTCGCTCGCAAGATCATCGACTCCCTGTCCGCGCCCTTCCTCCTCGAAGAGTCCGAGATCAGAGTAGGCTGCACGATCGGCATCGCCTTGGCGCCGCACGACGGCCAAGATGCCGAGCAACTCCTCCGGTGTGCCGACCTGTCGATGTATCGGGCCAAGGCCGAGGGAAGAAACACATTGTGCTTCTACTCGCCCGAGATAGATAGCATATCCTGGAACAACATCAGCCTGGAGGTCGAGCTACGCAAGGCGATAACCCAAGATCAATTTGAGCTCTACTACCAGCCGCAAATCGACCTTGTAACAGGATCGATTGCCGGAGCTGAAGCTCTCCTGAGATGGGTGAGGCCTGAATTCGGCCTCACTGCGCCCAATGTCTTCATCGACATTGCAGAGGAAACAGGATTGATCAATGAGATTGGTGCCTGGGTTCTCAAGGAAGCCTGCACGCAGGCCGCTACATGGCAGAGCCTCGGATACGGCCCGCTTCGCATATCGGTCAACCTGTCACCTGTGCAGTTCCTCCGCCAGGATATCGTCCAGCTTGTCGAGGCCACGCTCGAGGCGACCAACCTGAACCCCGAGTTCCTTGAACTCGAACTCACCGAAGGCAGCCTTCTCAAGGATGTCGAACGAACCAAGGAGGTTCTCAGGCGACTCAAGAATCTTGGGGTGCGTATCGCGATCGACGACTTCGGCGTGGGCTTCTCCTCTCTCAGCTACCTGAAGAACTTCACGGTCGACACTTTGAAGATCGATCGTTCCTTCATCTCGAGCCTCCTGGCGGAAAGTCGCGACGAAGCGATCGTCAGGGCGATCATCTCCCTGGCCCAGAGCCTTGAGTTGAAAGTGGTTGCCGAAGGCGTCGAAACCAGTCCTCAACTCGCATGCCTGCTCAATCAGAACTGTGACGAAGCCCAGGGATATCTGTTCAGTCGCCCCATCCCGCCTGACGTCTTCGAGGTCCTGCTCAAGGAGGATCCCAGGTACCTGCTGCCGAAGCACAATCTGCCGCCCAAGAAGGTGCAGAGTTCGTGATTGGGAATATTATTTCTCGCCTGAAGAACAGCCCTGACCGTGAACATGAGATGAGCTTTAACAGGCTCATCTTTCTGAGTCTGATCGCAGCCTATACATTCTGGATCAACCCTTCAGTGCCGCGCGAGGCTTTGATTGGCGCGACAATCTTCGCATTCGTCTCAATCGGCATCGTCGTTCATATTCTGCTTAAACCTTATCAATCGACGATCCGACGAATTATCGCCATCGTCAGTGATCTCGCAACCGCCTCCGTTCAGCTTCATTATGTCGGAGAGACGTCCTCCGTCCTTTTTCTCCTCTATCTATGGATCACGTTCGGGAACGGGTTCCGCTTCGGGCTCCTGTTTCTGTATATTGCCTTGGCCGTTTCCGTCATTTGTTTCACGATCGTCATCTACACGACACCGAGATGGCACGACGACATATACCTCTCGGCCACCCTGCTGTTGAGCCTCATCGTTCTTCCCCTCTATGCAAGCACGCTGATCCGCAAGCTATCCAATGCCAAGGCGCAGGCGGAGGCGGCAAATCGGGCAAAGACGCTGTTCCTTGCCAGCGTCAGCCATGAGTTGAGGACGCCGCTGAGCGCGATCATCGGTCTTTCCAGCCTTATTTCGGAAACGAGCCTCGATGCGGAGCAGCGTGGCATCGTTCGCACGATCAGTTCCGCTGGCGAATTCCTGCTCAGACAAATCAACAACATCCTGAGCCTGTCCCGCATCGAAGCGGGAAAGATGCCGATCGAACAGATCGATTTCGATCTGTCCGAGGTCCTATCCACCGCCCGTGCCATGGTTCTGACCCAGGCTCAGCAAAAAAAGCTTCGATTGACGATCCACATCGATCCGAAGGCACCTTTGCAGCTTCACGGTCCGAAGCACCATCTGGAGGAGATCCTGCTCAATCTCCTCGGCAACGCCATCAAGTTCACGGAAAAGGGCTATGTCACGCTCGCGGCGCACCCTGTGACCGAGGGCAACCGCCCCTTCATTCGATTTCTTGTGGCAGACACCGGCATAGGAATCGCCCCGCACGCCGTGGAGAAAATCTTCGAGAGCTTCACCCAGGCCGACGATACCATCATCAACCGTTTTGGCGGAACGGGACTCGGCCTTTCCATTTGCCGACAGCTGGTCGAAGCCATAGGGGGTAAGATCGGAGTCGAAAGCGCAGAGGGGCATGGCAGCTGCTTCTGGTTCACGATCCCGATGCGGAACGCCAGCCAGGAGGTGTCACGGCGTGAGTTGTCCTGGCAAATTCAACCTCTTCTGGTGTGCTCCGATCCTCAGCTTGCACAGACTCTCGCGTCCCATCTTGGCGATGCGCCCGATATTGATATCTTTGAGACCTTGGCTGAAGGCAACAAGCGGATACGGCAGAACAGCAAACAGCAATCTGTCCTGTTCTACTGCAGCAATCTGCCCGACAACCTTCTGGCCGCAGAACTCGAGAGTGCGGAGCTCCCTGTTGCTCCAGTTCTCATACGCCGCGACATACCTCAAAGTTTCGCGACCTCGCCCCTGTTGCATCTCTCAAGCAGTATCCTGAAACTCGACTTCACGCAGAATGAAGCACGAACCGCATCGGTGGCGGCGGCCGCGCAGGCCTCCTGGGCTCACGCGATGTGGAGCGAACCCAGCCGCATCGAACTGCCTCGCGCGTCGCGCCCTCTCTCGATCCTCGTGGCGGACGACAACGCGACGAACCGCTTGGTCATATCGAAGATCCTCGAGCGCGGGGGGCATACCGCGCAATGCTTCGCAAACGGGGAGGACGCCCTCAACGCGTTAGAGGAGGCTTCGTTCGACCTGGTTATCCTGGACATCAACATGCCGGGGATGACCGGGATCGAGACTGCGAAGCTGTTCAGATTCACCGAACCCGGAGGTACTCGTACTCCCATCTTTGCCTTGACCGCCGACGTGACGCCAGAAGTCGCCGCTGAGGCACTCGCGGCCGGGATGGATGCATGCCTGACCAAACCCGTACAGCCTGCCACCCTTCTTAGGGCGATCGAGGAGCACGTGGCCTCCCGTCCTGCTCAAGCACCTGCTGACGATGGCTTGGCCCGTTCTGCCTCACCAAGAGATCCTTCACCTGTCATCGATGAAGGGCTCCTGGCCGAACTGGAGCAATTGGGCGGACGGGATTTCGTCGCCAGCCTCGTGGAGGAATTCTTCTCCGATGCCCGCCATCTCATCGGCGAGTTGCGGAACGCGGCAGCATCAGGCGATTCCCACAGGTTCCGTCTTGAAGCTCACGGCCTGCAGAGTGCATCTGCCAATGTAGGAGCAAAGACAGTGCATGAAATCTGTGTGGGTTGGAGACGGATCACGAGCGACGATCTAGCTCGAAGCGGAGCAGAACAGGTTGAACAGCTCGTTCGAGAACTTGAGCGGGCCCAGCACATGCTGAGAGACTATCTATCGCACCAGCCCAAGGACGCGGATCCGATCGGACTGGCTCGATAGCTCTGCATGGCCCTGACGGAATGGACGCCCCCACCTGCCCTAAAAGAGTGGAGGTGACTGACGGATTTCATCCATGAGTTCGTCGAAAGTAGCGCCAAGGTTGTCTACGAGATTTGCCGTCAGACCTTGGGAAGGCTCCGGGAGGGCGATGACCTCTCCCGGCGGGCGTTGAGGCAACGTGTGCTCGTCGCATCACCGGAAATGGTAAAACGCACCCTGTTCCGGAATCACGAACTGGACGCCAAGATCATTTCCCGCCTCCAGCTCCTTGCGGATCGCCTCCTGAGGCTGCTCGCCGGTCAGAGAATATTTGATGTGGCTCACGACCACAGGCAGCCCTTTCAAAGCATTGCCCCCGGCCTCCTGATCCAGAGTCCGAAGCGTCTTGTGGACCCATTTCGGCGTCAGGTGCCCGAACAGGAGATTGTCCGGCCGATCGTTGGTGTACGACACTTCCAGAATGATGGCCTTCAGTTTCTGCTGCTTGACCTTGTCGGCAACGGCCTTCCAGATGGCCTGCATATTGGAAGCCTTCTGGACCTCGTCAGGACCTGTATCGCCAAAGCACAGGATGGCGTCGTCCCTGCTTTCGATCAGGAAGGCTGTGGATTCGGCTCCGCCATGGTTGAGCGGGAAGGCCGTGACGGTCATCTCGGTTCCGGTCAGCTCTCTGGCCTCCCCAGGCTTCAGGTCTTCCAGATGATACTTCTTCAGCTGTGGCGGCTGGCCCCGATCCAACATGTTCGGCCAGGCCTTCCAGTTGAAGTAGTTCCGCTCGATGTCTGCGCTCACCGATGGCAGGCCGTAAATGGTCTTGTTGCTGTCATCGGGTGAAGCAATCACCAGCCCCTGCACATGGTCGAGATGGGCGTGACTGATCAGGTAGCCCTTGATTTCGTTCTTCAGCACATGCCCGATCACGCTGTCGGTCGAGCCCTCCGGCACTTTGACATCCCTGAGGACGCCTTTGTCTTGAGCAACCCTCAAGCCATTGACCAGGCTACCCGCATCGCAGGCGATGGCGTTTCGATCCCCATGGGGTCGGATGAGATAGGAGCTGAGATTGCCGTCCTGGATGCCGCCCAAGGCGCCGAGGACGGTCACGTCAAAGCCCTGGCCCGACAGAGCAGTCGCGGGCATCAGAAGCAATGACATCGAAACAAGCGATGCGATCAGTCTCATGGATCCTCCAGCACCATCAGATTAGGGTCCGAATGTGGAAAGGCTGGCATAGCCAAGGAATGAAAGCCAGTCATCATCCTTGTGACATTGTCTCACGAACGGCCGGCACCTTCACGAGAATTGGCGGAAGGTTCAAGATGTGGTCGAAGCCTTTCAGCAACCGAGTCGGGATGACAGGATGGCATCCATGCGGATGAACGGAAGAGAGCCGAAAGGAAGGGATGACCTCGTAAACTGTCCATTGCTTTCCCTGGTCGGAACGCTCATGACCGTTCTGTGTCTGGTCGGCGCCATGACAGGAGCAGGCGCCCAAGAGCGTACACCTGTCCACTACACCTGCGCCGATGGCACCAAGCTTCAGGCCATGTTCTCTCCCCCAAGCACCTCAACGGGATCAGTAAAGCTGATCTACGCCGGATCATCGGCCGAGGTGACGCTGCCGCAAGCTCGCTCTGCGGATGGAGGTCGATACACTGAGGGTGACATAGAGTTCTGGATCAAAGGGAGGGGTGCAAGGCTGACTCGAGCGGGACGGTCGACGACCTGTCGCACCCAAGATTAAGCGACACCCTCCGGCACGCTGTCCCAATGCTTGCCTGAAGGCGGAGAGCAGAGCCTCACACGGTCAGGCTGCTTTCGGCGCTGGCCATCGACCAGCGGCATGCCTCGCTGTGTTCGCCTGCGGCAGTGGGTGCTCAGGAAAATCCCTTAGAGGACGGCCCACGCACCAAGGCATACATATTCTTTCGATCGTTGTTCCTGACCTCATCGGAAGGCGATGCCCTGAAGGCCTGCCCCAGCGGCATGGTCTGCTCGTTCCCGTCCTCTCGATACTCCCGAGGATCGTCCCATGACCAATGCATTAAGCGACGCAACCATTCATCTCGTGAAGGCCACTGTGCCGGCGCTTCAGGCGCACGGGCTGGCGATCACAAAGCGCATCTACGAGCGCATGTTCCAGAACGAGGCCATCCGCGACCTCTTCAATCAGTCCCACCATGGGGAGACCGGATCCCAGCCCAAGGCGCTTGCCGGCGCAATCCTCGGCTACGCTCAAAACATCGACAATTTGGGTGCCCTTGCGCCGGCCGTCGAACGCATTGCGCAGAAGCATGTCGGCCTGAACATCCTGCCAGAACACTATCCCCATGTGGCCGAGGCGCTGCTGGGGGCGATCAAGGACGTGCTCGGCGAGGCCGCGACGGACGAGATCCTGGCGGCCTGGGGTGAGGCTTACTGGTTCCTGGCTCACGTGCTGATCGGGCGCGAGAAAGCCATCTACACCAGCTTGGCCTCCGCACCGGGGGGATGGAACGGGTGGCGCAATTTCCGGATCGAGAGCAAGACACCTGA
>Ga0180218_1001992_pt1 | contig 11305 bp, 11 predicted proteins | sample eDN3rd37CKraftBY_FD_151334 | JGI IMG/M metagenome (GOLD analysis project Ga0180218, IMG submission 151334) | Enriched backyard soil microbial communities from Emeryville, California, USA - eDNA 3rd pass 37_C Kraft BY (version 2) (version 2) | ecosystem: Environmental > Terrestrial > Soil >... | reverse complement strand
GTTTCCGCGGTCGAGCATCCTTCGGTCCTCGCGGGCGGCGGCTTCGGCCGCGACCGCGTCGCCACGATCCCGGTCGACAGACAGGGAGTGGTCGATCTCGACGCGTTGCGAACCCTTCTGGCAGGCCAGCCGGCGCTGGTATCTGTTATGCTGGCCAACAACGAGACCGGTATCATTCAACCCGTGTCCGAGGTTGCTCAGATTGTTCATGAAGCGGGCGGCCAGCTGCACGTTGATGCCGTTCAAGCGCCGGGGCGTATCGCTATTGATTTCAATGCGTTGGACGCCGATCTTCTCACACTGTCTTCGCACAAGATCGGCGGACCGAAGGGCGCAGGTGCGCTGGTTCGCAAGGACGGCCTGCACCTCGCCAATCCGCTCATTCGCGGCGGCGGTCAGGAGCGGGGGCTTCGCGCTGGAACGGAAGATGTCGCGGCGATCGCCGGTTTCGGTGCAGCAGCGGCCGCCATTCTGGACGCGAAAAGTACCGAAACGGACCACGTCGGGCGCCTGCGCGAACGGCTCGAGTCCGGGCTCCTCGCCGCGACCCCGAACGCCATCATTTTCGGGGCATCGGCGGGAAGGTTGCCGAATACCACGTCATTCACCCATCCGGGGCTGCGGGCCGAAACGGCCGTGATCGGCTTCGATCTGGCAGGGGTCGCGGTTTCGTCGGGTTCCGCCTGCTCTTCGGGTAAGGTACAGCCGTCCCACGTCCTGGGCGCCATGGGGGTCGATCCGTTGCTCGCGCGCGGCGCGATACGGGTTTCGATCGGCTATTCGACCAAGGATGAGGACATTGAACGCTTTCTAAGTGCTTGGACAAAGCTCTCTGAATCACTACTTAAGGGGCGAACAGTCATCGCCGCTTAAGCGGCCGCGCGGAGGGAAACCGACGCACAGCTGACAGCCATAACCGACAGATCCGCTGCGGTCCTTGAAACCGCAAGGGGAGAACAGAATGCCGGCCGTACAAGAGACCGTCGAACAGGTTCGCCGTATCGACGTTGACCAGTACAAGTATGGGTTCGAGACGCTTATCGAATCCGAAAAGGCCCCGAAGGGCCTGTCCGAAGACACCGTCCGCTTCATCTCGGCGAAGAAGAGCGAGCCCCAGTGGATGCTCGACTGGCGGCTTGATGCCTATCGCCGCTGGCTGACCATGCGCGAGCCGACCTGGGCGCGCGTGCATTATCCGAAGATCGACTTTCAGGACATCTATTACTACGCGGCGCCAAAGACGAACGCCGCGCCGAAGTCGCTGGACGAGGTCGATCCGGAAATCCTGCGGACTTACGAGAAGCTTGGCATTCCGCTGCGCGAGCAGGAGATCCTTGCGGGCGTCGAGCGCCCGGAGGGCGAGCGGCGCGTCGCCGTCGATGCGGTGTTCGACAGCGTTTCGGTCGCAACCACCTTCAAGGCGGAGCTCGCCAAGGCCGGCGTGATCTTTATGCCGATTTCGGAAGCGATCCGCGAGCATCCCGAACTGGTGAAGAAGTATCTCGGCTCGGTCGTGCCGGTGACCGACAACTTCTATGCGACGCTGAACTCGGCGGTGTTCTCGGACGGCTCGTTCGTCTATGTGCCGCCGGGTGTGCGTTGCCCGATGGAGCTGTCGACCTATTTCCGCATCAACGAGAAGAATACCGGACAGTTCGAGCGCACGCTGATCATCGCCGACAAGGGCTCCTATGTGAGCTACCTCGAAGGCTGCACGGCGCCGATGCGCGATGAAAACCAGCTGCACGCCGCAGTGGTCGAACTCGTCGCGCTCGATGACGCCGAGATCAAGTATTCGACCGTCCAGAACTGGTATCCGGGCGACTCGGAAGGTCGCGGCGGCATCTACAATTTCGTCACCAAGCGGGGCGATTGCCGCGGCAGGAATTCCAAGATCTCCTGGACGCAGGTCGAGACCGGCTCCGCGATCACCTGGAAATATCCGAGCTGCATCCTGCGCGGCGATGGTTCGCGTGGCGAGTTTTACTCGATCGCGATCTCGAACGGGATGCAGCAGGTCGATAGCGGCACCAAGATGATCCATCTCGGCAAGAACACGACGAGCCGGATCATCTCCAAGGGCATCTCCGCCGGTCGTTCGCAGAACACCTATCGCGGGCTTGTGTCGGCGCATCGCAAGGCGACCGGCGCGCGCAACTTCACGAACTGCGACTCGCTCCTGGTCGGCGACAAATGCGGTGCGCATACCGTGCCGTATCTGGAAGCCAAGAACTCGTCCGCCGTGTTCGAGCACGAGGCGACCACGTCCAAGATTTCAGAGGACATGCTGTTCTATTGCCGCCAGCGTGGGCTGTCGGCGGAGGAGGCGACCGCGCTCGTGGTCAACGGCTTCGTGAAGGACGTGCTGCAACAGCTGCCGATGGAATTCGCGGTGGAAGCGCAGAAGCTGATCTCGATCTCGCTCGAAGGGAGCGTCGGATGAGTGATGCTTTCCGAACGGCCGCGACCGCCTGCCTCGCAGCCAACAAGTCCGCGGGCGAACTCGTCGATTGCGTCGCGGAGCATTTTCCGGATGTCGAGGTCTATCGCGAGAACGACGACCTCGTCATCAAGGGCGGCAGCCGCTTCCTGGTGGTGCGCCGCGACGGTCCGGATGCGTTCCGGGTTACTGACAACGTTGCGGTCCCCTCGACCAATGCGGTCGATGCCGGCGGCGGCAACAAGCGAACATTGAACGAGCTGATTGACGACATCGTCACGCTCGACGACTGACTGGATAGACCGATGCATCTCCTGGAAGTGAAGAATCTGCACGTCGAGATTGGCGGCAAGAAGATCCTGAACGGCCTCGACCTGACAGTCGACAAGGGAAAGGTCCACGCCATCATGGGCCCGAACGGTTCGGGCAAGTCGACGCTGTCCTATGTTCTGGCCGGCAAGGCCGACTACGACATCACGGAAGGCGAAGTCCTGTTCAACGGCGAGAACATCGCCGACATGGAGCCGGACGAGCGCGCAGCCAAGGGGCTGTTCCTCGCCTTCCAGTATCCGATCGAAATTCCGGGCGTCGCCACGATGACGTTCCTGCGCACGGCGGTGAACGCCCAGCGCAAGGCGCGCGGCGAACCCGAACTCTCGACGCCCGACTTCATGAAGAAGGTGCGCGAGGCCTCCGGCGAACTTGGCATCAGCCAGGAGATGTTGCGGCGTGCGGTCAATGTCGGTTTTTCCGGCGGCGAGAAGAAGCGCAACGAGATCCTGCAGATGGCCATGCTGCAGCCGCGGCTCGCGGTGCTGGACGAGACCGATTCCGGTCTCGACATCGACGCGCTGAAGATCGTGGCCGACGGCGTGAATGCGCTGCGCTCGCCCGAGCGTGCCTTTATCGTGATCACGCATTATCAACGGCTGCTCGACTACATCGTGCCCGACGTCGTTCACGTGCTGTCGAAAGGCCGCATCGTGCGCACCGGCGGCAAGGAATTGGCGCTCGAGCTCGAAGAGAAGGGCTACGCGCAATATGTCGGAGAGGCGGCGTAACGCCCGCGCTGACAGACATGGCCGAACTCAAAGTCATAAAAACCGCAGCTGAAGAAGGCCTCGCCGAGGCCTTTGCCGGCGCGCGTGCGCATTTGCCCGGCGCAGCATCCGTGAAGTCGCTGCGTGAGAATGCGTTCCGGACCTTCGAGCTGAAGGGCCTGCCGCACCGCCGCGTCGAGGAATGGAAATACACCGACCTGCGCGCGCTGATGCGCGACGCCAAGCCTCTGGCGCCGTTGCCGGATGCGGCAGCGAAGCTGAAGGCGAAATCGGCGAGCGCGTTCGCCAGCGCGGCCAAGGCACGGCGCATCGTGATCGTCGATGGCGTGTTTGCAGCCGACCTTTCGGATGTCGCGGGGCTCGAGCCCGGCCTGTCGATCGGATCGCTGGCGGAGGCCCTGTCGCAAGGCGAGGCGGATGTCGTCGAACGGCTCGGCCGGCGCGCACCGCTGGCCGACGACCCGGCCTTTGCGCTCAACACCGCAATGATGAGCGATGGCGCCGTGATCCTTGCCGCGGATGGCGTAAAGGTCGAACGTCCGATCCATCTCGTGTTCGTCACGACGTCCATCAAGCCGGTTTCGGTATTCACGCGTTCGCTGGTGAGTGTCGGGAAGGGCTCTTCTCTCTCGATCATCGAGAGCCATGAAAGTGCCGACGGGATCGACAATCAGGCCAACCACGCCATCGATGTTGCGATTGCCGATGACGGCCGTCTCGACCACGTGAAGATCGGCCGCGAAGGCGATCGCGCCCTGCACGTCGCCTCGCTTGTCGCAGAGATCGGCAAGAACGCACATTTCAACGACTTCACCTTCACCGCCGGTGGCGCCGTCACACGCAACCAGATCGCGATGAGTCTGAATGGCAGCGACACCCATGCTGCCGTGCGCGGCGCGAGCCTGCTGAAAGCGCGCCAGCACGCCGACAATACGCTGGTGATGGATCACGCCGTCGGCCATTGCGAGAGCCGCGAATTGTTCAAGGCGGTGCTCGACGACGAAAGCCGCTCGGTATTCCAGGGCAAGATCATCGTGCAACCGCACGCGCAGAAGACCGACGCCAAGATGGCGACGCATGCGTTGCTGCTCTCCGAGGATGCCGAGGCCGACGCCAAGCCCGAGCTTGAGATCTTCGCGGACGACGTGGTGTGCGGTCACGGCGCGACGGCCGGCGCCCTTGACGACGATCTCTTGTTCTATCTCAAGGCGCGCGGCATTCCGCAAAAGGAGGCCGAGGCGCTGATGGTCGAAGCCTTTATCGGCGAAGCCGTCGAGGCGGTCGAGAACGAGGTCGTGCGGGAGGCGCTGATGGATCTGGCGCGCGCGTGGCTGAAGGCGCGGGGCTGACCATGCACCCGGCAGTGACCAACGGCTCTTACGACGTCGCCCGCATCCGGCAGGACTTTCCCGCGCTGTCGATGCAGGTTTACGGCAAGCCGCTGGTCTATCTCGACAATGCGGCGTCGGCGCAGAAGCCCAACGCCGTGCTTGAGCGCATCCAGCATGCCTATACGCACGAATACGCCAACGTGCATCGCGGGCTGCATTATCTCGCCAATGCTGCGACGGAAGGCTATGAGGGCGCCCGCGAGATCGTCGCCAGATTTCTGAACGCGCCGCGCAACGAGGAAGTCATCTTCACGCGCAACGCGACCGAGGCGATCAACCTCGTCGCGTACACCTTCGGCCGTGAGCGCCTGAAAGAGGGCGACGAAATCGTCCTCTCGATCATGGAGCACCATTCCAACATCGTCCCGTGGCATTTCCTGCGCGAGCGCCAGGGCGCGGTGATAAAGTGGGCGCCGATCGACGACGACGGCAATTTCCTGATCGACGAGTTCGAGAAGCTGCTGACCCCGCGCACGAAAATGGTCGCGATCACGCATATGTCGAACGCGCTCGGCACCTACGTGCCTGTGAAGGAGGTCGTGCGGATCGCGCATGCGCGCGGCATTCCGGTCCTGGTCGATGGCAGCCAGGCCGCGGTGCATATGCCGATCGACGTGCAGGACATCGGCTGCGACTTCTATGTGTTTACTGGCCACAAGGTCTACGGCCCGTCGGGCATCGGCGTGCTGTGGGGCAAGACCGAGCATCTCGAGGCCATGCCGCCCTTCAACGGCGGCGGCGAGATGATCCGCGATGTGTTCGAAGACCGCGTGACCTATGGCGATCCGCCGCACAAGTTCGAAGCAGGCACGCCGCCGATCGTGCAGGCGATCGGGCTCGGCGCTGCGATCGAGTATGTGAACTCGATCGGCAAGGACCGGATCAAGGCGCACGAGGATGGGTTGATACGCTACGCCCATGACCGGCTGCGCGAGATCAATTCGCTGAAGATCATCGGTCAGGCGAAAGAGAAGGGCGCGGTGGTCTCGTTCGAGATGCGCGGGGCGCATCCGCATGACGTCGCGACCATCATCGACCGCTCGGGCGTTGCCGTCCGCGCCGGAACCCATTGCGTGATGCCGCTGCTCAACCGGATCGGCGTCACGGCGACCTGCCGGGCCTCGTTCGGCCTTTACAATACCAGGGACGAGGTCGATAGCCTTGCGAGCGCCCTGATCAAGGCGCAGGATTTCTTCTCATGACCGACGACATCAAGTCCGACGAACACAAGCCGGCCGCCGAGGCGGCAACGCCCGCGCAGCAATCGGCGCTGCCGCAGGAAGAACTGTCGCGCATGACCGACGACATCGTCGCTGCGCTCAAGACGGTCTACGATCCCGAAATCCCGGCGGACATCTACGAACTCGGGCTGATCTACAAGGTCGACATCAAGGACGACCGCACCGTCGATGTGGACATGACTCTGACCACGCCGAACTGCCCGGCCGCGGCCGAACTGCCGCAGATGGTGGAGAATGCAGTGTCGAGCGTGCAGGGTGTCGGCCCCGTGAATGTGCAGATCGTGTGGGATCCGCCCTGGGATCCGAGCCGCATGTCCGATGAGGCGCGGCTCGTTCTGAACATGTGGTGATGACGAAGCGTCTCAAACTCGGCCGCGTGCTCGAAACGGCGCTCTATGTCGACGACCTCGACCGCGCAGCGTCGTTCTACACAGAGGTGCTCGGCCTGACGTCGCTGAACGGGGACGGCCGCTTTCACGCCTACGACGTCGGCGGCACGAGCGTGCTCCTGCTGTTCAGGCGGGGCGGGACGCTCGAGACGGTCCATATGCCAGGCGGGACCATCCCGCCGCATGACGGGCACGGTCCGCTGCATATCGCCTTTGCTATCGGCGCTGACGAATTACCGGCCTGGGAAAAGAGGTTGGATACGCACGGTGTCGCGATCGAGGGCCGGACCGACTGGCCGCGCGGCGGTCACAGCATCTATTTCCGGGACCCGGACGGCCACCTTCTGGAGCTGGTGACGCCCGGGGTCTGGGCGACCTACTGACAGGGATTTCCGGGGCTGGAGCTAATCCAGCCTCGAAGGACTTCACAGCGGGGATTTCGTTGCTACTTTAGGGACATACGAGTCCCGAACCGGACCTTGAACCCGGTGCCAGGAGAACCACCGATGGCCACAGCCCGACCGAGGCCCCAAGTGATGCGGCTCACCGAAGCCGCCGCCGACCGCATCAAGGAATTGATAGCGAAGTCGGACCGCCCGATCGCCGGCTTGCGCGTCGGCGTTCGCAATGGCGGCTGCGCCGGCATGGCCTACACCATGGAATATGCCGAGAGCGTGAACCCAACCGACGAGGTCGTCGAGGACAAGGGCGTGCGGATCCTGGTCGATCCGAAAGCGGTACTGTTCCTGCTCGGCACCGAGATGGACTACAAGAGCGACAAGCTCTCCGCACAATTCGTGTTCAACAACCCGAACCAGACCTCGGCCTGCGGCTGCGGCGAGTCGGTGCAGCTTACGCCCGCGGAGGGCGAGAGCGCCGGAGCCGGCGCATACTGATCCCGGCCATTTCGGGTTCGCTGTCCCGGAGTGACGCGCCGTGGACCCCGATTTCATCCGCGAATTGTTTGCGAACTTTCGCCCGGTTTCGGTGCGCCGCATGTTTGGCGGCGCCGGCGTCTATGCGGATGGAGTGATGTTCGCGCTCATCTCCGACCGCGCGATCTATCTCAAGACCGACGAGACCAACGCGCCGGATTTCGAGCGCGAGAATCTGCCGCCATTTCAGTACGAAGCGAAGAATGGCAGGCGTGCAGTGATGTCGTATTTCCGCATGCCCGAGCGGTTCTACGACGATCCGGACGAACTCGCGCAATGGGCCGCGCGTTCGCTCGCGGTGGCGCAGCGCAAGGCCATCCCGAAACAGAAAACCGCCCGAGGTGGGCGGCGCAAAACGACACGAAGCCGATGAAGGCTCAGGCGACCGCGGTCGCCGGCATCGAGGGCGAGGCGAATTCCGGATCGGTTTCGCAGATCACCCGGTTACGTCCGGCGTGTTTGGCCGTGTAGAGGCAGGCGTCCGCACGGCCGATCAGCGATTGTGCCGTGTCACCTGGCCGGAGCATCGCGACACCGATCGAAATCGTGATGCGACCGAGATGTTCGCCGGTCGAGCGCTTCATCAGTTCCTTGCTCATGACCGCGCGGCGGATGTGCTCCGCGACAGTCACTGCCGAGCGCAGCACGGTATTCGGGAGAATGATCGCGAATTCCTCGCCGCCGTAGCGCGCCGCGATATCCTGCCCCTTGACGTTCGCCTTCACCGACTGAGCGACGAGGCGCAGCACCTGATCTCCGGTGAGATGGCCGTAGGTGTCGTTGAAGGTTTTGAAGTGGTCGATGTCCGTCATCAGAAGCGACAGGACCTCGTTCTCGGCTGTGGCTTCCTGAACCGCCTTGGTGATCGCTTCGTCGAAGAACTTGCGGTTCGACAGCGAGGTCAGGGGATCCGTCAGACTTTCATTGCGAACCACCTCGAGGTGCCGCTGCAACTGGTTGATCTCGAGCTTGGACGCGGTGAGCCGCTCCTCGAGCGTGTGGTTCACAGACTCCATTTCCTTGGCGGTGTGGACCAGGCTCTCGACGATCGCGCGCAGTCCCTCGCGGTCTGCCTGGGTTAGCTCGTTCGATACGCCGGCGAGGCTTTCGGAGCAGGTATTGGTCGAGCCGATCGCGACATCGACCATCGCCATGACCTGGTCGATCTCGTCGACCACACGGCTCCCGACGACGTCGATGCGTTCGCTCAGACGGGTCGGCGATAGGAACGAATTGCAGATGTGTTCGACCTCGGCTTCGGTCAGCCGGCCGCGCCGCGAGAGGATTTCGTTGATCGATTCATTGAGCGAAGGGTGGTAGCCGGTCGCGTAGGCGTACCAGACTTCGAAATTTCGCGGTGTTGCTGGCTGGCGGAGTGCTTTGATCTGCCCAATTGCGATTTCCGCGAACGCCATCGTTCGTTCGTGTTCGTCGCCGCTGGTCGCCATTGTTGGCCTCCCGAAGGCACGCAAAAAACTTCAGCCGCGCGCCGTCGACGCGCGGCCGGGATGGAACCTGACCCTAGGTCACTAAGGTGAATGAGAGGTAAATGAGTGCGCCGTAGTGCGCCGTCCCGGATCAAGCCTTGACCCGAACCGGGCGCAGCAGGAAAGCGGGAAGGTGGGAATGGTCTGGCTCAAGATCGGCGGCGGTCTGCTGCCGGCGCCGCGCCTGATCGATCCGCGCAACCGGAGCCGGGCTTGCAGCCGTGGGGGCCGGGCTGTGACTACCGCGGCGCCGCTCGCCACGCTGACGTTCGCGCGGCCGCTCGGTTCGCACCGGCGCTTCCTCGGGCTCGACGCTGTCGGGCTTGCCGAATGACGGCGCGACTGGAATCTGCTGCCCGATCAGCTTCTCGATCGCAGCGACCGCCTTCTGGTCGGCCGAGGTCACGATCGTGTAAGCGGTGCCTGACTTGCCGGCGCGGCCGGTGCGGCCGATGCGGTGGACATAGTCGTCGGCATGGAACGGCACGTCGAAATTGAAGACGTGACTCACATCCGGAATGTCGAGACCGCGCGCGGCGACATCGGACGCAATCAGCAGATCGGCTTCACCCTTGCGGAACTTGTCGAGCGCGGCCATGCGCGCCGGCTGGTCCATGTCGCCATGCAGGGCGACGGCGTTGAAGCCATGCTTCACCAGCGAGCGGTGCAGCAGAGCGACCTCGCGCTTGCGGTTGCAGAAGATGATCGCGTTCTTGAAATTCTCGGTGGTGTTGCGGATCACCCGACGAAGCATCTCGCGCTTCTCGTGCGGTTCGCGGCCGCATTTGACGAGCTGCTGGGTGATGGTGGCGGCCGCCGTGGCGGGCTTTGCGACTTCGACCTTGACCGGGCTGGAGAGGAATTGCTCGGTGACACGGCGGATTTCCGCCGGCATCGTCGCGGTGAAGAACAGCGTCTGGCGGGTGAAGGGAACCAGCTTGCAGATGCGTTCGATGTCAGGGATGAAGCCCATGTCGAGCATGCGATCGGCTTCGTCGATCACCAGCAATTCGACGCCGGTGAGCAGCAGGCGCCCGCGTTCGAAATGGTCGAGCAACCGGCCCGGAGTGGCAATCAGAACGTCGACGCCGCGGGTGAGCTTGGCGTCCTGGTCATCAAAAGAAACGCCCCCGATCAGGAGGGCGACATTCAGTTTCTGGCCGACACCGTATTTCTCGAAATTCTCCTGAACCTGCGCGGCGAGTTCGCGCGTGGGCTCCAGGATCAGCGTTCGCGGCATGCGCGCCCGTGCGCGGCCGGTCTCAAGCATCGTGATCATCGGCAAGGTAAAAGCGGCTGTCTTGCCGGTACCGGTTTGCGCAATGCCCAAGACGTCGCGACGTGCGAGAACGTGCGGAATAGCTTCGGATTGAATGGGAGTGGGGTTTTCGTAGCCTGCGGCCTTAACGGCGGCCAATACTTTGTCGGACAAGCCGAGTTGGGAAAAGGACATATAACCTCTAAACGCCGCCCGGAATCTGGGCTCGCGCCGGACCTCCAAAGGATGACGTTTCGCGCGAGAGGGGGCGGTCGAATCTGTCTATCGGACCGTCGCCCGCGAAAATAGGGGCGAGAGCCCGAAAGTCAATGCTCCAGAAGGCCGTTAAGTTAAATAAATACAAGCGTTTTTGGCTCTCAGACGATGACGGAAGGATGACATGACCGACGCTGCCAGCCTGCCGATCCTGCTTATTCCGGGCCTCGGCTGCACCGCCCGCCTCTATACCGAGCAGGTGGCCGCCTTGTGGACATACGGCCCAGTGACAGTGGCCGACCATCGCCGCGCCGACAGTATGGACGCGATTGCCCGGCAGATCCTCGATCAGGCGCCGCGCCGGTTTGCGCTCGCGGGCCTGTCGATGGGCGGCTACATCGCACTCGCCATCATGCGGATTGCGCCGGAGCGGGTGGAAAAGCTCGCGCTGCTCGACACCGGATCGCGCAGCGATACACCCGAGGCGGCGGAGCGGCGCAAGGCCTCGATCGCGCTCGCCAGGGCGGGAAAACTCGATGAAATCAACGCGATGCTGTGGCCGGTGCTGGTGCACAAGGATCGCCAGGGCGACAGCGCGCTGAAGGCCATCGCGGGCGGCATGACGCTGATGGCGGGGGCGGAAGCTTTTGCGCGTCAGCAGACCGCGATCCTGACGCGGCCGGATTCACGGCCCGGTCTGCCGGGCATCACGTGCCCGACGCTTGTTCTGGTCGGCGACGGCGACCAGCTCACGCCGCCGGCCTTGTCCGAAGAAATGGCGGGGCTCATTCCCGGCAGCAAGCTCGTCGTGGTGCCGGACTGCGGCCACCTGTCGACTCTGGAGCGTCCCGATGCCGTAACGAAAGCGCTGATGGACTGGATGCGCG
>Ga0180218_1001985_pt1 | contig 11338 bp, 8 predicted proteins | sample eDN3rd37CKraftBY_FD_151334 | JGI IMG/M metagenome (GOLD analysis project Ga0180218, IMG submission 151334) | Enriched backyard soil microbial communities from Emeryville, California, USA - eDNA 3rd pass 37_C Kraft BY (version 2) (version 2) | ecosystem: Environmental > Terrestrial > Soil >... | reverse complement strand
CTGGTCGAAGCCTTCAAGGACCTGAAGGTCGACAGCCCGTTCGGCCCGTTCCAATATCGCGCGTCCGATCATCAGGCGACGATGGGCTGCTTCGTCGGCAAGATCGCGCTCGAAAACGGCAAGGGCACCATGACCGACTTCAAGTATGTCGACGGCGCCTCGGTCCTGCCGTCCGCGGACGAAGTCAAGAAGCTGCGTCCGGCGAGCGCGAACTGATAGCGTGTCCTTCGCGGGGCGCGCGCCTGAAAGAGCCCGGGGCGGCGCAAGCCCGCCCCGGGTCGGCCGCCGCGCCGGACGGCGGTTTGATCGGACGGCGCCCGGGGCTGCGCCGTGTGGGGACAATCGGTGAGGATGGGGGAGGGGAGACAAACCCCATAACTCTCACATGACTCTCAGCGGTCTTCTTTTCCAGGCCCTCAACGGCCTGTCGACGGCGTCCGGGCTGTTCTTCATCGCCGTGGGCCTGTCGCTGATCTTCGGCGTCAGCCGCATCATCAATATCGCGCACGGGTCCCTCTACATGCTCGGGACCTACATCGCCTACAGCTTCGCCACCAGGATCGGCGGCGTGCTCGGCTTCTGGGGCGGCATCGTCGCCACCGCGCTCGTCGTCGCCGCGCTCGGCGCGGTCATCGAGGTGCTGCTGCTGCGGCGGATCTACCGCGCGCCGGAGCTGTTCCAGTTGCTCGCCACCTTCGCGCTGGTGCTCGTCTTCAACGACGCCGCGTTGGCGATCTGGGGACCGGAAGAACTGCTCGGGCCGCGCGCTCCGGGCCTGCGCGGCTCCATCGAGATTCTCGGCCGCCACCTGCCGGCCTACGATCTGTTCCTCATCGTCATCGGTCCCGTGGTGCTGCTTGCGCTGCATCTCACGCTGGCCAAGACCCGGTTCGGCCGGCTGATCCGCGCCGCGACGCAGGACCGCGAGATGGTCGGCGCGCTCGGCGTCAACCAGGCCATGCTGTTCACCGCCGTGTTTGCGCTCGGCGCCGGGCTCGCCGGCCTCGGCGGCGCGCTGCAGATCGCGCGCGAGCCCGCCAATCTCGCGACCGACCTGATCGCCATCGGCGACGCCTTCGTGGTCGTGGTGGTCGGCGGCATGGGCTCGATCACCGGCGCCTTCCTCGCCGCCATCATCATCGCCGAGGTGAAGGCGCTGTGCATCGCCATCGGCGTGGTCGATCTCGGCTTCGTCTCGCTCAACTTCTCGAAGATGACGCTGGTCGCCGAGTTCCTGGTGATGGCGATCGTGCTGATCGTGCGGCCCTACGGCCTGCTCGGCCGCAAGCAGGGCATGGTGCGCTCGATGGCCGCGCCGGAGGAGCCGATCCGCCCGGCCGGCATGCCGCTGAAGGTCGCCGGCGCCGTCATCGTCGTCATCCTGTTCTGCTTCCCGCTGCTGTTCCGGGACAGCTCGCCTTATCTCCTGGTGCTCGGCATCGACGTGCTGATCGCCATCCTGTTCGCGACCAGCCTGCATTTCATCGCCGGCCCGGGCGGCATGCATTCGTTCGGCCATGCCGCCTATTTCGGCCTCGGCGCCTATGGCGCGGCGCTGCTGGTCAAATGGCTCGCCGCGCCGATGGGCCTCGCGCTGCTGGCCGCGCCGGTCGTCGCGCTGGCTGGCGCGCTGCTGTTCGGCTGGTTCGCGGTGCGGCTGTCCGGCGTCTATCTCGCCATGCTGACCCTGGCCTTCGCGCAGATCGTCTGGGCCGCGGTGTTCCAGTGGGAGGAGCTGACCGGCGGCTCGAACGGCGTGATCGGCGTCTGGCCGCCGGCGCCGTTCGACAGGCGCGGCATCTTCTTCCTGCTGACTCTGGTGCTGACAGTCGCCGGCGTGCTGCTGCTGCGGCGCGTCCTGTTCTCGCCGTTCGGCTACGCCATGCGCGCCGGCCGCGATTCCGAATTGCGCGCCGAGGCGATCGGCATCGCGGTCAAGCGCGTGCACTGGATCGGCTTCGCGATCGCCGGCGCGGTGTGCGGCGTCGCCGGCGGGCTGTTCGCCTTCGCCAAGGGCTCGATCTCGCCGGAAACCATCCATGTCGCCCGCTCCATCGACGGCCTCGTCATGGTGCTGCTCGGCGGCCTCGAGACGCTGACCGGCCCGATCGTCGGCGCGACCGTCTTCGTCACCCTGCAGGACGCCGTCATCCGGCAGACCGAATACTGGCGCGCGCTGCTCGGCGCCATCATCCTGCTGCTGGTGCTGGTGTTCCCCGGCGGCATCGTCGGCGGCATCTCCCGCCTCGCGGCGCGGTGGAGGGCATCGTCATGAGGATGGTGTCATGAGCGAGCTGTCGATCCGCTCGCTGTCGAAGTCGTTCGGCGGCGTCCACGCCGTCAACGACGTCAGCTTTTCGGTCGGCAGCGGCGAGTTCCTCGCCATGATCGGTCCGAACGGCGCCGGCAAGTCGACCTGCTTCAACATGATCAACGGCCAGCTCGCGCCGGACTCGGGCTCCATCATGTTCGAGGGGCGCGACCTCGCCGGCCTGAAGCCACGCGAGATCTGGCGGCTCGGCGTGGGGCGCACCTTCCAGGTCGCCGCCACCTTCGGCTCGATGACGGTGGTCGAGAACGTCCAGATGGCGCTGCTGTCGCATGCCGGCGACATCTACCGCGTGTTCCCGGCCGCCGCGCGGCTGCATCGCGCCCGCGCGCTCGAACTGCTCGATCAGGTCGGCATGCGCGAGGCGGCCGACCGGCCGAGCCGCGAGCTCGCCTATGGCGACGTCAAGCGCATCGAGCTCGCGATCGCGCTCGCCAACGATCCGCGCCTGCTGCTGATGGACGAGCCGACCGCCGGCATGGCGCCGCGCGAGCGCAACGACCTGATCGCGCTGGTCAAGCGCCTCGTCGTCGAGCGCGGCATCTCGGTGCTGTTCACCGAGCATTCGATGGACGTGGTGTTCGCCTTCGCCGACCGCATCATCGTGCTGGCGCGCGGCCGGCTGATTGCGTCCGGCACCGCGCAGGAGATCCAGAACGACGCCAAGGTGCGCGAGGTCTATTTCGGCACCGGCAAGACCTATGCGGGTGCGGCGCCATGAGCGCGGAGACGATGCTCAAGGTCGACGGCCTCAACGCCTGGTACGGCGCGGCGCATATTCTCTACGACCTCGGCTTCGAGGTCGGCCGCGGCGAGGTGGTGGCGCTGATGGGCCGCAACGGCGCCGGCAAGTCGACGACGCTGAAGGCCATCATGGGCCTGATCGGCAAGCGCGGCAGCGTGCAGTTCAACGGGCGCGACATCTCGCGGGCGAAGCCGCACGAGATCGCCCGGCTCGGGCTCGGCTACACGCCGGAGGACCGGCGCATCTTCGTCGACCTCACGGTCGCCGAAAATCTCGACATCGGCCGCCAGCCGCCGCGCAGTTTCGCGGACGGGCAGCCGGCGCCGGTGTGGACGCCGGAGCGGCTCTATAAATTGTTCCCGAACCTCGCCGAGATGACCGAGCGCCCCGGCGGCCGCATGAGCGGCGGCGAGCAGCAGATGCTCACCGTCGCCCGCACGCTGATGGGGAACCCGCTGCTGGTGCTGCTCGACGAGCCGTCCGAGGGCGTCGCGCCGCTGATCGTCGAGCAGATGGCCGACACCATCGTCGAGCTGAAGAAGGAAGGCCTCTCGATCCTGCTGTCCGAGCAGAACATGCATTTCTCGCGGCTCGTCTCGGACCGCGCCTATGTCCTCGAGAAGGGCCAGATCCGCTGGCAGGGCAGCATGGCGGCGCTGGAACGGGACATCGACGTGCAGCGCGCCTATCTGACCGTTTGACATCATGGATATGTCAATCGGCGTGGATATGTCCTACAAAGCCTGCGGGGGCTCTTTCGTGAGCGGCCGCGACACGCCATCGTCGCGCGCCTGCTCGAAGCGTCGAGAATCGTTTCCATGTCCAGCGGCGACAAAGTGAAGCTTGCGGCGGTGTCGCCGGACGCGGCCGATGACGGCCGCTATGTGCTCGACGCCCAGATCGGCTTCCTGCTGCGCGTCACCATGCAGCGGCACACCTCGATCTTCATGTCGCAGATGGTCGAGGGGCTGACGCAGACGCAGTTCGCCGCGCTCGCCAAGCTCCACGAGGTCGGACCGTGCTCGCAGAACCATCTCGGCCGGCTGATCTATCTCGACGCCGCCACCATCAAGGGCGTGGTCGACCGGCTCAACGCGCGCGGCTTCGTCACCGCGCTGAGCGATCCCAACGACCGCCGCCGCCGCGCCGTCGCGCTGACCAAACGCGGCCAGCAGGTGACGGAGGAGGCGATGAAGGTCGCCGCCAAGATCACCGCCGACACGCTGGCGCCGCTCTCGGCCGACGAGCGCCGGCAGGTGCTCGCGCTGCTCGACAGGCTGAGCTAGATTTTCGCGACGTCACCCTGAGGTGCGAGCCGCGCAAAAGGGCGTCGACGCGCGTCTTGACTCGTTATGCGGCGAGCCTCGAAGGGCGACGTCGCGGGCCGTTCATCCTTCGAGGCTCGGCCTGCGGCCGAGCACCTCAGGATGACGGTGCAAGTGCCGCCATTATCTCTCTCATTATCGCCCGATGATCGCCTTCAGCCGTTGCGGCGTGACCGGGATTTCCGTCACCGCGCCGGGCCGGCCGACGGCGTCGTCGATCGCAGACGCGATCGCCGCGCCGACCGGCGTGATGCCGCCTTCGCCGGCGCCCTTGAGGCCGAGCGCATTGAGCGGGCTCGGCGCGTCCTCGGTGACGATGACGCCGACGCCGGGCATCTCGTGCGCGGTCGGCATCAGGTAATCGGCGAAGGTGACGGACAAGGGCTCGCCGTTGTCGTCGTAACGGAATTCCTCGTAGAGCGCGCCGCCTAAACCCTGCGCCACGCCGCCGAGGATCTGCCCCTCGACCATCTTGGGATTGACGGCGCGGCCGACATCGTAGGCGACGAAATAGCGTTCGATGGCGAGCCCGCCGGTGTCGGCGTCGAGCTTCACCTGCACGACATGCGCGCCGTAAGGATAGACCATGTGGCTCGACTTGAACTCGGCCTCGGCCGTCAGCCTGCCGCCGCGGCTTTCGGCCAGCGCGCCGAGCGTCATCGATGGTCCCGATGTGCCGGTGCGCACGATCTCGCCGTCGACGATGTCGAGCGCGTCCGGCGCCGTCTGCATCAGCTCGGCGGCGGCGGCGAGCGCGGTCTCGCGCAGCTTCACGGCCGCCATGCGGGTCGCCTCGCCGCACATCACGGTGACTCTTGAAGCAAACGCGCCCATGCCCTTGTCGATGCGGTCGGTCTGGCCGTGGGTCACGGCGATGCCGCGATAGTCGACGCCGAGCGTCTCGGCGCAGATCTGCGCCATCGCGGTCTCGACGCCCTGGCCGATCGAGGCGACGCCGGTGACGAGCTCGATGGCGCCCGACGGCGCGACCTCGATGCGCACCTTGTCGAACGGCCCGAGCCCGCTCTTCTCGACGAACATGCCGAAGCCACAGCCGGCGAGCTCGCCGGCCGCGCGCCGCCGCGCGCAGTCTTGCTGCATGGCGTCCCAGCCGCTCATGGCGAACAGCTTGTCGATCAGCGTGGCGTAGTCGCCGGAATCGTAGACGACATCGGTGCCGAGCGTGCTGACCCCGCGATCGAACGGCATCGCGCTCTTGTCGATCAGGTTGCGGCGGCGCAATTCGATGCGGTCGAGGTTAAGCCGCGCGGCGATCACGTCCATCAGCCGCTCGCGCACGAAGGTGGTCTCGTAGCGGCCCGGCGAGCGGTAGGTGCCGCACGGCGTCTTGTTGGTGAGGCGGATGTGCCCGGTGGCGCGATAGGCCGGCACGCGATAGGGGCCGGGCAGCATGGCGGCGGCGAGGTCCGGCACCGTCGCGGCATGGGTGCGCATATAGGCGCCGTTGTCGTGGAAGAAGGTGTCGTCGATGCCGAGGATCTGGCCGTCGGCGGCGACGGCGGCGTGGATCCTGTGGCGCTGCTGGCGCGAATGATTGGCGGCGATCAGGTGCTCGCGGCGGTCCTCGATCCATTTCACCGCGCGCTTGAATTTGAGCGCAGCGGCGCAGACCAGCACGTCCTCCGGATACATCTCGCCGCGAATGCCGAAGCCGCCGCCGACATGGCCCTCGTAGAGCTGCACGGAATCGACCGGCCGCCCGAGCATCCTGGCGAGCCGGTCGCGGTTCCAGTGCGGCACCTTGGCGGCGCCGTGCATTTCCAGCACGTCGCGCGCGGCGTCGTAGCGGGCGATGGCGCCGCGCGTCTCCATCGGCACGCCGGAGTGACGGCCGGTCGCGAGATCGAGCTCGACGACGATATGCGCGTTCCTGAACGCCGCATCGACGTCGCCGGACTGCTTGACCAGGATCGTCGCCTCGGTGTCGTGGCCGGCGTCGAACGGCCCCGGCTTGTCGGCGGCATCGAGCACTACCGGCAGCGGCTCGATGTCGAGCTCCACCGCGTCGGCGGCGTCCTCGGCCAGATAAGCGTCGCGCGCGAACACGGCGGCGACCGGCTCGCCGACATAGCGCACCATGTCCTGCGCCAGCGCATATTGCCGGTAGGGCTCGAGTTCGGTGAGGCCGGTGAGGCGGAAGTCGATCGGCGGGATATGCGCCACGTCTTCGAAGGTCCACACCGCGAACACGCCGTCCATGGCGAGCGCGGCGGAGGCATCGATGCGCCTGAGCCGCCCATGTGCGACGGGGGAGCGCACCACGCGCATGTGGAGCTGATCGGGAAAGTTCACGTCGGCGGCGAAACGCCCGGCGCCGGTGACCAGCGGCCGGTCCTCCAGCCGCGGCACCGATTGGCCGATGTATTTGTTCTTCTGCTCGCTCATCGACCCGTCATCCTGAGGTGGCGTCGCATCGCGACGCCCTCGAAGGATGAACGGCCGCCACCCTTCGAGGCTCGCCTTGGCGCGTCGAAAACGCGCGTAACCGCGCTGTTCGCTCGCACCTCAGGGTGACGGCGAGGCGAAGCATGTTATTTGCTGCGCATCTCGGCGGCCGCGGCGCGCACCGCCTTGATGATGTTCTGGTAGCCGGTGCAGCGGCACAGGTTCGACGACAGCACGTCGATGAGGTCGTCGTCGCTGATGTCCGGCTCGCGCTCCAGCACGCCGACCGCCAGCATCAAAAAGCCCGGCGTGCAGAAGCCGCATTGCAGCGCGTGGTTGTCCATGAAGGCCTGCTGCATCGGGTGCAGCGCGTCGCCTTTGGCGAGCCCCTCGACGGTGCGGATTTTTTTGCCGGCGGCCTGCGCCGCGAACATCAGGCAGGAGCGCACTGGCGCGCCATCGACGATGACGGTGCAGGCGCCGCAGATGCCGTGCTCGCAGCCGATATGGGTGCCGGTCAGCCCGCAATTGTCGCGGATCGCGTCGGCCAGCGTCCGCCGCGGCTCGACGCTGATCGCGTGATCGCGGCCGTTCACATTCAGCGTGATGGCGGTCTTGTCGGTCATGCTGCGTGTCCCGCGTTGCGCAGCGCCGCGCGGATGCGCTGCGGCGTCGCCGGCATCTCGTCGATCTGGACGCCGAACGGCGTCAGCGCGTCGTTGATGGCGTTCACCACCGCCGCCGGCGCGCCGATGGTGCCGCCTTCGCCGATGCCTTTCGCCTTGGTGATCGAGGCGTCGGTGTGCGTCTCGATGTGATGCAGTTCGATCGGCGGAATCTCGTGCGCGGTCGGCGGCAGATAATCCGCCAGCGTGGTCGAGAGGATGTTGCCGGTGTCGTCGTAGACGATCTCTTCCAGCAGCGCGTTGCCGATGCCCTGCGCGATGCCGCCCTGCACCTGGCCGTCGGCGATCATCGGGTTGATGATGCGGCCGGCGTCCTCGGCGACGACGAATTTCTCCATCGTCACCTTGCCGGTCTCGACATCGACCTCGACCATGGCGACGTGGCAGGCGTTGGAGAAGGTGCCGCCCGGGTCGTAGGTGCCGGTCTCGTTGAGGCCCGGCTCGGTCTCGCCCTTGAAGCGATGCGTCTGCATGTAGCTTTCGCGCGCCAGCGCCGCGACGGTGATGGCGCGGTCGGTGCCGGCGACCCTGGCCGCGCCGTCCTCCAGCACGATGTCGCCGGCGTCGGCTTCCAGCATCTGGCCCGCCAGCCGGATCAGCTTGGCGCGCACCTTGCGCGCGGCGATCAGCGTCGCGCCGCCGCAGATCACGAGCGAGCGGCTGGCGAAGGTGCCCCAGCCATAGGGCGCGCGGTCGGTGTCGCCATGCACCACCTTGATGCGCTGCGGCTCGATGCCGATTTCGTCGGCGATGATCTGCGCCAGCGTGGTGCGCAGGCCCTGGCCGTGCGGCGAGGCGCCGATCCGCGCCTCGACGAAGCCGGATGGGTCGACCGACAGATGCACGGTCTCCCAGCCGGGCGTGATCGCCATGCCGCGCGCGGCGAAAGCCGGACTGCCGTAGCCGGTGCGCTCCGAGAAGGTCGAGAAGCCGATGCCGAGATAGCGGCCTCGTTCGCGCGCCTGTTTCTGCCGCACGCGGAAGGCCGGAAGATCGACCGCCTCGACCGCCATTTCCATCGTTTTCTTGTAGGTACCCTCGTCGAACACCAGGCCGGTGGCGGAGGTGTAGGGGAAGCTGTCGATCAGGTTGCGGCGGCGGATCTCGACCGGGTCGAGGCCGAAGGCGGCCGCCGCCTTGTCCATCAGCCGTTCCAGCGTGAAGGTGATGATCGGCCGCGACACGCCGCGATAGGGCGCCATCGGGCAGGTGTTGGTGGCAACGCCCCGCGCGCGGCAGGCATAGTGCCGCACGTCGTAAGGCCCCGGCATCTCCGCCATCGCCATCAGCGGCTCGACGCCGCAGGTGGTCGGAAAGCAGGAGTAGGCGCCGATGTTGGACAGCACGTCGGCCTTGAGCGCGATCAGCTTGGCATTCGCGTCGAACGCGCCTTCGACCGTCACATACTGGTCGCGGGCGTGGAAGCCGCCGATCAGGTTCTCGCGACGGTCCTCGGTCCAGGAGAACGAGCTGCGGTGCTTGCGCGCGAGCCACACCAGGATGACGTATTCCGGCGTCAGCGACATCTTCTGCCCGAAGCCGCCGCCGACGTCCGGCGCGATGACGCGCAGGTCGGCCTCCGGCATGTCGAGAATGTCGGCGATCGCCGTGCGCATCAGGTGCGGCATCTGCGTCGCGCAAGTGAAGGTGACGCGCCCGGTGGCGGCGTCATAGGCGGCGTGGCCGGCGCGGCCTTCCATCGGCGTCGCGTTCTGCCGGTAGGAGCGGATGTCGGCCTTGATGTGCTTCGCCGCGCCCGCCCAGGCGGCGTCGAACTCCGGCGTCTTCACGATGCCCTCGACCACCACATTGTCCGGCGCGACAGCGTGCAGCGCGCCCGCGCCGGCCGCGACGGCGTCCCGCGAGTCGACCAGCGGCGCGGTTTCCTCGATCTCGACCTGCGTCTCCTCGACGAGATCCTCGGCCTGCTCGGCGGTCGGCGCGATCAGCGCGGCGATCACCTCGCCGGTGAAGCGCACCGCGTCGGCCGGCAGGATCGGCTGCGCCACGGCCCTGTAGTTGAACTTGCTCAGCATCGGCACGATCGGCTTGACGGTGCCGAGGTCCGCAGCGGTGACGAGCCAGGCGCCGTCCGGCGCGGTGATCTTGCCGAGCCGCCCGGCGGCGACCGGGCTGCGCAGGAAGCGCACATAATGCTCGGCCTTCAGGTCGGCGGTGAAACGGCCGTTGCCGGTGACGAGCGCGGGGTCTTCGAGCCGCCGGATCGCGCGGCCGACCCAGTTCATGCCGCTGCCTTTGGTTGTCCGACCGTGGGCGGGCGCGCTCATCGTTGGCCTTAGGTGTTGGCCTGTTCGAGCGCCCGGCGGACGACGGCGCGGGTGAGGTCGCGCCGGTATTCCGCCGAGGTCTGGTTGTCCTCCAGCGGATCGACCGCCCTGGCCGCCGCCTGGGCCGCGGCGCGGAACACCGCGTCGCCCGGCGGCTGGCCTTGGAGCGCTTGCTCGGCCTCCGCGATGCGGCGCGGGCGATCCTCGACGCCGCCGAGTCCGACGCGCACGTCCGTCATCTTGCCGCCGTCGAGCCGGTAGACCGCGAGCGAGGCGGCGAGCGCGAAGTCGCCGGCGCGGCGGTTGAACTCGTTGAAGCCGGATGTCGTCCCGGCGGGCAGGTCGGGCAGCCGCGCTTCGGCGAGCAGTTCGTCCTCGTCGAGCGCCGTCGACATGATGCCGCCGAAGAAATCCTTCGCGGCGATCACGCGCTCGCCGCGCACGCTTTTCGCGACCAGCTCGGCGTCGAGCGTTGCCGCGGTCAGGCACCATTCGGAGGCGGGATCGGCATGGGCGAGGCTGCCGCAGAAGGTGCCGCGCATGCGGATCGGATAATGCGCGATGTTGCGAACGACGTTCGACAAGAGCGCGCCGAGCGGCCCCGGCGTCACCGGCTTGTGGAACGCGGCGTGGCGCACGCGCGCGCCAATGATGAGCTTGCCGTTCTCTAATTTCAGCTTGTCGAGCCCGGCGACCTCGTTGATGTCGACCAGATGCGCCGGCCGCGCCATGCGGAACGCCATGATCGGCACGAGGCTCTGGCCGCCGGCGAGCACGCGGCCGTCCTGCGGCGCGACCTCGCTCAGGATCTTCACGGCTTCATCGACGGTGTGGGGGACGTGGCGGGTGAAAGGCGCGGGCTTCATGGCGGGGAACCCTGTTGGCGCGGTCCGATTATTTGCACACAAACGATAAACCGGGCGCGGGCGAAGTCAATTTGGAAAAATGCGCAAACCCGGCCGCCGTGCGCAAGCGGGTGCCGCGCTGCAGCGCGAAGTCAGGACGACAAAGAGGTCGGCAAAGTCAGGACGGCAAGTTACGAAGGCTTGCGGCCGGTGAAGACCGGCTTGCGCTTCTCGAAGAAAGCACGGACACCCTCGGCATAGTCGGGCGCGCGGCTCGCCTCGCGCTGCAGGTCGCGCTCGAGGTCGAGTTGCGTGGCGAGGTCGTTGGCTTGGCCGGCGTCGAGCGCCTGCTTGACGAGGCCGAGGCCGTAGGTCGGCGCCCTGGCGAAATGCGCGCAGAGCTTTTCGGCCTCCGCCATGAGCGCGCCGTCCTCGACCGCCTTCCAGATCAGGCCCCAGCTTTCCGCCTTTTCCGCCGGCAGCGGCTCGGCCAGCAGCGCGAGGCCGCGGGCGCGAGCCATGCCGACGAGCCGCGGCAAAATCCAGGTGCCGCCGGAATCCGGGATCAGGCCGATGCGGACGAAAGACTGCGTGAAGCTCGCGGACTTGGCGGCGAGCACGATGTCGCAGGCGAGCGCAATATTGCAGCCGGCGCCGGCCGCCGCGCCGTTCACCGCGGCGACCACCGGGAAGCGCAGGCCGCGCAGCCGGAGC
>Ga0180218_1001984_pt1 | contig 11342 bp, 7 predicted proteins | sample eDN3rd37CKraftBY_FD_151334 | JGI IMG/M metagenome (GOLD analysis project Ga0180218, IMG submission 151334) | Enriched backyard soil microbial communities from Emeryville, California, USA - eDNA 3rd pass 37_C Kraft BY (version 2) (version 2) | ecosystem: Environmental > Terrestrial > Soil >... | reverse complement strand
CGCGCCGATCGACCGCCGGCTGATCGACATCGCCATGCTCGACGCGCACGAGACCCGCTGGCTCGACAGCTATCACGCCCGCGTCGCGGCGACGCTCGCCCCCCTGCTCGATCAGGCGACGGCGCGCTGGCTCGACGCGGCGACGCGGCCGCTGGAGGCGCGCTGATGGACGCGCAAACCACCAAGGCGTCGCAGCCGGACCGCAAGACGCTCCCGAAAACACCGTGGGCCCTGCTCGCCCTGTTGATGGCGATGACCGGCATCGGCCCGGTGTCGCTCAACATCCTGGTGCCGGCGCTGCCGAACCTGATCACCGAACTGCGAACCGATATCGGCACGGTGCAGCTCACGCTGTCGCTGTTCCTGCTCAGCCTCGCCACCGCGCAGCTGCTGCTCGGGCCGTTGTCGGACCGCTTCGGCCGCCGTCCGGTGGTGTTGAGCGGCCTGTCGGTCTCGGCGCTGGCCTCGCTGGTCGCCACCTTCGCCTGGTCGATCGAATTGCTGATCGTCGCGCGCATCGTGCAGGCGTTCGGCGCCGCGACCGGCGTCGTGGTCGGCCGCGCCATCGTCCGCGACCTGTTCGAGCGCGACCGCGCCGCCGCCATGCTCGGTCTCGTCACCACGGTCATGGTGGTGGCGCCGATGTTCGCGCCGACCATCGGCGGCCTGCTCGACGTCGTGTTCGGCTGGCACGCCATCCTGCTCTTCACCGGGATCTACAGCCTGCTGGTGGTGATCTGGGCGACCGTCATGCTGAAAGAGACGCGCCCGGCGCGCATTCCCGGCGCGAGCCTCCTGCGCGACGCGCGCGCGCTGCTCGCGAGCGCGCCGTTCTACGGCTATGTGCTGGTCGTCGCCTTCGCCACCGCGCCGTTCTTCACCTTCATCGGCGGCGGGCCGCATGTCGTCATCTCGATGATGGGCCGCTCCTCCGCCGAATACGGCCTGTGGTTCATGACCAATTCCATCGGCTACATGACCGGCAACTTCATCGCGTCGCGGCAGTCCCAGCGGTTCGGCGTCGACACCATGATCATCATCGGCCTCTGCGTCGAAATCGTCGGCGCGGTGATCGCCGTTCTCGCGATGATGATGGCGGAGCACGGACCGGCGGCATTGTTCCTGCCGCAGATCATCGTCTCGGTGGGCAACGGACTGCTGCTGCCGAACGCCATCGCCGGCGCGGTCAGCGTTCGTCCGCAGGCCGCGGGCGCCGCCTCCGGCATTACCGGCTTCGTCCAGATGGCGTTCGGCGCGGCGATGGCGCAGATCGCGACGGTGACGATTGCCGGCGCGGCGACCGCGATGCCGCTGATGCTGACGATCCTGGCGGAAATCGTGCTGGCGGCGCTGATCTATGGGACGCTGGCGCGGCCGAGGGGCCGCTGACGGAGCCCGCCGCGCCGCGACATCCCGAAGGGATGGAGCCGGGAAAGACCGGTCAAAAATCCTAGCGGCCGCCGACCAGCGCCAGCCATTCGTCTTCGGTCATGACCTTGATGCCGAGCTTCTGCGCCTCGGCGAGCTTGGAGCCGGCGCCCGGCCCCGCCACCACGAAATCGGTCTTCTTCGACACCGAGCCCGAGGCCTTGGCGCCGAGCCGCGCCGCCATCGCCTTGGCCTCGTCGCGAGTCATCTTCTCGAGCGAGCCGGTGAACACCACGGTCTTGCCGGCGATGGCGGAGTCCGTTTTCGGCTTCTCGGCGTCCAGGATCGTGACCTGCCGGGCGAGCCGCTCGATGGCGCCGAGATTGCGCCTCTCCTTGAAATAGATCGCGACCGCCTCGATCACGGTGTCGCCGATCTGGTCGAGCGCATCCATCTCGGCCATCGCTTCTTCGTCGCCCTTGGCGACCTTCAGCGCCGCGTCGTGGAACGCCTGCCAGGAGCCGTAGCCGCGGGCGAGCGCCATCGCCGTCGTCTCGCCGACATGGCGGATGCCGAGCGCATAGATGAAGCGCTCGAGCGCGATCTCGCGCCGGCTCTCGATCGCGTCGAACAGGTTGCGCACCGAGGTCGCGCCGTAACCTTCCTCGTCCTGCAGCTTGATCCTGGTGTTGCGGGCCTGCAGCGTGAAGATATCGGCCGGCTCCTTGACCCAGCCGTTCTCGAAGAACATCTCGAGCTGCTTCTCGCCGAGCCCGTCGATATCGAAGGCGCGCCGCGAGGCGAACAGCTTGAGATGCTCGACCGCCTGCGCCTTGCAGATGAAGCCGCCGGTGCAGCGGCGCACCGCGTCGAGCCTGCCGGCCGCCTCGTCGTGCTCGCGCACGGCATCGCTGCCGCAGACCGGGCATTGCGTCGGGAACTTGTAGCGCTTCGCGCTTTTGGGCCGCTTGTCGAGCACGACATCGACCACCTGCGGGATGACGTCGCCGGCGCGCTGGATGACGAGCGTGTCGCCGATGCGGATGTCGCGGCCCTCGCGGATCGGCTCGCCGTCGCCGCCGATGCCCTTGATGTAATCCTCGTTGTGCAGCGAGACGTTCTGCACGATGACGCCGCCGACGCCGACCGGCTCCAGCTTGCCGACCGGGGTGAGCGCGCCGGTGCGGCCGACCTGGATCTCGATGTCGCGCAGCACGGTTGTGGCCTGCTCGGCCGGGAACTTGTGCGCGATCGCCCAGCGCGGCGAGCGCGACACGAAGCCGAGCCGCTCCTGCCAGTCGAGCCTGTCGACCTTGTAAACGACGCCGTCGATGTCGTAGTCGAGGCCGGAGCGTTCCTCGCCGATCTCGCGGTGGAACGCGATCAGGTCGTCCGCCGATTTGCAGATTTTGGTCAGCGGATTGGTGTCGAAGCCGCATTTGGCGAACCACGCCACCATGCCGCTCTGCGTGTCGGCCGGCATCCCGCTCATCTCGCCCCAGGCATAGGCGAAGAAGCCGAGCGGCCGCGACGCGGTGATCCTGGGGTCCTTCTGGCGCAGCGAGCCGGCCGCCGAATTGCGCGGATTGGCGAAGATCACGCCGCCCGCCTCCTTCTGCCGCTCGTTCAACGCGAGGAAGTCCTTCTTGGTCATGTAGACTTCGCCGCGCACCTCGCAGACCGCCGGGATGTTCCGGCCTTTCAGCTTGTCCGGCACGCTGTCGAGCGTGCGGATGTTGGCGGTGACATCCTCGCCCTCGCTGCCGTCGCCGCGCGTCGCCGCGCGCACCAGTGCGCCGTCCTCGTAGCGCAGCGACATCGACAACCCGTCGATCTTCGGCTCGGCGCTGAACACGATCGGCTCGTCCTCGCCGAGCTTGAGGAAGCGCCGGATGCGGCCGACGAAATCGCGCACGTCGTCGTCCGAGAAGGCGTTGTCGAGCGACAGCATCGGCACCGCGTGGCGCACCTTGGCGAAGCCGCGCGCGGGCGCGGCGCCGACGCGCTTGGAGGGCGAGTCGGGGCGCGTGAGCTTTGGGAACCGCGCCTCGATCTCCCGGTTCCGCGCGCGCAGCGCGTCGTAGTCGGCGTCGGAAATGCTCGGCCTGTCCTGCTGGTAATAGCGCTTGTCGTGAACGCCGATCTCGAGCGCGAGCCGCATCAGCTCGGCCTTGGCCTGCGCCTCGGTCAGGTCGGGAACGGGGATTTTGGAAGGGTCGCGAGCGGCCATTGCGATTTCTTTTGTCATGGCCGGGCTTGTCCCGGCCATCCACGTCTTGCTGTCAGGAATTTAAAGGCGTGGATGCCCGGCACAAGGCCGGGCATGACCACCTTAAGCGCCTCATGTCGACGGCATCAAACAGATATCAACTCGCCTGCTTGATCAGCCGCTCGGCAGCGGCGCGGGCCTCGGCGGTGATCTCGGCGCCGGCGAGCATGCGGGCGATCTCCTCGCGCCGCTTCTCGGCGGCCACCTCGGAGACGCGGGTCGCGACCCGCCGGCCCTTGTCGAGCGCGTCCTTGCTGATGAGGTAGTGCCGCCCGGCCCGCGCCGCGACCTGCGGCGCGTGGGTCACCGCCAGCACCTGGACGCGGCGCGCGAGCGTCCCGAGCCGCGCGCCGATCGCGTCCGCCACCGCGCCGCCGACGCCGGTGTCGATCTCGTCGAACACCAGCGTGGGCGCCGAGCCGCGGTCGGCCAGCACCACCTTGAGCGCCAGCAGGAAGCGCGACAGCTCGCCGCCGGAGGCGACCTTCATCATCGGCCCGGGTCGCGTGCCCGGATTGGTCTGCACCCAGAATTCGACGCGGTCGATGCCGTTCGGCCCGGCCGCCGCCGCGTCGCTTTGGATGTCGGTCGAGAATTTCGCGCGCTCCAGCTTGAGCGGCTTCAACTCCCCGTTCACCGCCTTGTCGAGCTTGGCGCCCGCGGCGCGGCGCGCCTTCGACAGCGCCTCGGCGGCTTTCCGGAAATCGTCGTCGGCCTTTTTCGTCGCCGCTTCGAGCGCCTTGAGCTTTTCCTCGCCCGACATGATCAGCGCGATGTCGGCGGCGTATTTCTGCGCCAGCGCGGCGAGGTCGTCGACCGGCACGTTGTATTTGCGCCCCGCCGCGCGCAGCGCGAACAGCCGCTCCTCGATGCGCTCGAGCTCGGCCGGGTCGTAATCCGCCGCGCGCAAGGCGGCGTCGAGATGCGTCGTCGCCTCGTCGAGCGCGGTCAGCGCCGCGTCGAGCGCCTTCACCGCCGGCTCGACCAGCTGCGGCGCCTGCGCGCCGCGGCGTTCGAGCTTGCGCACCGCGCTGGACAGCGCCGGCACCGGCGAATGCGCGCCCGCCACCGCCTCGTGGGCGTCGCGCAGATCCTCGGCGATCTTCTCCGCCTGCATCATCGTGGTGCGGCGTTCGGCGAGCACAGTTTCCTCGCCGGCCTGCGGGCTGAGCTTGTCGAGCTCCTCGACCGCGTGGCGCAGCCAGTCGCTCTCGCGCTGGGCGCGCGCGATATCGGCGCGATGCGCCTCGAGCGCCTCGGCCGCCGCGCGCCGCGCCTCCCACAGCGCCGCCACCGCGTCGGCGTCGTCCTCGAGGTCGGCGAAAGCGTCGAGCAGCGCGCGATGCGTGCCGGCGTCGACCAGCGCGCGGTCGTCGTGCTGGCCGTGGATCTCGACCAGCGCCGCGCCGAGCGCCTTCAGCACCTGCACGCTGACCGGCTGGTCGTTGACGAAGGCGCGGGTGCGGCCGTCGGCCAGCTGCACGCGGCGCAGGATCACCTCGTCGTCGGCGGCAATGTCCTGCGCCTTCAGCATGGCGCGGACCGGATGGCCTTTCCTGAGGTCGAAGGCGGCGGTGACCTGGCCCTGCTCGGCGCCCTCGCGCACCAGCGCGGCGTCGCCCCGCCCGCCGAGCGCCAGCGCGAAGGCGTCGAGCAGGATCGACTTGCCGGCCCCGGTCTCGCCGGTCAGCACGGCAAGCCCGTCGGCGAAATCGATGTCGAGCCGGTCGATCAGGACGATGTCGCGGATGGAAAGCCGGGAAAGCATGAACCTGACCTAGAGGTCGTCATGCCCGGCCTCGTGCCGGGCATCCACGCCTTGCAGATTCGCAATCATTAAAGACGTGGATGGCCGGGACAAGCCCGGCCATGACAATGTGCGCAACTGCATAGGCTAAAGCGCCGTCAGCCCAGGTTCACGCCGACCTTCTTGAAGGCCTTGCTGATCCAGGAGCCCTCGTGCTCGTGCGGCTCGGAGCCGCCCGATTTCACCAGCGAATAGGCGCTCTTGTACCAGGAACTGTCGGGGAAGTTGTGGCCGAGCACGGCCGCCGCGGTCTGCGCTTCCTGGATGATGCCGAGCGCCATGTAGCACTCGGTCAGGCGCATCAGCGCTTCCTCGACATGGCGCGTGGTCTGGTATTGCGTCACCACGACCTTGAAGCGGTTGATGGCGCCGGGGAAATCCTTTCGCTTGAGGTAGTAGCGGCCGATTTCCATTTCCTTGCCGGCCAGATTGTCGCGCGCCACCTGCGCCTTGCGCTTGGCGCTGGTCGCGTATTCGCTCTCGGGATATTTGCGCGCCACCTCGTCGAGCGCGGCGAGCGCCTTCTCGGTGCGGGACTGGTCGCGGGTGATGTCCGGGATCTCGTCGAAATAGGACGACGCGATCAGGAACTGCGCATAGGCCGCGTCCGGGCTGCCGGGATGGAGGGTGACGTAGCGCTTGGCGGCGTTGATCGATTCCTCGTATTCGCGGGCCTCGTAATAGGCATAGGCCGACATGATGAGCGACTTGCGCGCCCATTCCGAATACGGGTGCTGGCGGTCGACTTCCTCGAACTTCTTCGCCGCCGCCTTGGCGTCCTTGCGGCTGTTCAGCAGGAACAGGCCTTCGTTGTAGAGCTTGTCAGCGGGCTCGTCGGGAACGACGTCCTCCTTGCCGAACAGGTTGCCGAAGTTCGAACAGCCCGGCAGGGCCGCGAGCAGGACAACGGCGAGCGCCGGCGCAAGCCAGCGCGACGAGCGGGTGGGACGGGCCTTGGGTGCCTGGGACAGCGTCATGATACGCGGCGGATGCTCTTCAATCTCGAAACGCGGCGTCTGCCGTTGCTGAACCGGGACGTTTTTAGCCACAAAATTGCGGCGGCGCCATCCGACTAGGCCGACATTCGGCCCGTATTAAGGCAAAAAGTGAAGGCCGGAAACCGGCCGGTTCGGGACATTCGCCGTTTTCAGGAGACATCCGGCCCATAGGCCGGGGCAACGAGGCCGGCGGCGACGTCGGCATGGCCGCGGGCGCGGCGCGCCGGGGCGGCCTCGACCATGCGCCAGGCCGAACGGTCGGCCATCAGCGCGGAGAGCACGGCGTGGTTGAGCTTATGGCCGCCGCGCACCGAGCGGTAGGCGCCGAGCAGCGGCGCGCCGGCCAGCGCAAGGTCGCCGATGGCGTCGAGCACCTTGTGGCGGACGAACTCGTCCGGGTAGCGCAGCCCGTTCGGATTGAGCACCCGGTCCTCGGCCACCACCAGCGTGTTCTCGAACGAGGCGCCGAGCGCATAGCCCGCGCCCCAGAGCTTCGCCACGTCGCGCATGAAGCCGAAGGTGCGCGCGCCGGCGATCTCGGTGCGGAAGGTGTTGGCGTCGATGTCGAACGCGACCGCCTGGCGGCCGATCACCGGGCTCGGGAAATCGATCTCGGCCTCGACGCGGAAGCCGTTATAGGGACGCAACTCGCCGACCGACTTGTCGAAGCCGACGCGCACCGGCTTCAGCACCTCGATGTAGCGACGCGGCGCGTTGAGCGTGACGACGCCGGCCTGATCGATGGCGGCGACGAACGGCGCGGCGCTGCCGTCCATGATCGGCGCTTCCGGCCCGTCGAGCTCGACCACGGCGTTGTCGACGCCGGCGCCGCGCAGCGCGGCGAGCACATGTTCGGTGGTCTGGCACAGCGCGCCCTTGGCGTCACCGAGCACGGTCTGGAATTCGGTGGCGGTGACGGCGCGGAAGTCGGCGCGGACCTCGCGCTCCGGCACGCCGTCATGGGCGGCGCGCACGAACAGGATGCCGCTGTCGGCCTCGGCGGGATGCAATGTGAGGGTCGCGGAGAGACTGGAATGCACGCCGATGCCGAACACGGCGGCATGCTTGCGCAGCGTGGTTTGCTTTCCGCCTTTCATCCAGTCCCCTTCACGTCACCGCTGTCGACCCGGGACCTCGGCAAATCGCCTCGGCGAATCAGGTCGGGGGTGACGCGATCCCCAAATACGGCTGACCCAGACAGTCTCAGGAGCGCCGCAGTTTCGTCACCATTACGCGGGACCTCGTGGCACCGCCGGTCGCCCAAGTCAGCGGAGAAGTCCCTTTGCTGTCAGCAAACTAGGCCACGTCGGCGGGTCTACCAACTCACGTTGTCTTACCGACTATTACCTTTTTCGACACAATTGACCGGCCACGCCGGCCGTTAAAGTCTCATTTACCCTGCAAGCCACGAAAAAACGGGGCGTTCCGGCACACGACGCGACACGCGGCCCGAACACCCCGATACATAAAAAATTAATATTAATTCAATGCTTTATACGGAATTGACCGGCCGGATCGACAATCGCGGCGGCGAGCCTTCCGGCCCGCCGCCGCGCCGTTTTGCCGTTCAGTTCGCCTGGCGGCGCAGGAACGCCGGGATATCGAGCTGGTCGTCCTCGCCGGCGTTATGCACAGGAGCCTGCCGGCCGTGCTGGTCGAGGCCCTGCGGCCCGCGGCGGGCATATTCCGAGACCGGATCCTGAGCGGCCGGACGCGGACGCGCCACCGGCGGCATCGGCTGCGCGGCCGTCTCCGGCGGCGCTATCGGCTCCTCGCGGCGGCCGAGGCCGACCGCGGCGAGCCGCTGCATCAGCGACATCCGCTGCTTCTCCGGATGCGCGTCCGGCAGCTCGCCGCGCTGGGCGTTGAGCTGGTTCTGCGCCGGCAGCGGCAGCTCGTCGATCCGCGGCATGCGCGGCTGACGCAGCACCCGCTCGGCCTGCGGCGGGATGAAGGTCTTGGCCGGTGGCGCCTCGACCGCCTGCGGCGCCGGGGCCGGCTCGAACAGCGACGGCTTCATCGGCATCGGCTGGATCGACACGTCCTCGACGGTGGTCTGCTGCGGCAGAAGCGCCGCGGCAACCGCCGCATGCGCGGCCGATTCGACCCGGGCGGCCGGCGCTTCGACCGGCGCCGCCGGCGTCTGCGTCTGCACGGAGGCCACATCGCGCTCGATGCGCTCGGCGATACGCTTGGAGTCGGTGCGCAGCCGCGCCGTCAGTTCGGCGAGGCGGTTTTCCGCCGCCGACGCGGTCGGCGAGGCATGCGCGGCCGGCGTCGCGACCGCCTTCGGCGGCGTGGCGGCGGCCGGACGCTGCTGCGCGTGGACCACGGCATGATCGATGCCGGTCGCGACGACCGACACGCGGATGACGCCTTCGAGCGACTCGTCGAACGTCGCGCCGACGATGATGTTGGCGTCGGCGTCGACTTCGCCGCGGATGCGGGTGGCGGCTTCGTCGACCTCGTACAGGGTGAGATCCTTGCCGCCGGTGATCGAGATCAGCAGGCCGCGCGCACCCTTCATCGAGGCGTCGTCGATCAGCGGATTGGCGATCGCGGCTTCCGCCGCGGTCAGCGCGCGCTTCTCGCCGGAGGCCTCGCCGGTGCCCATCATCGCCTTGCCCATCTCGCGCATCACGGCGCGGACGTCGGCGAAGTCGAGATTGATGAGGCCTTCCTTGACCATCAGGTCGGTGATGCAGGCGACGCCCGAATAGAGCACCTGGTCGGCCATCGCGAAGGCGTCGGCGAAGGTGGTCTTTTCGTTGGCGACCCGGAACAGGTTCTGGTTCGGGATGATCAGCAGCGTGTCGACGACCTTGTGCAGTTCCTGGATGCCGGCTTCGGCGAAGCGCATGCGGCGTGCGCCTTCGAACTGGAACGGCTTGGTGACGACGCCGACGGTGAGGATGCCGGCCTCGCGCGCGACCTTGGCGATGACCGGCGCCGCGCCGGTGCCCGTGCCGCCGCCCATGCCGGCGGTGACGAACACCATATGCGCGCCGCTCAGGTGATCGCGGATCTCGTCGATCGCTTCTTCGGCGGCGGCCCGGCCGACCTCCGGCTGGGAGCCCGCGCCGAGACCTTCGGTGACCTGCGCGCCCATCTGGATGATGCGCTCGGATTTCGACATGGTCAGCGCCTGGGCGTCGGTGTTGGCGACGACGAAGTCGACGCCCTGCAGCCCGGCCGTGATCATGTTGTTGACTGCGTTGCCGCCTGCGCCACCGACACCGAACACGGTGATCCGCGGCTTCATCTCCCGGATGTCCGGAATCTTCAGATTGATTGTCATGGGTTGCCTCTCGATTGCACAGGCCGCAGGGCTGCGTTCGCGCAGCCGCACGCCATCCGACCCGGCCGGTCCGCCACCGGCCGCGTCGTGGTTTGAGTGAATTGGGTCAGAAACTGTCGCGTAGCCATCGTCCGACCCGGGCCATGTAGCCGCCCGTCCCTGTCATCAATTGCCGCGTTCGCCGCGGTTCGAAGTGTTCGAGGTGTGCCGCTTGCGGATAGACCAGCAGGCCCGCGGTCGCCGCGAAGGCGGGATTTTTGGCAACGTCCGGCAGGCCGGCGATGCCGAGCGGGCGCCCGATCCGCACCTGGCGGTCGAGCACGCGCGCCGCGAGATCGGCGAGACCGGTCAACTGGCTGGCGCCGCCGGTGAGCACGACGCGCCCGCGCCGATCGCTGGCGAAAGGCGAAGCTCTCAATCGATCGCGCACCATCTCCAGAATTTCCTCGACGCGCGGCCGGATGATCCGCACCAGCGTCTCACGCGATACGAATTGCGGCGGCTCGCTGTCGTCGTCTCCGACCGACGGCACGGTGATCATGTCCCGATGATCCGATCCGCCAGCTAAAACAGTGCCATAAAACGTTTTGATTCGCTCGGCGTCGGCGATTCGCGCGTTGAGGCCGCGGGCGAGATCCATCGTGACGTGCAGGCCGCCGAGCGCGAAGCCGTCGGCATAAACGAAGCGGCCGCCGCTGAAGACCGCCATGGTGGTGGTCCCCGCGCCCATTTCGACCACGGCGGCGCCGAGATCGGCCTCGTCGTCGGTCAGGGCGGCAAGCCCGGCCGCGTAGGGCGAGGCGGTCATGGCCTCGACGTCGAGATGGCAGCGCTCGACCGTCAGCATCAGGTTGCGCGCGGTGGCGACGTCGGCGGTGACCATGTTCATGTCGACGCCGAAGCGGTAGCCGACCATGCCGCGCGGATTGGAGATGCCGCTCGCGGCGTCGAGCTGATAGCCGGTCGGCAGCGAATGCAGCACGGCGCGGCCGTCGCGCACCGAATGGCGGCTGGCGGCGGCGAGCACGCGGGCGATGTCGCCCTCGGCGACCGAGCCGTTCGGCAGCTCGATGCGGGCGGTGAAGCGCTCGCTGCCGATGCGGCCGCCCGACAGCGAGACCACCACGGATTCGAGCTGCACCTCGGCCATGCGCTCGGCGGCGTCGATCGCCTGCCGCGCCATCTGCTCGGCGACGACGAGATCGACGACATTGCCGCCCTTCATGCCGGCCGAGGCGGTATGGCCGAAGCCCAGCAGGCGGATGCCGTGGCTGCGGCGGCGCAGCACGTCCTGCGGCGGATGCGGCTCGAGCCGCGCGATCAGGCAGGCGATCTTGCTGGTGCCGATGTCGAGCGCGGCGACCGCCGCCCCGCGGGTCGGCGACACCGGCTTCATCTTCGGCGTCAGGCCAAAATGGAGAACGCTCACGTCTCGCTCCCCTTGCGCTTCGTCTTCCTGGCCTTGAGTTCGGCCTTGATCGCCTCGGCGCGCGCCTGCGCCGCGGCGTCCGACAGGCGCACGGTGACGCGGTCCGGCAGGCGGAGATCGACGACGGTGATGTCGCGCGAGAACAGGTCCTTGTCGCGCCCGAGCGCGGCAAG
>Ga0180218_1001983_pt1 | contig 11345 bp, 10 predicted proteins | sample eDN3rd37CKraftBY_FD_151334 | JGI IMG/M metagenome (GOLD analysis project Ga0180218, IMG submission 151334) | Enriched backyard soil microbial communities from Emeryville, California, USA - eDNA 3rd pass 37_C Kraft BY (version 2) (version 2) | ecosystem: Environmental > Terrestrial > Soil >... | reverse complement strand
CACGATGGGCGCGCGCCATATCAACAATGTCAATCTTATCCTCTATAACCGTGACGATGCCGATATGGTGTCGCGCGCGCGGGGATTGTTCACGACCATGATCGCGGATGCCAAGGCAGCGGGCTACGGGGAGTATCGCACCCATCTCGATTTCATGGATCCGGTCGCGGCCAGTTTCGATTTCGGCGGCGGGGCGATGAATCGCTTCAACGAAACGGTCAAGAACGCGGTTGACCCCAATGGCGTGATCGCCCCCGGCAAGAACGGAATCTGGCCCGACGCCTATAAGGGGAAAGCAGCGTGACGCGGGCCATCGCCATCGGAGCCCTGTTGCTGGCGAGCGCAGGGCTCGTCGCCACCGCCGGCGCGGCGCCGGTCGCGACGCCGCCGGCCGGCGCGGCCCTGTTCCAGGCGCGGTGCGGCTATTGCCATCTGGCGGGCGGGACCGGAACCCTGATGCTCGAACGGCGGCACGGGAAGGGCCACGGCCTGCTCGCCGGGCGGACCGATCTCGACGCGGATTATGTCACCGCCGTCGTCCGCAACGGCCTGAACAGCATGCCGGCGCTGACCCGGGTCGAAGTCACCGACGAGGACCTCGCCGCGATCGCGCGCTATCTCGCCGCGAAGAAGGCGCCGGCGAGGGCGGCGCGGTGATCCGGCGGGACCTGTTCCGGCTGGCCGGCGGGGTGGCGGCCGGGCTGGGGTGCGCCCCGGCCCTGCTCGCGGCGACGGCCCCCATAGGACCGGGTCTGGTCTTGTATGATGAGCGCTACAGCGACGCCCGGGCATTCGGCGCCGTGGCCCGGCTCGACGGCGCGCGCGCCGTCGCGACCGGGGGCGACGTCGCCGGCCTGTGGTATGGCGGGTTGGAGCAGGATTCCGCCATTGGCGCCATCGCCGGGCTTACCACCTATGCCGATATGCTGGTGATCGCCGGGCTGGCCGCCGAGCGCCGGCGGCGGATCGTGGCGCGGATCGCCCATGACGCGCGCGGCGCGGCGGTGGTCGCGCACCATGTCGAGCGGGGCGCCCCCGCTATCGAGCAGCGATTGGCCGAGGCGGGCGCGCATTGGCCCGGCGCGCTATGGGATGCTTTCGCCGCCGCCCCCGGTCGCGGGCTGAAGAACCGTGGTGGGCGCGGGGCGCCGCGCGCGGCCGACAATCCGGGTATGCTCTATTCGTGGATGGTCGGGTAACCGATGGCGGCGCCCCGATCTCGACGGGCAAGAGGCGCATCCCCGGCCGACAGGGAGCCGAGCGCACCCTACGGCCGCCGGCGGACCGGCGCGACGCTGGCCGATGTCGCGGCGGCGGCGGGCGTATCCACCGCGACCGTCTCGCGCGCGCTCAATACGCCGAATCTGCTCACGAAGGCGACGCTGTCGCGGGTCCACGCCGCGATCGCCAGCACCGGCTACATCCCCGCGCTGGCGACCGGGGCGGTCATCACCAACCGCAGCCGGCTGGTGTCGATGCTGCTGCCGCCGACCCCGATGGCGCTGTTCGACGAAACCGTCAAAGCGGTCGTCGCCGACCTCGACGCCGAGGGCTATCAGACGCTGCTCGGCATCTACAGCCGCGATGCTACCCGCGAACAGATCGTCACCCAGGTGCTGAATCGGCGGCCGGGCGGCCTCATCATGGTCGGCATGCCGCTGCTGCCGGGGGTGCGCGAGCTGTTTATCGAGACCGGGCTGCCGATCGTCGAGACCTGGGAACTGCCGCGAACGCCGATCGACATGGTATCCGGCATCTCGCATGACGATATCGGCCTGGCGCTGGGCAATTTCGTGCTGCGGAAGGGCTATCGACGGGCGATGACCTTCTCGACGCAGGGCCGCGGCCTGATCCGGCGCTATGGCCTGTCCCGCGTGCTTGTCGATGCCGGGCTGAGCGAGGCCCCCAATGTCGAGCACCCGATGCCCGGCACGGTCGCGGAGGGCCGACGCTCGCTCGCCGCGGTGCTCGACAGCGGCGAGCGGCCCGACGCGATCATCTGCGCGTCCGACTGGCTCGCCCAGGGCGTTCTGATCGAGGCCGCCAAGCGCGGCCTGCGCGTCCCCGACGACCTCGCCGTCGTCGGCTTCGGCGATTTCGATTTCGCCGCCGCGTTGGAGCCGGCGCTGACCACGGTGCGGATCGACGGGACCGAGATCGGCCATCAGGCGGCGCAGCTGATGCTGGCGGCGCTGCACGGCCGGCGGCCGGCGGACCCGATCCTTGACGTCGGTTTCCGCATCGTCGAACGGGCGACGACATGAGCGCCGCCCCGCTCGCTTACGCGGCGATGACCCCGCGCTATCGCCACTATGCGCTGTTCGTGTTCTGGCTCGCTAGCATGGTGAGCTTCCTCGACCGTCATATCATGTCGGTCCTGCTCGAGCCGATCAAAGCCGATCTCCATTTCTCGGATACCGAGCTGGGCTTGCTGGGCGGGCTCGCTTTTTCGGTGTTCTACGTGGTTTTCGGCTTCCCGATCGCGCGGCTCGTCGAGCGCTTCAACCGGCGCAATATCCTGGCCCTGTCGGTACTGGCGTGGAGCGCGATGGCGAGTCTGTGCGGCATGGCGACGGGGTTCATGTCGTTCTTCTTCGCGCGATCCGGGGTCGCGATCGGCGAGGCGGGGGGTGCCCCCGCGATCCAGTCGCTGGTCGCCGATCACTTCCCGCCGGAGCGGCGCGGCGCCGCGTTCGCCGTGCTGGGAACCGCGATCACCGCGAGTATCATGACCGCGTATCTGTTCGGCGGCTGGCTCTCGCAGGCGGTGGGATGGCGCTGGACATTCGTGATCATGGGCGCGCCGGGACTGGTGCTGGCCCTGCTCATCCGGGCGACGCTGGCCGAACCCGAGCGCGGCGCCTCGGAAAATCGCGCGGCGAGCGCCGCGACACCGCCGTTTCTCGAGACGATCCGGACGTTGTGGTCCCGCGCTGCCTATCGCAACGCCGCGCTCGGCGGCGCCGCCGCCGGGATGGCGGCCTGGGGCTCGGGCGTCTGGCTGACATCGTTCCTGGTCCGGGTCCACGGCTTGACGGTCGCGGAAGCCGGGGCGGCGCTGGGCCTGATCTTCGGCGTCGTCGGCACGATCGGCACGTTGGCGGGCGGGGTGGCAGTCGATCGGCTGGTCGCCCGCAGCGGCGACACCGGGTGGTATATGCGGTTGTCGGCGATCGGCATGATCGCGGCGGCGCCGCTGGCCGCCACCGCCTATCTGGCGCCGTCGCTGACGATGATGCTGGTCATGCTGACGGTGACGATTTTTGCCGCCCATCTTTATTCCGGGCCGGTGACGGCGATGGTGCAGGGCCTGGCCAAGCTGAGGATGCGCGGCACCGCGACCGCATTCTATTCGCTGATCAACGGGCTGGTGGCGATGGGGCTGGGGCCGCTGCTGGTGGGCGGGGCGAGCGATCTGTTCGGCACCGAATACGGCTCCGAAGCGCTGCGCTATGCGCTGGTGACGGTGGTCTGTTCGGCCTATGCCGTCGCCGCGCTGTTTTTCTGGTTCTCGTCGCGGACGCTCCGCGCCGATCTTCTGGAGGCCGCGCAATGACGGACGATCCGACGCTTCCCGCGAACGTCGCGGCGTTTCTCGCGCGCGATCATGCGCTGCTGATCGACGGCGGATGGCAGCCGGCGGCGGACGGCGGCACGCTTGCCACCGAAAATCCGGCGACCGGCGAGATGATCGCGCGGATCGCGGCCGGCGGGCGCGACGATGTCGATCGGGCGGTACGCGCCGCGCATCGCGCCCTGCACCGGCGGGAATGGCGCGACGGGCCGCCCGCGCGCCGCGCGGAATTGCTGTGGGCGCTGGCCGATCTGATCGAGGCGCATCGCGACGAACTGGCGCTGCTCGAAAGCCTCGATAACGGCATGCCGCTGTCGCTGGCGGGATTCAGCGTGTCGGGCGCGGTCGGTGGCCTGCGCTACAATGCGGGATGGGCCGGCAAGTTGCCCGGTGAGACCCCCCAGATCGCGGCGGCCGACCACCACGCCTATACCGTGCGTGAGCCGGTCGGCGTGGTCGGCGCGATCGTGCCGTGGAACCTGCCGCTGACGATGGCGGCGAACAAGATCGGGCCGGCGATCGCGGCGGGCTGCACGGTCGTGGTCAAGCCGGCCGAACTCACCTCGCTGACGGCGATCCGGCTCGGCGAACTCGTGCTCGAAGCGGGCTTCCCGCCCGGCGTCGTCAATATCGTGACCGGCCTCGGATCGGAGGCGGGTCAGGCGCTGACCGAGCATCCGCTGGTGGCGAAGATCGCCTTCACCGGATCGACCGCGACCGGCAAGGCGATCGTGCGCGCGGCGCTGGGCACGCTCAAGCGCGTGACGCTCGAATTGGGCGGCAAATCGCCGGTTCTGATCTTCCCGGATGCCGATCTCGAAGCGGCGAGCATCGGCGCCGCCAACGGTATCTTCCTCAATTCGGGGCAGGTCTGCGTCGCGGGCTCCCGCCTTTACGCGCACCGCAAGGTGTATGACCGGATCGTCGAGCGGGTGGCCGAGCAGGCGGATGCGCTGGTGATCGGGCCGGGACAGGCGCCGGAGACCCAGATCGGGCCGCTGGTCTCGGCCGGGCAGAAGGCGCGGGTCGACGGCTATGTCGCCGGCGGCGTGGCCGATGGCTGCGAGATCGTGGCCGGCGGCGAGGGAGTGCCGGGGCCGGGCCATTTCGTGCGCCCCACCGTGCTCGCGCGGACCGCGCCGCACATGGCGGTGTTTCGCGAGGAGATTTTCGGGCCGGTGCTGTCGGTGATGGTGTTCGACGACGACGATCTCGACGCGATCGCGGCGCAGGCCAACGATACCGCCTACGGCCTCGCCGCCAACATCTGGACGCGCGATCTGGCACGCGCGCACAAGCTGGCCCGCCGGATCGAGGCCGGGACGATCCGCGTCAACGGCGCCGGGATCGACGCCGCGCTGCCGTTCGGCGGCTTCAAGCAGTCCGGCTGGGGCCGGGAAAACGGCCGCGAGGGCGTGCTTGCTTATACCGAGCTCAAATCGGTCTCGATCCGGCTGTAAGGGTCGAGCGTCAGCCCGCGCCGTTTCGAGGGAGGGGTGATCAGGCCATGTCGCGGCGCAGGGTGCGTGACGCCAGCCAGTAATGGAGCGCCGCCCAGAACAGGAATGCCGCGCACGTCACCATCGCATAGCGGATACCGTTGGCCCCCGCGCTGGCGCAGTCCGGCAGCGTGACCGCGGCCTGACCGACGCAGACCGCGGCATGGTCGCCCGCCGTGAACAGGTGGGCGGCGTAGCGGTCGCTCATATAGCCGACGAAGAGCGGGCCGAGCCCCATGCCGACGAGATTCTGGAAGAAGATCAGGATTGCCGAGGCGGAGGCGCGCATGCGCGGCTCGACCATGTTCTGGATCGCCCCGAAGGTCGGCGCGTAGAAGGTGAAGGCGAGGATCGCCGCGCAGCCGACGATCGGCAGCGCGATCCGCCAGTCGGGCAGGGTGAGGCCGAACATGTAGAAAGGCGCGGTCACCACCAGGCAGAGCGCGGGTAGCCAAGCGTACCAGCGTTCGTCGCGCTTGGCCGCCCAATCGGCGCCGAATCCGCCGAACAACGTGCCGAGACCGTTCGAAATACTGGTGACGAGCCCGAACAGCAGGCCGGCCTGCGCCATGCCCATGCCGTAGGCGCGCCCGAAATAGAGCGGGAGGAAGAGCAGAACCCCGAAGTTGACGAAGCTAGTCAGGCCGCACGCCATCGCCATGTGGAGAAAGGCGGGCTTGCTTCGGATCGTGCGGAGCAGGGTGCCGAAGCTTGGGGTGTCGGCCGAAAATTTGCGGCCTTCGTCGTAGCGGCCGCGCGGCAGTTCGCGGAGCGTCAGAAAGATCAGCAGCGCCAGCACGAGGCCCGGCGCGCCGACGATCACGAACGCCGCGCGCCAGCCGAGATGCTCGCCGAGCCATCCGCCGCCGAACCCGCCGACCAGCGAACCGAGCGAAGCCCCCATCGCGACCACGGCGAGCGCCGAGGCGCGCCGGTTGCGCGGGAAGCGGTCCGACAGCAGCGAGATCGTCGAGGGATTGGCGGCGGCCTCGCCCACCCCGACGCCGAGCCGGAGCAGCAGCAACTGCACGAAGTTGACGGCCGCCCCGCTCAGCACGGTCATGACCGACCAGATCGCTATCGAGATGGTCAGCAGGTTGATGCGGTTGTAGCGATCCGCGAGCCGCGCCACCGGGATCCCGGCCGAGGTGTAGAGGAGCGCGAAGGCGAGGCCGGTCAACAGACCGAACTGGGTGTCGGTGATACCGAGATCGGCCTTGATGCCCGGCCCGAGCGTCGCCACGATCACCCGGTCGATGAAGCTCGACAGGGCGACCAGCAGCAGCATGAACATCAGCCAGTAGGGGTAGCCCTCGCCGGTGTCGTCCTGTTCGGTCCGCCGCATGTCATTTCTCCGCGTTCTGGCGCCGGTGACGGTTCAGTCTCTTGTCCCCGGCATGCCCGGGCCGCGATCGACCAGCGCGGTACCGGTTTCAAAGGCGGTGTCGGTCCACATGCGGACTTCGAGATCGGCGATTTTCCAGCCGCTCACGGTCTGGCGGCACAGCGCGTGCCATGTCCCCATCCGCCAGGTTGCGCCGCGTGGCCAATATTGGCGGTGGAACTCGTGACGGAACACCATGCAATAGGCTTCGACGCGGATGTCGGCCCCCTCGTTCGCGAGCAGGACGGCGTTGAATTGATGCTGGTGGCCGTAGGGCTGCATCGGCCGCCGCGCGAAGCCGGCGCCGATGAAGGCTTCGATGCCGTCATGCCCGACGAACTCGCCTGGGCTGCCGTCGGCCAGCGGATGGCGAAGGACGCCATCGTCCGTGAAACAATCGAGATATGCCGCCAGATCGCCGCTGTCGATCGCCCATGAGTAGCGCGCCAGCCGGTCCGTGATCTTGAGGCGATCCGCGATCGCGATCTCGTCGAACGGGTCGCTCATCGTGGGCTCCGCTTCGGGTGGTGACGCCGCGCGTGCGGCGTGAACGGGGTCGCAACCATATTTTCTCTCTTCTTCGAGTGTGTCCCTGGTGCCACAAAAGCAGACGTTGTGAAGAATGTAAAGATTTCATTTGAGATCAGGTGATTCACGTTATATATATGTATTCCATACATCATTGGACTGACGCCCGCACCGGCTGCGCAAGCTCGGGCGGAGCGTTCTGCGGGGAGACCGGAAATGGGACGTCATTCTACCTTGGCGCGTGGCGTGGTTGGTGTGTCGGTGCTGGCGATGGCGGCAATGGCGGCCAGCGTGGCGCATGCGCAGGACAGCGCGCCCGCCGCCCCCGATTCCAGCCAGGCCGCGCTGGGCGAGATCGTCGTGACCGCCCAGTTCCGTTCGTCCAAATTGCAGGAAACGCCGCTGGCGATCACGGCGATTTCGGCCGATCAGCTCGAGGCGCGCAGCTTCACCAACATCGCCGACGTCGGTCAGACCGCCCCCAGCGTGACGCTGCGGCTCGGCAGTTCGGGCTACGGCAAATCGACGCAGGCCTATATTCGCGGCGTCGGCCAATATGACTTCAACTTCGCGCTCGAGCCCGCCGTCGGCTTCTATGTCGATGACGTCTATCATGCGACGCTGTTCGGCTCGACATTCGATCTGCTCGATCTCGATCATGTCGAAATCCTGCGCGGGCCGCAGGGCACGCTGTTCGGCAAGAACTCGATCGGTGGCGCTGTCCGGCTGATTTCGAAGAAGCCCGCCAACGATTTCGAGGCCTCGGTCGAAGGCACCTATGGCAGCTATGAGCGGATCGACCTGCGCGGCATGATCAACGTGCCGCTCATCGACGACGTCCTCGCGCTGCGCGTGTCGGGCGTCTCGAAACAGCGCAACGGCTACGTCGACCGGATCGACTACGCATGCGCCTTCCCGAGCCTCGCCGGCTCGGTGCCGCCGACCGTGACCGCGACCGGCGGCACCTGCAAGGTCGGGACGCTGGGCGGCGAAAGCGTCCGCGCCGGCCGCGCGGCGTTGCGGTTCACCCCGTCCTCGGCGGTCGAGATCAACCTCGTCGCCGAAGTCGTCGACGACAATTCCGAAGGTGCGGCGGACTCGCTGATCTACGTCAACACCAACGCGCCCTCGCTACAGAATTTCAACCAGTATGTCCTGATCCCGAATTACGGGATTCCGTTCGACAACCGCTTCGCCACCGATCCTTATGTCAGCTACGCCAACTATGCGAACCTGCTGCGCGGCCGGCCGCTCGGTGCCCGCCGTGAACACGATGCATTCGGAAAGCTTCTCGGGCGACGTGACGGTGCATCTCACCGACGAGATTCAGTTCAAGTCGATCACCGCCTATCAGAAATATTCGGGGCGGTTCACGCAGAACGCCAACAACTCGCCGCTGCCGGTCGCACTGGTCGACAACCAGGCGTCGTTCAAGCAGTTCACCCAGGAATTGCGGCTCGTCGGCACGTCGTTCAGCGGCATGCTCGACTGGGCGCTCGGCGGCTTCTATTTCTGGGGCAAGAGCGGCCTTGGCGGCGGGGCGATCCTGCAGGCCTCCGGCCCGGCCGATCCGGTGACGCACATCCCGTCGGGCATCGCGTTCGACCAGAACGAGGGCACCAACGCCCGCAACCGCTCGGCATTCGCCCACGGCTCGTTCCATCTGACCGATCAGTTCACGGTCACGGCCGGCCTGCGCTATACCAACGAGTGGAAGAATTACATGTTCAACCGGACGAACATTCCGTCCGGCACGCCGTTCTTCCCCGGCGGCGCCTTCACCTCGCCCAAGTCGAAGATGTCGCGCGTCGATTACAAGCTTGGCGCCGACTACAAGCTGACCGACGACATCATGGTTTATGCGCAGTTCTCGACCGGCTTCAAGGGCGGCGGCGTCAATCCCCGGCCGTTCACGCCGGCGACGGCGGTGCCGTTCGGGCCGGAAACGCTCAAGGCCTATGAGGCGGGCATCAAGACCGAATTGTTCGACCGGCGGGTCCGGTTGAACGTCGCGGCCTATCACAGCGACTATACCAACCTGCAATTGAGCGCGAACGGGCTGGACAATGAGGGCAGCCCCAGCATCATCATCGCCAATGCGGGCAGCGTCGACATCCAGGGTGTCGAGGTCGAGTTGCAGATCCGGCCGACGCGGGCGTTCTCGATCGACGCCGCCGCCAGCTACACCGATTTCGAGTTCAAGGATCTCGGTGCCGCCGGCGGGGTTTCGGGCGGCCCCACCCTCGCCAGCAAGCCGCCGGCGACGCCGAAGTGGAAGCTCAACGGCGGGGCGCAATATGTGATTGATCTCGGCGACGCCGGCTCGCTGACGCCGCGCTTCGACGTTTATTATCAGTCGCTCGTCTTCAACGAATATACCAACAACCCGCTCGCCGCGCAGCCGGGTTACGCCGTTGCCAACGGCCGCGTCACCTATACCAGCCCGGACGAGAGCTGGAGCGCGGCGCTCGCGGTGACGAACATCTTCGACAAATTCTATTATGTGAACAAGTTCATCCAGGCTGGCTCCTATATCTTCACAGGTCAGCCGAGCCGGCCGCGCGAGTGGTCGATCACCGTCCGCAAGCAGTTCTAGAGCATTTTCAAGTCAGGTGGATACACCTGACGACTCGGAAAATGCGGAAAACAAAAGAAAACTAGAGCATGCTCCGATTCAATCTAATCGGAACATGCTCTAGAACGATATGGCGGCAGATGGCCTCGTCTGCCGCCTCGGGGCGTGATTGGAATGGCGTAAGCCGGCGTCTTTCCGGTTCGATCGAAACCGGAAGGATGCCGGCGCTGCCGTCTCTTGCGACGCCGGGATTATTGCGGCGCGCGGGCTCGCTTCCGCCCCGCAATCGTCCGGCCGTGGGCCGGCTTTTCCGCTCTGGAAATCCGCGGGTCGCTCGCTTATAGGCCTCGGCACCGTCGATCTGTCGCCCTCGCGCGTGGCGATCGGCATGCGGGCGTGGTGGAATTGGTAGACGCGCCGGATTCAAAATCCGGTTCCGAGAGGAGTGTCGGTTCGAGCCCGACCGCCCGCACCACCCGGCACCCTCATCCCTTCTTTTCGGGCAGGCGCTTGCGTTTGGTGCTCGCGACCTCTTTCAATTCCTTTTCGCTCATCGATTTTTCCATGGCCTTCGACGCGCCCTTGAGTTCCGATTTCGGAATCTCGCCGCGCTTGGCGGACAGCGCGGCGCCGGCGGCCATCTGTTGCTTCTTCGATTTGGCGGGCATGACTCGTCTCCTTCCCGCCTCTCAACGCATGCCGCCCGCCGTGGCTCCGCCGGGCGCGCGTTTACCAGGGGTCGGACGACTGGGTCAGGAACGGCCGGGTATCCGCCGGGGGCGGATTGTTGCGCGGCCGGGCCATCATCTTGCGGTCGCCCTTCCACGGCACCTGATCGGCGGCGGTCCACGCATTGACGAACAGGTTGTAGAACAGCCAGCGGCCGTCGCGCTTCACCAGCTTGTCGTCGCGGGTGCCGACGCCGAAGATGAAGTTGGTGCCGTAATCGACGTTGAACTGCACGATCTGGAAGAAGCAGCGGACGCGGGCGCCTTCCTCGCGCGGCTCCATGACGAAATGGTTGAACAGGTGCTGGCGCCCGTACCACCAGTGCTGGCGGTCGTTCCATAGCGCGTGCAGGCTCTGGCGGATCGCGTCATGACCGCGCGACTGGCCCTGCCAGAGATGGTCGAAGCAGCCGTCGCCGGCAAAAACCGAGAGCGCCAGTTCCTCGTCGGCGAGGTCGATGCCCCAGGCGTAGCGCGCGTAAAGCTCGGTAATCTCGCCGCGATCCTCGGCGGGCATGATCGGCGGTACGCCGTTCGGCCAGCAGATTTCGGTCATCGCGACGGTCTCCTCTTTTCGTGATTTGATGATGATTCAACAACCGGGCAGGGCTGTCAACCGCGCCCTTCGCCATCGGTGAGCGACCCGATACCGTTGGCGATACGCGCGAGCAGGCGATCGAGCGTCGCGGCCTCCTCGGCATCGAGCAGGCCGGAGAGCTGGGCGTGGAAGGCGGCCCGCATCGGCAGCACGCGCTCATATTCGGCTTGGCCGGCGGGCGTGCAGAACAGGATCGGTGCGCGCTTGTCGGCCGGATTGGGACGGCGCGACGTCAGCCCGCGCTCCTCCAGTTCGCTGGCCGCCCGGCTGACCTCGGCACGGTCGACCCACGCCCATTCCGCGATCTGGCGCACGGTGGCGCCGTCGGTGGGCGCGAGCCGGCTCAGGACGCGCCATTCGGCGATGGTCAGCGCGCACTGATCGCGCAGCACGCGCAGCGTCATCCGGTCGAGCGCCTTGGCGACCAGCACGAGATGGAATGTCGGATAATCGAGCCCC
>Ga0180218_1001982_pt1 | contig 11350 bp, 14 predicted proteins | sample eDN3rd37CKraftBY_FD_151334 | JGI IMG/M metagenome (GOLD analysis project Ga0180218, IMG submission 151334) | Enriched backyard soil microbial communities from Emeryville, California, USA - eDNA 3rd pass 37_C Kraft BY (version 2) (version 2) | ecosystem: Environmental > Terrestrial > Soil >... | reverse complement strand
TGGCTATCTCGGCGCGAAACCGGCGGAAGGCGCGTATGTCATCATCGCGCGCATTCTCACGGCTTATTACTTCCTGCACTTCCTGGTGATCCTGCCGGTGCTCGGCTATTTCGAGACGCCGAAGCCGTTGCCGAAGTCGATCTCCGAGCCGGTGCTCGGCAAGAACGGAGCGGCGGCCGGCATCGGCGCGCGCGCGCCGGAAAAGAATTGAGGGGAGCCCATCATGCGTAAAACTGCTCTTCTCATTGCCGCTGCCGCCCTGTTCGGCTCCGTCGTTTCGACGCAGGCAACCGAAGGTCACATTGTGATCCAACGCCAGCCGTGGAGCTTCGCCGGTCCGTTCGGCACCTTCGACCGGGCTCAGCTCCAGCGCGGCTACCGCATCTACAAGGATGTCTGCTCGGCTTGCCATGCGATGAAGCTGGTCTCGTTCCGCAATCTTGCGCAGCCGGGCGGTCCGGGCTTCAGCGAAGCCCAGGCCAAGACAGTCGCGGCCGACTACAAGATCACCGACGGTCCGAACGACAAGGGCGAGATGTTCGAGCGTCCGGGCCGGGTTTCCGATCACTTCCCGTCGCCGGATCCCAATGAGCAGGCCGCTCGCGCCCGCTTCAACGGCGCCTATCCGCCGGATCTCTCGGTGATCGCGAAGGCGCGCGGCGTCGAAGCCGGCTTGCCGCGCGGTTTGATCGACATCATTACGCAGTACCAGGAAGGCGGCCCGGACTATCTCTACGCGCTGCTCACCGGTTACGGAAAGCCGCCGGCCGGCGAAACGATCGGCGACACGCAGCACTGGAACCGGGCGTTCCCCGGCCACCGGATCTCGATGCCGCCGCCGCTCTCCGACGGTCAGGTCGAATACACCGACGGCACGCCGGCAACGGTCGATCAGTATGCCCGCGACGTCGCAGCCTTCCTGATGTGGGCAGCGGAGCCGCACCTTGAGGCCAGGAAACGTATCGGCTTCCAGGTGATGATCTTCCTGATCATCTTCGCGGGACTTGCCTACTACACCAAAAAGAAGGTGTGGGCGGATCTGCACTAAGCCCGCAGCAAATGTTTCAAAGGCGGCCGGGAATTTCCCGGCCGTTTTTTTTTTTGAGCGATGCTAGGTTGCCGGCAGAGGACAGTATGAACCAGCTACGACGCGCGGCTGATCTCAAACGGCTTATCCGGACGATCCCGGATTACCCCCGGCCAGGCGTGATGTTTCGCGATATCACGACGCTACTCCTCGATCCGCAGGGGCTACGCGCTGCGGTGGACGAACTGATGCTGCCCTTTCTCAATAGGCCGATTGATCTTGTCGCGGGTATCGAGGCGCGCGGTTTCATTCTGGGCGGTGCGGTTGCGCACGAGCTCGGCAAGGGTTTTGTGCCGGTGCGCAAGAAGGGCAAGCTGCCGCACAAAACGATCGGGCAGGAGTATCAGCTCGAATACGGTATCGATGCCGTCGAGATCCACGCAGACGCGATCGCGGCAGGGCAGAGGGTGCTCTTGATCGACGATCTGATCGCTACCGGCGGTACCGCGGAAGCGGCAATCGAACTTGTGCGGCGCTCAGGCGGAGAGCTGGTGTCGGCCGCTTTTATCGTCGATCTTCCGGAACTCGGCGGCAGCGAGAAATTGCAAAAACGTGGCGTCTCGGTGCACACGCTGGTTTCGTTCGAAGGCCGCTAACGTATCAGGCTCTGTGCTCATCGCGGAACGCCGGGCGCAGGAACAGCGCCAGCGGGATCGTCAGCAATACCGCACAGGCGACGGCAGTGAGCGTCAGGTTGATGCCGAACTGGTCGCCGACCAGGCCGTACAGGACCGGCGAAACAGCGCCCGCGCCGATAGTGCCGGTGTAGAAGATGCCGAAGGCACGCGGCCGTTTCTTCGCGGGCACCAGGTCCGGAACCGAGCCGTAAAGTACCGATGATGTGCCGTTGAGCGCAAAACCGATGAACGGCAACAGGGCGAACGTGCCCCAGAGCGGCAGCGGTAAAAGCGCGATAATGCCGAGCGCGGTGAAGCCCTCGGTAATGACGACGGTGCCGATGGTGCCGACGCGGTTGCCCAGGAAAGCGCAGCCGAGCTTGCCGAGCGCGCCGCCGCCGAACACCAGCATCAGGGCAAAGCCGATCTCCGGCAGCCCCGCGCCCTTCAGCTTCAGCAGGAACGGCAGAAACGTAAGGAAAGCCATGCGCGTCGCGCTGTCGAGAATGCCGATCACAAACAGGAACCAGAAGCCTGAATTGCCGCGCGGGGCCGCCTTCGATCCTTTCGTCTCGGTCTTGTTGTGGGCCTCGCTGACGGCCGGGGTGAACATGAAAATGAGAACGGCGGAAAGGATGCCGAGCGTACCCATCAGCGAAAGCGTGTAGCGCCACGCCAGCACGACGAGGAGCACCGAGGTGAGGGCGGGGATCGCCATCTTGCCGAGGTCGCCGGCGAAATTATAGGTGCCGATCGCGGCGCGAGCGCGCGCGCCGTAAGCGCTCGCGACGAGATTGGACGCGACGGGATGCTGGACGCTCGCGGCAAGGCCGCCGATGAACAAGGCCGCGAGCAGCGTGAAGAAACCGGCGCTGGCGCTGACCAGAAAATAAGCGGCGCCGCAGAGCGCGGCGGCGGCGGCGAGAATGGCGCGCGTGCCGGTCTTTTCGGCAAGCCTGGTCGCGGGAATCTGGAGGCCGGCCATGGCGCCGGAAAACACGCTGCGAATGGCGCCGACCTGTGCGTAATTCAGGCCGAATTCGGCCTGCCAGATCGGCAGCATGACGAAGATGAGATCGGTGTAACCGTCGAACAGCGCATGGGCGCCGCCGGCAACGCCCATGGCGCGGCGCTCGACGGATTTTTTCCCGGTATTGCCTGAGGCGGTGGTTGCGGTCATGCGGAGCGGCGCTCGATGAAGACGGCACCGTCGAACTGATAGACCGGTGTGCCGTTCTGGTTGTGGCCCGCGAAACGCGTCCTGATGACGCCCCAGCCGGGACGGGATTCGCTGACGCGTTTCTCGATGACTTCGCTGGTGAAGGTGATGGTGTCGCCGGCATAAACCGGCTTCAGCCATTTCAGGTTGGTAAAGCCGGGCGAAGGACCGGTTCGCGCGGGCTTCTCGCCCCGCTCGATCATTTCGGCGGCGAGCCGCCTGGTCGAGTCGACGATCATGCGCATGCAAACGGAAGCCGTGTGCCAGCCGGAGGCGCAGAGCGCGCCGAAGTTCGATTGTTTCGCCGCTTCCTCGTCCATATGAAATCGCTGCGGATCGTAGCGGCTCGCGAAGCGCTTGATCTCCTCAGCGGTAAATATGTGCTTGCCAAGCTCGCGGCTCCAGCCGACCTCGATGTCGTCGAAGAACAGCATCAGGCGGCGCTCCGTTTGGTGAACATCGACGTGAAGCGCGTTTCCATCACCACTTCGCCGCGCTGATTGAGAACTTCGCATTGATGGCGGACGAGGCCGATGTCAGGCCGGCTTTTCGAGGCGCGCGTTTCGAGCACGGTGTGGCGCACGCTCAATGCATCGCCGGGGCGAACCGGCTTCTTCCACAGCGTCTCGTCGATGCCGGGCGAACCCTGCGAGGTGGAGTTCAGGAGCAGGCCGTCGCAGAACATCCGCATCATGATGGCGCAGGTGTGCCAGCCCGAAGCCGCGAGACCGCCGAGGATGCTTTGTTTTGCCGCATCCTCGTCGAGATGCATCGGCTGCGGGTCGAATTCGGAGGCGAACGCGACGATCTCTTCGCGCGTCACGATGCGCGGCCCCCATTCGCGGACTTGTCCGGCTGCCAGATCTTCGAAATAGATCAGACTCATAGAGCGTTGGCGTTGTTCTGTTTCCGCACCAGAGAAAGCACGGAACGCCGCCCTTGTCACTTATATGACAGTTGAGCGGAACGCAGGGCAGCCCTGCCGTAGAGCCTGCCGTCAGGTGGCGAAACGGAAATGCAGCACGTCGCCGTCGGCGACGGTGTAGTCCTTGCCCTCAAGGCGGAGCTTGCCGGCGTCGCGCGCCCCGGCTTCGCCCTTCAGCGCCACATAATCGGGATAGGCGATGGTTTCGGCGCGGATGAAGCCCTTTTCGAAATCGGAATGAATGACGCCGGCGGCCTGCGGGGCGCGCGTGCCCTTGGTGATGGTCCAGGCGCGCGTCTCCTTGGGGCCGACGGTGAAATACGTCACGAGATGCAAAAGCTCGTAACCGGCGCGAATCAACCGGTCGAGGCCCGGCTCTTCGAGTCCGGCTTCCTTCAGGAATTCGGCGCGGTCTTCGGCCGGCAGCATGGCGATCTCGGATTCGATCTTGGCGGAGATGACGACGCTAACCGCGCCTTCGGCCTTCGCTCTGTCTTCGACCTTTTTCGAGAAACCGTTGCCGGTTGCGGCAGCGCTTTCCTCGACGTTGCAGACATACATCACGGGCTTTGCCGTGATGAGACCCAGGGCGCGGAAGGCATCTTCCTCCTCGTCCTTGCGCTCGACGAGCCGCGCCGGCTTGCCTTCGGAAAGAAGGGCGATGGCGCGCTTCATCAAATCGATGGTGAGCGCAGCTTCCTTGTCGCCGCCCTTGGCTTTCTTTTGCAGGCCATCGACGCGCTTTTCCAGGCTGTCGAGATCGGCGAGCATCAATTCGGTTTCGACGGTCGCAGCATCGGCGATCGGGTCGATCTTGCCTTCGACATGGGTAATGTCGCCGTCCTCGAAGCAGCGCAGAACATGGGCAATCGCGTCGACTTCACGGATATGCGCGAGAAACTGGTTGCCGAGCCCTTCGCCCTTCGATGCGCCACGCACGAGGCCAGCGATATCGACGAAGGTGAGGCGGGTGGGGATGATCTCGGCGGAGCCGGCGATCGCCGCGAGTGCGTTGAGACGGGGATCGGGTACGGCGACTTCGCCGAGATTGGGCTCGATGGTGCAGAACGGGTAGTTCGCCGCCTGCGCCGCCGCCGTCTGCGTCAGCGCGTTGAAGAGGGTCGATTTGCCGACATTCGGCATGCCGACAATGCCGCACTTGAATCCCATGAGATTTATTCCGTTTCCTGATCGGTTCCGCCCGGCGCCTCGATCGGCGCCTTGCCGCTCGATTGAATGGCGAGATGGACGCGGTTTTGAAATTTGTCCGGCTGGCCGGCCGCGAGCAGACCGGCGCTATCGGCGACAGCGTCCAGCACTGCCTCGACCCAGCCGTGCTCATCCTTGAAGAAGTCGGAAAGCACGTAGTGATGCACGAGGTTTTTGTCGCCCGGATGGCCGATGCCGAGGCGCACGCGCAGATAGTCGTTGCCGCACATCGCGCTGATCGAGCGCAGGCCGTTGTGGCCTGCGTTGCCGCCGCCGACCTTTACGCGCACTTTCGCCGGCGCAAGATCGAGTTCGTCGTGGAAGACGGCGATGTCTTTCAGCGGAATCTTGTAGAAATTCTGCGCCGCCTGCACGGCGTTGCCGGATTCGTTCATGAAGGTTTCGGGTTTCAATAGCAGCACTTTTTGTCCGCCAAGCTCGCCTTCGGCGGTCATGCCCTGAAAGCGCCGCCGCCACGGCCCGAAGCGGTGGCGGCGGAAAATCTCGTCGATGGCCAGAAAACCGATATTGTGCCGGTTTCCGGAATAGCGCGGCCCCGGATTGCCGAGCCCCGCGAACAGAAGCATTCGTCGCCTCCGTGGCCGCGCCTATTCCAGTTACTTCTTGGCCTTGTCGGCACCAGCCTTGGCGTCGCCTGCAGCGGCTTCCGCGGCAGGGGCAGCGCCTTCCGCCGGAGCGGGAGCGCCTTCGGCGCCCGGCGCCGCGGCCGCCGCAGCAGCTGCGGTGGCTTCGGCTTCGGCCTTCGCCTTGGCTGCGGCCTGTTCTTCGAGGTAACCCGACGAAGAAACGATCGTCGCCACCGTGAAGTCGCGGTCGCTGATGACCGGCTTGATGCCTTCCGGCAGTTTCACCGCCGAGATGTGCAGCGACTTGCCGATCTCGAGGCCGGTGAGGTCGGCTTCGATGAATTCCGGAATCTTCTCGACCGGGCAAATGAATTCGACGGTGTGGCGCACGATGTTGAGCGTGCCGCCGCGCTTGATGCCCGGCGATTCTTCCGGGTTGATGAATTTCATCGGAATGGCGACGCGCAGCGTCGAGCCCGGCGCGACGCGCTGGAAGTCGACATGCGTCAGCGTGTCACGCAGCGGATCAAGCTGAAAGCCGCGCGGAATGACCTGATGCTTGGTGCCGTCGAGATCGATGTCGATCAGCGTGGTCAGGAAGTGACCGACGTTGAGACGCTTGGAGACTTCGCTGAATTCGAGCGAAATCGACACGGGGGGTTTCTTGTCGCCGTAGATCACGGCAGGCACCTGGCCTGCGCGGCGCGCAGCGCGAGCGGCCCCCTTGCCGACTCCCGGACGCGCGATAGCCTTCAATACTGCTTTGGCAGTCATGATTTCATCCTTTGTGTGGTGCTTGCGCCGCCTCCAGGGGTGCGGGGCGTCAAGCGCGCGTTTCTATAACGAAAATGGCCTGTTTGCGCAATGCGAAGGAACCGGCTTGCGCCTTTTGCCGTTGCCGTGCGAGGACCGATAATCGGTTGTTTTTATTAAGGATTAAGCGCCCATGCCGATCCGCCGCCGAGCCTTTGCCGCTTTTCTCGTGGTCCTCGCATTAGGCCTTTCGGCCTGCCTGCAATCGCGCGTGCCGCTATTCGACGAGGCCAAAGCCGTCACCCCGGCGCCCGCCGGCCGCTACGAGGAGCAGGAAAGCAAGCTCGGCCAATGGGCCGTCAAGCAGGCCGGGACGTTAACGATCGAGAACCGCTCCTACAGCTGGAAGATCGACGGCGACAAGAGCGCCGAGTTCTTCACGCTGCAGAGCATCGGTGACGGTTTCTACATCGCCGCCGCGCGCAAGAAGAACCCATCGCCGAAAGACCCCTATACCTATGCGCTGTTCGAGCAAGTGAAGGAAGGCTATCTCGCTTACATGCCGACCTGCAGCAACCTGATGAAGCTGCGGCTGCCGAAAGGGGATATGCCGGAGATCGAGGGCGGCGATTGTTTCTTCAAGGATCGCGATACGCTGGTACGCGTGTTCCGCCGCTATGCGGAAGTGATGAATCCGTCGGCGCGCTACGTGCCGATCAAGCCTTCAGAAAATAAACCGTAACCGCCGCGCCGAGCAGTGCAAGAACGGCAACAGCGATGGCGAAGCGCTGCCGGTCGCTCCACATTTGCTCGCTGAGCCGTTTGATCTCCTCGCGATAGGGACGAACCGATGCTTCGTGAGTGATCTTGTCGAAGGTGCCCGGTGGGCGGCTGAAGGCGCGATCGAGCGCGCGGTGCTCGTCGGCGACGAAAAAGGCGTTCAGCCCGTCGTGATAGACGTAGTGATAGCCGAACGGCTTGAGATAGGCGGCGTATTCGTCGGCGCGGTCCGGCACCTCATCGACGCGGTCGACCATGTTGATGGTCACCGGCATTTTCGATTCGAGCAGGATGATTTTCGGCCGGTGGCGGTGAAGGTCGACGCCGCGCAGCACCGCGAGCTCGGTGCCTTCGACGTCGATCTTGAGAAAGTCGATGGCCGTGCCGCTTGCGTGCTCGTCGAGCACATCGGAGAGCTTGCGCACCGGCACCTTGTGCTCGATGACTTCGAGGCCGTCCCTGCGGTGCTGCTCGACGATCGCGGCGTCGGTCGTCGAATAGCCGTGCCACTTGCCGATCTCGAAGAAGGTGATCGCGCCATCCTGTTCGCCGACAGCGATCTCCAGATTGGTGTCGCGCGGCCGTCTGGCGCGCAAGGTACGCATGTTGGCGGCGAGCGGCTCGATGTTGATGCCGTGCCAGCCGCGCTCATAGAAGGCGCGCGTCACGCTGTCGATGTCGGGATCGTTGGCGCCGATATCGACATAAAAGCCTTCATTCCCCGGAAAGGCGCGGGCCAGCATGACGTCTTCGAAATTCTGGGCGTAGCTGGTGATCGGCACGGAGAACTCCTTACGGCCGATGCTTCAACAAGACACTCAGTAGAACAAGCTCGAAACCGACTCTTCCGCTGAGGTGCGGGCGATCGCTTCGCCGATGAGCGGAGCGATGGAAAGGATACGGATGTTATGGGCGTCGCGCACGGCTTCGGTCGGTTGGATCGAATCGGTGATGACGAGTTCTTTCAGCCTCGATGACGTGATGCGCGAAACGGCGCCGCCCGACAGCACGCCGTGGGTGAGGTAGGCATAGACTTCCTTGGCGCCCTTTTCGAGCAGCGCGTCGGCGGCGTTGACCAGCGTGCCGCCGGAATCGACGATGTCGTCGATCAGGATGCAGGTCTGGCCCGAGACTTCGCCGATCACGTTCATGACCTCGGATTCGCCCGGACGCTCGCGGCGCTTGTCGATGATGGCGAGCGGCGCGTCGATGCGCTTGGCGAGACCGCGGGCACGGACCACGCCGCCGACGTCCGGCGAAACGACGGTGATGTTCTTGAGATTGCGCTCCTTGATGTCGCGCACCATGACCGGCGAAGCGTAAAGGTTGTCGGTCGGGATATCGAAAAAGCCCTGGATCTGTCCGGCATGGAGATCGAGGGTCAGCACGCGGTCGGCGCCGGCATGGGTAATGAGGTTGGCGACGAGCTTCGCCGAAATCGGCGTGCGCGGGCCCGGCTTGCGGTCCTGCCGGGCGTAGCCGAAATAGGGAATTGTTGCGGTGATGCGGCGGGCCGAGGCGCGCTTCAGGGCGTCGATGATAATGAGCAGTTCCATCAGGTGGTCGTTCGCGGGGAACGACGTGGACTGTACGACGAAGACGTCGCGGCCGCGGACGTTTTCCTGAATCTCGACGAAGATTTCCATGTCGGCGAAGCGGCGGACGACCGCCTTGGTCATCGGCGTTTCGAGATAGCCGCTGATGGCTTCGGCGAGGGCGCGATTGGAATTGCCTGCGACGATTTTGATGTCGCCGTTATTGCGCCCCGCCATGGCAATTCCCTCGTTCAGATCGTGCTGCGCAAGTGCCTAAACTCGCGGTTCGGCTGTGTAAAGTTGATGACAGTGCCATCCAGAGACTTCTTTGGACGAAGCCAATTCACTGGCCGGAATCGGCAAAAGCGGAGCGGGCGGGAAGCGCCGCCATCGGCGTGCCCATGGCAGCCGGCGTGTCATTTGGCGCGTCGTTCGGAGCGGCCTGCGGCGCTGCCGGTTCGGGCGCGGAGCCCGAATCGGCGGGTGCCGGGTTGCGGGCGCCGCTCATGATCGCGTCGAGGCTGTTTGCCGCGATGCGGGCGAGCACGGCATTGTCGGCCAGCGCCCATACATCCTTGCGGTTGGTGCCGAGCACTTCTTCGCCGGAGACGCGATAGGCGCGGTTGAGGCGGGCGTCATAGACATCGCCGACCCAGGAGATCGATGAAGAAGCCGCCGCCTGCTTTTTCTGCGTATGCGCCGCCAGATAAAGCCGCACGCGCCAGGCCGCCGGATTTGTGCGCGAGACGACGGGCAGGTTGCGTGTCTCGGCCTGCGTCGAAAGCTGCGCAACAAGCCGGTGGAAGATTTCAGGCGGCGGACCGTCGATGGAATCGAAAGCAATGGCGCGCGGCGCGCCGTTGATGGCGCCGGTCGTCATGTTGTCGTCGGTCTGGCAGGCAGCAAGCAGAAGGCAGGCAAACGCCGCCGCGAAATGTGCGCGCGAAAAGCGCCGCCAGCGATGGGCCCTGAACAACGGCATGAACGCTTACCCTGTGCCGCAGCGCTCCTTTTGCCGGGAGCTTGAGCGAGCGGCATCATTCTAGAAAAAATTCTGTGCCGGGGCTAGCGGATGATTATCCAGCGGACATCAAAAAAGCCGTATTGCCGTTCTGACTTCGGGCAAATGTTCGATTTTGACGAATTTTCCTTGACGATAACCGCCGAAAATCTGAGCCGGCTGCGGGCGAAGCTCCCGCCGAAACAAAAATCGCTTTTTTCTTCTATCCCGACTTATGTCGCGATCGAACGGGCAGTGGTTCTGGGCTCGGATCGGATTTTCGACGGGAAAGTATTTCTCTTTGAGCCTGACGGGCGACTCAAGCCCGTTGACGGCGGACATCTCGCCGCGCTCCATCGCGACTTCCCCAATTTCGTGCGCAACTGGAAGCTTTCTTCATCGAGCGGGTGACTTGCCGCCGCTCGCTAGGGGAGCAGCGCAATCGCCGCGACAAGGCGGCCATAATCCGGCTCGCCCTTGTGTGTCGTGCGGCGATAACTGAAGAAGCGCTCCTCGTCGGAATATGTGTCGAGGCAAAGATCGTCGATCTCGCCGACACCGGCTTTCTTCAGCCGCATGGCGATATACCCCGGCAGATCGAACAGCGAATGATGCTCGCGATCCGACGGCGCGAAGAAACGGATGTTCTTGTGATCGGCTTCATGAAAGCGCGCGACGAATTCGGGGCCGACCTCATAGCTGTCCTGACGAATAAGGGGCCCGATGGCGGCGACGACGCGCTCGCGCTTCGCGCCAAGCGTTTCCATTTTATCGAGCGTCGCTTCGAGCACACCGGTGAAGGCGCCTTTCCAGCCCGAATGCGCGCAACCGATGACGCGCGCTTCGTGATCGGCGAACAGTACCGGGCCGCAGTCGGCGATCGAAACGCCGATGGCGAGTTTGGGCGTCTTGCAGACGATGGCATCGGCGCGCGGCGCTTCTTCGCGCGTCCATGGCTTTTCGGCGATGACGACATCGGCGGAATGAATCTGATAGCAACTCACCAGCGCCTCAGCGCCGAGCGCTTGTGCCATGCGGCGGCGGTTCTCCGTGACATTGGCGGGATCGTCATGGGAGCCGAGCCCGCCGTTGAGGCTCGTATAGATGCCGGTCGAGATACCGCCTTGCCGTGTGAAGAAGGCGTGGCGGATGCCGGACAGCGCATTCAGCGCGGGCGATTGCACTTTCATGATTTGAACGTTCGCTGCGGCCCGCTCAACTGTCAAATCCTGGCGGTGCCGGCAACTCGGGATGCGTGAAGGCGAAGGCCTTGAACAGCTCGCCCATCTGACGCGGCGCTTCGCCGACCAGGCGGTGGAGCGCGGCATCGATGTCGGCGCGGGTCTTGGCGTCGGCGTCGCGCTTCAGGCGCTCGGCGCGCGGCTCTATGCCGAGGCGGCGCAAAAAAACGCCTTGCGAGATCGGCCCCCAGGGCCTTGCGCCTTGCTGCTTTACGCTGTCCGCGAGCTCTTCGAAATCGACCAGTGACGTGAGGTCTGCTTCGCCCGGCAATTCGAGCGGGTCGGCGAATTCATGCGCACGCACGGCCTGCAGCGTGTGGGCGAGCGTCGTGCGGCGATGGCCGTAATCGACGATGAGCGCCGCGCCGCCGGCTTTGGCGATACGCGTGGCGATCTC
>Ga0180218_1001981_pt1 | contig 11350 bp, 10 predicted proteins | sample eDN3rd37CKraftBY_FD_151334 | JGI IMG/M metagenome (GOLD analysis project Ga0180218, IMG submission 151334) | Enriched backyard soil microbial communities from Emeryville, California, USA - eDNA 3rd pass 37_C Kraft BY (version 2) (version 2) | ecosystem: Environmental > Terrestrial > Soil >... | reverse complement strand
GGCCTTGCGTTGACTCATCGACAGCCCCATCGTCCGGGCCTACCGCCGGATCCGGGTCGGGCACGGTAGGCGCACCGTACGCGCGCATTCTCAGTTGAGGCAACGACCCCCGCTACGCGCGCATTTTTGATGAGTCAACGCGGGGTGTTGACAACTATCGCTGAAGTCAGAATACTATTCTCAGAATCACAATCTGACTATTGGGCTTGCCGCGGTCATCCAACCGCGAAGCCTTCGCGGAAAGGCACCGCATGACGCCCCTCGACGACAAGCAACTCCACGCAGACCTCGCCGTCCGCGCTACGCGCGCCGGGCAGGAGTGGCGTGAAAACCTCACCGTCTCCCGTGTGCGCCCGCTCTCGGGTGGTTCGTCGAGCCTCACCTTCATCGCGGATGCGTCGTCGTCCGCGGGGGATCAGCAGGTGGTCCTCAAGGTCGCGCCTCCTGGACTCGAACCTGTCCGCAACCGTGACGTTCTGCGGCAGGGGCGTTTGATGACGGCTCTGCACGGAGCGTCCGGCGTCAAGGTGCCGGAGGTGTATTTTTCCGCGGCCGGGGAGTCGAAAGAGGCCCCACCGTTCGTGGCCATGGCGTTCGTGGCGGGAGAATGCATAGAACCTCTGCTCGAGGACGATCGCAGCGTCGCGCTTCGGGAACAGACACACACACGATTCCTCGATGCCGCCCGCATGCTCGGCAATCTGCACCGCGTCGTCCCCGCCGAGGTGGGTCTCGGAGATGAACCGGTCGTGATGATCGAGGACGAGATCAACCGATGGACAAAGGCCTTCACCACCGCGCCCGAGGACCTGCAGGGGGAATACGAGGCGTGTGCGAAAGCTCTGCATGCGACGATCCCGCCGCCGCTGGTTCCCGTCGTCAATCACGGAGACTTCCGTCTCGGCAACACTCTGTGTGACGGCGCGACGGTCACTTCGATCATCGACTGGGAAATTTGGTCGGTCGGCGATCCTCGCATCGACCTGACGTGGCTGACGTATTTCACCGACGAGGCCCGGCATCCGGCACGTCCCAATGACGAGCGGTGCGGTGCGCCGACGATCGCTGAGGTCGTCCAGGAGTACGAGAAGTCGTTCGGGGCGAAGATTCCCGATCTCGATTGGTTCGACGCGCTCACCCGTTACAAGGAAGCCGCTGCGACAGCGCTGTTGATCAAGCGTGCGCGCAAGCACAACACGATGAACCCGTCCTTCGTGCGGATGGAGCCGGCACTGCCGGGGCTTCTGCGCGAGGCCCTCGTTCTCGTCGGCGCCTGACACGCCGCGACTTTCTTTGCACACCACGAACTACTTGTAAAGGGACGACTATGTGGGATTTCCAGACCGACACGGAATTTCAGGGGAAGCTCGACTGGGTCGAGAAGTTCGTGCGCGAGGAGTGCGAACCCCTCGACCTGCTTTTTCCGCACCTCGGCCAGCCGTACAACACGGAGAACAAGGCGGCGCGCGCGATCCTGAAGCCGCTGCAGGAACGCGTCAAGGCGCAGGGGTTGTGGGCTTGCCACCTCGGACCTGAGCTCGGCGGCCAGGGATACGGCCAGCTCAAGCTCGGTCTGCTCAACGAGATCCTGGGGCGCTCCATGTGGGCGCCGACCGTCTTCGGCACCGCCGCACCGGACACCGGTAACGCCGAGATCCTGGCGATGTTCGGCACCGACGAGCAGAAGGCCCGCTACCTGCAGCCGCTGCTGGACGGCGATATCGTCTCGTGCTTCTCGATGACCGAACCCCAGGCGGGCGCCGACCCCAAGGAGTTCATCTGCTCGGCCCGCAAGGACGGCGACGAATGGGTGATCAGTGGTGAGAAGTGGTTCTCGTCGAACGCGCGGTACGCGTCGTTCCTGATCGTCATGGCGGTTACCGACCCCGACGCCTCGCCGTACCGGCGGATGTCGATGTTCGTCGTACCCGCCGAGACGCCGGGTATCGAGATCATCCGCAACGTTGCAGTGATGGGCGACCGTGAGGAACTCGACGAGGGAACGCACGGATACATCCGGTACAACGACGTGCGTGTGCCGGCGGACGCCATCCTCGGCGGCCCGGGACAGGGATTCGAAGTTGCGCAGGCACGGCTCGGCGGTGGACGAGTGCACCACGCGATGCGCACCGTCGGCAAATGCCAGCGCGCTTTCGACATGATGGCCGAGCGGGCTCTGTCACGAACCACGCAGGGTGAGACGCTTGCGCGCAAGCAGCTCGTTCAGCAGTTCATCGCCGATTCGGCCATCGAACTCGAACAGTTCCGGCTGCTGGTTCTCAAGACCGCGTGGATAATCGATACCCAGCCGCACGGTGCAGCTCGCACGCATATCGCGATGTGCAAAGTTGCAATGGCGAAGATCTATCACGACATCGTCCACCGGGCCATTCAGGTTCACGGCTCCCTCGGTGTCACCATCGAGCTGCCTCTGCACGAGATGTGGGCGGGCGCCTTGTCGCTCGGCCTCGCCGACGGGCCGACGGAGGTGCACAAGGTGGCCGTTGCCCGCGGTGTTCTGAAGAACTACGAACCCGTCGACACCCTGTTCCCGTCCGAGCACATCCCCACACGGTTGGCTGCCGCCAAGGCCAAGCACGCCGATGTCCTTCAGGAGTGCGGAATCGCATGACCGACAATATGTTCAATCTCGATGGCAAGGTCGCCCTGGTGACCGGAGGCAGTCGCGGACTCGGACGCGAAATGGTCCTGGCCTTCGCGCGGGCCGGCGCGGACGTGGTGATCACGAGCCGCAAGATCGATGCATGTGAAGCGATCGCCCAACAGGTCGAGGCGCTCGGACGCAAAGCGCTGCCGGTCGCGTGCCACGTCGGCAAGTGGAGCGACATCGACGCACTGGTCGATACTGCCTACGGAACCTTCGGCAAGGTCGACATCCTTGTCAACAATGCGGGCATGTCGCCGGTGGCGCCGTCGTCGGCCGAGACGAGCGAGGAGTTGTTCGACAAGGTCATCGGTGTGAACTTCAAGGGTCCGTTCCGGCTCAGCTCGTTGATCGGGGAACGGATGGCACAGGGTAACGGCGGATCGATCATCAACGTGTCGTCGTCCGGCGCGCTCTTCCCCGCTCCGAAGTTCGGTCCCTACGCTGGAGCGAAGGCGGCCCTGAATGCGCTGACCGGCGTGTTCGCGCGCGAGTTCGGTCCCAAGGTCAGGGTCAACACGATCTCCGCGGGCCCGTTCCTCACCGACATCTCCGAGGCGTGGCCCGAGGAGAAGCGTCGCACCACCCGGAGTGCGGTCGGGCGGCCGGGAAATCCGGAGGAGATCATCACCACCGCTCTGTACCTGGCCAGTCCCGCATCGAGTTACACCACATCGTCGCTTGTGCGTGTGGACGGTGGACTGTACTGATGCACCACGAATTCCGGGTCTGAGGAGACGATCAGCCTATGCGTGCAGCACGTTGCGACAGATACGGTCCACCGGATGTGGTGACGGTGTGCGACGTGGTCGATCCGATCCCGGCCCGGGACGAGGTGCTGGTCGAGATTCGTGCGGCGGCCGTCAACTTCCCCGATGTCCTGATGATCGCTGACAAATACCAGGTGTCCGTTCCCACGCCGTTCACTCCGGGTGGCGAGTTCGCCGGGGTCGTGCGAGCTGCGGGAATGGATGTCCGGTCGGTCGAGCCGGGCGATGCAGTCATGGGTTCGGCGATGACCGGAGCATTCGCGGAACTGATCCGTGTTCCCGCAAGTGCCCTCACTCGCAAACCCGACGGTCTCGACTGGGTTTCTGCGGCGGCTTTCCGTGTTACATACACCACTGCCTATCACGCCTTGGTGACCTTCGGGGCGATGCGGGCCGGAGATTGGGTGGTAGTGCTGGGCACCGCTGGGGGAGTGGGCACCGCAGCGGTCGACGTCGCGACCAGGCTCGGAGCAAGAGTCATTGCCTGTGCGTCTTCGGAGGAACGATTGACGGCCGCGTCGAAACTCGGAGCGGAGGTCGGTATTTCGTATCACTCGGAAGATCTCAAAGCACGCATCAAAGAGATCACCGGTTCTGGTGCGCAGATAGTGATCGACCCCGTGGGCGGGAAGTACGCGGAGCCGGCGCTGCGGGCGTTGGCCCCGGGCGGCACGTTTGTCACCGTGGGATACGCCACGGGCGAGATTCCCCGGATACCGCTGAATCTGGTTCTGTTGAAGGATCTTACGATTCGGGGTGTCGAGCTGCGTACTCTCGCGCAACGACATCCGGACGCACCGGCGCGTGCACAGCAGACCCTCGACGCGCTTGTGGCCGAGGGGATGAAACCACTGGTGTCGCACGTGTTCGACCTGGACGACGTCACCACGGCGCTGGCGAGCTTGAACGACCGATCTGCGGTCGGAAAGGTCGTCATCGCACTCGGCAGCGCCTGCTAATCTCAGAACCGCATTTTAAGTCGTTTGGAGGTGAATGTCGGCCGTGTCCTCATCTCCCGCCGATTCGCTCGACACCGATTTCTTGGTGATCTCCGGTGGTCGCCAATTACGTCGTGCCGCCAGTCCTGCCCGGCAGGAGGCATACGATGCCGAGGTCCGGACCCTGATCCGGGCGACTTCCGAGGTGATGCTCCGCAAGGGGTGCACGGAGGTGCCGAAGGTCAGCGAGATCGTCCACGAGGCCGGTATCACCAATCAGGCGTTCTATCGGCACTTCCGCAGCCGTGACGACGTCATCGTTGCCACCTACGAGCAGGGCATGCTGTCGGTGTACAGCTATCTACGTCATCGCGTGGGTAAGAAGTCGTCTTGGCGGGACAAGCTCGAAGCGTGGATCGACGGGGTACTCGCACAGATCAAGGACCCGAAGCTGACTGAACTGAGTGCCGTGATTCGGTGGAACGTAGCTCAGATCGCCAGAGAGAAAACCGAAATCGAGCCGATGGGGCAAGAGCGTATTCGTGCGCTGCTGTTGTCCATCCTGGCTGAGGCCGGCACGGAAGACCTCGACCGGCAGGCGCTGTTCGTCAACACGCTCGTCTCCGGGATTGCAACGCACTATATAGATACCGGCCGGCGACCGACGTCCGAGGATCGGCAAGCGCTTCTCCGTTTCTGCCTCACCGGACTCGGAACTCGTTCGGCATAGACGGGCGCCGTGCGACCGCCGATAAACGAGTGCCGGTCGCCGGAACAGGTAACTCTACCCACCCCGGCGCCCGGCACCGACAACTCTGGTTCTAGTTCGCGATCTGCTCGCGCGGCAGACCCAGGATCCGCTCGGCGATCACATTGCGGTTGACCTCGGAAGTGCCACCGGCGATCGTCATGGCCCGGGACATCAGGTAGCTGTACGCAAGGGACGGCTCGTCTCCGGCCACTACTGCGGGACCGGCGATGCGCAGTGCCAATTCTCCGACGTGCTGCGAGTGCTCGGCGACGAGCATCTTGCTGATGCTGCCTTCGGGACCGGGCTCCCCACCCGCCACAGCCCGCACGACGTTCCGGACGTTGAGCACACCCATTGCCTGCTCGCGTGCCACAAGCGTGGCAATAGCGCGGGTCGTCGCGACATCTCCGGCAGCGTACTTCGCGGCGACGTCGAGCAGCATGTAGGCGGAGCGTTCCTCGCCGCCCGTGCTTCCACCACCGATGGATACGCGCTCGTTGCCGAGCGTTGCGCGGGCCACCGTCCACCCGTTGTCGACCGCTCCCACCACGTCCTCGTCGGGAACGAACACGTCGTCGAAGAACACCTCGTTGAACACGGCGTCGCCCGTGATCTCGCGCAGGGGTCGCACCGTCACGCCGGGTGCATTCAGGTCGACGACCACAGCGGTGATGCCCTTGTGCTTCGGGACGTCCCGGTTCGTGCGGATCGTCGCGAGGCCACGGTTGCAGTTCTGCGCGTTGGACGTCCACACCTTCTGTCCGGTGATCCGCCAACCGCCGTCGACCTTCACGCCGCGCGTCGATACCGCCGCCGCATCCGAACCAGCGCCGGGCTCGGAGAACAGCTGGCACCAGACGAGATCGCCCATCAGACCCGGCCGGATCCACCGTTCGATCTGCTCGGCGTTGCCGTGCTGGGTGAGTGTGAGCAGGATCCACGCACCGATACCCAGGTTGGGAAGATCGACTCCGTCGAATTCTTCGTCGATGACGAGTTGTTCGACAGGAGACGCGGCGCGGCCGTATGGCTTCGCCCAGTGCGGCATGAGGTAACCGGAGTCCACGAGCAACGCTCGGCGATCCCCTTCGGACGCTGCATGGTACTGCTCGACGAACTCCCGGGCCTGGGCACGGAAGGTCTGGGCCTCGGCGGGCAGATCCACCGCGAAATGGCGTCGCACCCCTGCCGTCCCCGATTCCACGATCGAATCGAGCGCGGCCACGGGCTCACCGAACAGTGCCCGCAGGGTCTGCGCGCGGCGGAGGTGCAGGTGGCAGTCGTGCTCCCACGTGAACCCGATACCACCGTGTATCTGAATGCTTTTCTCCGCGTTGGAGATATACGAATCGAACGCGAGCGCGCGAGCGGCGTCGAGTGCGAGTACGGCCTGCTCGCCTTCCGTTCCGGCGCGCGCGGCATCCCATGCGACGGCGACTGCGAGCTCGCTGGTCGCGAGCATATTCGCAAGGTGGTGTTTGATTGCCTGGAACGAGCCGATGGCCCGTCCGAACTGTTCCCGCACCTTCGCGTAGTCCAGCGCTGCGTCGAGCGTCGCGCGGGCACCACCTGCGGATTCTGCTGCGGCGAGTGTCCGGGCGATGTGGCGGGCCCGGCCAGCGGCCCCGGGCACGACGGTTGATGCCGTCGCGTTGTCGAGGAGCACGTGCGCAAGACGCAGCGTCGGCTCGAAATCGGAAGCCGGGATGATGGTGACGGCCGAGTCGTCGGGGGAGACGAGTACGAGGTCGTCCCCGACGGTGAAGGCGAGGACGTCGGCACCGACGGCACCCAGGACGAGCCCGGCGTCACCGGAGATCGTTGCGCCGGATGCGGTGAGCGACCCGGCAATGCCGAGCCCGGCAAGGGTCGAGCCGTCTGCAAGACCCGGGAGCCAACGCGACTTCTGCTCATCGTTCCCGGCGGCGGCAACGGTCGCGGAGGTAGCTACGGATGCCAGGAACGGGACGGGGACCAGTAAGCGGCCGAGTTCCTCGGCAACGATCGCCACTTCCGGCAGACCGACGTTTTCGCCGCCGAAGCGGGAAGGCAGGTGCAGGCCGAGCCAGCCGAGTTCGGCGAGCTGCTTCCAGAGGGAGGTTGTATCGGTGTTCGGGTCATCGAGTACGCGTCGCGCGAGCGTCGCGGCGTCGTGGCCCGTAAGGAACGACCGGACTGCATCCGCGATGTCGCGGTGGTCGTCGGTGATCGCGAGTGGCATGAGGGCTCTTCCTAGGTGTGTTGTCGTCGAGTGCTGGTCTCGATCAGCGTGGTGCGAATCGCTGGCCGGCGTCGAGACGCAGGCACTGCCCGTTGAGCATGGCGTTGTCGACGATCGCGAGTGCGAGTTTCGCGTATTCCTCGGGACGGCCCATGCGCTTGGGGAAAGCGGCATCTTCGACCAGGGGCGCGACGCGGTCGTCCGGAATTGCGGCGGTGGCACCGGTGGCGAACAGGCTCGGCGCGATGGCGAGTACGCGGATGCCGTAGGAGCCGAGGTCACGGGCCATCGTCAGGGCCATGCCGGCGATGCCGGCTTTGGCGGCGGTGTAGGCGACCTGCCCGATCTGGCCTTCGAAGGCCGCGATCGAGGCGGTGTTGATGATGACGCCGCGCTCGTCGTCCTCGGGTTCGTTGTTCGCCATGTGGGCGGCGGCGAGGCGGTTGAGGTTGAACGTGGCGATCAGGTTGAGGTCGACCACCTGGCGGAAGGTCTCGAGATCGTGCGGGCCGCCGCGTCCGAGGGTCTTCTTGGCTGTGCCACCGCCCGCAGTGGTGACGATGACGTGGAGCCCGCCGAGCTCGGCGACGGCCGCGGCGAGTGTTTCCTCGACGCCAGTGAAGTCGGTGATGTCGGCGGGGTAGAAGGTGGCGCCGATTGCGGTGGCGATCTCCTTGCCGTTACTGCTCTCGCGATCGAGGATCGCGACCTGGGCGCCCTGTGCGGCGAGTGCCTCCGCGGTGGCCCTGCCCATTCCGGAGGCGCCTCCGACGACGACGGCTTTCTTTCCGCTGATGTTCATTCAGACTCCTGGTGTCGGTATGTACGGTTCGGGTCGCCACGCGAAGGTGGTGGTGTGCCGGGATCTTGTGTGTGGTGACTGGTCGTATGTTAGGTCACTTATAGTACTATCTAAACTATGTGACGGACGCTACTCTGACAATGGCAGTAGTGAACAGCCACCGAAGTGACATCGTCGAGCCGGAGATGCGGCTTGACTGCAGAACTTGCTCAATGGAGGAATCGTGATTCTCAAAGTCGGTCAGTCGCTGGCCAGTTCCGTCGACACCACCACCGTCATCGTGGTCCGCGCACCCAAGACGGATGTGTCGTTGACCTGCGGCGGGGTCGACATGGTAGTCGGCAAGAAGGGCGAAGGGGACGGCTCGTCGATCGACCCCGCGTACATCGGTGGCGCAGAACTGGGCAAGCGTTACGCCGATGACGAAGCCGGAATCGAGATTCTGTGCACCAAGCCCGGAAAGGGCAGGCTCGAACTCGACGGCCGCGCGCTGCCCCTGAAGGCGGCCAAGCCGCTGCCGTCCTCGGACTGACACCGGTGTCGGTGAATCGATTCCTCGAGCGGAGTGACGAATGAATCTCACGATGTTGCTGGACATGGCGGTCGACGGCTTCGGCGACCGCATCGTGGTCGGAAGCCGCGACCTCGGAATCTCGGCGGCGAGACTGCAGGAACTCTCGGTCGCCGGTGCCGCCGCGATCCGTGAAGCGGGCGCCGACTCCGTCGTGTATCTCGCGGTCAACGGCCCAGCGTTCCCCGTGGCCATGTTCTCGGCAGCCCGCGCCGGTGTTCCGCTCGTTCCGGTCAACTACCGGCTCGGCCGCGAACAGCTCGACGGGCTGCTCGCGAACCACCCCCGTGCACTCGGCATCGCCGACATCACTCAGGCGGAGGCGCTCGAGCGAGCAGGACTGACGGTCTTCTCACCTCAGGAATGGATCCAGAGCCTTGCGTCGTCGACGAACACCGCGTTCGACGAGGACGATGATGTAGATACCGACGCGCCAGCCGTGGTTATCTACACCTCCGGAACCACCTCGGCGCCGAAAGGCGTGTTGCTCCGGCACGAGAATCTCACCTCGTATGTGTTCGGGTCGGTCGAGTTCGCCTCGGCCGAGGAGACCGACGCCGCGCTCGTCAGTGTCCCGCCGTACCACATCGCTGCGGTCGCGAACGTGATCACCAACCTCTACGCGGGACGACGCACCATGGTGCTCGAGCAGTTCACCCCGGATCAGTGGCTCGACACGGTTCGCCGCGAGGAGATCACCAACGCACTCGTGGTACCCACGATGCTCGCGCGCATCGTCGAGTCCGACGCGGACAAGAGTGTTCCGAGCCTGCGCGGTCTGGCGTACGGCGGTGCTCCCATGCCTGCGAAGGTCATCGAGCGTGCCCTGCAGATGTGGCCCGAGACGGGGTTCGTCAACGCGTACGGTCTCACCGAAACCAGCTCCACCATCGCGGTTCTCGGACCCGACGACCATCGAGCGGCGCTCGCGAGCGACGACGAGTCGGTCCGGGCGCGGCTCGGCTCGGTCGGACAGGTCGTACCCGGTATCGACCTCGAGATCCGCGACTTCGACGACAGCGTGCTCGAACCGGGTGTGATGGGACGTATCTGCGTCCGCGGCGACCAGGTCTCCGCCGAATACGCCGGCATCGGCCGGATGGTCGACGAGCGCGGTTTCTTCGATACCCGCGACAAGGGCTATGTCGACGAGGAAGGCTTCCTCTTCGTGGGGGGCCGGGTGGACGACACCATCATCCGCGGCGCGGAGAACATCGCGCCCGCCGAGATCGAGGACGTCATCCTGCGACATCCGGACGTCCTGGATGTTGCCGTTGTCGGCGTTCCCGACGACGAGTGGGGACAGCGCATCGAGGCGGCAGTCGTTCTCCGGCCCGGCGCCCCGGTCGATGCCGAAGATCTACGTGCGTTCGTGCGGGATTCGCTGCGCAGCAGCAAAACCCCCGATCGCATCGTGTACTGGGACGAACTTCCTCGGACCGAGACCGGGAAGCTCGTACGCAGGCACGTGGTGGACCGTCTCGTCAAGCAGGAGCAGTCCGCAAAGGTGTGACGATCACACATCGGTCCGGTCGGTGTGCGCCGACCGGGCCGATGTTCGTTGTTCGGTGTATCAGTCTCGTTCAGCCGAACAGATCCACGATGGGTGCACGCCCGGCACCTTGTCCGAACAGGATCTTTGCTATCGAGCGCAGGTGTGTGGCCCAGTGTTCCTCGGCTGCAGTTCCGTCGCCGGTGGCCATGATGTCGACGAGTTTTTCGTACGACCGGAGGTTGCGGCGAAAGGCCGGCCAGGTGCCTTTTCTTCGTGCGCCGCGCGCAAGGGTGTGTCTCTGGTGCGTTCTGACGATGTCGCGTAACACGCCGGCCTGAACGCTGAGTGCCTTGTTGCCGCATCGGTCGGTGATGGTGGATTGGAACCTGCCGGTGAGCTCGGCCCACAATTCGGGCGCCTTGTCCGAGTCGAGGTCCTTCTCGGTGACGTCCCGCATCTGTTCGATGCACGCGCGCAACTCGTCGAGGTCGTCGTCGGTGCAGCGTTCGGTGAAAATCCGCACGCAGGCGGGCTCGAAAATGATGCGTGCCGCGTGTATTTCGTCGACAGTGGTACCGCTCATCTGCAGGATCAGGCCCACGTATCGCGACGCGACCGAGATGTCGGGGACCGACACGACGGCTCCGCCGCGCGCACCGCGCTTGAGTTGGATGAGCGATTCGGCTTCGAGGAGCCGATATGCCTCCCGCAGGGTGGGGCGGGAGACCCCGAATTCTTCCATGAGTGTGGTTTCGGGCGGGAGGGTGTCACCTTCTTTCAGGTGGCCCCGTGCGATTTCGGTGCGGAGGCGTCGGGCGATGAGTTCCGCCGTTTTCGGGATGCGCACGGACCCCGAACTCGCGCCCAGGGGCGACGCTTCTCGATTGCTCATGGTGCGAGGTTACGTCCTTACGCCCCTGCCTCTTCGGGTTATCTTCCTCAATAGCTTTACATCTATGACTAAGTACACTTACTGTAGGAGCGACCGGCGAGGCGGATCACACGCCCGTCCACTCAGCCGCTTCGAAGCGCCGGGCACGGTCGCGGCGCTCCATCGACCACGGAGGTACTCCATGAGCTCGTCGCAGACGACGGATTCCAAGCCCGAGATCTATACGTTCCGCGAGGAGGACATCC
>Ga0180218_1001978_pt1 | contig 11363 bp, 9 predicted proteins | sample eDN3rd37CKraftBY_FD_151334 | JGI IMG/M metagenome (GOLD analysis project Ga0180218, IMG submission 151334) | Enriched backyard soil microbial communities from Emeryville, California, USA - eDNA 3rd pass 37_C Kraft BY (version 2) (version 2) | ecosystem: Environmental > Terrestrial > Soil >... | reverse complement strand
ATCGGTCCGATCGCCAAGCCGCGCCGCATCCTCGTCGTGCCGGAGCTGCCCAAGACCCGGTCCGGCAAGATCATGCGCCGCCTGCTGCGCGACGTCGCCGAGAACCGCACCGTGGGCGACGCGACCACGCTCGCCGACTCGTCGGTGATGGACCTCATCTCCGCGGGTCTCGCCAAGCCGTCGGCGGCCAACGAGGACTGAGACCGGCACGACAGGCCGGGCCTGCCGGGACCCCACCGTCCCGGCAGGCCCGGCTTAAGCGTTTCATCAGACTGACCGGCGCCGACGCCTCGACCAGGGTGGGACCGCACGCGCAGCGCGTGCCGAGTCGCACGAGAGACGAGGACGTCCCGCCATGTCGCACTCACCCCACCCGCCCGCTCCCCCCGGCGCGACACCGCGCACGACGGCGCGGCACGTCGTCCCCGCGGCGGTCGCCGCGGCCGCCCTCGCGGCCGGCGCCGCGGCCACGGTCGTCGCGACGGCGCCCGCCGCCCGCGCCGACACCCCGCCCGGCATCCACGTCGCCGACGGCCGCGTCGTCGAGGCCGACGGCACCGACCTCGTGCTCCGTGGCGTCAACCACGCGCACACGTGGTACACCCAGCAGACGGCGTCGTTCGCGGACATCAAGGCCGCGGGCGCGAACAGCGTGCGGGTCGTGCTGTCCAGCGGCGACCAGTGGACCCGCAACTCGCCCGAGGACGTGGCGAACGTCGTCGACCTCTGCGAGGAGAACCGGCTGGTCTGCATCCTCGAGGTGCACGACACCACGGGCTACGGCGACACCTCCGCGCCGGCCGCCGCCACCCTCGACCAGGCGGTCGACTACTGGGAGGACCTCTACCCGACGCTCGCCGGCACCGAGGACTACGTCATGGTGAACATCGGCAACGAGCCGATGGGCAACGACGACGCCACGAACGAGACCTGGGGCAGCGCGACCTCCGACGCCATCGTGCGCCTGCGCGACATCGGGTACGAGCACGCGATCGTCGTCGACGCGCCCAACTGGGGGCAGGACTGGAAGAACTACATGCGGCCCGCGGCCGCCGACGTGTTCGCGTCCGACCCCGACGCCAACACGATCTTCTCCATCCACATGTACAGCGTGTACAACCAGCACCAGACGGTGACGGACTACCTCGAGTTCTTCGTGAACGCCGGCCTGCCGATCATCGTCGGCGAGTTCGGCTGGCAGCAGACCTCCGCCGACGTCGACGAGGACTGGGTGCTGTCGGAGGCCGAGCGTCTCGGCCTGGGCTGGCTCGCCTGGTCCTGGAGCGGCAACACCGACCCCTACCTCGACCTGGTGCTCGGCTTCGACGCCGCGAACCCCAGCGCGTGGGGCACCCGGATCGTCGACGGGACCGACGGCCTGCGCGAGACGGCCGTCGAGGCGTCGTGGTTCGGCGGCACCGAGCCGACCGACCCGCCCACCGACCCGCCCACCGACCCGCCGACGGACGACGCCTGCACCGCCGTGGTGCGGGTGACCAACTCCTGGCCGGGCGGCTGGCAGGGCGAGGTGGCCGTGACCGCGGGCGACGCCGCCGTCGACGGCTGGGACGTCGCGTTCGCCCTGCCCTCGGGCAGCACGATCGCCCAAATCTGGGGCGGCGAGGCGACGTCGGACGCCGACGGCGTGCGCGTCACCCCCGCCGCGTGGAACGGCAGCCTCGCCGCGGGCGCCTCCACCACGGTCGGGTTCATCGGGACCGGGGACGCGCCCGCCACGGCCCCGACCGCCACCTGCACCGCCCGCTGACCTCCGCCGAGGTAGTCCCTATCCCCGCGAGGTAGTCCAGGGCCCCGCGAGGTAGTGGTCCAGTCCACTACCTCGCGGAGATCTGCACCACCTCGGCAAGAATGGGGTCGTGTCCACCTCGCCCGCCCAGCCCACCCTGTCCTTCGATCCCCTCGACGCGCCCACCCAGGACGCCGTGCGTGCCCTCGCCGCCGCGGCCGCCGCCCACGACGGCGTCGCTCCGCTGTCGGAGCAGCCGCTGCTGCGCCTGGGCACGGACGCCGACTGGCTGACGCACGTCGTGGCCCGCGGCGAGGACGACGCCGTCGTCGGCTACCTCCAGGTGGACCGCGGGGGCGACGACGCGAGCGCCGAGCTGGTGGTGCACCCGGACCGTCGCAGGCAGGGCGTGGGGTCGGTGCTGCTGCGCACCGCCGAGCGCGACGCGCGGCTGCCCATGTTCTCGGGCGCCCCCGGCCAGCGCGGCAAGCCGCTGCGGGTGTGGGCGCACGGCGACCTGCCCGCGGCGCGGGCGTTCGCCACCGTGCGCGGCTACGAGGTGGCGCGCGAGCTCCTCGTGCTCGCCCGCCCGCTCGGGCCCGACGACGCGGCGCGCGACGTCCCGGACCTGCCCGGCCTCGCCCTGCGGACGTTCCGGCCCGGCGCCGACGACGAGGCGTGGGTGCGGCTCAACGCCCGTGCGTTCGCCGACCACCCGGAGCAGGGCCGCCTCACGGTCGAGGACCTGCACGACCGGCAGCGTGAACCCTGGTTCGACGCCGAGGGGTTCTTCCTGGTCGTGCCCTCGGACGACGTCACGGCCGGGCCGCTCGGCTTCCTGTGGACCAAGGTCGAGCCGGGCCAGGACGGGTCCAGGGACGGTGAGGTCTACGCCGTCGGCGTCTCCCCCGACGCGCAGGGGCGCGGCCTGGGCCGGGCGCTCACCCTCGTCGGGCTGCGGCACCTGGCGCGCGTGGGCTGCGACCGCGCGGTGCTCTACGTGGACGGGGACAACGCGGCGGCGCTGGCCACGTACGCGGGCGCGGGCTTCGAGCGCGCCGCCGTCGACGTCCAGTACGCGCGGACCGTCGGCGCGTAGCGTCGGGGCGGGAGGCTTCGTCACCCGCCGTTCACCTATCGGTGCCACGATGGGGGGCATGACTGCGTCGCGCCCCCGAACGTCCCGGTCCCGCGACGGACGCGGCAGCTCCGCCGCACCGGGTTCCGCGGTGGCGGCCGCCGAGGTGACGGACAGCCGCCCGCGCTCCACGGCCGCCGCGCCGCCCCGCCCCCTGGACCCGCAGCTCGCGGCCCACATCGCGGAGCACATCGCGGAGGAGCCCGGCTCGCCGGACGACACCGTCCGTGCCGAGCCGGAGCCGCTGCCCGACGACCGGTTCGCGGAGCGGGAGCTCAGCTGGCTCGCCTTCAACCAGCGGGTGCTGGAGCTCGCGGAGGACCCGACGCTGCCGCTGCTGGAGCGCACCCGCTTCCTCGCGATCTTCGCGTCCAACCTGGACGAGTTCTTCATGGTGCGGGTGGCGGGCCTGAAGCGCCGCATCGCCACCGGTATCGCCGTCACCGCGGCGTCGGGCATGAGCCCGCGGCAGGTGCTGGAGTCGATCGGCGAGGGCGCGCACCGCCTCATGACGCGCCACGCGGAGGTGTTCCGCTCCGACGTGCAGCCCGCGCTGGACGCCGAGGGCATCACGATCGTGCACTGGGACCAGCTCGAGGTCCGCGAGCAGGAGCGCCTGCACAAGTTCTTCCGCAAGCAGATCTTCCCCGTGCTCACGCCGCTGGCGGTGGACCCCGCGCACCCGTTCCCGTACATCTCGGGGCTGTCGCTCAACCTGGCGGTCGTCGTCGCGAACCCGCTGACCGGCAAGGAGCACTTCGCCCGCGTCAAGGTGCCGCCGCTGCTGCCGCGGTTCATCGCCGTCGACGACCGGGGCCGCCCGTCGGCGCCCACCCCCACGCAGGGCGGCGGCACGCAGACGTCGTTCGTACCGCTGGAGGAGGTCATCGCGCAGCACCTCGACCACCTGTTCCCGGGCATGGAGGTGCGCGAGAGCCACACGTTCCGCGTCACGCGCAACGAGGACGTGGAGGTCGAGGAGGACGACGCCGAGAACCTGCTCCAGGCGATGGAGAAGGAGCTGCTGCGCCGCCGCTTCGGCCCGCCCGTGCGCCTCGAGCTGGCCCACGGCATCTCCCCGCGCATCCGCGAGCTCCTGGTGCGCGAGCTCGGGGTGGCCGAGGAGGAGGTGTACGAGCTGCCCGCGCCCCTGGACCTCACCGGCCTCAACGTCATCGCCGACATCGAGCGCGCGTCGCTGCACTACCCGCCGTTCGTCCCGACGACGCACCGCCAGCTCGCCGAGGTGGAGTCCGCGACGCCGCGCGACGTCTTCGCCGCGATCCGCGAGCGGGACATCCTGCTGCACCACCCGTACGACTCGTTCTCCACCTCGGTGCAGACCTTCCTCGAGCAGGCGGCCGCCGACCCGGCGGTGCTCGCGATCAAGCAGACGCTGTACCGCACGTCGGGCGACTCCCCGATCGTCGACGCCCTCATCGACGCCGCCGAGGCCGGCAAGCAGGTGCTCGCGCTCGTCGAGATCAAGGCGCGGTTCGACGAGCAGGCCAACATCTCCTGGGCGCGCAAGCTCGAGGAGGCGGGCGTGCACGTCGTGTACGGGATCGTCGGCCTCAAGACGCACGCCAAGCTGTCGCTCGTGGTGCGCCAGGAGTCGGACGGGCTGCGCCGGTACTGCCACGTCGGCACCGGCAACTACCACCCGAAGACGGCCCGCATGTACACGGACCACGGCCTGCTCACGTGCGACCGCGACGTCGGTCAGGACCTCACGCGCCTGTTCAACCAGCTCTCCGGGTACGCCCCGCAGTCGCGCTTCCACCGGCTGCTGGTCGCGCCCCGCGCCGTGCGCACGGGTCTCATCGAGCGCATCGAGCGCGAGGCCGACGCCGCCCGCGCCGGGCACGAGGCCTGGGTGCGGATCAAGGTGAACTCCGCCGTCGACGAGGCCACGATCGACGCCCTGTACCGCGCCTCGCAGGCCGGGGTGAAGGTCGACCTCGTGGTCCGCGGCATCTGCGCGCTGCGGCCGGGCGTGCCGGGGCTGAGCGAGAACGTCCGCGTGCGCTCCATCCTCGGCCGGTTCCTGGAGCACTCCCGCATCTACGCGTTCGCGAACGCCGCCGGCCCCGCCATCGGCGAGGGGCCGGAGTCCGGCCCGGAGGTGTACATCGGCTCGGCCGACCTCATGCACCGCAACCTCGACCGGCGCGTCGAGGCGCTGGTGCGGATCTCCGACGAGGGCCAGGTCGCGGAGCTGCTCGAGCTCATGGACGCGTCCATGTCGGACGAGACCGCCACGTGGCACCTGCAGCCGGACGACACCTGGGTGCGGCACGCCGTCGGGCCGGACGGCGAGCCGCTCGTGGACCTGCAGGCCCGGCTCGTCGACCGCCACCGCCGTCGGCCCGAGCGGGTCCGATGAGGGCGCGGTGAGGGCGGCGCGGGTGCGCCGCGCGGCGGGCGCGACGGCGTCGCCGCTCGTGGACAGGCTGGGGGCGACGTCGGTGGAGCACGCCCCGGTGATCGAGTCGGCGGGCGGGCTCGTGTGGCGCGAGCGCGACGGGCGGTTGCAGGTGCAGCTCGTGCACCGGCCCCGCTACGACGACTGGTCCTGGCCGAAGGGGAAGCTCGAGCCCGGCGAGGCGCTGAACACGGCCGCCGCGCGCGAGGTGGCGGAGGAGACGGGCAAGCCCGTGGTCCTCGGCGTCCCGCTGCCCGGCCTGCAGTACCTCACCCCCGAGGGGCGCGTGAAGCGCGTGCACTACTGGGCGGCCCGGCGCGCGTCCCGCGACGGCGACGCCGCGGCCATCGCCGCCCGCCTCCCCGTGCAGCCGCCGTCGAAGGACGAGGTCGACAAGAAGGCGTGGCTGGACGTCGACGAGGCGGCCGCGCGCCTGACCCGTCGCGCCGACCGCGGGCCGCTCGAGGCCCTCGTGCAGGCGCACGCCCAGGCCCGGCTCGCCACGCACGCCGTCGTCATCGTGCGCCACGGCAAGGCCGTGACCCGGCCGGCGTGGCACGGCGAGGAGCACGACCGTCCCCTCACCCCGGTGGGGCACGCCCAGGGCGCGGCCCTCGTGCCGGTCCTCGCGGCCTACGGCGTGACGTCCGTGGTCTCGAGCCGCTGGGAGCGGTGTGCGGCGACGATCGAGCCGTACGTGCGGGCGTCGCACGCCCGCCCCGAGCTCAGCGACCAGCTCGGCGAGGCGGAGCACGAGCGCTCGCCGTCCCGCGTCGCCGCGACGGTGCGCGACCTGCTCGAGTCGGGCCGGTCGTCCGTGCTGTGCACGCACCGCCCCGTGCTCCCGACGGTGCTGGACGTGCTCGGCCAGCACTCCCGCCGCTCCGTCGCGAACGTGCTGCCCTCGCGCGACCCGTTCCTCGAGCCGGGCGACCTGCTCGTCGCCCACGTCGCGACCACGGGCAAGGGGCCGCGCGTCGTCGCCGTCGAGAAGGTCACGCCGCCCGTCTTCTGACGCGCGGGTCAGGCCCCCGCCGTCACCCGAGGACGGGGTGCAGCAGCAGGGTCGTGATGGCGGCGACCAGGGCCGCGGCGGGGATCGTGAGCACCCAGGCGGCGCCGATGTTCTTCGCGACGCCCCAGCGCACGGCGGACAGGCGGCGGGTGGCACCGACGCCCATGATCGCCGAGGTGATGGTGTGCGTCGTCGAGACGGGCGCGTGCAGGATGAACGCGTTGGCGTAGAGGACCAGCGCCGACACCGACTCGGCGACGAAGCCGCGCGCCGGGTCGAGCTCGATGATGCGCCGGCCGAGCGTGCGCATGATCCGCCAGCCGCCGGACGCGGTCCCGAGGGAGATGGCGCCGGCCGCGGCGAGCTTGACCCACAGCGGGATGCCGCCGTTCGGGTCCGCCCAGCCGACCGTGAGCAGGGCCATGAAGATCACGCCCATGGTCTTCTGCGCGTCCTGCAGGCCGTGCCCCAGCGCCATCGCGGCCGCCGACGCGGTCTGCGCCAGGCGGAACCGGCGGGTGACGCGCGCCGGGGCGGCGTTCCGGAAGATCCACAGCACGGCGACCATGACGAAGTAGGCGCCGATGAAGCCGATCAGCGGCGAGAAGATCATCGGCAGCACGACCTTGTCGATGATCGCCTGCCCGTAGATCGGCAGGCCCGCCGCGAGCCCCGCGCCCACGAGGCCTCCGATGAGCGAGTGCGTGGACGACGACGGCAGCCCGAACCACCAGGTGATGAGGTTCCACACGATCGCGCCCACCAGCGCGCACAGCACGACCGTGAGGGCCGTGTGGTTGCTCGCGTCCTGCAGGTCGACGATCGACGTCGCGATGGTCTCGGCGACCTCGGTACCCAGCAGGGCGCCGACGAAGTTCATCACCGCCGCCATGAGCAGCGCGACCCGGGGCGTGAGCGCCCGGGTCGAGACCGAGGTGGCGATCGCGTTGGCCGCGTCGTGGAAACCGTTGGTGTAGTCGAAGCCGAGCGCGAGCGCGACGACGAGGACGACCAGCGCCACCTCCACGGTCAGGACTCCTTGAGCGCGATGGTCTCGACCATGTTCGCGACACGCTCGAAGGCGTCCGCGCCCTCCTCGAGCATGTCGACGATCTCCTTGAGCTTCATGAGCAGCACCGGGTCGGTGGTGTCGTCGAAGAGCTCGGCGATCAGCTCGCGGTGCAGCTTGTCGCCCTGGTTCTCGAGCCGGTTGATCTCGATCCAGTAGTCGGACAGCTGGTCCATCGAGCGCAGCCGGGGCATGGCCTCGGCGGTGAGCTCGGCGCAGCGCTGCAGCACCTGCACCTGCTCGGAGACCCGCAGGGGGAGCTCGTCGACCTTGTACAGGACGATGAGGTCGCCGGCCTCCTCCATGGCGTCCATGCAGTCGTCGAGCGCCGACGCCAGGCCGTAGATGTCGTCCCGGTCGAACGGGGTGACGAACGTCTGGTTCAGGCGCCGCATGATCGAGTGCGTGGCGTCGTCGGCGACGTGCTCCGCCTCGGAGAGCCGGCGGGCGATCGCGTCCCGCTCCTGCCGTGACGCCCCGAGCAGCTCCGCCAGGAGCGAGGCCCCCGTGACGTTGTGCTGCGCGAGCGTCGCCAGCATGTCGAAATAGGTCGTGTCGCGCGGTGTCAGGCGCAGGCGCACGTGTGGCTCCCGGATCGAGGACGCTGAGACTCTCACAGACTAGAGGTGGCCATCCTGGCGCGACCAGTTGAACGCGCGCTGAACGATTCCACCTGCTGGCTGCGGGAACTCGGGTGAGGTGCGACGCCGGACCGGGAGCGCCTCTCGGCGCGTGGCCGCTCGTAGCGGCTGAAGATGGAGCCCGGGGCTACCGCGGCCCGACGTCGCCCGAACATCGTAAGCCCGGGGGTCGGGGTGCTCCGAACACGCAGGTCAGGCCCGCCCGCCCCTTCGCCCGCCGCCACGCCCGCCGCCCGGGCGTCGTCAGTCGAGCGTGCCGGCCCGCCAGCCCGCCGCGGCGCGCTCCAGCTCCTCGGCGGTACGCACCAGGTCGGCGGCCCCGCGGGTCATGCGGGTCGCCCCGGCGGGGTCCGCGACCTCGCGGGCGTCGGCGTCGAACGCGGCCCCGGTGGCGAGGATGCGGCAGAACGACGCGGCCCGTTCCAGCGCGACGGCGAGGTCGCCGGCGTAGACGCCGGACAGGACGTCGTCCGCGAGCGCCCGCAGGTCCTCGGGGGCGGGCGGGCGGGGGACGCCGGCGACCGCCTCGTGCACGGGTGCGGCGTCGACGCCGAGCCGGTAGCGCAGCCCCACGGTGCGCGGGTCGCGCCGGACCCACTCGCGCAGCACGTACAGCCGCCACAGCGCGCCGGGCAGCGACGCGGGCGCGGCGTCCGACCAGAGCGCGGCGACGACGTCGAGCCCCTCCCGCTCGACGAGGCGCACCAGCCGGTCCACGACCTCGGGGTCCTCGGCGGCCCGCGCCTGGTGCACGACGGCGCGCGCGGTGGTGTGCGCGACCTCGTCGCGCAGCGCGGGGTCGAGCGAGCCCGGGATCTGCTCCGCGGTCTGCGGGTCGAGCATGGCGGGTCGGCGGTGCCTGCGTGGTTCCGGCTCGTTGCTCACCGGTACAGTCTCCCGCGGTCCGCGCCCTGCAGGCACGTCCGGCGACGCCCACCCGGCGCCCGAGGTCTCCCACGCCTGCCGCTCCCCGAGCCGACACACGATCGCGGACCTAGCATCGAAGCAACCACGGACCTAGGAGACATATGTCCACCACACCAGGTCAGGCGGGTGCGCAGAGCGCCCACCGGAAGGCCACGGCCCTCGCCTTCGCGGCGGCGGTCGGCGGATTCCTCTTCGGTTTCGACTCGTCGGTCATCAACGGCGCGGTCGACGCGATCGAGGGCCAGTTCGACCTCAACTCCACCGTGACGGGCCTCGTCGTGGCGATCGCGCTGCTCGGCTGTGCGCTGGGCGCGTGGTCCGGCGGCAAGCTCGCCGACCGCTGGGGCCGCACGCACGTGATGGTGCTGGGCGCGGTGCTGTTCTTCGTGTCGTCGATCCTGTCGGCGATCGCGTGGAGCGCCTGGGACCTGGCGATCTGGCGGTTCATGGCGGGCGTCGGCATCGGCATCGCGTCGGTGATCGCTCCCGCGTACATCGCGGAGATCGCCCCGGCCGCGATGCGCGGGCGCCTCGGGTCGCTGCAGCAGCTCGCGATCACCGTCGGTATCTTCGCGGCCCTGCTGTCGGACCAGATCCTCGCGACGGCGGCGGGCAGCGCGGCGAACGAGCTGTGGTTCGGCTGGGAGGCGTGGCGCTGGATGTTCCTCGTCGCCGTGATCCCGGCGGCCGTGTACGGCATCCTCGCGCTGCGGATGCCCGAGTCTCCGCGCTATCTGGTGACGAAGGGCCGCGAAGACGAGGCCCGGACCGTGCTCGCGTCCGTCCTGGGTCCCGACGAGCACCCCGACGAGCGGATCGGAGAGATCCGCCGCTCGATCGCCATGGACGAGGAGAACGCGGAGCTGGGCTCCCTCAAGGGCGACCGCTTCGGGCTCAAGCCCATCGTGTGGGTCGGCATCGTCATGGCGATCTTCCAGCAGTTCGTCGGGATCAACGTGATCTTCTACTACTCGACGACGCTGTGGCAGGCGGTCGGGTTCGACGAGTCGCAGGCGTTCCTCGTCTCGACGATCACGGCGGTCACCAACGTGGCCGTGACGTTCATCGCCATCGCCCTCATCGACAAGGTGGGGCGACGCCCGCTGCTGCTCATCGGCTCGGCGGGCATGGCGGTCTCGCTGGGCCTGATGGCGGTGTGCTTCACGCAGGCCACCGGTTCGGGCGACGCGATCAGCCTCCCGGATCCGTGGAGCATCATCGCGCTGGTCGCCGCGAACGCCTTCGTGGTCTTCTTCGGCGCCACGTGGGGCCCGCTGATGTGGGTGCTGCTGGGCGAGATGTTCCCCAACCGGATCCGCGCCGCCGCCCTCGGTGTCGGCGCCGCGGCCAACTGGATCGCGAACTTCGCCATCACGCTGACGTTCCCGCCGATGCTCGACACGTTCGGGCCGGCCATCCCCTACCTCATGTACTGCGTCTTCGCCGTGCTGTCGTTCTTCTTCGTCCTCGGCAAGATCCCGGAGACGAAGGGCGTCGAGCTGGAGGACATGGCCGGCGAGGCGTACAAGCGCGCCTGACCTCGCCCAGACCCGGGCCCCGACACGACGGCCCGCGACCCCTCCACCGGGCGTCGCGGGCCGTCGTCGTGCCGGGTGAAGCCCTCACCAGGACACTTGCTTGCTGCAAGCACCGGGAGTATGTTTGCACCCTGCAACAACTCGGTCCGCCCCCCGGACCGCACCGCTCCGGCCACCCGGCCCCGAGCACCCACCCCCTTTCAGCAAAGGCCCTGCCATGCCCGTTGACCGCACCGCAGCCCGTGAGCTCGTGGAGACGCTCGAAGAGCTCTCCCGCGCCCAGCGCGAGGCCGCCATGCGCGTGGCGCGCGACCTGGACCTCCCCCGAGCCGGCCTCGGGGCCCTCCACCTGCTCACGCGGTGCGGGCGGGTCCAGATCACCGACGTCGCCGCGAAGCTCCGCGTCGACGTCTCCGTCGCGAGCCGTCAGATCAGCGCCCTCGTCGACGCCGGTCTCGTCGAGCGCACGGTGGACGAGGACGACCGGCGCGCCCGCTACCTCGCCCTGACGGACGCCGGCCGCGAGTTCGCGGAGGCCTCCTTCGAACGCATCGACGACCTCGTCTCCGAGTCCTTCTCCGACTGGTCGGAGACCGACCTCGCCGACGCCATCTCCCGGATCCGCAGCGTCGCGGCCGCCCTCACCACGACCCACGATCGCGCCACCGCGCAGGAGGAGATCCCCGCCTGATGAGCCAGTCCCCCACCCCGGCGCCCTCCGCACCGGACCTGTCCACCACGCCCGCACCGGCGATGACCCGCCGCGAGGTGCTCGAGGCCCTCTCGGGCATCCTCCTCGGCGTCTTCGTCTCGCTGCTGGCCACCACCATCGTCTCCACGTCGCTGCCGAAGATCGTCAGCGA
>Ga0180218_1001977_pt1 | contig 11367 bp, 9 predicted proteins | sample eDN3rd37CKraftBY_FD_151334 | JGI IMG/M metagenome (GOLD analysis project Ga0180218, IMG submission 151334) | Enriched backyard soil microbial communities from Emeryville, California, USA - eDNA 3rd pass 37_C Kraft BY (version 2) (version 2) | ecosystem: Environmental > Terrestrial > Soil >... | reverse complement strand
CTGGTACGCACCCGAACAGTCATCGCCTACCCCTCTCGGCCCTGTCAGCATGCGCCCCGCATGACCGGCGGCCTCGAACCTCACGCCGCATCCACGGTCGTGTCGTGGGAGGGCCGGTTAACCGATACGGGGTTGTTGGACCAGATCTGGGTCCAGACGTCTTTGGGGAACGCAGTGAAGGCCAGGATGTCTTCGCGTGCAGCACTGAGGTGGTCAGCCACCGCCGGCAGCTTGTCGGTGACGTAGTCGATGAGCCGGTCGAACTGCGCGGCTACCGCTGGGGCATCGGGTTGGTCATAGACGCTGTGCAGCATCGCTTTGACCGCCGGCCACATGCTCTTGGGGCAGATGCTCATCAGGTTGGCCGCGTAGTGGGTGCGACACCGTTGCCAGCTGGCTCCGGGCAGGTTGGCCGCGATCGCTTCGCGCAGGCCGGCATGGGCGTCGCTGGTGACCAGCCGCACCCCGGCCAGCCCACGGGCGACCAGGTCGGCGAAGAACTCGTTCCAGGCTGGGCCGGTCTCGCTGGTGACCACCCGCATGCCCAGGACTTCGCGGTGTCCGTCGCCATTGACGCCAGTGGCCAGTAGCACGACCCCGTTGACCACACGGCCGCCTTCGCGGACCTTCATCGTCAACGCATCGGCGGCGACGAAGGTGAACGGACCAGCTGCATCGAGCGGGCGGTGGCGGAATTGCTCGACGTGCTCGTCGAGGTCGGTGGCCATACGGCTGACCTGCGACTTGCTCAGCGAGTCGATGCCCAGGGTCTTGACCAACTTGTCCATCCGCCGCGTGCTCACCCCGGCCAGGTAACAGTCGGCGACCACGGTGATCAACGCCGATTCGGCCCGCTTGCGGCGTTCCAGCAGCCAGTCGGGAAAGTAGGTTCCCTTGCGCAGCTTGGGAACCGCGACGTCGATGGTGCCGACCCGGGTGTCCAGACCGCGGTGGCGGTACCCGTTGCGCTGTGCCCGCCGTCCCGGTGTGGGCTGGCCCCATTCGGCACCCACCACCGCATCGGCATCCGCCGACAGCAAGGCGTTGATCACGGTCTGCAGCAGCGAGCGCATCAGATCAGGTGAGGCTTCGGCCAGGGCCTCGCCAAGAAGGCCGGCAGGGTCGACAATGTGGGGTGCGGTCATCGTGATGCTCCTCGAGGATTCTGTGGAAGGTTGACTCGAAGGATCACGCGGTGGCCGCTTTACGTCCATCACCGACACGATGACGAACCCAGCAACCGCGCTACACCACTATGCGGGACTCAACTTGACGCGAGCAAGCAGGTGCTATCGAAATTCGACGGTGTACGTCAAGATCACGCTGTGCGTGCGCGGTAGTTAGGGAATCCCCCTATTCCGTATCGCTGCGACAGTTAATAAACTGTGGTCTACTTGAATCGATCAGGAGGCACGCTGCCAAGCCCAGCTTGCAGCGGTCGTCTGACCCAACTGCTGGCTCGTTGGGGCGCTAGTTTGCGGGGCTGCGTGGGGGATTACGAATAGGGGGGTGCGCGTATGCGCAAGTGGGCATCGGCCCGTAGGTCACTCGTGGCAAAAGGTCGCTCATGACGGTTACTGAACCATTTCCGTCGCCAGCAAACTTGAGAGTTCCTGACGGCAAGTCAACAAGCGTACGTACACGTACTGATCCTTCTGCGGGGGACGACGGAGCATCTCGCGCTCGATCGAGTGCCGAATCCGCTGATCAACGCCGGCCATCAGAGGTTGCTGCGTTAGATGCAATCGTCACCTCGCGCTCTGCCGGAAGCCGTTTCGCATCGATCGCGGGGCGCGTCCGGGCTTGGATGGTCGTGCCGATTGTGGACTTTGTCCTGATGCTGGTGCCGTTGGCCTGGCGTCCACCTCAGCCGTTATCGGTGCTGACAATGGCGCTACTGGCAACTCTTCTGATCAACTCAGGCGGTCGTCACGTTGCTCGACTGCATCTGAGCGTCCTGGATGAGTTGCCGACGTTAGTCACCAGGCTGCTTGCGGCCGTTGCAACGGTCGCAGCAATAATTCTGTACCTCCACCAGAAGTACAACGTTCTTATCTTCCTCGAAACAGCTTGCCAGGCAGTTGTTTTGGTACTTCTCGGTCGTGTGCTTACGACCCGACTCGTTGCGTTTGCGCGCCGAAGGGGATGGGCGGAACATACGACGGTCCTGATCGGTGGAGGTAGCGTCGCAGCCGAGTTGGCGCGGGTGATTTCGCAGCATCGCGAGTATGGATTGAAGATCGCGGGCTTCGTCGACGATAGTGACCAACCTGCGGCTTTCGAATATGCACCACGGCTTGGTCGGTTAGCTGATCTTGATATGGCTGTGATGGCGACGGGTGCAGACACATTACTGGTGGCGGACGGCGAATTTGAAGAACGCGCATTGATGGATGCAGTCCGTACGACGGTTTGTCAAGGCGCTGAACTTCTCGTTGTTCCGCGGATGCACCACTTCCATACTCAGACCGGGATGGCAGACCACATTGGGTCGATTCCTATCATGCGGATCCGGAATCCGAATCTGCACGGCCCAGCGAGACTGTTGAAACGTGTCTTCGACATAGTCGTAGCTGCGATTGCCTTGATTGTCCTCTCTCCCGTTCTTGCTGCAGCAGCAATCGCGGTTCGGATCGAGGGCGGTCCAGGTGTAATCTTCCGGCAGACTCGGGTTGGACGGGATGGCAAGCACTTTGAGTTGCTGAAGTTTCGTTCGATGCGCCCTGCCAGCGAGCTGGAGTCTCAAACTCAGTGGAGTGTCGCTTCTGACGATCGGGTTGGACCTGTGGGCCGATTCCTGCGGTGCACTTCCATCGACGAACTTCCCCAACTTTGGAATATCCTCCGCGGGGATATGACACTTGTCGGTCCTCGGCCGGAGCGGCCACATTTCGTCGAGCAGTTTTCTTCGCAATTTGATCGCTATGCACACCGTCACAGAGTGCAGGTCGGACTTACCGGTTTCGCTCAGGTCAGTGGGCTCCGGGGTGACACTTCGATAGCTGACCGGGCGCGGTACGACAACTTCTATATCGAAAACTGGTCGCTATGGCTCGATGTAAAAATCATTATTCGAACTTTCCGTGAGGTGTTGTTCTATCGCGAGAGGTAGGCTCGGAATGTTGTTCCCTCTTCTCTAAGACTGTGGTGAGCGTAAGAGCTCGATAAGGCGACGATCCAAGTAAAATTTGATCCCGCGAAAATCAGGCGGTTTGCCTCGGGGCAAGCGCCATGTGATCAAGTGACCAAGCGCCTGAGCTGATTTGCCTGAGCTGATTTGCGCGGTGTAGGCGGGTTCACGCGTAAGCCCCCCAAAGTGCAGTTAAGCCGCTCCCAGCCTCATTTCTGGAGCGCTTTGAAGCGAGGGTAGAAGTTCGAAGCAATTGCGACTTGCCTCAAGAGGGGCTTGGGCCCTCTACGTACGCGTGCAAGGATCAGCACATCATGCCCGCAGAACGTCGATTGCTTGACAAAGAGCAAGTACCGTTTAGAGAAGTGATCAGTGAGTGCCTCGCGATAGCGGGCTGCGTACTCTGGCTGAGTAAAGAACACCTTATTAAAGCCGATAGCGAAGGGTATCAGCTGACCGCCTTCGGCTAAGTACTTATGTGTACCATCGGCAACCCCAGGCCACGATTCATGGAATACGTCATCGGCAATTGTAATGCCGCCGGGGACGCAGGCAGCTTCTGCGAGTCTCATGTCGTTTAACACGATTGACTCTGTATGGCCACCATCAACGCTAAACATCCGGGCGCCACCGCCAGTGAGTTGGATAAGAGTGTCGGCGCTTAACTTTGTCGAGTCACCCTGGTGAATAACGAGTGTCCTTGGATTGCCCCATCGCTGTATGTTACGGCGGAATACGGAGAGATTTCCTTTCCCAGATTGATCAATATTTAGATCCTGGTTGTCAAAAATGTCAATTGCTACAGTTCGCTCCGAAGCGTCTTGCAGGAGGTTGAGTGCGATCAAGAGCTTACCGTGATGAACGCCTATCTCGGCCACGGCGCCGGCGATCCCCTTGGACTGCTGAGCGGAATCTAGGACCTGAATTATGGCGAGCACTTCGCGCTCAAGCCAGCCCCCCACGAAGTATCGGCCGACAAACCTGTATCTATTGAAGCTCGTTTTCATCTGATCCCCCACTCGGTCGGCCGGACCCACGACACGAACGTGTGGCCCGTAAAATTCTATCGCAACCGGACGCTTAGCGTACTTCGCCGAATCGCCCTCTCCGCCGGATAATTAACACTCCTGATCGCGCCACAGCCTTGTAGTCTCTGCGAACCGACGGAAAGATCGCAATTGTCAATAGCACAGACAAGGTCATCACCACTGCTCCAAGCGCAAACGCTTTCCAGGCAGTTTCCACGTTGACTAAGGAAACTACGATTGCGCCGAGTGATCCGGCGACGACGTTAACTCCGAGCATCCTCAGCGAGACTGATATGAGCTGCCGTGTGTCAAGAGTCGAATGTCTTGAAAGCGCTACAAGAGCTATTGGCCAACTGATTGCCGCACCGACGCTGTAGCCCCAGGCGGCTCCCTGAACGCTGAATTGTGCCCCAATTACTATCGAAATGACGAGGATTGGGCGTGCGAGGAGTGCTTGAAGAAGGTTCACCCGTGTTAACCCCTGCGCCACGAACGCCCACTCAAGTGGGAAAGTTAGAGTTTGAAACAATCCGGCAAAGGCGAGTATGCGGAGAATAGGCGCGCTATCCGCCCATTCGGGCCCTAGCAAGAGGCGAATTGCAGGCTCAGACATTGCGCCTAGGAGTGCTAGTAGGAAAAACATCACCGCAAACAGACAGAGGTGCGCACGGACTAAAAATTGCGTTAGGCGATCGCGGTCATCTTGCAGTCTAGCCAGAATTGGGACTGCGACACGGATCAGGCCGTTGCCGAGCTGAATGACAGGGACTGCCATGAACTGGAATGCGCGGTTATAATAGCCCAGCGCGGTTGCGCCGAAGCGCAATCCGATTACGACGGTATCGACATTCATGCTGGCATATGTCATTAGTTGGAACGCCATCATGTGCCAACCGAATCGTATAAACTTTCGTGTCTGCTGGTTTCTATAGAATCCTCGTGGGAGCCACCGGGATGCGACTATCAGAACAGCTACCACAGCGGCAGGTTGTGTGATTAATTGAATCACAATTGACCAATACGAAAAACCTAGAAATGCGCACGCGATGCCTGCCGCCACTCCGGTGACTTGACCGATGACCTCGGCGATCGTGAGAGAGGTGAAGGCGAATGCGCGCTGGAGGCTCGCGCGGTACTGGGAACCTATCCCGTTAATGAGAAAAGTAACAGAGATAGCCTGGGTGATTCCCACTAGGCGTGGATCTCCATATAGGTATGCAATTGGCCAGGACAGGGCGAATACGCATGCTCCTACTAGCGCTCCGAATAATGTGTTCAGCCAAAACAGATTACTCCGCTGCTTTGTCGACAGACCGCGAGCCTGTATTGCGGCGTAACTAAGGCCAAAATCTCGAACGAGGTCGCCTACACCGATGATGGCGACGGCCATCGCAACCAAACCGAAATCGGCGGGGACTAGGATTCGTGCAAGGATGACGACGCCTAATGCCTGCACCCCGATTCGGAGTAACATTCCCGCCCCTGTGACTGACGCGCCACGCGCCGCCTTTTGGCCGAGATGGGTTGTTAGCTGAGGACCTTCCCGTAAGTTGGTCTCCTCGTTATTGCCAGTTTGAATATCGCGACGAGGGCCTACCAATCTGCACCTGCCAGCGGTGACATCCTATTTGCAACAGGCGAGGCCAAGAACGTCTCGCGAGGAAACGCCGCTGCGCAGTGCGCGCACGCAACCAGGTGCGAAACTCGGATATCGCAATTGTGATGTCTCTGCGATAACGACTGCGTCGCAAAACCGCGGTCCCTTGTGCGCGCAATCATTCGGATTCGAGACGAGCTGGGTTGAGGCTTCGCGACCCTCGGCCGAGCGCGTGCACGATCCACCCGGCCGCGACCCAAGACTCAAGGTCAAGCGTATTTCGTGCGTCCAGAATTACAGGTTGGCCGACTACCGATGAAAAGGCTTGGGGGTCTATGTTGCGATATTCGGCCCACTCCGTCGCAAGTACAGTTAGGTCTGCATTCTGGCACGCATCCTCGATAGAGTTGCAGTAAATCAGGGTTGGAAAGACCTTCTTAGCGTTTTCAATAGCTTTCGGGTCGTGCACCCGAACCAAAGCGCCCCGAAGGTGCATGGCTGCTGCCACATTTAGGGCCGGCGAGTCGCGAACATCGTCACTATCGGGTTTGAACGCAGCGCCGAGTACAGCGACCCGCTTTCCGAGAAAACTGCCTCCAAGAGCACTTTCGGCAACTGTGACTGTACGTTCCCGGCGGCGTAGATTGATCTTGTCAATCTCGCGCAAGAATGAAACTGCGTCACCAGCGCCCAATTCGCCGGCACGAGCGCTGAAGGCTCGGATGTCCTTCGGTAAGCACCCGCCGCCGAAGCCCAACCCGGCGTTGAGGAACCTTGCCCCAATCCGGGAGTCAAACCCGAGAGCGCGGCTCAAAGTGACAACATCGGCGTCCGCTACTTCGCATATCTCGGCCATCGCATTGATGAAAGATATCTTCGTGGCGAGGAAGGAGTTTGCGGCGACTTTCACCATTTCGGAAGTGGCCAAGTCCATCGTTATGTGGGGTGTGCCAGCATCAATTACTCTGACGTACACTTCCTTTAGGGCTTTCTCAGCGGCCTCGCTGTCGACGCCGAACACTAATCTGTCGGGTTTTAGTGTGTCGTCGATTGCCGTGCCTTCGCGAAGAAATTCAGGATTCCACGCGAGTTGGAATTTAGATGTCAAGCCTCTCAGCGAAAGCACGCTGAGTAAGCGTTGCGCGGTTCCGACGGGGACGGTTGACTTACCGACGATCGTGCCACCGAACTCGGCTCCATCGACAATTGCCTCGAACGCTGAGTCGACGTAATGGAGGTCCGCAGCTTCTGCGCCTTGCTGCTGGGGTGTGCCGACGCAAATGAAATGCACTTCAGCGTCACAAACCGCTTCCGGCGCTGCGTTGGTGAATCGCAACCTTCCGGTCTTCAAAGTGTCTACGAGTAGTTCGCCGAAACCCGGCTCGAAGAAGGGCGGTTCGCCTCGTGTGAGCTTGGCGATCTTGTCCGAGTCAGTGTCGAAGACTGCCACCTCGTGACCGAGGTAAGCCATGCAGGTAGCGTGGATAGCTCCGAGGTAACCAGCGCCCAGGACACTTAGCCGCAAGACTCCCCCCAAACATCTCCTGCGGTCGACCACTGTGCGCGGAGCGCGCTTAGGTCATCCCCCAATTTGCGGGTAAGTATGGCACTGCTACGCATGACGCTGTCAACACCGGGTTGGTCAGGATGGTACGCGCGATCATCAGGGCGTCGGAACGTTGCCCGAACTGGCGCCTTCGCCCCGGTCACTAGCCTGGCCGTCGGACCCACCCCGGCCGCCTCTGTGCAATTATCGAGAGGATATTGCAGTGGCATGGGGTGCTGATTGCGCTCGGTTCACCAAGTCGGGGGGGGTGCCGGAATGTGTTCTAACATTGATCGAATGCGCGGTAGGGACGGCGTTCCTGTTGTTAGTGTTGTCGTCCCTACGATCGGCCGACCAGAGCTTCTTAGAGCGCTACGAAGTGTTCGTGCACAGAGGACCTCGGCACGCATCGAGTTGATCGTTGTTCACGACGGCGCGGATGGCATTGAACTGCCGGCCGAGGTGTACGAGTTGAGCGACAGCGTCATTCGCACATCAGGCCGCCTGGGTGGGTCGCGTGCGCGAAATCTCGGCATCGAGCACGCTTCCGGCGAGGTGGTGGCATTGCTTGATGATGACGACGAATGGCTGCCGAACAAGGTCGATATTCAATTGTCGTTACTCAAGGGCGCAACCGACCCCGCCCGTACAGTGATCGCAGGCAGGCAGATTTGCGTAAGCCCGGGCGATGCAAGTGTCTTCCGCCCTGGACCGGATCGATTGATTAGGCCCGGTGAACCAGTCGAGCACTATCTCTTTCGGCATCGTTCGCCAAGCGGGGGTAGGCCTGTAATCTACACATCTACGCTCCTATGTTCTCGGAGCATGGCGGTTGAGGTGCCTTGGGATGAGTCACTTGCTAGACACCAAGATTGGGACTGGCTGATTCGACTAGGCCGACTGCACGGCGCTGAGATTATTCAGGCACCAGAGCCTGTGTCGAAAATTTTCCTTGGCTCTGCATCATCCATATCAGCGACAACAGACTGGAGAGCATCTCTCGAGTGGGCCGATCGGATGCTGAAGGCTGATGCTGCTGTCTACGCCGACTTCCTTGTAGCACAACCGCTTCGATATGCCCTTACAGCTCGTTCGTGGGTAGGGGTGCGGACAGTGCTCGCTGCGTTAAGGTCTTGTAAGCGTCTTCCTGCCGCCGGTCCTGCGGCGATCGGACTGGCGGGGATCCTGCCGCGCCGCGAATTTGAGCGCATGACAGTCCGCATCGGCGGTATTCGCTCACGGTAAACGCCCCGGCTGGGGCGACGAGCATTTACGGAACCTTTGCGGCCCACTGGTGATTCGACGCGTTTTCGTAGAACAGTTCTAACCTGCTGGCGGCGTGAAACTCGCGGACTGCCTTGCACACACCATGGTGCCGGTTGCCAGGGTCAGGTTGCCAATCGTCACCCGCGATTATCCCGCCATGCCTTACCTTGTGCACCAGTAGGTCAAGCTCCTTAAGCGTGTGGTCATACATGTGTGATGTGTCGAGATAGACCCAGTCGAGGGCGCCGTCGGGCAGGTCTGCGAGGAACTTCAGATCGTCACTTACCACTACTTCGGCTTGACCGGTCTCTAGCCCACTGCGAATCCGTCGGAGCGTCCGAGCAAGTGCATTTACGGTTGACTTATCGCCTGCTGCCCACTCCCAACTTGGGCCAAGTAGGTACCAAGGATCTACGACATACAACTTCTTCGGTTCAAGCCACTGCAGAAGAAGGGGTGTGAGGTGTCCCTTGTGGACACCGAGCTCGGCTCCCACACCGCCCGGCGGGATCACTGAGACGAGGACATCTTTCCGACGTCGGTTCTTGATCCGCTCGTACGTGTCCTGAATAGTTTCCGAACGCCTGACGATTCGGCGTAAGCGTTGCTTCGACTGCGCCATACTTTGAGTCCCTCCCTGCGTCTACCTAATAAGCTTCTACCGAAGACTCAGGATCAGCGTCGGCCAAGCCAGCCTAACGTGTTAGGTTCCGGCTGCCTGGTTATCTAAGATCAGCCTGGGCGCGAGCTAACGTAGTCAGGTTCCAGCAAAGCTTGGCGCGGGCAGCGCGGGGTAGTCGCCCGCTCGCGTTGTCTGTTGTTCGCGCCCCATGCCTTGCGTACGTTCGGGTTGTCGGCGCGCAGGAGTGACTGCAGAATGCGTTGAGAGAGCAGTGGTTGATGTTGGGGGTTACCAAATGGTCGTCAGGTACCCAATCCTTGGCTCCTCTACCGAGTATGCCACTGGCGGTATCACAATGTATCCAAGACATCACGTCGAAACGAGGCTGCGAACAAATTGAACTCAGTCTCAAATCGACGCAAGAGGATTGTGGTGCTGGAGGCGACTTCGGCGCCTAAAAATACTACCGAGTATGTCGATCAAGTAATCGAATATGCGCCGCCGAACTTCGAGTTTCGCTTCCTCAACGCCAGGACTGCCTTCCAGCGAGTCGACGTCTTTCACGTCCACTGGCCCGAACTCATTGTCCGGGGACGCAACAGATTCGAAACGATTCTTAGGTGCCTAGGGCTACAGGTGGCGCTTTACCTCATGCGTGCGCGAGGCACCGCAATCGTACGAACTCTGCACAACCTGGAGCCCCACGAGCCGGGCATCGCTGCCGAGCGGTGGGCAATCAGCCGACTCGACGCCGCAACGGACTTATTGGTGACGATAAATCCGATACGGGGGCCTCACGAGGAGGCTATTTATATACCGCACGGACATTATCGCGGAAGTTACGAAGCGCACAAAAAGCCGGAACCTATCGAGGGTCGGATCGCATTTGCCGGGTTAATTCGCCCATACAAGGGGGTTGAACGACTGATAACGGCCTTCCAAGGCGCCGAAACCCCAGGGCTTTCGCTGAGAGTTGTCGGAAAACCTACGGACGCTCTCCGGGTGACGATTGAGGATGCAGCCAACGCGGATCCGCGGATTACCGCTTGCTTCGGCTATTTGTCCGACGAAGATTTTGTCGCAGAGATCTCATCCGCGGAGCTTATGTGTTTACCTTACGATGACGTGTATAACTCGGGAGTTCTTCTGGCAGTGCTCTCGTTGGACCGACCTGCACTCGTTAAAGAGACTCCTAGTACACGTGCTCTTGCTGACGAAGTTGGCCCCGGCTGGATCCACTTCTTCAGCGGTGAACTGAATTCCGAGGATATAGACCGCGCAATACGTAGTGCGCGGGCGACGCGCCGCGCGGGACGACCCTGCTTGGAAGGAAGGGATTGGCAGCGTGTTGCCGATCAGTACGCTGATGCGTTCATTGAGGCGATTCGCCGTGCTCGCCAGCGGCGAAGGGCGGTCTGGCGTCGTCGGTGAACATGGTCGCTCGGCGTAGTCCCCTGATGACGGCCTGGATTGCCATCACGCGTGCGTCGATTAGTTGCACGCACGGAGTTAGGATTTAACCCGACTTAGGACATTTTCTGGTGCCGTCGGGTCGGGCAGGGCGTTGAACTGCGGCTTTGCTTCGTATTGAGGCAGAACTTGGACACTAAGTCCGGGGCTCTAGTGTCCTGAGTCATTAATTACGATCTAGTTGTTAAACTAGGTCGTGCCGACGCCTCATGCCGCTGAGATCGTGTTGTCTGCCGACGAACGGGCCGAGTTAGAGGGCTGGGCGCGGCGACGATCCAGTTCAGCCGGCCTGGCGATGCGGGCTCGAATTGTGTTGGCGGCTGCCGACGGTGGCTCCAACACCGAGCTAGCTGATCGGTTGGGAGTGTCGCTGTCCACCGTGCGGCGCTGGCGCAACCGGTTCGCTGTACTGCGCCTGGACGGCCTGGTTGATGAACCACGCCCAGGTCGGCCACGGGTTGTGGGCGATGACCAGATCGAGGCCTTGATCACCAAGACGCTGGAGAGCACTCCGCCGGATGCGACGCATTGGTCGACCCGCTCGATGGCCGCCCACCTGGGATTAAGCCAGTTGAAACGCCTGTAAGTCTTTACACGGCTGGCCCGGTGCTGGCTGACAGGATCGGTGTCGCCGTCCTGGCTGAGTGTGACTCATGAATCGCCTGGCCCCTGTGAGGGGTGCTCTTCCCAGGATCTGTCCATTTGGCC
>Ga0180218_1001976_pt1 | contig 11371 bp, 7 predicted proteins | sample eDN3rd37CKraftBY_FD_151334 | JGI IMG/M metagenome (GOLD analysis project Ga0180218, IMG submission 151334) | Enriched backyard soil microbial communities from Emeryville, California, USA - eDNA 3rd pass 37_C Kraft BY (version 2) (version 2) | ecosystem: Environmental > Terrestrial > Soil >... | reverse complement strand
CCTCGGCTTCTCGCATGAGGATCAGCAACGCGCCTGTTCGGAATTCTCCGGCGGCTGGCGGATGCGCGTCGCGCTCGCCTCGGTGCTGTTCGCGCAGCCGGACCTGCTGCTGCTCGACGAGCCGACCAACTATCTCGATCTCGAAGGCACGCTGTGGCTGCAAGAGCATCTGGCGCGCTATCCGCACACGCTGATCGTCATCAGCCACGACCGCGACCTGCTCGACACCTCGGTCAACCACATTCTCGCGCTGGAGAACCGCAAGCTGACGCTCTATCGCGGCGGCTACAGCGCCTTCGAGAAGGCGCGCAACGAGCGCATCGCGCTCGACCAGAAGCTCGTCAAGAAACAGGATGCCCAGCGCAAGCACCTGCAGGCCTTCGTCGACCGCTTCCGCGCCAAGGCGACCAAGGCCCGCCAGGCGCAGTCGCGGCTCAAGATGCTGGCGAAGCTCGAGCCGATCGCCGTCAACGTCATCGACGACGTGCGGCCGATCGTGATCCCCTCGCCCGACAAGCCGCTGTCGCCGCCGATCATCGCGCTCGACGGAGTCGCCGCCGGCTACGAGCCGGGCCGGCCGGTGCTGCGCAACCTGATCCTGCGCGTCGATGATGACGACCGCATCGCGCTGATCGGCGCCAACGGCAACGGCAAGTCGACGCTGGTGAAGGTGATCGCCGGCCGCCTCGCGGCGATGTCGGGCAGCATCACGCGCGCCGACAAGATCCGCATCGCCTATTTCGCCCAGCACCAGCTCGACGAACTCGACCCCGGCGGCACTCCATACACGCATGTCCGCAAGCTGATGCCCGATGCGACCGAGGCTTCGGTGCGCGCCCGCGTCGGGTCGATCGGGTTTTCCGGCGCCGCCGCCGACACCACCGTCGGCCGGCTGTCCGGCGGCGAGAAGGCGCGGCTGCTGATGGGACTCGCGACCTTCGAAGGCCCGCACCTCCTCATTCTCGACGAGCCGACCAACCATCTCGACATCGACAGCCGTGCGGCGCTGATCGAGGCGATCAACGATTTCGCCGGCGCGGTGGTGCTGGTGTCGCACGACCGCCATCTGCTCGATGCCTGCGCTGACCGGCTGTGGCTGGTCGCCGACAGCGCGGTGCGGCCGTTCGACGGCGATCTCAACGATTACCGACGCGCGGTGCTCGCCGAGCGCAGCGACGACAATGACAAACGCGACGATGCGAAAGCGCCGGCCGGGCGCGACCGCGCCGACATCCGCCGCGCCGCCGCGGCGCGGCGCGCCGAAACCGCGCCGCTGCGCCAGCGCGTCACCGCCGCCGAAGCGGCGATGAAAAAGCTCACGCAGGCGATTGAAAAAATCGACGCCGCGCTTGGCGACGGCGCGCTCTTCGCCAACGATCCGGCGAAGGCCGCGCAACTCGCCAAGGAACGCGCCGCGCATGTCGCGGCGCTCGCGCAGACCGAGGACGAATGGCTCGCGGCGAGCGCGGCTTACGAGGACGCGAACGCCGAGCCGTAATCAGCGCGTCGCGGTTTTCGGCTTCGGCTTGGCGCGTTTGCGCACCGGCTTCTCGGGCTTCGGCGGCTCAGGCGCCTTTTCGATCACTTTCAGCCGTCCCGACGAGAAATGGTAGATGCCGGGAAGGCTGCCGCTCACATAGGTCAGCACCACGAGACGGTCGCCGCCGGGACCGGCGCTGATCGCGACATTGCCGGGCGTTCCGGCGCGGCGCACCACCTGGCATTCCGTCATGCCGAGACCGACGCCGCCGAGCATCGGCAGCGCCGGATCGCCCGGCAGTCCGGCAGGCGCCGGCGCATTGGCGGCGACCGGCGCGGTCGCCTCGGCGCCGCCGGCCGCGCCATCGGTGCCGCCCGGTTGCGTCTCGGCGGCACAATGGCCGGCCGCGTCGACCAGTTGCTCCGGCGGCACCGGTCCGTTGCCGAAGCGCGCGTCCTCGGCCGGCAGGACCGTGGAATCCGCCGTCTTGATCGTGAACAGGTCCGCCGTCTTCGAGAGAGAGAGCTGGGACATGGTCTCGCCCGCGCCGGAGCACCCCGCCACGGCAGCCGCAATCGCAACGGCGGCAAGCCCGCCGGTCACACGTCGAATTCGCACTCTCGCCACCCCGGTCTTCGTCTATCCGTTTGTCGTATCTGCGGATTTATCCGGGATTTTGCGTCAGCATCAGGGCGCGGGCAAGGGCGGGGTAAAAACCGCGATCCCGGCGCCGTCCCTCGCGCGCCGAAACGGCCGCGCGAAGCTCAGGCCTTGCGTTGCCAGCGGCCCTGTTCGTCCGGCTGCCAGTAGGTCGCGGCAAGGCCCCTCGCCTTCGCCTCGGTCCAGCGCTCGCGGGCGGCCGCGACCGCCTCCTCGTCGGCGCCGTCGAAGATCAGCACAATGCGCTCATAGGCATCGACGTCGTCGGGCACCGGCGCGCCGTCGATCAGGAAGCGGACCGTCGCGGCGTTCGGATTGCCGTCATTGACCGTCAGCAGCACCGGCTGCATCGCCGCCTCGCCGTCGCGCCAAGTGCCGTGCGGCAGGAACCCGTCGTCGCGATAGGTCCACAAATGCGCGTCGAGCGCCTCGATGCGCTCTTCCGACGCGCCGTGCACGACGACGCGCCAGCCTCGCTCCAGCGATTTCTCGAGCAGCGGCGGCAGCACGTTTTCCGGCTTCTGACCCTGCAAATGATAGAACAGCATCTCGGTCATGCCGGCGCGCCCGTTATTTCTCGTAGTGGTCCGCCACCAGCCGGTCGAGCAGGCGCACGCCCCAGCCGGATCCCCAGCTGCGGTTGATCTCGCTCTGGCGGGAGTCGAAGCCGGTGCCGGCGATGTCGAGATGCGCCCACGGCGTCTTGTCGGCAACGAAGCGCTGCAGGAACTGGGCGGCGGTGATCGCGCCGGCCCAGCGCCCCGAGCCGGTGTTCTTGACGTCGGCGAATTTCGAATCGATCAGCTTGTCGTAGTCCGGCGATAGCGGCATCCGCCACACCGGCTCGCTGACGGCGAGACCGGACTTCGTCAGCTGCTCCGACAGCTTGTCATCGTTGCTGAACAGGCCGGCATTCTCGTGGCCGAGCGCGACGATGATCGCCCCGGTCAGCGTCGCCAGATTGACCATGAATTTCGGCTTGAACCTCTTCGCCGTGTACCAGAGCGCATCGGCGAGCACGAGACGGCCTTCGGCGTCGGTGTTGATCACCTCGATGGTCTGGCCCGACATCGACGTCACGATATCGCCCGGGCGCTGCGCGTTGCCGTCGACCGCGTTCTCGACAATGCCGATGACGCCGACGGCGTTGACGCGCGCCTTGCGCGCGGCGAGCGCATGCATCAGGCCGACGACGCAGGCCGCGCCCGCCATGTCGCCCTTCATGTCCTCCATGCCGCCGGCCGGCTTGATCGAGATGCCGCCGGTGTCGAAGCAGACGCCCTTGCCGACGAAAGCGACCGGTGCGTCGGTCTTGCGTCCACCATTCCAGCGCATCACGACGAGACGGCTGTCATGCGCGGAGCCCTGCCCGACGCCGAGCAGCGCGTGCATGCCGAGCTTGCGCATGGCGGCGACGTCGAGGACCTCGACCGCGACCTTGAGCTTGCGCAGGCCGGTTGCGCGCCGCGCGAACTCCGCCGGATAGAGAACGTTGGCCGGCTCGTTCACCAGATCGCGCGCGATGACGACGCCGTCGGACACCGCCTCGCACGGCGCATAGGCCTTGCGCGCCTGCGCGACATCGGCGACCGCGACCGACACCTTCTTGTCGGCCGGCTTGTCGTCGTCCTTGCGTTTCGTCTTGTAGCGATCGAACACGTAGTGGCGCAGCTTTAGACCGGTCGCGAGATCGGCGGCCTGCCGCGCGCTCATCGCGCCGTCCGGCAATTCGGCGAACACGACGACGTCGGATGCCGAGGCCGGCACCTTGCCCATCGCGTTGCCGCCGAACTTCGTGATGTCGCTCGGCTTGAGCTCCGACTGCTTGCCGATGCCGATCACGATCAGCCGGTCGAGGCCGAGTTTTTCGGGAACCGGAAGTTCGAGCGCGGTTCCGCTCTTGCCGGTGAAGCGCGCCGCCCTGGCGGCCCGCTCGATCAGGTTTCCCGCCGCGCCGATCGCCTTGCGGCTCGCCGGGCCGAACTTGAGCGCATCGCCGCAAAACAGGACGAGCACGCCCCTGGTCGTCGCCGGCATCGCGACAAAGCCGAGCTTGAGGGCACCTGACATCGTGGACCATCTCCTGAATACGCACCGGCGACCGTCCGCCTGCCTGCCCATATGGCTCCGGCGCCCCGACCGTGAAAAGCCTCAACGGCCGGATTTTCCAGACAATTCTGGTCGCCCGCCGGCCGATCCCGGTGGCTGAGTCGGCCAAAGGCCGACTGAACGGCGAAAACCACTCGAAACGCCCCGAAACGGCCCACCGCGCCGCGCCGGCGATTAAGAAATTATTGTTCATAATCAATGGCTTTGCCTTCCGGCAGCCATTTTGTCAGGAGATCAAGTGACCGGTAAGTGGGGTTCGGTTTACCTTGCAAGTGTCGGAGCCGACGGGGAAATCGGGCCGGCCGGCGGGAGCGTTTGGGGGACGTCAGAGGCGGATGGGGTCGATCGGCCGCTATATCTTTCGCACGACTTTGGGTGCGTTTCTGACGATTTCCGTCAGCCTGACCGCTTTGATCTGGATGACCCAGGCTCTGCGCGAGATCGATCTCGTCACCAATCAGGGCCAGTCGGTGCTGACCTTCGCCAGCATCACCGGGCTGCTGCTGCCGCTGCTGTTCATGTTCATCGCGCCGATCGGCCTGTTTATCGCGGTCACGCACACGCTGAACAAGTTGTCGGCGGATTCCGAGATCATCGTGATGTCGGCCGCCGGCATGACGCCGTGGCAGATGTTCCGCAGCTTCGTCGTCGTCGCGGGCGTGGTGTCGCTGATGATGGTCGTGCTCACCACCTACCTGTCGCCGAAGGGGCTGCGCACCCTCCGCGACCGCGTCGTCGAGGTCCGCGCCAATCTCGTCGGCACCATCGTCCAGCCCGGCCGCTTCGTCAGCGTGGAATCCGCGGTGACGTTCCATATCCGCGCCCGCTCGCCGAGCGGGCAGTTGCTCGGCGTCTTCATGGATGACCGGCGCAATCCGGCCGAGCGCGTGACGATCATCGCCGATTCCGGCAGCGTGCTCGAGAACGACACCGGCACGTTCCTCGTGCTGCGGACCGGCACCATCCAGCGCTACGAGATGGCGAACCGCGAGCCGAGCACGGTGGTGTTCGACCGCTACGCGATCGACCTGTCGCGCTTCTCCGGCGGACAGACCAAGGTTCGCTACTCGCTGCGCGAACGCTATCTCTGGCAATTGCTGTTCCCCGACCCGAAGGACCCGATCCTGCTCGAGCAGCCGGGCCTGTTCCGCGCCGAGCTGTTCGATCGGCTGCTGCAGCCGTTCTATCCGTTCGCCTTCGCCGTCATCGCCTTCGCCTATCTCGGATCGCCGCGCACCACGCGGCAAAACCGGACGCTGTCGATTGCCGGCGCGGTCGGCGCGATGGCGCTGCTGCGCATCATCGGCTTCGTGTCGACGGTGTTCGGCGCGAATGTCCCGATCCTGCTGTCCGTTCAGTACATCGCCGTCGCCGGCACGATCATCGTCGGCCTCTTCGTCATCGTTCGTGGCGTCGTCATCGAGCCGCCGGCCTTCATCGTCGAGACCTTCACCAAGCTCGCTGACCGCTTCTCGCGCCGATACGCAACTCCTTAAGGCCGCATGACGATGACAGGAGGCGTTCTCGCAAGATACTTCGGCCTGCGCTTCTTGAGCGCGGTGCTGATCGTGTTTGCCGGAATCTTCTCGCTCGCGGCGCTGATCGACTATGTCGAGCTGACCCGCCGCGCCTCCGACATTCCCGGCGTCTCGGCGCTGGTAATCGCCAAGACCGCGCTGTTCCGCATTCCGCTGCTCACCGAAAAGCTGATGCCGTTCTGCGTGCTGATCGGCGCGATGTCCTGCTACCTCAATCTGTCGCGGCGGCTGGAACTCGTGATCGCGCGCTCGGCGGGACTGTCGGCCTGGCAGTTCGTGGCCCCGGCGATCTTCGTCGCCTTCGTGCTCGGCATCTTCGCGACCGCGGTCTACAACCCGATCTCCGCGATCATGCAGGAACAGGCCAAGCGCCTCGAGGCCAGCATCTTCGGCGACAACTCGGCCTCGCGCGAAACCGGCGGGCGGTTCTGGATCCGCCAGCGCGCCGACGACGGCGAGGCCATCATCAGCGCCCGGTCGAGCCGCAATCAGGGCATCGAGCTGACCGGCGTCACGATCTTCACGTTCCGGACCGACGGCCAGTTCAAGGAGCGCATCCAGGCGCCGTCGGCGGTCCTGCAGCCTTCCGCCTGGCTCATCACCGACGCCCGGGTGTTCCCGGTCAATCAGGCGCCGCGCAACGTCGCGGAGATCCGTCTCGCCACCAATCTGACGCCGGAGCAGGTCCGGGAAAGCTTTGCCACCCCGGAAACCGTCCCGTTTTGGGATTTGCCGGAGTATATCACCATCGCCGAGCGGGCCGGTCTGGTCGCGGCGGGCTATCGATTGCAGTTCCAGAAGCTTTTGTCGCGGCCGTTCTTGCTCGCCGCCATGGTTATTCTTGCCGCCGCCGTCAGTTTACGGTTTTTCCGTTTCGGCGGTGTTCAAAAGATGGTTTTAGGTGGCATTTTGGCTGGTTTTATGCTGTATGTGCTGCAGAAAATTACCGAAGACATGGCGAAAGCCGAGCTGTTGCACCCGGTGGTGGCGGCTTGGTTTCCCGCGTTGGTCGGTGGGGTAACCGGGTTCGTGGCGTTGCTGTACCAGGAGGACGGGTGATGGCCAGTTTGCCGACCGCTCGTCCGGTCCATGGCGGCTTTGCCCGCCTGGCAAAAATCATCGCGGCATTTCTCGTTGTTGCGCTGGCATCGGTGGTGCCGGCGACGATGGCTGACGCCCAGCTCCTGACCTTCCCGACCGTTCCCAAGCAGGAGAAGAAACCGCGCCTGCCGCAACGCGCCGGACAGGACCAGATGCTCGTGCAGGCGGCGCGCATCGACTACGACTACGTCAATCACCGTGTCGCCGCCGTCGGCAACGTCCAGATTTTCTATCAGGGCTCGACGCTCGAGGCCGACCGGGTCACCTATGACGAAAAGACCAAGCGCCTTCACGCCGACGGCAATGTCCGGCTGACCGACGAATACGGCAACGTCACCAACACCAGTTCGCTCGACCTCAACGAGAACTTCCGCGACGGCTTCATCGACTCGCTGCATGTCGACACCGCGGACCGTACCCGCATGGCGGCCGCGAGCGCGACGCGCACGGCCGGCACCTACACCGTGTTCGAGAGCGGCGTGTACACCGCCTGCGAGCCCTGCAAGGACAACCCGAAGAAGCCGCCGCTCTGGCAGGTCAAGGCCGCCCGGATCATCCACGATCAGGGCGAGAAGATGATGTATTTCGAGTCCGCCCGGTTCGAGCTGTACGGATTCCCGATCGCTTACTTCCCGTATTTCTCCGCGCCCGATCCGACGGTGAAGCGCAAGACTGGCTTCCTCGTGCCGACGATCCGCCACAACTCGATCTACGGCGCCGCGGTCGACGTCCCCTACTACTGGGCGCTGGCGCCGAACTACGACGCGACATTCTCGCCGATGATCACGACCCGGCAGGGCGTGCTGCTGCAGGGTGAATTCCGCCAGCGGCTGGAGAACGGCAGCTACAGCATCCGCGCCGCCGGCATCTCGCAGCTCGACAAGGACTACTTCGACCCCGGCGCGCCGGGCCATCGCACCTACCGCGGCAGCCTCGAAAGCACCGGCCGGTTCGCGCTCAATCAGCAGTGGGTGTGGGGCTGGCAGGGCGTGCTGCTGAGCGACCGCTCGTTCCTCGCCGACTACAAGCCGAGCCTGTCGGCCTACAAGAACAACACCGACCCGACCAATCTCGGCCTGCCGGGCCTGAGCGAAGCGACGTCGCAAATCTACATCACCGGCCTGGGCGACCGCAGCTTCTTCGACGCCCGCGCCATCCACTACTACGGCTTCTCGAACCAGGACTCGCAGAAGCAATTGCCGGTCATTCACCCGGTGATCGACTACAACTACACCCACAAAAATCCGGTTCTCGGCGGCGAGCTCAGCCATCGCTTCAACTTCGTCAGCCTGACGCGCTCCAACGCGGATTTCGACGCGGTCTCCTCGTTCGCCTCGCAGACCGGCGCCTGCTCGCAGACCGCCGATCCCGCGGTCAAGAACCGCGCCAACTGCCTGCTGCGCGGCGCGCCGGGCACCTACAACCGCTTTTCGGCGGAAAGCTCGTGGAAGAAGACCATCGTCGACTCTTACGGGCAGATGTTCACGCCGTTCGCGTCGGTCCGCATGGATGTCTCCGAACGCTCCACCGACAACGAGCCCGGCGTCTCCAACTACCTCACCACCGGCGACAACACGCTGGTGCGCGGCATGCCGACCATCGGCATGGAATACCGCTACCCCTTCATGAACGTGCAGTCGTGGGGCACGCAGACATTTGAGCCGATCGCGCAGGTGATCGCGCGGCCCAACGAGACGCAGATCGGCAAGTGGCAGAACGAAGACGCCCAGAGCTTCACCTTCGACGACACCAACCTGCTGAAGGTCGACAAGTTCTCCGGCTGGGATCGCTCCGAAGGCGGCGGCCGCGCCAACGTCGCCGTTCAATACACCGCGCAGGCCAACAGCGGCGGCACGTTGAGCGCCCTGTTCGGGCAGTCCTATCACCTGTTCGGCGAGAACTCCTTCGCGCAGGCCGATGCGACCAACAGCACCCTGCAGAGCGGCATCGACACCGCCCGGTCAGACTATGTCGCCCGCTTCTCGGTGCAGCCGAACCAGACCTACAAGTTCACCTCGCGGTTCCGCTTCGATCACGACAACTTCTCGACCCAGCGCATGGAGCTGGAGGCCAACGCCTCGTTCGACCGCTGGTCGTTCTCGGCGCTTTATGGCGATTATGCGGCACAGCCCGCGCTCGGCTTCCTCGAACGCCGCCAGGGTCTGCTTGGCTCGGCGCGCTACAAGCTGACCGAGAACTGGGTCGCCTACGGCTCGCTGCTGTATGACCTCAAGGCCGAGAAGTTCAACTCGACGTCGTTCGGCGTGGGCTACATCGACGACTGCGTCATCCTGGCACTCAACTACGCGACCAGTTATTCTTATGATGTGAACGGCAGCAACCCGCAACGTGTCAGCACGGTGATGCTGCAGTTGAGCTTCCGTACTCTGGGCGGCAGCGCGCTGTCACAGAGCACGAGCCACACGAACTCGAACTACACCTACTAACCGGCCGATCCGACGAACCGGGGGCGCTGTTCGTCGGACTTGCTCCAGCCGGCCATCGAACGGAACGGGATATGTCGAACTCCAGCGCCAAACGCTTCAAGATCAGCCTGCTCGCCCTCGCGGCGCTCCTCGCCGCGGCCGTGGTGTCCGTGCCCGGCACGGCGCAGGCGCAGATCGTCGTCATGGTCAACGGCTCGCCGATCACCGCGCTCGACATCGAGCAGCGCACGAAATTCGAGCGGCTGACGACGCGCAAGAATCCGAGCCGGCAGGACGTGATCAATCTGCTGATCGACGATCGGCTGAAGCTGTTCATCAGCAAGCGCTACGGCCTCGAGGTCACCGACTCCGAGGTCGATCAGGCCGTCCAGAACATGGCGCGGCGTACGCAGTCGACCCCCGAGCAGCTCGAGCACTCGCTCGCCCAGCAGGGCATTTCCATCAATACCCTGAAGTCGAAGGTGCAGGCCGACCTCGCCTGGTCCCAGCTCGTCCGCGGCCGATATAACTCCTCGCTCAAGATCGGCGACGCCGAGGTCAACAGCGTCCTGCGTTCGCGCGGCATCGACAAGACGGAAACCGTCGGCTTCACCTACAAGCTCTATCCGATCACGGTCGTGGTGCCGCGCGGCGCCGACGCCGCGACGATCGACAGCAAACGGCGCATCGCCGAAAGCCTGCGCAGCCGTTTTCAGACCTGCAACGAGGGCTTGCGGCTCGCCCGCTCGGTGCGCGACATCGTGGTCCGGGAGCCGATCACGCGCACCAGCGCGGAGCTGAACCAGCAGCTTCAGGATCTGCTGAACAAGCTCGAGGTCGGCCACGCCACCCAGCCGGAACGGAGCGCCGGCGGCTTCCAGATGTTCGCGCTGTGCGAGAAGAAGACGTCGTCGAGCGAGACGGCGGAAAAGCGCGAGATCCGCGAGCAGATTTTCAGCAAGCGTTTCGAGGAACGCGGCAAGCAGTTCCTCGACGAGGTCCGCCGCTCCGCGATGATCGAGTATCGATGACCGCTGCCGCCGCACACGGACGTCCGGCCTTCGGCCATCGCGCCCTGGCGGTCACCATCGGCGAACCGGCCGGCATCGGCCCCGATATCGCGCTCATGGCCTGGCGCGGCCGCGCGCGGCTGCGATTGCCGCCCTACTACGTGATCGGCGATCCGGCGCTGCTGACGGCCCGCGCCCGCCATATGGGCATCGATGTCCCGGTGATGGCGACCGAGCCGGAAACCGCCGCCGAGGCGTTCGCCGCCGCCCTGCCGGTCGTCGCGCTGGCGCAGACCTCCTCCGCATCGCCGGGCCGGCCGGACGCCGACAGCGCGCCGCTGGCGATCGCCGCGATCCGCCGCGCCGTCGCTGACGCGATAGCGGGGCGTTGCGCGGCCATCGTCACCTGCCCGATCGCCAAGAGCGTTCTGTACGAGTCCGGCTTTGCCGATCCCGGCCATACCGAGTTCCTGGCCAAGCTCGCCCGCGAGGCCAGTCACAAGGACGTGCAGCCGGTCATGATGCTGTGGTCGCCGGAACTCGCCGTCGTTCCCGTCACCATCCACCTCGCCTTGGCGGATGCGATCAAGGAACTGACCGCCGATCTCATCGTCTCGACGGCGCGGATCACCGCGCAGGCGCTGCGCACCCAGTTCGGCATCGCCGCGCCGCGGCTGGCGGTGTCGGGCCTCAACCCGCATGCCGGCGAGGACGGCGCGCTCGGCACGCAGGAAAAGGACATCATCGCGCCGGCCCTTCGCCCGCTGGCGGACAGCGGGATCGATGTCCGCGGCCCGCTGCCGGCGGACACGATGTTCCACGCCGCGGCGCGCGCGACCTACGACGCCGCGCTGTGCATGTATCACGATCAGGCGCTGATCCCGATCAAGACGCTCGCCTTCGACCACGCCGTCAATGTCACGCTCGGTATGCCGTTCGTGCGCACCTCGCCCGACCACGGCACCGCCTTCGACATCGCCGGCACCGGCCGCGCCAACCCTGCGAGCTTCATCGCCGCGTTGCGGCTCGCGGTCCGGCTGTCGAGCG
>Ga0180218_1001974_pt1 | contig 11377 bp, 8 predicted proteins | sample eDN3rd37CKraftBY_FD_151334 | JGI IMG/M metagenome (GOLD analysis project Ga0180218, IMG submission 151334) | Enriched backyard soil microbial communities from Emeryville, California, USA - eDNA 3rd pass 37_C Kraft BY (version 2) (version 2) | ecosystem: Environmental > Terrestrial > Soil >... | reverse complement strand
CACTCGGCTCGCACGCGCAACCCGATCGTGATCGCCGGCAATGCGCTGCTCACCGTCGTCTTCCTCATCACCGTGATCGCCGGCGTCGGCTTCGTCGTCGGCAAGCAACAGTTCGATCTGCCGGGGCCGCTTGCGCAAGACAAGGTCGTGAACGTGCCCCGCGGCGGCATCCGAGACACCGCCGATCTATTGATGCGCGAAGGCGTGATCGACCGGCCCTATCTCTTTGTCGCCGGCGCGTTGTTGCTCAAGGCGCAGAACGAATTGAAGTACGGCGAGTATCGTTTTGCCAAGGAAGCGAGCCTTTCCGACGTCGTGCAGACGATGATCGACGGCAAGGTCGTGCAGCACATCTTCACCGTGGCGGAGGGGCTGACCTCCGACCAGATCGTGCGCCGGTTGCTCGACAGCGATACGCTCATCGGCGATATCCGCGATATCCCGCGCGAGGGCACGCTGTTGCCGGAAACGTATCGCTTCACGCGCGGCACCACGCGCGAGCAGATGATCCGGCGCATGCAACAGGATCAGCGTCGGGCGCTGCAGGAAATCTGGGAGCGCCGCGCGCCCGACCTGCCGATCAAGACGCCGGAGCAGCTCGTCACGCTGGCGTCCATCGTCGAAAAGGAAACCAGCAAGCCCGAAGAGCGCACGCGGGTGGCGGCGGTGTTCGTCAACCGGCTGCGTGCGAAGATGAAGCTGCAATCGGATCCGACCATCATTTACGGCCTGGTCGGCGGCAAGGGTTCGCTCGGCCGCCCAATCCAGAAGAGCGAGATCGAACAGCCGACGCCGTACAACACCTACGTCATCGACGGCTTGCCGCCGGGGCCGATCGCCAATCCTGGCCGCGCTTCGCTCGAGGCCGCCGCCAATCCGGCGCGCACCAAGGAACTCTACTTCGTCGCCGACGGCACCGGCGGCCACACCTTCTCCGACACCTACGAGCAGCATCAGAAGAACGTGGCAAAGCTGCGCGCGCTCGAGCGCCAGGCGGCGCAGCCGGCGTCGGGCCAGTCCGCCCGCCCGCGATAGCGCTCTGCCCTGTTGACCGCGATGCCCTGTTGACCCTTGCGGCGCGCCGCTTGTGAGCGGCGTGCGGCGTCGTTAAGGTCGGCCCGACCACACCGAATTTCCTCTGCAATGGATTCGCATTGATGGCGCTGTCGAGCATGACCGGCTTTGCGCGTGGGCACGGCGTTGCCGGTCCCTATGCGTGGGCATGGGAGTTGAAGTCGGTCAATTCCAAGGGGCTCGATCTCAAGCTGCGCCTGCCGCCGGGATGGGATGCGATCGAGCCGGGCGTTCGCAAGGCGGCTTCGAGCGTGCTCGCGCGCGGCAGCGTGTTCGCCAATCTCACCGTCAGCCGCGAGGGCGCGCCGCCCGTCGTGCGCGTCAACGAGCCGGTGCTGGCTGCCGTGCTTGCGACGCTGAAGAATCTATCCGGCAAGGTCGAAGCGGCACCGCCGACGCTTGACGGCATCCTGTCGCTGAAGGGCGTCATCGAGGTCAGCGAGGCCGAGGAGAACGAGGCGGAGCGGCAAGCCGCCGAAACCGCCATTGTCGCCGGTTTCGGCGCGGCGCTCGAAAATCTCGCCGCCATGCGCCGCACGGAAGGCGCGGCGCTTGGACAGGTTCTCCTGTCGCGGCTTGCCGAGATCGCGGCGCTGACCGCCCGCGCGGAGGCCGCGCCCGGCCGCAAGGCGGAGGCGATCAAGGCGCGGTTGACGGAGCAGGTGGCCACGCTGCTCGAAGCCTCGCAACGCTTCGATCCCGACCGGCTGCATCAGGAGGCGATCATGCTCGCGAGCAAGATCGACATCCGCGAGGAGCTGGATCGGCTGGCGGCCCATGTCGCGCAGGGGCGGGCGCTGATCGAAGGCGGCGGGCCGATCGGCCGCAAGCTCGATTTCCTGGCCCAGGAGCTGAATCGCGAATCCAACACGCTGTGCGCCAAAGCCAACGATCTCGAACTGACCAATATCGGCCTTGAGCTCAAGGTCGTGGTCGAGCAGTTCCGCGAGCAGGTGCAGAACCTGGAGTAGCGATGGCGCGCGCAGCCCACAGCAAGACCATTGCCCGGCGCGGCTTGATGCTGGTGCTGTCGTCACCCTCCGGCGCCGGCAAGACCACGCTGTCGCGGATGCTGCTCGACGCCGAGAGCAATATCGAATTGTCGATCTCGGTCACAACGCGGCCGATGCGGCCCGGCGAGGTCAACGGCCGCCACTATCATTTCATCGACCGCAAACGCTTCGACCAGCTTAAACAGAAAGGCGACCTGCTGGAGCACGCCGAAGTGTTCGGCAACTTCTACGGCACGCCGCGCAAGCCGGTGGAGCGCGCGCTCAAGCAGGGCCGCGACGTGCTGTTCGATATCGACTGGCAGGGCACGCAGCAGCTTCGCGAGAGCGCGGCGGACGATCTCGTCAGCGTGTTCCTGCTGCCGCCCTCGAGCAGCGAACTGGCGCGGCGTCTCCACACCCGCGCCCAGGACGACAAGAAGGTGATCCAGGCGCGGATGGCCAAGGCCGGCGACGAGATGAGCCACTGGGCGGAATACGATTATGTCGTCGTCAACCGCGATCTTGATCGCGCCTTCGCGGATGTGCGGGCGGTCCTTGCGGCCGAGCGGCTCAAGCGCAAGCGTCAACCCGGACTGTCGGCCTTCGTGCGAAGCCTGACTGCGCAGAAACCGAAGAAGTAGCAGCGTTCCTGGCGTCAGCGCGTTGCTTCGAAGGCGCGGGCGAGCGCGACAAATCCCTCGACTGGAATTTCCTCGGCGCGCGCCGTGGGCTCGATCCCCGACGCCGCCAGCAGCGGCAGCGGATCGGCGCCGAGTGTCCGCAGGCTTTGCCGCAGCATCTTGCGCCGCTGCCCGAACGCGGCCTCGGTGACGCGTTCCAGCGTGCGGCGGTCGCAAGGAAGCGGCGCGGTCCGCGGCACCAGCTCGACCAGCGATGACGTCACCTTCGGCGGCGGCACGAAATTCGACGGATGGATGTCGAACAGGATTTTCGCCTGTGCGCGCCATGACGTCAGGACGGATAGGCGGCCGTAAGCCTTGCCGCCGGGCGCGGCGACGATGCGCTCGGCCACCTCGCGCTGGAACATCAGCACCAGCCGGTCGTACCACGGCGGCCAGGGCTCGGCGGTGAGCCAGGAGATCAACAGCGGCGTGGCGATGTTGTAGGGCAGGTTGGCGACGACGCGTGCCGGCCGGTCCTCGACCGACGGTCCCGGATCGAACTCGAGCGCATCGCCAGCAACAATCGTGAGGCGGTTGGGGTAGTGCTGCTCGATCTCGGCCAGTGCGGCGAGCGCGCGCTCGTCGCGCTCGATGGCGATAACGCGGCGTGCGCCTGCGGCGAGCAGCGCCCGCGTCAGGCCGCCGGGGCCGGGGCCGACTTCGATCACGGTGACGCCATCGAGCGGCCCTGCCGCGCGCGCGATGCGGCCGGTGAGGTTGAGGTCGAATAGGAAGTTCTGGCCGAGCGATTTCTTGGCCGCGAGCCCATGCCGGCGGATCACGTCGCGCAGCGGCGGCAGACCGTCGCTCGTCGTGTTGTCGCGTGCGCCGCCGGCGGCGGTCATGGCTGCGCGGCGACGCGCGCCTGTCGCGATGGACGGTCGGCGGCCGCAAGCCGTGCCGCAAGCCTGAGCGCGGCGACGAGGCTCGCAGGGTTGGCCTTGCCAGTGCCGGCAATGTCGAACGCGGTGCCGTGGTCGGGCGACGTGCGAACGAACGGCAGTCCGAGCGTCACGTTCACGCCATGATCGAACGCCAGCGTCTTGATCGGGATCAGCGCCTGGTCGTGATACATGCACAGCGCCGCGTCGTATGTCCGTCGCGCGGCGTCATGAAACATGGTGTCGGCCGAGAGCGGGCCGCGCGCGTCGATGCCGTCGGCGATCAGCCGTTCGACCGCTGGCCGCACGACGACCATATCCTCCTTGCCGAGCGTGCCGTCCTCGCCGGCGTGCGGGTTGAGGCCCGCGACCGCGAGCCGCGGTTTTGCGATGCCGAAACGGGACTTGAGATCGTGCGCGACCACGCGCCCGGTTTCGACGATCAAATCGCGGGTCAGGCGCTGCGGCACCTCCACGAACGGCACATGGATCGTGACCGGCACCACGGCCACCTCGGGCGACCACAGCATCATCACCGGCCGTGCGGGATTGCCGGTGTGGGCGAGGGCGAGCCGCGCCAAGTATTCGGTGTGGCCGGGATCGGAGAAGCCCGCCTTGTAGAGCACGGCCTTGGCCACCGGATTGGTCACGACGGCCGACGCCGCGCCGCTGAACACGTCAGCCACGGCGCGGTCGATGGCGGCGATGGCGGCCGGCGCGCTGGTGGCGTCGGGCTGGCCCGGTTCGGCGCTGACGGCGATGCCGGGATCGACCACCGGCAAGGCGCGCACGAATGTGGCGCTGGCCGCGGCCGGCGCGACGACCTCGATCGGCACGGTCAAAGCGAGATGCTTGGCGCGCCGTGCCAGGAATTCCGGGTCCCCGACGATGTAGAACGGCGGAAGGTTCAGCGTGTCGCGTTGCGCGAAAGCGGCAAGCGCGATGTCGGGGCCGATGCCCGCGGGTTCGCCGAGCGTCAGGGCGAGCGGGGGAGTCATCGCCGGCCTATCGGTATTCGATCATGGCCTGACTGCGCAGCTCTTTGAGAAAGTTCTTCGACAGGCTGGAGAACTTCTCATTGTACAACTGGTCGCGCGCCTCCTTCTTGGCCGGCGCGTTGTCGGACTGCCGCTTGCCGCAAACCGCATAGACCTGGACGCCGTCCTGGATCACCTCGGGAGGCGTCAGGTGTCCGACCTCGACCTTGGCGAGGATGTCGCGCTGCGCGGGCGGAAGCTCGGCCGACCCCTTGAGGATCTGCGGACGCACCGCGACATAGCGCATGCCACGCGCCAGCGGGATGCCTTGAGCGCAACTGTTGAATTGCGAGCGGAACGCCTCCGCCTCCTTCTTGCGCGCCTCGAAGCTCGTCGCAGGCGAGCCGCGCGGCACCAGGAACAGGATCGGCCGGAGCGTATAGTCGTAGCCCACTGTGGCGGCGTCTTCCGGCTTCTTCGTCTCGATCCGCGCTTCGATGTCCTTGTCGCTGAACTGGAAGCTGCTCTGGTAGCGGCCGCGGATGATCTGGCTCCAGATCAACTCGGCCTTCATGCGCGACTTGAGCGTCTCGACCTTCAGTCCCGAGCGCTCCAACTGCGCGGTGAACTCCCGCGGCGTCGTCCGCATCCGTCGCGCCATATTGGCGAATGCGCTTTCCACGTCCTTGTCGATGTCGGGGATGTTGTAGCGTCGCAGGAGCTGGATTTTCAGCTTCTCGTCGATCAGCTCCTCGATCACGTCCTTGCGCGCCGGCGCCTTGTGCGTGCTGATCTGGATCAGCTTGATGCGCTGCTCCACATCGAAGTTCGTGATCGGGTCGCCGTTGACGACGACGGCGACGAGTTGCGCCTCGGCGGTCGTCGGCAGGGCGGCGAGGGCGGAAACGGCAACCATGATGCCGATCAGGTGGCGCTGAAGGGCGGGCAAGAATGCCGGAACATGTTTCATCGTTCGTACACTGCGTTTCGTTGGCGGCCGGACGAGGCGGCCCCGCCGTCGCGCCATCGTTTGATGTAAGCCAATCCCCGCACGGGTTCCGGCTCCCTTCTCGCGCTGCGTTATTGCAGGGCCGTGGAGCTTACGGTCGTGCCGAACGACGAGCCGCCGAGGGTGCGCAGGCTGAACTGCAGCATCACCCGTTGGTCGCTCGTCGGATTGCCGCTGTAGGTATAATTCGTGATGTAATTGAGGGCGATAATGAGGCAGTCGTCGATGTAGCCGAAGCCGAGCTGGGTGCCGGCGACCTTGTTGGCGTCGAGATCGTAGCGGATCGCGCCGCTGGCGACCCAGTTGGCGTTGAGCTTGAGCGAGCCGCTGGCGAGGATGCCCTCGCGGCGCTCCAGATAGCCAAGCTGGGGCTGCGCATCGTAACGGCCGTAAAGCACGCCGACCGACCAGCGGTCGAAGTTGGCGCGACCCTCGGCTTCGAACCGCCGCAGCTCCATCGAGGAATGGTCGAAGCGATAGCGTGTGGTGAAGGAGTAGATGCTGTCGGGCTGGTAGGTGACGCGCCCGACGTAATCGGACTGATTGGTGTCGAGGCCGCTGTCGAGGCCGGTGTTGGTCGGATCGGTCACGGCGAACGAGTTGGTGCCGAACAACTGGTACGACTGGCCGAACACGGCGTTGACCGAGCCGCTGCGGTTGAACTGCGCGGTGTACTGGACGCCGACGTTGGCGCGGCCGCCGCCCTCGACGCGGTCCCAGCCGGAGAACTTGTCGATCTTGAACAGGTTGCTGTCGTCGAAGATCAGGCTTTGCGAATCTTCGTTGGGCAGCTTGCCGATGCGCTGCTCGTTGGGGCGGATGATGACCTGGGCGATCGGCTCGATCGTCTGGGTGCCCCAGGAGTGAACGCTGATGAAGGGATAGCGGTACTCCAGGCCGACCGTCGGCATGGCGCGGAATTCGGTGCTGTCGCCGGGCGTGAAATAGTTGGAAACGCCGGGCTGGTTGCTGATCGACAGCGCGGCGGCGTCCGCGCGCAGCCTGGCGAACGGCGTGAAGACCTGGCCGAGAGGATCGGTGAAGGTCCGCTTCCACTGCGCCTCCGCGGAGAAGCGGGTGTAGTCGCCGGGGATGCCGCGCAGCAGGCAGTTGGCGGGCGTCTTTTGCAACGGGTCCGCGTTGGTGAGGCCGCACTGGAGGGATCCGGCGGCGGCTGTCGTCACCGGATCGAACGCCGCGGTGCTGCGGCTCAGGCTCGTCATGTTGACCTTGTAGCCGAGCTCGCCGCCGAACACCGGCTGCTTGAAGATGTAGTCATAGTCCAGAACCGGATGGATCACCGGAATCTGGCCTTGCACGTCGGCTTCGGAGAAGCCGTAGTAGTAGATGCCGCGCATGTCGAAGTAGCTGCGGTCGCCGCGGCCGACGAGGTAGAGCTGCGAGATGCCTTCCGTCAGCCCCCAATTCGGAACGGCGGCGCCGCGCTGATAGGTTCGCAGGTTGTAGTCCTGATAGAACGTCTTATCGGTCGGCAGCACGCTGTCCCAGCCCCACGTCCACTTGTCGGTGAGGGCGAACTGGCCGGATGTTTCGACGCCGCCGCGGAAGTCGCGATAGCCCGGCGTCGGCACGCCGCCGTCGCGCAGGAATGTATCCTTGTCGAGCTGGTAGATGCCGCTCATGCGGATCGAGTAGGCGCCGTTGATCAGCCGCTGGCGGAATTCGCCGCGCATCAACAGTCCTTGCGTGGTCATCAGGCGCGGCGAGAACGTGAAATCGTAATCGGGTGCGAGCGCCCAGTAGTAGGGGATCTCGACGCCGAAGCCGGTCTTGTTGTTGCTGCTCATGATCGGGAACAGGAAACCGGACTTGCGCTTCACCGTCGGATCGGGCGCGGAGAAGTAAGGCATGTAGGCGATCGGCCGGCCGAAGAACTCCAGGCTGGCGTTCTCGAAGTAGATCGTCTTCTCGTTGCCGTCGTGGATGATCCGCGCCGCTTTCACCTGCCACAGCGGCGGCTTCTTGGGATCGTCCTTGCAGGCCTCGCAGGCGGTGTAGACGCCGCCGTGCAGCACGGTGAAGTTGCCGCCGCTGCGGTCGGCGCGCTGCGCCGCCATGCGGGTCCTGTCCGGCGTGTCGAGGCGCAGCGAATCCACGAACCCGTCGCGGAAGTCGTCGCTCAGGTCCATCATGTCGGCGTAGGTGATCTTGCCGTCCGGCTCGGTGAGCCGCACGTTGCCCTCCGCCCGCATCCGCTTGGTCACTTCGTCGTAGCTGACCCGGTCGGCCTCGACGGTGTTGCCCTGGTAGTAGATCTGGACGTTGCCGACGGCCGAGACGCGGTGGTTGGTGTAGTCGTAATGGATTTCGCCCGCCTGCAGCAGCATCGGGGATTTTTCCCCCGGCTTGGGCGTCGGCACGGCCGGCGCCGGACGTTGCGGGCGCTCGGGGAATCGCAAGAGCTGTTGAGCCTGCGCCGCAGACGAAACAAGCCCGCAGCCGGCAACGAACGCCGCGCCGCCGAGCCCGAGCGCAGCAAATCCCGTCAGCAGGCTTTTCATCACGCGCCGGCGCAGGGCGGGCGGGCGAAGGGAGGAGCGTGCCGCCATCAGCCGTCCTCCAGGTACAACAGCGCGAGGAGGCCGATCATGCCGCCGACGATGGCGGGCATCCAGGCGGCGACCGTGGGCGGCAGCAGCTCGGCCTTGCTCAGGTCGTCAGCGACCTTCGACATGACGTAGAGCAGGAAGCCCGAGGCGATGCCGCCGAGCACCATCTTCTGCACGCCGCCGAAGCGGAAGAACCGCAGGCTGAACGCCGCCGCCAGCAGCACCATCGCCGCCAGCATGAACGGCCGCGCCAGGAGCTTCTGGTATTGCAGGCGGTAGCCTGCCGCGGTCAGGCCCGCGCGTTCGGCCATCGTGATGAAGTACGGAAGCTGCCAGAACGGCACGGTTTCCGGAGTCGAGAATGTCTCGCGGACCTGCTCGGGCGTCAGGTTGGTCGTCAGCAGATAGGTGTCCTGCTCGGTCGGCGGCATTCCCGGAGCATAGATGCGGACATCCTTCAGGCGCCAGTGGCCGGGTTCCAGGGCCGCCGTCGCCGCCTCGATCCGCTTGGTGAAGTGGCCGCCGTGGTCGAACACGAAGGCGGTGACGCTGCCCAGCACCACGCCTTGCTCGCGGCTTGCGGCGGCGTTGATGATCGAATGGCCGTCGTCGCTGCGCTGGCTGACCCAGAAGCCGTTGACGGTGGCCTGCAACCCGGCCTGCACGTTGCCGGACATCTCGGCCTCGAGCCGCTTGGACTTTTCCTGCAGCACCGCGGCCACCGGATTGTAGACCGTGGTGGCGACCACACCGACGAGGAGGGCAACGATCACGGCCGGCGCGGTGAATTGCCATGCCGACATGCCGGCGGCGCGCGACACCACCAGCTCAAGGCTGCGCGACAGCCCGAGGTAGCATGACATCGCGCCGATCAGCACACAGAACGGCAGCACGCGCTCGGCGATCTGCGGCACGCGGAATAACGACGTCTTGGCGACCAGCAGTGCTGACACGTTGGGCACGTCGGACATTCGCCGCATCGTTTCGACATAGTCGAGGAGGACCACCAGCGCGAACACGCCGACCAGGACCGCCACCAGTGTGGTGAGGAATCGCAGGCCGAAATAGCGCGCGAGCGTGCCGGTCAGTGCGGTCATTGCGCGGCCCTCGCGAAGCGGGCGCCACGACGGGCCAGCCAGTCGCCGACGGCGGCGACGGTCTGGGTGAGGAATTCGGGCGGCTCGACGATGTGCCCCCGCGCAATCGTCACGAGGCCCGCCACGATCGTTGCCGCGACCGCGACGTATTGGAACGCGACGGCGATCGGGTATTTCAGCGAGAACACGGTGCTGGCGAATCCGGCGAGCCGCAGCGCCGAAACGCCGAGGATCACCGCCGTCATCGACCACGCCGCGCTTTGGCGCGTGGTCCGCGGCGCGCCCAGGAACGCGAAGGCGATGATGACGAAGGCGAAGGGATAGATCGGCGCGAGAATGCGGTCGTTCAGTTCGGCCCGAATCTGGCCGGCTTCGGCCGCGGCGGCTTGCGGATCGGTGGGAGCGGGCGAAAGCAGTTCCCACAGGTAGCGTTCACGCACCGAGTATTTGACGACCTGAGAACCGGTGGAGAACTGCGAGAGATCGAACGCATAGCGGTCGAACACGACGATGCTCGGGTCGCGCTGCTTCGTTTCGTGTCGCTGGATGCTGCCGTTTTCCAGGATGAGGAAGCTGCCGTTTTCGTTCTTCACGATCTCGCCGCGCTCGGCAATGACCGTGATGCGCTCGTCGGGATTGCGGCGGTCGTCCATCATCAGGCCGACGAGGAGGCCGTTGGGCCGCCGCTCGCGGATGTTGAAGGCGAGGCCCTGCTCGATGGCGATGAAGCGGCCGGGCTGCACGATGGTGCTCATGAGGTCGGTGCGCACCTCGGTGAGCCAGCGGCGCAACGTGCGAAGGCTTTCGGGAGCGAGATAGGCGCCGATGGCCGTCAGCATCAGCGAGACCACGAGAGTGACCGCGAGGAACGGCTTCAGCAGCGTCCAGGGCCGCATGCCGGCGCCGTTCATCACGATGATCTCGGAATCGACCGCGAGCTTATGCAGGATGTGCGACACGGCCACCACCAGCGCAACCGGCGCGATCACCAGGACCAGGTGCGGGATGATGAGGCTCGTGATGCCGAAGAACGCCAGGATGGTCTGACCTTGGTTGGTCATCAGGTCGATGTCACGCAACGCCTGGGTGAGCCAGATGGCGCCCGTCAGACTGACGAGCACCAAAAGGAACGCCCCAAACGTGGTGCGAAAGATGTACCAGCCAATCGACCCCATCCGCCTGCGTCGTCCCCACCTACGGCTGAGCCGCCCCACGCGCCGGACCCCCACGTCCAGCCGGCCCAGCACACAGGCGGACCGCTTCCCCAGATTGCTATCCAGTCATCCGTCTACAAAGTGGCTTCGCCATGGCAAACCCGTTGAACATGCACAACAAATAGTTAAAGCTGTCCACGTCTTCCGCGACTCCTTTGTGACCTGATTTTGCCCGCTCGGCAACTGCGAGCTGGCGTCAAACCCTTCGGACTTTGCAGGACCGCTGCGGCCGGGTCATAACGGACACACCTGCCGTTTGAGAGGAATTGTCATGCCCGTTGCCGTGTCGGGGGCCCCAAAGCCCGATTTTGTGCCGTTTACAGCCCCTTTGCGGGGTATTCTCATTGTGTTCTGCGAGGAAGGGTTGAAATTCGGGCCGGCCACTCGCAAGGCGCTGGGCCGGGCGGGCGACCTGGTTAAACGCGCGGCCGCGGCGGAGCGATTCTCCGGCAAGAACGCCTCGGTGCTCGACATCCTTGCGCCTGCGGGGTTGCGGTTGGCACGCCTCGTCGTCGTCGGGGCCGGGAAGGCGAACGGCCTGAAGGCGCAGGATTTCGTCAAGCTCGGCGGCGTGGCTCGCGGCCGAATCCCGTCGTCGGCCGCGGAGGCGACGATTTTCGCCGAGCTTTCGGGCGGTGCGCTCAAGCCGGACGAGGTGGCCGAGATCGCGCTCGGCGCCCAGATGCGCGCCTACACCTTCGACCGCTACAAGACCAAGCGGAAGGACGGCGACGAGCCGCCGGCCAGGACGCGACTGAAGATCGCGGTCGGCAGCGTGGCGTCGGCGCGGAAGGCGTGGCCGCGGCGTGAAGCGGTGGCCGATGGCGTGGTTCTCGCCCGCAACCTCATCAACGAGCCGGCGAACGTGCTCTATCCGGCG
>Ga0180218_1001973_pt1 | contig 11379 bp, 10 predicted proteins | sample eDN3rd37CKraftBY_FD_151334 | JGI IMG/M metagenome (GOLD analysis project Ga0180218, IMG submission 151334) | Enriched backyard soil microbial communities from Emeryville, California, USA - eDNA 3rd pass 37_C Kraft BY (version 2) (version 2) | ecosystem: Environmental > Terrestrial > Soil >... | reverse complement strand
TCATGCCTTCAGCCAGAAGGTTTTTGCCGACGGCGCGCTTGACGCCAAGACGAAGCAGTTGATCGCCGTCGCTGTCGCGCATGTCACGCAGTGCCCGTACTGCATCCGCGGACACACCCGCGCCGCGCTTCGAAGCGGCGCTACCCGCGAACAAATCATGGAAGGAATTTGGGTCGCCGCTGAAATGCGGGCCGGCGGCGCCTACGCCCATTCGTTGCTGGCGCTTGAAGAGATGGAGAAAGCGGAAGCACCCGCGAAAAAATAATCCGAAGAAATGCCGTCACAGGACGGAAGTTGAAACTCGCCTACAGATGAAATGAGGATGAAGATGCCAAACACAGCCACGGTTCACAGCTCGCATTCAGCACACGGGCACCCGACAGGCTGGCGGCGTTACCTGCTTTCGACAAATCATAAAGACATCGGCACGATGTATTTCGTGTTCTCGATCATGAGCGGGCTGGTCGGCGCGCTGTTTTCGCTCGCGATCCGGGCCGAGTTGCAGGAACCCGGCATACAGTTCTTCTCCGGCCAGCACGCCTATGCGGTGGCGGCGACCTCGCATGGCCTCATCATGATCTTTTTCACGATCATGCCGGCGCTGGTCGGCGGCTTCGGCAACTGGTTCGTGCCGCTGATGATCGGCGCGCCGGACATGGCGTTTCCGCGCCTGAACAACCTGTCGTTCTGGCTCCTGCCGCCTTCGTTGTTCCTGTTGATCTTGTCGATGTTCGTGGGCGGCGAGCCCGGCACTCTCGGCGCCGGAACCGGATGGACGTTATATGCGGAGCTTTCGACCAAGGGGCATCCGGGGGCGGCCGTCGATTGCGTGATTCTGGGGCTGCATCTCGCCGGCATCTCATCGATCCTCGGGGCGATCAATTTCATCACGACGATCTTCAACATGCGGGCGCCCGGCATGACGATGCACAAAATGCCGTTATTCGCCTGGTCGATCCTGGTGACGTCGTTTCTGCTGCTGCTGGCGCTGCCGGTGCTGGCCGGCGCACTCACGATGCTGCTCACCGACCGGAATTTCGGCACGACCTTTTTCGATCCGAGCGGCGGCGGCGATCCGCTCTTGTACCAGCATCTGTTCTGGTTCTTCGGTCACCCCGAAGTCTACATCATGATTCTGCCGGCCTTCGGCATCATCAGTCATGTGATGTCGACCTTCAGCAAGAAGCCGATCTTTGGCTATCTCGGCATGGTCTATGCGATGGTGGCGATCGGCTTCATCGGCTTTGTCGTCTGGGCCCATCACATGTTCACGGTCGGTATGAACTTCAACGCCCAAGCCTATTTCATGATCGGCTCGATGGTCATCGCAGTGCCGACCGGCATCAAGGTCTTCTCATGGCTCGCGACGATGTGGGGCGGCTCGATCGACTTCAAGACACCGATGCTTTGGGCCTGCGGATTCATCTTCATGTTCACGATCGGCGGCGTCACCGGCGTCGTGGTCGCCAACACCGGGATGGATCGCAGTCTGCACGATACCTATTATGTCATCGCGCATTTCCACTACGTGATGTCGCTTGGCTCGGTGTTCGCGATCTTCGCGGGCTGGTACTACTGGTTTCCGAAAATCACCGGTTACACTTATTCAGAGGCGCTCGGAAAAATTCATTTCTATCTCGCCTTTGTCGGCGCCAATATCCTGTTCTTCCCGATGCACTTTCTCGGCCTTTCCGGTATGCCGCGGCGCATCGTCGACTATCCCGATGCCTTCGCGGGATGGAATTTCGTCTCCTCGATCGGCGCTTATATTTTCGCGCTGGGCCTGGTCGTTTTTCTCAGCAACATTGTGTTGTCGTTCCGGCGCAAACATCACGCCGCGGATAACCCGTGGGGCGTCGGCGCGACGACACTCGAATGGACATTGTCGTCACCGCCGCCATTCCACCAGTTCGAGACATTGCCGAAAGTCTCGTGACGGAATTCCGCAAGAGAATTTCATAAGAGAGTTTCATAAGAGAATTCCGTAATCGGTTCTCGCGCATTTCTGCCGCCGCTTTGTGAAGCGGCGGCAGGCCGCGTCAGTCTCGCGTCGGCGTCCATAACAATCGCCACAGCACACGCGGAAAATTGCCCCGCGAACACGGCTTGACCCGCAGGGGCGGTGGCTCTAACGTTTCTCCATTGGGGAATACTGTTCGCTGGTGGTGAACAATGGATGGCCCAGTCAAGCGGGTTTTGCGCTCGCTCAACCTGTCGCTCGATGTGCTCGATCTACTGGCCAAGGAGCCGGAGCGGCTCAGTCTGAGCGCGGTCGCGAGCCGCCTCGGTCTCAGCAAGGCGGCGGTGCATAGCATTCTCGCCAATCTCGAAGCGCGCGGTTACGTCAAACGCAGCGAGGACAACAATCGTTACAGTCTCGGCCATCGGGTCTGGGAGCTGGGCATTGCCGCCGGTGAGCGCATCGAGCTTCGCAAGATCGCCGAAAACGAATTGCGCTCGCTCGTGCAACTAACCGGCGAGAGCTCGCAGCTTTCGAAATACATTCCGCGCGGCGAAGTGCTTTATCTGCACAAGGTCAATTCCTCCAACCCGGTTCGCGCCTATGTCGAGGAAGGCGTCCGTGTGCCCGCGCATTGTGTCGCGACCGGCCGCGTGCTGCTCGCCCATCAGTCCGAAGACGAGATTATGGCGGTGCTGACACAGCCGATCGTCGCTCACACATCGAATACCATCACCGATCCCGTCCGGTTGCGCGACGAGCTCATTCGTGTGCGCAAGCAGGGTTATGCCGTGAACCCCGGCGAATACCGCCAGGAAATCATCGGCGTCGCGGCGCCGGTTCGCAATCATCGCGGTGAAGTCGTCGCCGGCGTCGGCGTTTCCGGGCCGTCTTATCGTTTCAGCGTGTCGCGAGCCAAAAGCTTCGCACCGGCGATCGTGCGAGCGGCAGAATCGATTTCACGCAAATTGGGCTGGTCGCCGCAGGCGGCGCCTGCGCGCGAACTGGAAAAGGCCTGACGGTCTATCAGCAATCTCCATTGGCGACTCTGCATCGGGCAGCTCGCCGCGAACTCACCGGGCAAGGACAGGAAAAACATATGCTGCCGCTGGAAGGAATTCGGGTTGTCGAGTTTTGCGAAATCGCCGCGGGTCCGTTCTGCGGCATGTTGCTTGCCGATATGGGCGCCGACGTCATCAAGGTCGAGCGGCCCGAGGGTGACGGCATGCGGCAATGGCCGCCGCTGTCGAACGGTTTTGGCGAGAACTTCGCCTCGATCAACCGCAACAAGCGCTCGATCGTCTTCGATCTCAAGAACGAGCAGGACCTTGCAAAAGCGCGCAAGCTCGCGCTCTCGGCCGATATCGTCATCGAGAATTATCGCCCCGGCATCATGACGCGCTACAAGCTCGATCATGCTTCGCTCGCGCGCGAGAATCCGAAGCTCGTTATGGTTTCGATGTCCGCCTTCGGCCAGGATGGCCCGCGCGGCCAAGAAGGCGGCTTCGATCTCACGCTGCAGGCAATCGCCGGCGTGATGAGCGTGACCGGTGAGCCCGATGGCGCACCGGTGAAATGCGGCGTGCCGCTTTGCGATTTCGTCACAGGTCTTTATGGCGCCTATGCCGCGGTCTGCGCCCTGCGCAAGGTGCAGAGCGGCGAGCCGGGCTCGCATATCGACGTGCCGATGGTGGCGACGACACTCGCCGTCGCGGCGCTCCAGACCAGCGAATATTTTGGTAATGGCAAGGATCCGCGCAAGCTCGGTTCGGCGCATCCGCGCAACGCGCCCTATCAGGCGTTTCAGGCAGCCGATGGCTGGTTCGCGATGGCGGCCGGCAATCCGCGGCTCTGGCAGCGGGTTTGCGAAACGGTCGAAAAGCCCGAACTCGAAAACGACGAGCGTTTCGCCACCACGACGCTGCGTGCCAAAAATCAGTCCGAGCTTCTGAAGCTGCTCGAACCGATCTTCGCCAAGCGTAATGTCGAGGACTGGCTCGCGCGCTTCGCCAAGGCCGGTGTTCCCTGCGCGCCGATCAATTCCTACTCGCAGGCGCTCGCCGACCCGCAGGTCGCGCATCTCGGTCTCGTTCAGGAGATCGATCTGCCGTCGGGCACGCGGACGCGCACCGTGATCTCGCCAATGCGGATCGACAAACAAATCATGCCGGTCCGGCGCCGCCCGCCGGCACTCGGCGAGCATAGCGATGAAATCCTGTGCGAGCTCGGCCTCAAGGGCAACGCGGCCGCGGCGGAATGAGCGCTATGCAATCGACGGAAGAGCTGCAGGTTGAACGGCAGGGCGCCGTTCTCAAGCTGAAATTGACACGTCCGGCGCGCGCCAATGCATTGAGCGACACGCTGGTCGAGGCGCTGCTTGCGGCGCTCGATCACGCCGAAGCCGAGAAGGTACGGCTCGTGGTCTTCACCGGTGAAGGCAAGCATTTCTGCTCCGGCTTCGATCTCGGCAATCTCGACGAGCAGCGCGATGCCGACCTTGTCTACAAGCTGTTGCGGATCGAGCGGTTGTTGCAGCGTGTCGCGCACGCGCCATTCCCGACGCTCGCGCTCGCCCATGGCCGCGTGATGGGCGCAGGCACCGATCTTTTCTGCGCCTGCAGCGAGCGTATTGCTGTGCCCGGCACGGCGTTTCGCATGCCGGGCTGGCGTTTTGGCATCGCGCTCGGCACGCGCCGGTTCGCGGCCCGTGTCGGCACTGACAAGGCTCGGACGGTTTTGATGGAAAGCCGGGTTTTCTCCGCCGAAGAAGGCCTCGCGATGGGCTTCGTGTCGGCGGTTGTCCCCGAAGCGGAATGGCCGGCGGCACTGGAAAAGTCCATACAACGCGCGCAGCGCCTGGATTGGGATTCGAACCGCTTTCTGCTCGGCTACACGATGGAAGATACGCGCGCCGCCGATATGGCCGCTCTTGTCGAAACTTGCACGCGGCCCGGCCTGAAAGAACGCATCATCGAATATCAGCGTAGCGAAAAGGCTGCCCGCGGCTGAAATCGAAAGCGCTCAAATAAATACGGGCTCGGCAGCGATGGCTACCGAGCCCGTAGTTTTTTTGTCGCGGGTTTAGAAGTTCGCGATCAACTTTACACGGAAGGTTCGGCTCTGGCCCGGTGTCAGATTGTTGTTGGCGTCAGCCGAGGCCCAATAGCCCTTGTTGAAGATATTTTCGACGTTGAGCTGCGCCCGCCACGTCTGGTTGATCTTGGCGTAGAGCCCTGCGTCGAAGCGTACAAAGCCGGGCAGCTTCACGGTGTCGTCCGAGGTGGCGTAGGAGTCGGAGAAGTAAATCATGCCGACAGCCGCCGACCACACCGGATCGATCTGGTACTTGTTCCACAGCGAAACCTGATTATACGGCACGAGCTGCACGCGATTGCCGGCCACGACCGTCGCAGACACGTCGCTCATGATCCTTGCGTCGGTGTAGGCGTATCCAAGCGTCGCTTGCCAGCGGCTGGTGATGTAGCCGGTGAGAGCGGTTTCAAAGCCGCGGATCTTGTGGTTGCCCTGTGCGATCGTCTGGCCCGGATTGTTGGGATCGGCAATCGGCACGTTGGAGCGTGTAAGATCATACACCGCCGCCGTGTAGAGCAGGCGCGGGTTGATGTTCCACTTCAACCCGATTTCCTTGTTCTCGAACTTCTGCGGCTCGAAAGTCAGCGTGCTGTTGTTCAGCGAGCTGAATTGGTCGCCGGACGCCGGCAGATACGAAATGCTGTAGGCGCCGTAGAATGACAGATTGTCGGCAGGCTTCAGAATGACCGCGAGGCGCGGCGACACCTTGTCGTCGGTGCGGCTGCGGGAAGTGACCGGAGCATTGAAGCTCGTCGTATCGAGGCTGAAGCTGTCGAAGCGGACGCCAGCGAACAGTTGCAGCCAGTGCGTCAGGTCGATCTGGTCCTGCGCGTAGGCCGAAGCGATGTTGACCTGATATTTGCCGAAGTTGTCGGATGCCTGATGGTTGAAAGTCAGCGTGCCGAAATAGGTCGGATTGAACGCATCGATCGGATCGGAAATGTTGGTGGGATTGATGGTGTTATCCACGAACTGCCCGCTGTCGCGTTTCGACAGGCCGGTCTGGCGGCCGAATTCCGTGCCGAAAGCAAACGTATGGAAGATGGGCCCGGTATGAACCTTGTAGGTGAAGTCGGTCTGGTTGAAGAGGTTCTCGCGGTTGGTCATGTTGCGATAGGCCGATAGCGTGTAGGTCTTGGTCAGCGGATCGACCATGCTGCCGGGATAGACGTTGGTGTAGGCGCGGTTGTAATCCGCGTACAACGTCGAGTTCTTGACCGTCAGACCGTTATTGAAGTCATGCTCGATCACCGCCATCGCGGTCTGCACATGGGCATAGGTGTTGTTGTAGATCGGGCTGCCGAAGAATTTCGAATAGTCGCCGTTGGGCGCGAAGGGGCTCGTCGGATTGAAGCGGGTCGGCGCCGGGGTAGTCCCAATCGCGGGATTGCCGCGATCGGCGAGCTCGTTGTCGTAGTAGTATTCGTAGCTCAGCTTGATCTTGGTGTCTTCGGTCGGCTTCAACGTCACCGTCGGGTTGACGCCATAGCGCTCGAGCCAGCCGTAATCGCGGAACGTGTCGCTCTTTTCGTAGAAGGCATTGAGGCGAACCGCGACGTTTTCGGTGACGGCCTGGCCGGCGTCGAGAGTGACGCGCCGATCGCCCCACGAACCGCCTTGCACGCTCGTCTCGTAAATGCGCTGGCCGTCCGCTTCCTTGAGCGTCCGGTTGACGAGGCCGCCGCCGGCGCCGCGCCCGAATGTCATCGCGCTCGGGCCCTTCAGAACCTCGACGCTCTGGACGTTATAAAGATCGCGGAAATACTGCACGTCGTCGCGGAAGCCGTTGACGAAGAAATTCGCGCTCGAATCCACGCCGCGGATTACGAGCTCGTCGCGGTTGCCTTCGCCCTGGTGGACGGCGACGCCCGGAATGTAACGGGTAATGTCGGTGATGCTGTGCGTGTTCTGATCGTCGATGAATTCCTTCGGCAGCACCGTGATGGATTGCGGGATGTTGATCAGCGGCGTGTTGGTCTTGGTCGCAACTGAAGTGCTGTTGACGAAATAGCCGACCGTGCCGGTGCGCGCATCGTGCGTGTCTTTCGGCTTCTGGTCGGGCTCGCGGTCGCTGGCTTGCGTGCGCGCGGCGGAGCTGGCGGCGGTATTTGCGCGGCGGGCTCGGCGCCGCGTTCTTTTGCGATCCGGTTCGTTGACTTGCACCGCCGGAAGGTTAGGCGCGCCGGACTGTACGGCAGGCGCTTGTTGCGCGGTCTGCGCATGCAGGTCGAACGATGTTGCGAGCGATAGAGCGAAGCAGCTTGCCGATAACAACGCGACGCGCTGCGAGATTTTCACGATATTGAATTGACGCGCAGAAGTATTCACGTAGCCCCCAAAAAAACCGCCAGCCATTTCATGACGTGCGGTGAATGTATGAGAATGCGAATTGTCGAGTCTATATTCGCGCGGCGATTTTTCTGAAAATCTGCTTCTTCTGAATTTTTCTAATGTAAAAAATTCGAGCCGAAAAAATTTTTGCCCGGAATAAATTCGCGTTCTGATTCTCGAATTTTTTTTTGCGACGCCGACGAAACGCTCCAGCTTAGATTGATTCAAATCTCATGCGCGACGAACTTGCATGTGTACATTCGCCAACTTTTGCGTAGAAATTACCTGTGGTAGCTCGCGGCATTCGCTGCAGATGAAGCAGCAGCTTTGCATTCTTCGTTTTGCAAAAATGGTTTGTCCTGCGGCGGCCGCGCTCCGGGGAGTGCTGACGAAAGTGGTCGTGTGATGAGAATAATTCTAACCTGCGTGCTGGGCCTGTTCCTCCTGCTGCCGGTATGCCCGCCGGTCGGCGCGCAGCAACCTGTTAATCCGGCCGTCAGTCAGGTTAGCGGAGCCGCTGCGACAACCTCTCCGGCGGTTGCCACTGCGGAGCCCGCCGATCTGGCCAGCAAGAAAGGTGTCCCGGTAGGGCTACGCGAGCTTTCGCCGTGGTCGATGTTCCTCAGTGCGAGCCTGATGGTTCAGGCCATCATGACCGGGCTCGCCTTCGCCTCGCTGGTGACCTGGACGATCTTCATCGCCAAAGCCATCGAGCTCTATTCGGCGCGCCGCCGGCTGCATGCCTCGCTGGAGACGATGGGGGACGTAAAGAGCCTCACGCAGGCCGCCTCGCTTCTCTCCAACGATAAAAGCGTAATGCACGAATTCATCGCCGCCGCGATCCAGGAACTGCGCCTCTCATCGGGACTCGAGAACGAGGATGCCATCAAGGAGCGCGCGGCCTCGCGCTTTGGCGAAATCACCCGTGCAGAATCTCACCGCGCCCGCTTCGGCATGGGCGTGCTCGCGACGATCGGCGCAACCTCGCCGTTCGTGGGGTTGTTCGGCACGGTTTGGGGCGTGATGAACAGTTTCATCGGCATATCGAAACTACAGACGACCAACCTCGCAGTTGTTGCTCCGGGCATCGCCGAAGCGTTGCTCGCGACCGGCATCGGTTTGTTTGCCGCAATCCCGGCGGTGATCATCTACAATCATTTTGCGCGCATGACGCGCACCTACATGGAAGTGGTCAGGCGTGCCGCAGGTGCGGTTGGCCGCCAGCTGTCGCGCGATATCGACAAAAGCGGCGGCCGGGCGGTCCGCCGCGCGGCCGAGTAAAGCCATAAGAGTGAAGTCATGAGAGTGAAGCCGTGAGAGTGAAGCCGTGGGCGTAACCTTCAGCGACGTCGAAGATGATGAAGATGGCGAGACTCACGAGATCAACGTCACGCCGTTCATCGATGTCGTTCTCGTCCTGCTGATCGTCTTTATGGTGGCGGCGCCGCTGTCGACTGTCGACCTTCCGGTCGATTTACCGACCTCGAGCGCGCAGCCGCAGCAGCGCCCCGACAAGCCGGTTTATGTTTCGATCAAATCGGACCTTGCGGTGGCGATCGGCGAAACGCCGGTCAAGCGCACCGAACTGGTCGCGACGCTGAACGCTTCCGATATCAAGAAAGACCAGCGCATCTTCCTGCGAGCCGATCGCGCGGTGCCCTACGGCGACATGATGGACGTGCTCGAGATTCTCCGTCTCGGCGGCTACAACAAGGTTGCGCTCGTTGCGCTTGAGGGCAAACCGGCGAATGGGTCGGCGGGCGCCGGCAAGCCATGACGGCGATGGTCATGCGCACGCCATGGCTCGGCTCGTTCCGGACAAAGATCTGGTTTTTTGCGGCTGCGGTCGCGCTTTGCTCGCACGTCGCATTCGGGATGTTCGTGATTTCTCAATTGAACGACGATGCCGATGACGATGAACTCGGCGCGCCGGGCATCGAGATTGCCTTCGAGCTGGCTTCGCCCCGACAGCAGCCGACCGATCTGCCGCCGGGACCGGAAAGCGAGGCTTCGGCCGCTTCGCAGGCGGCGGCTCAGCAGCGGACGGCAAAAGCGCCCGACCTTGAGGAAGACAAGGTGAAGGACGCCGAAGATCCGGATCGCCAGGTCGTCACCAGGAAGTCCGATACCAAGAGCGAAGACGAGCCGGAAAAAAGGAAATCGGATGCGTCACAGCAGTCCGTTGCGCAGCAGGCGAGTGCCGCGCCATCGGTTCCCGATGCGGTCACGGCGCCGAAATCAACGACGATCGATCAGGGAACGGGGCAGGCCCGGTATCGTGCGCGCGTCACCTGGCAGAAGGAATTGCTCGCGCATCTCAACAAGTTCAAGCACTACCCCGACAATCGCAGTCAGCAGAGCGCCGAGATCGTTGTCCGCATGACGCTCGACCGCAGCGGCCATGTGGTCGCAGCCGACATTGCCAAAAGCTCTGGCGACATGGCTTTCGATACGGCTGCGATTGCGATGGTCGAAAAAGCGGACCCGGTGCCCGCGCCGCCGCCTTTGATCGCCGACGAGGGGCTGGTTTTTTCCCTGCCCGTGCTTTTCAAGAAGAACAAGCACTAGGACGGCTTTGCTCGAGCGCGGCACGCGAGCCGTGCGTTCTGCAACGCAAGCATCACTACGATTTTCCGATGCCGCTGAAGTGGCCCTGATGAGGGTTCAGGGTCTATGCTGTCTTTCGAGTTCGCTGGCACCGCCGGTAGCGACGCACGAACGCAACCGAAAGAGCACGCCGTCGCAACTCATCCCCCAATCCGCAGCACGAGACTGATGATGAACTTCGATGAAACTTTAGCGAAAGCCGTTCTTGCCAGCCGCAGCGACGCGATCGTTGCTTCAGACGAGAAGGGGACGATCACCTTCTGGAATGGCGGCGCGGAGCGCATTTTCGGCTTCACTTCGGGGGAGGCGCTCGGCCAGTCGCTGGACATCATCATTCCCGAACAGCTCCGCGAGCGGCACTGGGTCGGTTACCGTGAGGTGATGGGCGGCCGCAAAAGCCGCTATGGCGAAGGCGATATTCTGGCGGTCCCCGCGATCCGCAAGGATGGCTCGCGCATCTCTATCGAATTCACCATCGCGCCCATGCATGATGAGAGCGGCCGGATGACCGGCATGGCCTCCATCTTGCGGGACGTTACCAAGCGCTTCGAAGAATTGCGGGCCCTGAAGAAAATGCTGGCCAAGAAGGCAAGCGCGCCGGCTCCTTAGCTGACCCATTGCCGGTGCACCGCGCGGTCGCCAGACGGCGCGAGGCTGCCGTCCTTAGAGCCGGTTTACCTGCCGCCGGGCAAGATTCTCGACGCCTCTGCCGCGCCAGGCGGCCGGCTTCATCGTCGTCAGGTCGTCGAGGATTTCGGTATTGGGGCAGTATTCCCGGTAGTGCTCGAAGCTCGTGCCGTGATCGAGGTGATAGGCGCATTGCGGTTTATACGAGCATGTGCTGCAGCGCCGCTCCAATTCCAGCATTATGCCGGGGTCGTTGAGCCGCAGACACTTCGCGTCGATGCCGAGTACGGCAAGAAGTTCGTGCAGGGCGGCGGTGGCCTTGGTCTCCTGGTTGACGAGCCTCATCAATTCGCGGGGTGTCAGCCGCAGGTCGCGAGCGATCGAAGAGATTTCCGCCACGGAGCAGGTCGCGAGTTCCTGCCGGTCTCTCTGCTGTTGCCGGTATCGGCGGATCGATTGCATCAAGGAATTCAGGATCGTTTGCAGGCCGGATGGATTCTTTTCCGCTGGAAATCGGCTCATGGCGATCACCCTTTGGGGCATCTGAGCATTTCAGAGATGAAGCGGCATTGACGGAGATCAATGGGTGCCGGGCATCGAGCCGGTATCGACATCGGCGTTGCCAAGGCGCAAATCCGGGGCGCAAATAGAAAGTCGCGGAAAATCGCGGTCAGTGAAATCGTGCAAATCGCTTCCATTCCATTGTTCAGCTACGGCTTTCGGCCGTTCTTTTTCGGTGGTGCACTATGGGCGGTGATCGC
>Ga0180218_1001971_pt1 | contig 11381 bp, 9 predicted proteins | sample eDN3rd37CKraftBY_FD_151334 | JGI IMG/M metagenome (GOLD analysis project Ga0180218, IMG submission 151334) | Enriched backyard soil microbial communities from Emeryville, California, USA - eDNA 3rd pass 37_C Kraft BY (version 2) (version 2) | ecosystem: Environmental > Terrestrial > Soil >... | reverse complement strand
TCCGGAGGCGACAGATCTGGCCGAACGCCTCAACGAACTGCTGCTGACCGCCCGGCGTCATCTCCTCACGAGTCCGGTCAACGCAGTACGCGCCGCCGACGGACGCCCCGCTCTCGACGTCATGACCACCAAATGGTCGGGCAGCCGGCGACCCGTGCCGGATTTCCTCACCCACGCCGGCGTGGCAGGAGCTGCCGTCACCAGCACCCGCCTCTATCGGGGCATCGCTGGGCTCCTCGGGATGCGGCACCATCACCTGCCTCCCGCCACCGATCACGGTGTGGATATGACCACACGTATCGAGGCGGCCGAGCACTTGATCGACGAGGGTGCACGCTTCGTCCACATCCACACCAAGGCCACCGACGAGGCCGGGCACACCAAACAGCCACGCGCCAAGCTGGACGTACTCGAAGCGCTCGACCCGGCGTTCGAACGCTTCGAGTCCTTGTCGGAGCGCGCCATTGTCGCGATCACCGGCGATCACGCCACTCCCTCGGTCGACGGCGTCCTGCACACCGCCGACCCCACCCCGCTCCTCGTCGTCGGACCCACCGTGCGGCCCGACGCAGTCACTCGATTCGGGGAATCGTTCGCGCACCGCGGCTGGTACGGAACCGTCGCTGCCCGCGACCTGCTTCCCCTGTTGTTCGGTCACGCGAATCGGCCGGTGTTCCTCGGCCACCGAGCAACTCCGCGACAGACCCTCGCGTTGCCTGATAGCCCTGCCGCGATGCCGGCGGGCTGACCTTCCTTTCCCGGTCTGCGCAGCACCGCTACGCCGAACGACGACTGTCGCCGCCATGTGCACCACTCACTCACCGGTTACACGAGGACGCCCCTCGTGCACCGTGTGCGGTACCGAAATCGGCCGTAGACCGTGCGGTCGTGCCTCGATGCCGGGGCATCCCACCACCGCCGCAAGAGCCGGGCAGGGGCCCTGCCGCCCGGCAATCCGCCAACGTGGGTGAGATAGGCGCCGGTCCGCAACCCTGACTCCGCGTTCAGAGCTGCCCGTACTGTCTAGGCTGCGCGACCGAACCGGCGTTCGTAATCCTCGCGTTCACGCGAGGCGCGCGCCTGTGCCTTCGCACTGAGCAGATCCGGATCGAGACCGTGTTGCTGGAGTCGATGACGTTGCCAGATGCTCATCAACGCCACAGAAAAGTACATCCAGGGCAAGAGCAGCAACATCATCATCGAGACGGGAATCCATACCGGTCCCGGGATCAGCAGGAACAACAGCAGCAGCGGGATGACCGGCACATTCCACCGAAGAAGATATCGGCGCACGCCACCCGGCCCCAGGATGTCGTTACGGACCCAGTCCTGCATCTGCGGAGGCAAGGGGCGGCCAACCACATAGGCCAGGCGCTGAATCACGGTAGGTCGTGTGCGAAGTGGGGTCGTCACAGCGTTCCCTTCGTTGTATCCGGTGGCTCGGATGGATCTCGGGACGGACGTCGATCCGAACTGGTTGTTGCATGTGCTGCAGCATCATTGAGACGGGTCAGTGCCCGATGCAGCTCCTGGAGCTCCGCGGGCGAGACACCGAGCTTCTCGACTACGGCGACCGGGACTTTCTCGGCTTCGTTCCGCAGGGCGCGACCTCGGGCAGTGAGATCGACGACCAGTTGACGTTCGTCTACACGACTGCGCGAACGAGTGATCAACTGCGAGGCTTCGAGGCGCTTCAACAAAGGTGAGAGCGTGGGCGAGTCCAGCGCCAACGCTTCGCCGATCGCCTTGACCGACATCGGAGCTTTCCCCCACAGCGCCAACATCACCAGGTATTGCGGGTGAGTGAGCCCCAGCGGCTCGAGGATGGGCCGGTAGACAGCCAGGACGGCCCGGTTGGCAACGGCAAGCGCGAAGCAGACCTGTCGGTCCAACGCCAAGAGGTCGTCGTTCCCCAGCCCGATCGAAGCGAGGTCACCTGTGGTCACAGGACGAGCGTACTGGAATCGATCGTGCACGAACAAATCGTGTGCTAGGAATTTTCGAGATGTGCATCACCGGCACGGCCTGCGATGCAGTTCGACATCCGAACAAGTGCGACTCGCACCTGCGCACCCACTCCGATCGCTCGAAGTGTCGCGAATACCGAACCCAGTGGCGCCACGCGCTTCACCGGCCAGATACTTCACCAGTTCCCCATCGGGCCGAGCGGCGACGAACTCTGCCCGGGCCGGCGGTTCGGCACGATGCAGCGCCTCACGATCGACGGCCGGCATTCCGGACGGCAACGGGCCGGGAAACGGTGAGTCCCGTCCGCGGGCAAACCACCACCACCGGCGGTGCATCGATCCGGTACATCGACGGTGCGCACGTCACTGGCCCTCGGGCACATCTCGCACGTAGGTTCCGCCACTGCGCAGGAGGCCGATGCGCCTTACTTACAAGGTTGTTCGTCGATCCACTTCTGCAGGCTGTGCCCCAGCGAAGCCAACGACCTATCGAGTATGGTCAACACCTCACTGGGGGATGCGGGAGACCTCACTCCCTCGCGCAGGACGGCGAGCACCACGGACTGCACCGCACCCCCGACAGCAGCCGGCACCACCGCCGCCGGACGCGTACCGACACGGGACGCAACGAACGTCGAGACGACCTCGGACCACACCAACCACCGTTGCGCACCCTCGGCCTGGAGTTCCGGTGAGGCGTCGAGGATCCGAATCTGGGCGGTCCAGACGCCCTCGTCGTCGAGTCGGGCCGCTACCGTATCGATCACCCCGGCCCGGATCGCTTCCATGACCGGCACCTCATCGCCGACCGTGTCGAAGGCGCTCTGCAGATCGCGGGTGCTTTCCTCGAAAGGAAACCACACGAGTGCCGCTTTGCTGGAGAAGTACCGGAAGAAGGTGGTCTTGCTGATCCCTGCGGCCGCAACGATGTCCATGATCGATGTCTCCGCATAGCCCCGTTCGAGAAACAACTCGAACGCGGCGGCCTCGACCTGCGCACGAGACGACACCTGTGGACGTCCACGTCTGCCGGTAGCCATCGCGTTCCCCCCTTTTTCCGACCCGAGACTTGATTTTGGGTACCCGGTACCGTAAAGATAGGCGACGCGCGAAGCGACCGACAACATGATCTTGCGACACCCACCACGACCCGTCACCCCCTGTCGGCGGACCGTGGATCCCGGTCGGTGAACCGACCCCGTCCCGGATGCCCTGCCTGTCCCCCCTCCTCCAACGGGCAGGGCATCCGGGCCCTCCATACCGTGCGGCGCAGGGCGGGGTTGTGTGCCATCCGTTCGGTCGATGAGCTCGCCATGTCCCGCCGGTGCCGTTCGCCGGTATTTACCTGCGGGACAGTCGGTATGCCGATCGCTCTCACCGTCCAATCCCGCCCCCTTATCGGAATCCTCTTTACGTTCACCTGCGAACATGGACGGTACCGCTCATGCAGAAGAGATTCGGACATCCGATCGGAGGGTGCACCATCGATGTCGGCTGCTCGTTCGGTTCCGTGGCATGATCGACTTGATTTTCGGAACCGAGTAGCATAATTATGGTTGAACAATCGACTACCGCTGCTGTCGTCCGAGCCGATCCGCCCGGACGATCAACTCCGGCACGTAGATGGCAGGTCCGACCACGATCGGCAGACCCGTTCTCCCGACGGGACGCCCCGGCTCCACCGGACGACCCACGACCAAGGAAGACCGTTTTCTGATGATTTCCAGCCTCGTAATCCAGCCTCTGGCTCGCGCAATCGCAGTCGTGCTGATCGTCGCCGATACCGCCCTCGCCACCCGAGTGCCGGCCCTACCCGACTGGGATGAAGACGGCTCCGCCGCCCGGAGCTGACGTCGCAGGGACATCACCCGCACAACGATGTGCCACTTCCGGCGATCACCGACACGCCAACGCGCCGAACCGGCACAGAGATGACCGAGACCACATCGTGAAGCGTTGACGGCCTCATACCGTCGCGTGACGAGCAGGACCGAGCACGGCGACATTGCCGGGTGCCGCAGCCGCCGGCAGGTCGAGGACCGTCGACGTACGCAAGCGATGCAGCAGGAACGCTGCCCCGAGCCGGCTGCGCCCGAATCCCTCGAACGGGTTGAAACCGAGTGTCGCAGTGATGGTATCGATCCTGCTCTGAAGCGTGCTGTGGTGGATGTTGAGCAGTCGCGCCGCTTCCCGAACGGACTGCGCAGCGACGACGGCATCGATCGTCTCCATCCCCCAGGCGTAGTGTGCGATGGCCTCGACACGGTCGGCGTCGCTGTGCGGAGCGTGCTCATCGGCGTCGGCAAGCAGTTCGATCAGACCCCCGTAGGAGTCGGCAACAACCTGGGGTTCCTTCGGGGCTCGGCACAGGCGCAGAGCGACCATCGCGGTCCGGAACGACCGATCCAACGAGTCCGGCGGCGTGGCTGTTCCGATACCGCACGGCGAAGCGCCGAACGGCGGGTACCGCTCCGGCACAACGATGGCGTGGACCGGACCGAACGGGGTGGCAATCACGTCCTCCGGACCGGCGGGATGATTGCGCCACACCGCGAACAGCGGGGCCACCACGAGGCGATACATGCCCGTTGCCGACAAGCCGAGCGCGCTCGCCGCGGTCAACCGCTCGTCGGGAGTGCTCTCGCGACCGGTGAGTATGCCGAGGTGGCGGCGATTGTCGATCTCCCGGGCTCCACGCCCGTTCCGGATCCGCACGGCCAGTGCCAAGCGCTCGAGGATGAGTGCGTCGTTCGGCCCAGCAGCACCGTCGCGTTCGAGCCAGACGTCGATGCCGTCCTCCGACGCCACGTGCAGATTCGAAGGATCTGTCGGCGATTCGCCCTGCACTGCTTCTCCTTTCGGAGTGACTCGTAGAGTCCGCGGCGGGACGCTCTGCCGGAACCCTGCAGTACAACCGGCCAGCGCGGCAGCGGTTGCCAGCAGGGCACGGGTGTTGACGTTGCCGACGATCAACTCGTCGAAGCACGCGATGACACGCAGACCCAAACTGGCGCTGGGATCGAGGCGGGCGATCCGTCCGAGTAGCTCTTGCATGTTCGTTCCTGCCCTCAGTCCGCAAGGATTTTCTCGACCCAGGTGTTGCGGGTCCGGATCATGGACCGGCCCACGCTGGTGTGCGGGGCGAAAATGTCGCACGCGTGAAAGGCGCCGGACCATACGTGCAACTCGGCATCGCCACCGGCTTGCCAGATCCTGTTGGCATAGTCGATCGCCTCGTCCCGGAAGATCTCGGCCGCACCGACGTCGATGAAGGCCGGCGGCAATCCGCGCAGATTCTGCGCGCGGGCCGGGGCTGCATACGGCGAGACAAGGTCGGTGCCCCGCTGCTCACCCAGCAGGGCGGTCCAGCCGGTTTCGTTGCTGATCCGGTCCCACACACCGATACCGTCGAACTGCTCGATCGAAGCGGTCATGCACCGGTCGTCGAGCATCGGATAGTCGAGCACCTGCCCACACAACCGGGGACCACCGCGGTCCCGCGCAGCCAGCGCGAGACCGGCTGCCAGTCCGCCACCGGAGCTGGCACCGGCGACCAGGATCCGGTCCGCCCGCACGTCCAGATCGGTGACATGCGCAGCCAACCACTCCAGGGCGGCATACATGTCCTCACGCGGGTAGGGGTCGGGATACTCAGGGGCCAAACGATAATCGACCGTGACAAGAACCGCCCCCAGTTCGGTCACCCAGTCCAGCACCAGGTCCAGGCCGCTGAACATGTCTCCGAACATCAATCCTCCGGAGTGCGCGTACAGCACCGCAGGACGGGGCCCGCTGAAGTCCCGGGAACGAAGCACCGCAGCGTTGACGGCAGCGCCATCACCCCCGGGGAAGGTCACGTCGTTCACCGCGATCCGCCGGCGGTCGAATTCCTCGTCCATCGGAGGGGACGCATAGGACGTACGCATGAACTCGATCAGGTCCGCAGTGATGGTCGGAGGGAACATACCGCCTACCACAGCCAATCCCGCCTTGAGTTCGGCATCGAATGGTGGATGGGGCACGGCTCGGGCCATCGTCACGTCACCTCCTCGAAGACTCGGATCGAGAATACGGCGACCGCTCGACCGAGGGACCCGCCATTCGGCGGGGAAACAGAGCGAAACTGCGCCGCCGCGTCGGTTGAGACACCCATCACACGTTCATGAAACTTGGAGCAGCGTCACTGTCGACCGAACGAGAGGAACAACCTCCCATGTCCGATACCCAGCGCGTCGTCGACTCAGCCCGCGAAGTCATCCACACCACGGTGAACAGCGGTGCCGTGCCCGGAGTAGTAGCGGGCATGACGAACGACCAGGAAACCCTGTTCATCGAGTCCGCCGGGGTGCGGTCTGTCGACAACGATCAACCGATGACCGATGACACCGTCTTCAGCATCTTCTCGACCACCAAAGCCCTCACCGGCACCGTGGCGCTGCAACTCGTGGAATCCGGTGATCTCGACCTGGATTCCCCGGCCGAGGAGTACGCGCCCGCGATCGGCGAACTCCAGGTCATCGAGGGCTTCGACTCGAACGGTGAGCCGCTGCTGCGAGCACCGAAGACCGACATCACGACCCGCCAACTACTGCTGCACACCGCCGGCTTCGGATACGACTTCTTCAACGAGACGTACAACCGCCTCGCCGAGAACCACGGTCAGCCCAGCATCGTCACCGCCACCAAGGACGCGCTCAAGACACCGCTGCTGTTCGATCCCGGCACCCAGTGGGAGTACGGCTCGAATATCGACTGGGCAGGCCAGGTGATCGAAGGCATCGTCGGCACCCGCCTCGGCGAGGCGCTGAAGACACGAGTCCTCGACCCACTCGGCATGACATCGACGTCCTTCACTCCGTCCGACGACATGCGTGCGCGTCTGGCGACCATGCACCAGCGCACCGACGACGGGCTCCAGGCCACCGATTTCGTCATCCCCACCCCGCCCGAGGTCGACATGGGTGGGCACGGACTGTTCTCCACCGTCGGTGACTATCTCGCCTTTATCCGGATGTGGCTCAACGACGGCAAGGCAGACGACGGCACCGTCATCCTCCGCCCCGACACCGTCGAGTGGGCGACCAGGAACGACCTCGGCGACCTGACCGTGAAGATGCTTCCGGGTGTCATCGGGTCGCTGTCGAACGACGCCGAGTTCTTCCCTGGCCAGCGCAAGGGCTGGTGCTACACGTTCATGACCAACGAAACCGAAGCACCCACGGGCCGTCCCGCAGGCTCTCTCGCCTGGGCAGGCCTGGCCAACCTCTACTACTGGATCGACCGGCACAACAAGATCGGAGGCTACTGGGCGACGCAGATCTTCCCGTTCGCCGACCCCGGCTCACTCGGTGGTTACCTCGACATGGAGACCGCCGTCTATCGAGCCCTTTCCTGACCCGGTTCCATCCCAAGCCGCGGCACCGGACATCGACCTCGATCCGTTGACCGCTCGCGTAACCGGCGCGCTCGCCGAACAGCCACACGACGACATCAACGAGATCGGGTGAAATCCCCCACCCGACGCACGGAAACCACACCGCTGCGGGTGTCGAAACACCCGCAGCGGTGTGGTGTTGCCACGCCGTTCGAGGTCTGGGTGCAACAGGTCGAGCGCGAACACCATCTCCCACGGGCTTGCCGCGAGGGCGATCGGTTTCCCGAGGTCGCCCGGAGACGAACCATCCTGCACCCTGATACTCGGCCATGAGTCCGGTCGGGCTGTGCTGCATACCGATTGCGAGAGAGCAGCCCACCTGCCCTGGAAGCGCGCGCCACCGCCACGCTTGCCCAGGGCGTAGGCAGCTCGACACCACAAACAGATACAACAACGACATCGTGTGTGTTCAACTGTGCCCCGGCACCGCGGTCGGCCTCCGGCATGATCGACCACCACGCGATCGTGCGTGAATTCGATGGTCAGGACTACACATTCAGTCACACCTCCCCGGGCAGACTGAACTACCCGAGCACCTGCGATCAGACCTGGTGCGCCGGAAACCTGCTCTCCGGCATGAAATCAACTGCACCTTCCGACAGTCACCGCTACCGGACGCAAGGCCATAGGACGACTCTCGGATCACCGCATTCTGCGCGATCACACGTGGATGCCGAACGTGTCGATCTTGCGGTAGAGAGACGACCTCGCGATCCCCAGTAACTTCGCGGCGGCGACGCGATTGCCACCGCTGTCCCGTAACGCAGCCACTATGGCATCGCGCTCGACTCTTTCCATTGCCGTCATCGTCCGGCGAGGCGCGGAGCTGAGCGCTGAAGGCAGATCAGCTACTGCGATCGTTCCCGCGGGCTTGGCGCGAAGTACGTGATTGAGAGTGTCGACCAGTTCACGGACGTTGCCGGGCCAATGGTACTTCTTCAGGGTTCGCATCGTGTCGTCGCTGAAAGCGGTTTCGCGGTGAGGTGCAAGGTGCATTCGGATGATGTCCGGGATGTCATCGGGGTGATGACGCAATGCGGGGACCTCGACGGTGGCGATGAAATGCTCGGCGAGAGCAGAATTCTGAAGTGCGTCCCCATCAGTGGATGTGGTCGCGACGATCCACCGAGCGGGGTATCGGTGCTGGTCGGCGGATATGAGGTCGGCAAAGAGCTCATCGGTGCTCGCGTCGAGTCGGTCGATGCGACGAAGGACGATCGTGGTCGCTGCGGAGTCGAGCGCAGTGCGCAATTCCTCGTGAGCGGACTTTCCAGCAGAGCAATCCACGACGACAATCGGGGCCTGCGGATTCTTGTACAGGTGCATGCCCCGAACGAGAGTGAGTTTGCCGCTTCCGGGTTCACCTTTGAGGATCACGTTGGCATCTGTCGCGGCGAGGGACGTCAACTCCCCTCGACACCGGTTCCATTGGAGCGAAGACCCCGCCACCCCCGGAAACACGGGAACCGTGCGCCGGGGTTGCACGGTCTTCGTGGGACACGATGTCGCCTCGACTTCGAGGACGATGCCGGCGATGTCGCCGCCATGTTCGACGAGGGTGCGCTTGACGGTGATGCTACCTCCGGACGGAAGGCGCAGGTCGAACTGGGCAACTCGTGACGGATCGAGCATCGACTGTGCTTCCTCGCGGAGAAAAGCCTCGTCGATCGGGTCGAGAAGGCGCGAGCCGATCTCGTTCGACATGAAAACACCGCAACTGAGTGAGTACACCGCCGTCTGCCGGCGCCGACAGGCTACGAGGAACTCGCCGAGCACGAGCTGTTGCTTGATCGATCCCGTGGCGCGAAGAGCCGACTCGATATCACGAGCCGCTCCAAGGGCGAGCTGGCGCATCAACGGGTTCGATGTGTGGGTCAAGCCTGTGATGTCGATCAGTCCTTCGACACGACCGGTGGTGGGGTTGTGAATGGGCGCGCCGGCACAGGTGAAGTACTGGATCGATTCGTGATAGTGCTGAGCGCCGTCGACGTAGACGGCCATCCCGGTCTCGAGGGCTGTGCCCACTCCATTGGTACCGACGAGCTCTTCGGCGTAGGTGAACCCGGGAGCGAAGTACACCTTGTCCAGCTTCGCGGCGAGGACGGGATCATTGTCCCGCCGGACCAGCACACGCGCATGCTCGTCACTCAACGCGACACTGAGGGACATGTCGGACAGGTCGTCATGGAGCCGATCGAGGATCGGCAGGGCGCATTGCACCAGTCGTCGGCGAAGGTCGAGGTCTTCGACGTACTGCAGCTGTGGAAGGTGCGAGCCGTCCGGGATGACACCCGCCTGACGTGAGCGTCGCCATGACTGTGCGATGAGGGGCGAGACGTCCTCGGAGGGGGAACCGGCGAAGTCGTGGAGACGCCGAGCGGTGGTCACGCGACGCCGACGGTTTTCACTGTCCATCACATTTCCTTGCAGGTCGCGGTACTGTCACCCCCACAATGTGCCGCACATCACATTCTATGGATGTCCCAGAATAGGACATCAACCTGCCGTCTCCAACGGCAGTGGCGGGGGCGGTACGACCACCCTGCCGACCGGATGTCGGCACCGACGGGCCGCGCCCCGCGCGTACTCCCCGGATCCCCGACTGCCGCGACCCGGGGAGTACACGCAACAAAACCGGTACCAAGTAGTCGACGGCGACCGGATCATCGGGCTCGGCTTCACCCCAGGAGAAGCCGAGCCCGTTCCATCACCTGCCCCGCCCTACCGATAGACATCGACATCGCCGGCCCCGTGCGGTAGATCTCGATGTCTCCCGCCGCCGCGACCGCGGCACCGCGTCAGACCTCGATCGCGAGAAGGTCCGCAAGGTGGCGGTCGATCTGCGGCATGTAGGTCGGAGCGACAGCGAACAGACCCAGATGCCCGAGCACATCTTCGACCACGCGCAGTTCACTGCCCTTGATCAGTTCCTGCTCGGCAGCACAGTCGCGGACCGGGAACAGTTGGTCTTCGTCGATGGGAATCACGAAGGTCTTGGCGGTGATCCGTCCGAGTGCAGCGGCCAGGTCTCCCCCGGTGTGCCGAGAGACGTCGCCGCGTTGCCAGGCCCAGGATTGAGTGAGGAGTGCGTTGGGATCCATCGCCGTGAAGTAGGGCTCGAGGAATCCGGTCAGGAACGCGTCCAGGGATTCGAACTCCATTGCTCGCCATACTTCTTGCTTCCAGAACTCGGTCGAGAATCCGAGCACTCCCCAGATGTGAGCCTGCCTGGTGAGGCCGTCGACGACCTGCGTATGCGAGGTGTATTCGCCGCCGTTCCAGCCCGGATCCGACAGGATCGCTTCGCGCATGATCTCCGCGATCAGGAAATCACCGGGAGTGTTGCGTGCCGTACCGGCAATCGGTGCGGCGCGCAGAACCTTGTCGGGGAACCTCACCGCCCATTCGTAGGTCTGCTGAGCTCCCATGGAGCCTCCCGTCACCAACGCGAGGCGTTCGATACCGAAATGCTCCCGGAGCAGCCGCTCCTGGGCCACGACATTGTCCCCGATCCGAACACGAGGGAACTTCGACATGGCGATCTCTGCGTTGACGCCGGTGGCGTTGTGCGGAGACGTCGACAGACCGTTGCCGATCTGATCCACGCAGACGATGAAATACTTGTTCGGGTCGAGAGCATGGTCAGGACCGATGTATGCGTCACGCCAGATCTGATGGGTCCCCGAGTACCAGGTGGGGATGAGGATTGCGTTGTCCTTGGCTTCGTTCAGCGTTCCGAACGTTGCCACCGCGAGCCGGCAGTCCGGGATCGAGCCACCCTCCTCGAGGTCGAGGGCTCCGATGCCGATCAGGTCGTAATCACCGTGGAAGTCGTGCGTGTAGTACGGGTTGTCGATCATCGAGATCGTCCTCCTGAGCTATGAGAAAGCGGTAGCAGCGCATGCTCACCCAATGGATATGTGCCTACGCCGCCGTGAGACGAGCAGTGGTCGACCGCAGGGGTCGGATATCCGAGAAGG
>Ga0180218_1001970_pt1 | contig 11394 bp, 10 predicted proteins | sample eDN3rd37CKraftBY_FD_151334 | JGI IMG/M metagenome (GOLD analysis project Ga0180218, IMG submission 151334) | Enriched backyard soil microbial communities from Emeryville, California, USA - eDNA 3rd pass 37_C Kraft BY (version 2) (version 2) | ecosystem: Environmental > Terrestrial > Soil >... | reverse complement strand
CACGTCGATGACGAGCAGGGCGGGCCGTTTTCCAAATCCCTGCCGCACGCCGTAGCCGGCAAGCGCGAAGACCTGTTTATCCCGCTCCGTCAGGAACTTGTCCCAGATTCTCTCAGCCATTCAATCCTCCCGAAACATGGACAAAACCGGGCAAGGCACGCCCTGCGCGCCTGCCGACTTGACTTATGCCACAGATGTGTTTGTATGGCAAACACACATTATGACAAGCCTACATTGATGAGGCGACGTTGTGTGGCTCCGGCCCTCGAGGGCCCGAGGAACGATTCAAGGCTTTTGGGAGGAGGCGCATATGGTGTCCAGGATAGTTGTCGGCAGCCGTTGGTTCGCAATCGCGGGAGGCTTTGCCGCCGCGCTCGCATTCACCCCGGCTCATGCAGGAGAGGTCTGGAAACACGGCATCGTCGAGGCCAAGGGAGACTCGGGCTTCCTGTTCCAGGCGGCCGAGGGCGGCTTCGGCGAGAAGCGCGGCCTCGATATCGACATGGTCGAGTTTACCGGCGGGCCGACGGCCCTCAAGGCGCTCATCGCCGGCGAGCTCGACAGTTTCGAGGCAAGCCCCGTCGTGGCCTTCGCCGCCATGCACCAGAACGCCGACATCAAGATCATCGGCTGCGACTGGCCGGGCATGACCTACACGGTCTTCGCCGCCAGGGACATCAATTCGCCGGCCGATCTCAAGGGCAAGGCGATCGGCGTTTCGGCGCCGGGTTCGCTGCCGGCGCTCTTTGCGCAGCTCGCGCTGGAAGCGGCCGGGGTTGCCGCCACCGACGTGACCTATGCCAATGCCGGCGGCAGCGCGGACCGCGTGCGCGCCATCAGCTCGGGCGTCGTCGCCGCCGCGGCGAGCTCCAGCGAATTTGCCGTCAGCGCCGATACGCTCAACGTCAAGCCGCTGCTCGCCGGCGCGGAAGTGACGCCCAAATTCGTCAAGGTCTGCATCATGACGACCGGCGCCAAGATCGCCGAGCGCCGCGCCGACATGGTGAACTTCCTCGCCGCCGAGATGGAGGGCCTTGCCCACGCCATCGGGAACAAGGAAGCGATGGTCGCGCTGGCGCGCAAGGTCGCGCACCTGCCCGAAGACGACAAGACGGCCGAATTCATCTACGATGAGGCGATAAAGTACAATGCGGTCTCCGCGACCCTCGATATCCCGCTGGAGAACCTGCAATGGACGGACGACCAGATGGTCCGTCTCGGCGCGCTGCCGGAAAAGGCCGACGTCAGCACCTTCGTCGATACGAGCCTGCGCGAGGAAGCGCTGGCGGTCGTCGAAAAGAAGTAACGCGTTCATTCGAGGAGGACTCTGCATGGCCCATCTGGAAGTGCAGAATATCGTCAAGACCTTCAGCACACGATCCGGCGTCGCGTTCGCACGCGCGCTAGACGGGGTCTCATTCGACGTCGAGAAGGGCGAGATCATCGCGCTGATCGGCCCCAGCGGCTGCGGGAAGACGACCTGTCTGCGCATCATCATGGGCCTCGAAACCGCATCGTCCGGCCAGGTTCGCGTGGCCGGGCGCGCGGTCTCGGGCTGCGGCTACGACCGCGGCATGGTCTTCCAGCACGCCGAGCTCCTGCCCTGGCGCAACACGCTCAGCAATGTCGGCTACGGCCTCGAGATGAAGGGCGTCAGGGAGCCGGAACTGTCGAAGGCGTCCAGCCACTATCTCGAGCTCGTCGGCCTCGGCCATGCCGCCAGGCGCAGGCCGCACCAGCTTTCGGGCGGCATGAAGCAGCGCGCCGGCATCGCCAGGGCGCTTGCCATCGACCCCGAGGTCCTGCTGATGGACGAGCCGTTCGGCGCGCTCGATTCCCAGACGCGCGAGACGCTTCACGGCGAGCTCCTGTCGATCCACGGCAAGACGGGCAAGACGATCATCATCGTCACCCACGACCTCGACGAGGCCGTCATGCTGGCCGACCGCGTCATCGTGATGCAGAAGGGCGCGGTCAGCGAGATCGTCCCCATCGAGATCGGCCGCGACCGGCAGGACATGCGCGCCGTGCGCACGTCCGCGGAATATTCCAAGAAACGCACGTTGATCTGGGAAGCCCTCCACGATCACGAGACCCAGGCAGCCTGAGAGGATCGATACCATGTCCACAGCAACGCAGCCCGACGGCGCGCTGTCCTCCGGGCAGGCCGAAACCGTAAACCGCCGCTGGTCCGTGCCGAACTGGATGATCACGACGATTTCCGTGGTCATCGCCCTCCTGATCTGGGAATATTTCGGCCGGCACGCCAATCCGCTGCTCGCCACCTACCCCACCGCGATCCTGGTGGCCGCCGGCAACATGTTCAGCGACGGACGGCTTCTCTCCGCGCTTCTCCAAAGCAGCCAGCCCTTCGTCGCCGGCTATATCGCCGCGGTCGTCCTCGGCATTCCGGCGGGCCTGCTGCTCGGCCGCTACCGCCTGTTCGAGGCCGGCTTCGGCATCTATGTCACCGCCGGCTACGCGACGCCGCTCATCGCCCTCGTCCCGCTGATGATCCTCTGGTTCGGGCTGGGCTTTGCGGTCAAGGCGGTCATCGTCTTCCTGCTCTCCTTCTTCCCGATCTGCCTGAATACGTGGTTCGGCGTGAAGGCCGTGCCGAAGACGCTGATCGAGGTGGGCACGGCCTTCTGCGCACCCCAGTCGCAGATCATGCGCGGCATCATCCTGCCGGCGACGATCCCCTATATCATGGCGGGCCTCAGACTCGGGATCGGCAAGGCCGTGATCGGCATCGTGATCGCGGAATTCCAGACGGCGATCTCGGGCCTCGGCGGCATCATCATCACCTCGGCCAACGCCTTCAGGACCGCCGAGATGTTCGTGCCGATCGTCCTGATCATGGTCATCGCGGTCGTCCTCACGGAACTCGTCGGCTCGCTCGAACGGATCGTCGCGCCCTGGCAGAGCGAGATCACGGGGCAGGATTCCGCATAAGCGCCATCGGCCAACGCAACACAGACTGGAGGAAGAGCGGGAAGGTGACCTTCCCGCTCTTCCTCTTTTTTTCGCCTACCGCTTCGGGCCCGTCTGCACGCGGATATCCTTCAGGCAGACGGCCGCAAGCAGCCCCAGCGCGATGGTGCCGGCCATGGTGAGGAACACCGGATGGAAGGCATCCGTATAGGCGGCGGCGACCAGCGCGCGGGCCCGTTCCGGCAGGGTCGCAAGTTCCGCGGGCGTCAGGCCCTCGATGCTCGCGACGCCCGGTATGGCGCCTGCCTTTCCGGTCACGAAGGCGGTCAGGATGGCGCCGTAGATGCTGATGGCGATCGAGGCGCCCGCCATGCGGGTCAGCGTGACGGCGCCGGTCGCCGCGCCGAGATCGGCCGTGCTGGCGGCATTCTGCACCCCGATCACCGGCACCTGCTGGCCGAAGCCGACGCTGACGCCCTGGAGAAGCATCAACAGGCCGATCAGGTAGACCGGCGTGCCGGGATGGACCGTGGTGAACAGGAGGAAGGTGAGAAGGCTGCCGGTCGTGCTGATGATCGAGAATATCTTGTAGCGGCCGGTCAGCGAGATCAGCCGCCCCGCCGTCAGCGAGCCGGCGGCGATGCCGCCCGTGAGCGCCATGAAGAGGAGGCCGGCCTGCGAGGGCGTGAGGCCCGTGGTGGTCTGCAGGAAGAGCGCGATATAGTTGACCGAGCCGATGCCGATCGCCCCGCTCACCAGGGAGACGACCAGCAGCAGGCTGACAGTCGGGTTGGCGAACAGGCCGAGCGGGATGATCGGCTCGGGCACCCGGCGCTCGACCTGGACCCAAGCGATAAGGCAGGCCGCGCCGAAGCACACTACCGCAAGGCTCTGCGGGGCGACCAGCGAACCGAAGATCTCGCGGCTGTCGGCCCAGAGCACCATGCTCGCCACCGCGCCGGCCAGAAGGATCGCGCCGGCATAGTCGATCTTCGGCCGGCGGCTCGGCTTGCGGTAGGGCAGGATGAAGGCAAGGCCCGTGAGCACGACAATGCCGATGGGCAGGTTGACGAGGAAGATCGAGCGCCAGCCGAAAAGGTCCGAGAGCACGCCGCCCAGCGTCGGGCCGACCGCGCCGGCCGCCATCAGCATCAGGCTGGAATAGCTCTGGTAGCGCGCCCGCACGCGCGGCTCGAAGAGATCGGCATTGATCGAGAAGATCGAGACCATGATGCCGCCACCGCCGAGGCCCTGCAGCACGCGGGCGGCGATCAGCGTGTTCATCGACACCGCAAGGCCACAGGCGAGCGAGCCGAGCGTGAAGATGAAGATCGCCGTCATCATCACGTATTTGCGGCCGAAGAGATCGCCCAGCTTGCCGTAGACCGGCATGACGGCGCTGGTCGCCAGCAGGTAGGCCGAGCCCACCCAGCCGAACCGTTCCAGCTCGCCGAACTCCCCGACGATGGTCGGAAGCGCGGTCGAGACGATCTGGTTGTCGAGGGCCGCCATGAACATGCCGGACATGAGCAGGCAGACGACCAGCATCCGGCGGCGCGGATCGGGCACGAGCGAGGCATAGGCGGCATCGTCGTCGGTACGGGGGCGGGAATCCATGGAGCAACTCGGTCTGGGTTTTGTCGGAGGCAACTTATGTGCTTTCGGCACATATATGTCAATCGCACATATGTGACAAAGACACGAAATTTGTTTGGCACCGGGCGGAAATCTGCTAATGCTCGTGGCCATGAGCAGCGATGACGACGAAAAGACCGGCGCCTTCGCCCGCATCGGCGCGGCGATGGGGCGGATGCGCATCATGACCGGCCGGCGCTATATCGGGCGCCTTGCCATTTCGCGCGTCGGCGCGGGCCTGGAGCTTTCCCATCTCGACGTCCTCTCGCTGGTGCGGCGCCTCGGCCTCGAACAGGAGGTCACGGTCGGCGCGGTCGCCGAGCAACTGCGCATCGACCATTCGCGCGCAAGCCGCATCGTCACGGACCTCGTCAAGCGGGGCGTCGTGCGCCGCGCCGCCTCGCAGGAAGACGGCCGCCGCACCATCGTCACCCTGACGGAGGACGGCATGCAGCTTCTCGCCAGGGTGAACGGCGTCAAGGAAGAGGTCCTTGCGAAGGTCCTCGGCGACTGGTCGCAGGAAGACATGGCTGCCTTCGCGACCCTCTACACCCGCTTCATCGAAGGGCTCGAGGCACAGGCGCGGGATTTCGACGCCGGGAACGCCGGCAAATAGGATTACTCCCCGGCAGCCCTAGCCGGACGCCGTGTCCAGCCAGATCGTCACGGGGCCGTCATTGGCAAGCTCCACCCGCATGTCCGCCCCGAAGATGCCGTTCGCAACGGGAATGCCGAGAGCCGCGACATTCGCGGAGAAGGTCTCGTAAAGACGCTTCCCCTCCTCCGGCGGCGCGGCCGTGGAAAAGCCCGGCCTGTTGCCCTTCGTCTCCGCGGCCAGCGTGAACTGGCTGACGATGAGCGCGGCGCCGCCCACATCGGCAATCGAGCGGTTCATGCGGTCCGCCTCGTCCCTGAAAATGCGCAGGTTGACGAGCTTGCGCGCCAGCCACTCGCTTTCCTTTTCCGTGTCTCCCTTCATCGCGCAGACGAAGACCAGAAGGCCGTTGCCGATCTCCCCCGTCACCGCCCCGTCGACGACGACCCGCGCGGACGAAACCCGCTGGACAAGCGCTCTCATGGCAAAGCCCTTCCTATCGCCTGCGGGCTCCTGCCGACGATCTTCTCGTAGAGCGCCGGGTCCGTCGCGCCTTCGGTGTTGACCACGAGGACCCGGGCGTCACGCCCGATGCGGAGCTTGCTGGCAAGCGCCGGATCCCTGAGGACCGTCAGGAGGCCGGCAAGGCCCGCGCCGCCGCTTTCGCCAGCGACGATCGCGGGATCGCCGGGCAAGGGATCGGCAAGCCGGCGCATGACCGTAACGGCGACATCCTCGCCGACCGTCATGAAGCCGTCGGCCACGCGTTCGAGGACACGGAAGGCCACCGGCGACGGCTCGTAGCATTCCAGCATGGCCATGATCGTCGGCTGCGTCTCCTCGACCTTCACGGGCCTGCCCTGCCTTGCGCTCTCGTAGAGGCAGGCGGCGCGGGCCGGATCCACCACCGTCACATGCGGCCGCCTGTCGCCCAGCACGACGGCAAGATGCCCCGCCACGGCCGCGGCGAAGCCGCCGACGCCGGCCTGGAGGAAGACATGGGTCGGCGGCTCGTCCAGTTCGGCAAGGATTTCGCGGACCAGCGCGGTATAGCCCTGCGCCACGAGGCCGGGGATCGTTTCGTAGCCGGGCCAGGACGTATCGGAAAGAACCGTCCAGCCGCGCTCCGCCGAGACGCGGGCGGCCTCGGCGACGGAATCGTCATAGTTCCCTGCGACGCGGACCATCTCCGCGCCGAACCGCGCGATCGCCGCGATCCGCCCCTCGCTGACGCCGGCATGGACGAAGATGACGGCTTTCGCGCCCATGAGCTGCGCGCCCTGCGCGACGGAGCGGCCGTGGTTGCCGTCGGTGGCGCAGGCGAACGTCATGCTTTGCGCGACCGCGCGAACCTCGTCGGAGAGCAGCTCCCCGATCTCAACGGCACGGCCGAGACGGCGGCTCGCCTCCTCCTGCACGAGGATCATCAGGGCATAGGCGCCGCCGAGGGCCTTGAAGCTGCCGAGCCCCAGCCGCAATCCCTCGTCCTTGAGGTGAAGCGACCCCAGCCCCAGTTCGCCGGCAAGCCCCGGCAGCGCGTGCAGCGGCGTCGCGGCGCTGTTCTCGCGCAGCGCAAGGACCTTCACGACGCGGTCGGCGGCCTCCACGGAGAGCGTTTCGGCATCCTGCGGCGTCAGCGGCTTGCCGTATGTTGCAAGCGTATTCGTAAGATAGGGGTCGGCCATGGCAGCGGCACTCCGGATCGGCATTGCGCAAATCTAGTGCAACGCGCGGGAAAGTGCGGCCGTATTTCCATTATCCACACCTCATTGCCAAGGCCTCGCAAAGGCGCCGGACGACGCGGGCACGCGCGACGCGTTTCCCTCAATCCGGGCAATTATTTGGCAAACCGGCCCTTCGGAACTTTACTTAATTGTAACATGACCCGCGCCGGAATCCGGGTTTATAGATGATGCCGGGCTGGATGCCGCCGGCGGGAAGGAAGCCGCGACGCGACGACACCGGACAGCCCGGAGGGACGCACCGTCCCGTCATCGAGGATACGCATCATGCGCTCGACACTCAAAACCATCACCTTCGCAACCATCGCCCTTTCGCTCGCCGCCGGCGGCGCCTTCGCTGCCGGCAAGCCCCATCAGATCATCAGGTCGGATTCCGACCATGGCGACGACATGTCGATCTCCCGGCCGATGCCGGTGGAAACGCCGATGATGGTCCGCAAGCCGCATCTCGACCAGATTCTCGCCGGTCTGCACTCGGCGGAACGGAAGATCGAGCACGGCGAAGCCGCCCACAGGCTTTCGGCCAGCGCCGTGCGCAAGCTCGAAGGCGAGGCCGGCGGCATCCGCCACCACGCCATGACCGTCGCCGACGCCCATCACGGCGCGATCCCCAACGCCACCTTCCAGCGCCTGCGGGGCGACATCCGCAAGCTCGACCGGGATATCGTCCGGATGAGCTGATCGTTCCGGCGGCGGGCAACACCCTATCCGCCTTCCCTACCCTCCCAACGAGAGACCGTCCGCGTTGCACCGGCGGCCCGGTCTCGTGCGCTCCGGCGTCTGCAAGAACCGGCACCGGAGCGCTGAACAAAGGAAAACGACCATGACCAGAATCCTTGCAAAGCATCGTGTCGCCGCGCTTCTCGGCGTGGCCCTGCTGGTGGTGCCGATGGCCGCCTCCGGCCTTCTTGCCACCGGCGCCGCACAGGCCGCCGCCTCGCAAAGTTTCGGCTCCGCCCTCGCAGGCGGCTCCTTCGCCGGCATCGTTTCGGCAGACAAGCCCGCCGTCGTCACCATCACGACGGTGCTGAAGGCCGAGAACGCCTCGAGCGACGGCATATCCCCCTTCGGCGAGGATTCGCCCTTCGACCAGCAGTTCCGCGATTTCTTCGGCGAGCGGCAGATGCCGATGCCGCAGCAGCGCCCGAGCGGCAAGGCCGAGGCGCTCGGCTCCGGCTTCGTGCTGACGAGCGACGGCTACATCGTCACCAACAACCACGTCATCGACAAGGCAAGCACGATCAAGGTGACGCTGGACGACGGCACGGAACTGCCCGCCAGGCTGATCGGCACCGATCCGAAATCCGACCTCGCCGTCCTGAAGATCGACAGCGACAAGCCGCTTTCGACCATCGGCTGGGGCGATTCCGACAAGCTGCGCGCCGGCGATCCGATCCTTGCCATCGGCAATCCCTTCGGCATCGGCACGACGGTGACGGCCGGCATCGTCTCGGCCCGCGGGCGCGACCTGCACAGCGGCCCCTATGACGACTTCATCCAGATCGACGCGCCGATCAACCACGGCAATTCCGGCGGCCCGCTCGTCGGCATCGACGGCAAGGTGGTCGGCATCAACACGGCCATCTATTCGCCGAACGGCGGCAGCGTCGGCGTCGGCTTCGCCATCCCCTCCGACCAGGCGCAGCGCGTCGTCGCCAAGCTGATGAAGGACGGCTCGATCGAGCACGGCTTCATCGGCGTGCAGATCCAGCCGGTGACCGCGGACGTCGCCGAGGCGATCGGCCTTGCCAAGCCGGCCGGCGCACTCGTCGCACGCGTCGATGACGGCACGCCCGCCGCCAAGGCCGGCATCCGCTCCGGCGACGTCATCACCGCGCTCGGCGGCAAGGCGGTCGCCTCGCCGCACGACCTCTCGCGCATGGTGGCCGATCTCTCGCCCGGCGAGAAGCAGGACCTGAAGGTCTGGCGCGACGGCAGCGACAAGGACCTGTCGATCACCATCGGCGCCAACGACGACGGCAGCGGCCAGGTTCTTGCCGATGCCGGCGGCGGCAAATCCGGCAGCGCCGCGCAGCATGTGCCGACCATCGGCATCCAGCTCGGCGACATCACGGCGGACATGCGCCAGTCGCTCGGCCTGCCGAAGGGCGAGGCCGGCGCGGTCGTCGAGAACGTCAACCCGGACAAGCCGGCCGCCGACGCGGGCCTTGAGCCCGGCGACGTCATCCTCTCGGTGAACCAGAAGACGGTGACCTCGGCAAGCGAGGCCAAGGCCGCCGTCGCCGAAGCCGGCAAGGAAGGCCGCAAGGCCGTGCTGCTCCTCGTGCAGCGCCAGGACGAGCAGAGCTTCGTCACCGTGCCCTTCGCCGCCGGCTGACGGACGATCCCGCTCCCGGCATCGCCGGGGGCGGCCCATCCCACGGGGCGCCAGACGGGTTGCGTTCAGGTGCCCCGTTGGTATGGTGGGCTTCACCCTTCCGGCCGGGTCTCCGGCTGCTTCATTCACCTTCAGGACAAGCGCGATGGGCTTGAGGCACCTTTCGGACGAGGCGCTGGTCCGCCGGCTTCAGCGCGCGGCCTTCTCCTATCTGATCGACTATGCGGACCCGGACACCGGCCTCGTCGCCGACACCTCCCGCGACGGCTCGCCCTGCAGCATCGCCGTCGTCGGCTTTGCCCTGTCCGCCTATCCGGTCGCGGTGGAAAACGGCTGGCTTTCCCGCAAGGAGGCGGCGGACCGGACCCTCAAGGTGCTGCGCTTCTTCCTGAACAGCGTCCAGAGCGAGGCGGCGGATGCGACCGGCTACAGGGGTTTCTACTATCACTTCCTCGACATGCGGTCCGGCAGGCGCGTCTGGCAATGCGAGCTCTCGCTGATCGACACCGCGCTGCTGATCGCCGGCGTCCTGGTGGCGGCCGGCTATTTCGACGGCGATGGCGATGAAAGCGAGATCCGCGACCATGCCGATGCCCTCTACCGCCGGGTGGACTGGCACTGGGCGCAGAACAGCACCTCCGGCCTCTCGCAGGGCTGGAAGCCGGAATGCGGCTTCCTCCACTACGGCTGGGAGGGATACAACGAGGCGACGATCCTCTACATCCTCGGGCTCGGATCGCCGACCTTTCCGCTCTCGGCCAGTTGCTTCGAGACCTGGAGCCTCACCTACCAGTGGGAGAACCTGCTGGACCGCGACGTCCTTTATTGCGGCCCGCTGTTCACGCATCTGTTCTCCCATGCATGGATCGATTTCCGCGGCATCCGCGATGCCTTCATGCGCGAGAAGGACAGCGACTATTTCGAGAACACGAAGAGCGCGATCGCCATCCACCGCGAGTACGGCGAGCGCAACCCTTACGAATTCGAGGGCTATTGCCGCGATTTCTGGGGTGTGACGGCCGGCGACGGACCCTCCGTCCCGGCACTGCGCCAGAACGGCAGGGACCGCCGCTTCTTCGGCTACATGTCGCGCGGCGTGCCCTACGGCCCGGACGACGGCACGATCTCCCCCTGGGCGATGCTGGCAACGCTGCCCTTCACCCCCGAGGCCGCGCTTTCCGGCACCCGGTACCTGCTCGAACATTACCCTGAGGTCTGCCCCGGCGACAGGTTTTCGAGCGGCTTCAACCCGACGCTGCATTCGGCCCCCGGCGGGTGGCTTTCGGAAGGCTGGTACGGGCTCGACCAGGGCCTTCTTGCCATAAGCATCGAAAATCATCGCTCGGGGCTTATCTGGGATATCATGCGGCGCTGCCGCTATATACGCGCCGGCCTTGCGCATGCCGGGTTCACCGGCGGATGGTTATAGACATGCAACGCACCGCACCCGAGGCAAGGCCCGACGACGAAGCCCGCTTTCTTGAGCGGGTGCGCCCCGGCAACTGGCGCAATCCCCGGCCGAAAGGCCTCTACGACCTTGCCGTCATCGGCGCCGGGCCGGCGGGGCTTGCGGCGGCCGAACATGCGGCAAGGCGCGGCTTTTCCGTCGCCCTCATCGAGCGCGCACATCTTGGCGGCAACTCCCTCAATGCCGGCTCCGTGCCGTCGAAGGCGATCATCCGCACCGCCCATGCCTATGACGCGATGCGCGATGCCGACGAATTCGGCGCGCCGGAGGTAGAGGAACCCGCCCTCGATTTTACCGCCGCCATGGCGCGCATGCGCCGCATCCGCACGCGCATCTCGGTCTATCACTCCGCCCATGACCTTGCGGCACTGGGCATCGATCTCTTATTCGGCGAGGCGCGCTTTGCCGGCGCCAACGCGCTCTTCGTCGGCGATGAGCGCCTCGCCTTCAGGAAGGCGCTCATCGCCACGGGTGCACGCCCGCGGATTCCCGATATCCCGAACCTCGAACGGACGGGCTACCGCACGAGCGCGACGATCTTCGAGATGACCGCGCTGCCCAAGCGCCTTGCCGTCATCGGCGGCGGGCCGCTCGGCTGCGAGCTGGCGCAGGCCTTCTGCCGGCTCGGCGCGCATGTGACCATCGTGCAGAACAATCCGAAATTCCTGCCGCGCGAGGAGCG
>Ga0180218_1001969_pt1 | contig 11397 bp, 10 predicted proteins | sample eDN3rd37CKraftBY_FD_151334 | JGI IMG/M metagenome (GOLD analysis project Ga0180218, IMG submission 151334) | Enriched backyard soil microbial communities from Emeryville, California, USA - eDNA 3rd pass 37_C Kraft BY (version 2) (version 2) | ecosystem: Environmental > Terrestrial > Soil >... | reverse complement strand
CCCGCATCGACGAGCTCATGAAGCTCGTGGGCCTCAACCCCGACCACGTCGACCGGTTCCCGTCGCAGTTCTCCGGCGGTCAGCGTCAGCGCATCGCCATCGCGCGCGCCCTGGCCGTGAACCCGCGGCTCATCGTGCTCGACGAGCCGGTGTCCGCCCTCGACGTGTCGATCCAGGCCGGCGTCATCAACCTGCTCGAGGACCTGCAGGCGCAGCTCGGCGTCGCGTTCCTCTTCGTCGCGCACGACCTGTCCGTGATCCGGCACATCTCGAGCCGCATCGCCGTGATGTACCTGGGGCAGGTGGTCGAGTCCGGTGACACGGAGGCCGTGTTCACCTCGCCGCGGCACCCGTACACGCAGGCGCTGCTGTCCGCCGTGCCGTTGCCCGACCCGCAGCTCGAGCGGGGACGCAAGCGCGTCGTGCTGGAGGGCGACCTGCCCAGCCCGGTCGAGGAGATCCCCGGCTGCCGCTTCGCCAGCCGCTGCCCCGTGCGCGCCACGCTGCCGGCCGACGACCAACGCCGCTGCGACACCGTGCTGCCGGTGCTCACGGGGGACGACGACCAGCTCACGGCCTGCCACTTCCCGCTGACCCCGGCGTCCGCGGGCACCACAGACGTGCGGGAGACCACCCGCGCCTGACCCGTCCGGGTCATCTACCCGACGGGTAGACGCTTCTCAAGGAGAAACATGACAACGATCCGCAAGAAGGGCGTCGGTGCGGTCGCTGCTGCCGCGGTGCTCGCGCTCACCCTGGCCGCGTGCGGCTCCGGCGGCGGCGACGAGGGCACGGCCGAGGGCAACGGCGACGCGTCGATGACGACGCAGCCCGCCGACGGCGTCCCGTCGTCGTACCAGGGCAAGCTGCCCATGCCCGAGGCCGGCAAGGCGTACAACAACCCCCAGGACCGCGAGAACGTCAAGGACGGCGGCACGCTGACCCTCCCGATCGAGGAGATCACGCCGAACTGGAACGGGTTCTCGGTCGACGGCAACACCCGGTACATGGGCGACTTCTGGAAGCTCTACCAGGCGTCGCTGTGGGACTACGACGTCGCGGGCAACCCGACGCCGAACCCGGACTACCTGACCAAGGTCGAGGTCACCAGCGAGGACCCGCTGGTCGTCACCTACGACGTCAACCCGAAGGCCACCTGGAACGACGGCACGCCGATCGACTGGACGGCCTTCGAGGCCACCTGGAAGGCGCAGTCGGGCAAGTCCAAGGGCTACAACCCGACGTCGACCACCGGCTACGACCAGGTGAAGTCGGTGGAGAAGGGCAAGGACGACAAGCAGGTCGTCGTCACCTTCGACACGCCCTTCTTCCCGTACCAGTTCCTGTTCATCAACCTGCTGCACCCGGACAGCCTGGACGCCAAGACGTACACCAAGGGCTGGGTGAACGAGCCGCACAACGAGTGGGCCGCCGGCCCGTTCATCGTCGACTCGCAGGACGAGACGCAGGCCACCTTCGTGCCGAACCCGAAGTGGTGGGGCGAGACGCCGAAGCTGGAGAAGATCGTCTTCAAGCAGATGGACGACGCTGCCTCGATCAACGCGTTCCAGAACGGGGAGATCGATTCCACCGGCGTCGCCGCGGCCGACCGCCTCAAGGTGGCCCGCGGCATGGACGACGTCCAGATCCTCATCAACTATGCCCTCTCGACCGGCGTGTTCACGCTGAACACCAAGGCCGAGGCGCTCCAGGACATCGCGGTGCGCAAGGCCGTGACCCAGGCGACCGACGTCTCCAAGCTGGCCGAGATCGACTTCCAGGGTCTCGGCTGGGAGGAGGACCCGGCCGGGTCCGAGGTCATGTCGCCCATCCAGGACGGCTACGAGAACAACATGCCGGCCGACGCCGCCTTCTCGGTGGAGAACGCCAAGGCCACGCTCGAGGGCGCCGGCTACACGCTCAACGAGTCCTCCGGCTACTACGAGAAGGACGGTAAGCCCGTCCACCTCAAGTACACGTTCTTCGGTGACAGCCCGACGCAGACCGCCATGGCGAACGCCGTGCAGGCGATGCTCAAGGCGGCCGGCATCGAGGTCGAGCTCGACAACCAGGACTCGTCGAAGTTCTCGGACACCGTGCTGGGCGGCAAGTACGAGATGCTCATCATGGCCTGGTCGTCCTCCGACCCGTACGGCTACAGCACCTCGGGCTACCAGCTCTACGGCTCCGACTCGGACTCGAACTTCACCTACATCGGCTCGAAGGAGATCGACGAGCTGATGAAGAAGCCGGGCACCATCGAGGACATCCCGACCGCGATCGCCGCGTTCAACGAGGCGGAGAAGAAGGCGCTGGAGCAGTACGGCACCTTCCCGATCGACTTCGGCCCGGAGATGACCGCCGTGAAGAAGGGCCTGGCCAACTTCGGCTGGCGCACCTCCGGGTTCCAGGGCCTCGCCCCGCACCCGGAGAACTGGGGCTGGCAGAAGTGACGCACCGCGTCACCCGCTGAGCACCACGCGTGACGACGCCGCCTCGACCGAGCAGGTCGTGGCGGCGTCGTCGTGTCCGGGCCGTTCGGGCGGTCAGCGGTGGCGGCGGAGGGCGCCCTCGAGGAGGGGGACGGCGACGGCGACGAGGGTGAGTGCGGCGCCGACGTAGGTCGCGGCGCCGGGCGGCGCGACGGCGGGGGAGGCGACGTCGAGCACGAGCGCACCGACCACCTGGCCGGCGATCATCCCCAACCCGAGGAGCAGCACGCCGATGCGCTGCACCACGGCCGCCTGCAGGGCGATGAACACGATGCCGAGCAGGCCGCCGGAGTAGAGCAGCAGGTCGGCGGGCATCCGGGTGGGCAGGGCGCCGGTGGGCGCGCCGTCGACGGCGAGCGACACCCCGAACACCACGAGCAGCGCCGCGGTCCCGACGAGGAAGCTCACGAACGTCGCGGCCAGGACGCCGCCGTCGCGGCCGGCGGTGGCGTCGTCGGCCGGCCGCACCGCCGCGCGCACGCGGCCGTTGAGGGCCTGCTGGAACGACTGGAGCACGCCCGCCACGAGGGGGAACAGCGCCAGGCCGAGGGCGGCGGTCGCCGCGCCCGCGCCGGAGACGACGACGACGGCGACGACGGTGAGCACCGGGCCGAGCGCGCGGCCCACCGTCACGAGCCGGACGCCGCCCGGCGCCAGCCCGAGCCGGTCGATGACGAGCGAGCTCACCGACTGCCCGGCGACGAGCGCGATGGTGAACACGGCGACGCCGAGCGCGTCGACCGTCAGCCCCTGCGACATCACGTAGAACGCGCCGCCGAGGCCGCCCAGGCACTCCCACCAGCGCAGGCCGCCGGCGGCACCGCCGCGGCGCAGGCCGGCGGCGACCTGGCCGAGCGCGGCGCGCCCCGCGCGGGAGAACGGGAGCGCGAGGGTGAGGAGCACGAGGCCCGAACCGAACGACAGGGCGGCCGTGCCGAACGCCGTGCCCGTCTCGGTGGCGAGGGTGCCGTTGACCCGGCTCTGCAGGGCGGCGGCGAACCCCGCGACGATCGCGAGCGCCACGCCCACGGCGCGCTGCCGCCCGGTCACGATGGTTGCCACGATCACCGGATCCTAGCCGTGGGATACCAGACCGGCGGCACCGGGATCACGTGAGGTGGTCGAAGTCACCGCGCACCCAGGCCGCGTGCCGCTCGGCGGAGCGCAGCACGACGTCGCGCGCGTCGGCGGGGATGACGCCGTCGAAGTTGTTGTAGAGCCGGTCGAACGGGCGGCGGGCCACGTGCTCGGCGACGCGCGTCACGACCGCCCCGGACAGCGGGATGCGGTTGGGGTAGCTGCGCATGAAGCTCGCCGTGCGGTCCGGGTTGGCGAAGATCGTGTCGCCGGACAGCAGCACGCCGCGGCCGTCGGCGCCGGTCCAGTGCACCACCGCCGAGCCGGGGAAGTGGCCGCCGGGCTGGCTGAGCACCACGCCGGGCAGCACCTCGCGCTCGCCGTCCGGACCCGGCGCCCACGTCTCGATCACGTCGTCCGGGCGCGCGACCCAGCCCGCGTCGGCCTCGCTCACGAGCACCGGGACGGCGCGCCCCGTGGCCTCCGTGAGGCGCCGGCTCCACTCCACCTGCACGCCGAACATGTGCGGGTGGCTGGCGGCGATCACGACGTCGCCGCCCCCGGCGGCCTCGACGACCGCCGCCACGCCGCCGTCGTCCACGAAGCCGAGCGGGTCCCACAGCAGCGCGCCCGCGGGCGTGCGCACGACCTTCGCCTGCTGGCCGATGCCGACGCGCGGCGTCGCGTGCAGGGCGAGCAGGCCGGGCTCGAGCTCGGCGACCTCGACGGCGAGGCCCTCGGCCGCGAGCTCGTCCAGGGTGGTCCACTCCTGGCCGGTCGCGGGCACCCACTGGCGCTCGTCCGCGCAGATCGCGCAGACCTCCGGTCGGGTGGCGTGCTCGACGGCGCAGGTGCGGCAGACCCAGAAGTCCGCCGGTGCGGGGAGGCTCATGGGCCCAGACTTCCACCTCGCGGCGGAGGCGCCCACCGGGCGGCGCTCCCTAGGCTGGTCGGATGCCGCAGCGACCCGCCGGGTGGACCGCCCGCCTCGCCGACTGGTGGGGGATCGACTCCGGGTGGGAGCGCGTGCCCTCCGACCCGGCCCGCGCCTACCGCCACGACCTGTGGCTGGGCGGGGCGTTCGTCGTCGTGTCCCTGGTGGGCACCGAGCTCGCCCGCAGCTTCGGGTACTTCGAGGACGAGACGGCCCCGACGTGGCTGCTCTACCTGCTCTCGGCCGTGGGCGCCGCGCCCCTCATGTGGCGGCGCCGGTTCCCGCTGGTCGTGCTGTCGGTGGTGTACCTGCACTTCCTCGTGGTGGGGCTGACCGTCCCGATGGTGACGATCCTCGTCCCGCTCCAGGTCGTCTACTTCGTCGCGCTGTTCAGCGCGGTGGCGTGGGCGCGGGACAGGCAGGCGATGGTGCTCGTCGTGGGCGCCGCGCTGCTCGCGATGTTCGGGTGGCTGGCCTGGCAGTTCGCCGTCGGGGCCGGCATCGACGGGATCGTCGAGTCGATGGGGCTGGCCGACGAGCGGCCCGGACTGGTCGACCCCGGCGTCGCGTTCACCGCGTACAACCTGCTCATCAACTTCGCCTACTTCTACGGGGCGGTCGTGGCCGGCCAGCTCATGTGGCACGGCGCGCGCCGTCGCGAGCAGCTCGAGGAGCAGGCCGCGACCATCGAGCGCCAGACGGCGGAGCTCCAGCGGCAGGCGGTCGTCACCGAGCGGCTGCGCATCGCGCGGGAGCTGCACGACGTCGTCGCGCACCACGTGTCCGTCATCGGGATCCAGGCCGCCGCGGCCCGGCGGATGCTCGCCGGGGACCCGGCCGCCGCGGCCGCGCCCCTGGCGACCATCGAGGGCGAGTCGCGCGAGGCCGTGGCGCAGATGCGGGGGCTGCTCGGCACGCTGCGGGGGGTCGAGGACGGCGGCCCGGGCGGGACCGGGGCGGCCGGCGGGCGCGCGCCGGAGCCCGGGCTGCGCGACGTGCCCGGGCTCGCCGACGACGCGGGGCTCGACGTCGAGGTGCGGGTCGTCGCCGAGCCGGGCGCCGTCGACGCCGTCCCCGCGCCGGTCGGCCTCAGCCTGTACCGCACGGCGCAGGAGGCGCTGAGCAACGTGCGCAAGCACTCCACGGCGAGGTCGGCGCGCGTCGTCGTGCGCGTGGACCGCCGCCCGGCGCGGCGTGACGAGCCCGCGGCCGACCGGTTCCCGCACGGCTTCGCCGAGGTCGAGGTGCTCGACGACGGCCGCCCGCGCCCCGGCTCCACCGGGACGGGTCTCGGCCTGGTCGGCGTGCGCGAGCGGGTCGCGACGCACGGTGGCGTCGCCGAGGTCGGGCCCCGCGCCACCGGCGGCTACCGTGTGCGGGTGCGCCTGCCCCTGCCCCGCTCGACGTCCCCGGACCGCCCGTGAGCGGCCCCGACGCGCCCGTCCGGGTGCTTCTGGTCGACGACCAGAAGCTGGTGCGGTCCGGCTTCGCGATGATCCTCGGCGTCGAGCCCGACCTCGAGGTGGTGGGCGAGGCCGCCGACGGCGCGCAGGCGCTGGAGCAGGTGCGGGCGCTGCACCCCGACGTCGTGCTCATGGACGTGCAGATGCCGGTGATGGACGGCATCGAGGCCACCCGGCGCATCGTCGCCGACGACCTCGCCACCGTGCTCGTGCTCACCACCTTCGACGACGACGCCTACGTGGACGACGCCCTGCGCGCCGGCGCGTCCGGCTTCCTGCTGAAGAACTCCGACGCCGACCGGCTCGTCGACGCCGTCCGCACCGTCGCGGAGGGCCACGCACTGCTCGCGCCGGAGGTCACGAAGCGCGTCATCGAGCGCATGGTGTCCGGCGAGGGCCGCCCGACCGGGCCGCCCGCCGACCCCTCCGACGACCCTCCCGTCCGCGCGCCGTCCGATCCCCGGCTGGACCGCCTCACGCCGCGCGAGCGGGAGGTGCTGGTGCTCGTCGGGCAGGGGCTGTCCAACGCCGAGATCGCGGGCGAGCTGTTCCTCGGCGAGGCCACCATCAAGACCCACGTCTCCAACGTGCTGGCCAAGCTGCACCTGCGCGACCGCGTCCAGGCCGTCGTCTTCTACCACCGCGCCCTGACGTAGCGATCGCTCTCCGTCCTCCGAGCAGACGACGATCGATCGCTACGTCGAGACGACGAACGACTCCGTCGGCGGCCAGGGGCGCGCCTCCCAGCCCGCGGCGGCAAGGGCCTGTCGGACCTCGCCGGCGACCCGGCCCCGCAGGATGTCCCGACCGGTGAACCGCAGCACGACCACACCGTGCCCCACCAGCCCGTTCTGACGCCGCCTGTCGCCGAAGAGGGCGGCCGGCGTCGTGTGGGCGTCCCGCCCGTCCAGCTCGCCCAGGAGCAGCCGACCGCCCGGGAGGATCCATGCGAGGTCGGCACGGGCGAGGAACCGGCCACGCGGGTCGCGGACCACGAGCTGCAGCGCGTCGGGCGGGCAGCCCGCGTCCGTGCAGGCCAGTCTCGCGGCCGTTTCGATCGGCGACTCCGACCGCGGGTCCGACTCCTCCCACCATGCGGCGCTGCGGGCGGCACCGCGGCGGCCGCGCGCGGCCTCTCGGGCACGGCGGAACGCCTCCTCGGTGACCACGCGTCGGTGTCGTGCCGAGTCCATGAGCGCGACGGCATGGCTTCGGTCCACGTCGGGGACGGCCTGGGCCAGCGCCAGCTCGGCCGGGACGCAGGGGAGACCTCCCACGACGACCCAGCGTCGTAGCTGCTCGCGGCGTACGCGGCCGGGTCCGCCGGCCCGTGGAGAACCGTCGGGGAACGTCACCTCGGGCGCGATCCGCGCGGGTGCGCCCTGGACGCCGTGCAGGACGAGGGCCGCGAGCCCCGTCGCGACCGACCCCGGGTGAGCGAGCAGCCCGGTGATCGCAGCCCGGCGTCGTGCGCGGTCGAGCCGGTCGAGCAGGTCGGGGGAGCGCACGGAGGCCGGGCCGGTGTCGAGCACGCCGCGGGCCACGCGGGCCCACTCCTGACGGTGAACCAGCGCGGCGACGTTCTGGTTCGTGAGGCCGTGGTCGTGGCACTGTCCCGACGACACCAGCCCCTCCTGCGCGGCGGCGATCCGCCGGAGCGGCTCAGGGACGACGAGGCGACGGTGCACTCCGGAAGCAGACCAGATCGGAGGGCGGCGCCGCGGAGCTCTTCCACAGCCTCGGCTGGTCGACGTAGCGCTTGCTCCTCGTCCGCTCGGAGGACGAGGAGCAAGCGCTACGTCGAGGTCAGCCGCGCGGGGTCAGGCGGATGACGGGCAGCTCGCGGTCGGTCCGGGCCTGGTACCGGGCGAACCCGGGGGAGGTGGTCGTGACCGCCCGCCAGGCGGCGGCGCGCTCGGCGCCGTGCAGCTCCTCGGCGACGACGGGGACGGTCCGCCCGCCGGTGGTGACGGTCGCGCGGTCGGGGCGGGCGGCGAGGTTGAGGTACCAGGCGGGGTTCGCCCGGGCGCCGGCGGCCGACGCGACGACGATCCAGCCGCCGTTCCCGTCGGGGAACCCGCCGACGGGGGCGGACCGCTCCTGGCCGGTCTTGCGGCCGATCGTCGTCAGGGCGAGGGGGCCGCCGGCGGACCGACCCGCGCGGCGTGCCGCCCGCCGGTTCCGGCCGGCGAGGAAGCGGCCGCGGGGCTGGTGGGCGCCGCGCGTGCCCTGAGGGTTCGTGAACGTCATCGTGCTCTCCTTCGTCGGGGCGCCAGGTGCTCGCCGGTGGATGGTGCGTCCCGAGGCACGGTGCCAGGGCGCCGCGACGCCCGGTACCGACCGCCGTCGGTCGTCCCGCGACGAAAGTCGGGGGCCGGCGATGGATCCGGGACGGATCCGGGCCGGCCCTTGCGCTGGAGTGCGCTCCAGCTCCTACGGTCGAGGCATGACGACGGTGGAGACCGAGACCGGGACGACGGTCGGCATCCGGGAGGTCGCGGAGCACAGCGGCCTGAGCGTGGACGCCCTGCGCTGGTACGAGCGGGAGGGGCTGCTGCCCCGGGCGCCGCGCGGGCCGGACGGCAGGCGGCGCTACCCGGAGCGGCTGGTCGGGTTCGTCCGGCTGGTGGTGGCGCTGCGCCGCACCGGCATGCCCGTGGCGGACGTGCGCGACTTCGTGGCGCTGGCCGACGACGGCGCCGCGACGCACGGGCGCCGCATGGCCCTGCTGGAGCGGCAGCGCCAGAGCATCCTGCGCCAGCAGGCGCAGCTCGCCGACGACCTCGCCGCCGTCGACCACAAGATCGGGCACTACCACGAGCTCATCGCCGCCGGCCTCGACTGCGAGGGCCTCCCCGTGACGCCCGAGGTCGCGGCGGCGCAGCGTCTCACGACCGTCCGGACCGAGAGGAACGCCTCATGACCACGACCACCGGCACGCCCCGCACCACGCTGGGCGACGGCCTCGACACCTCGCTGCTCGGGTACGGCGCCATGGGCCTCTCCCAGGTGTACGGCGCGGTGGACGAGGACGACGCGCTCGCGACGCTGCACCACGTGGTGGACGTCGGCATCGACCTGATCGACACGGCCGACCTGTACGGCCAGGGCTCCAACGAGCGGCTCGTCGGGCGGCTGCTCGCCGACCGCCGCGAGGAGGTGACGCTCGCGACGAAGTTCGGCATCGTGCCCGAGGACGACACGTACACCCGCATGTCGGCCCGCAACGACCCGGCGTACGTCGCCGAGGCGGCGGACGCGAGCCTGCGGCGCCTGGGCGTGGACGTCATCGACCTCTACTACCTGCACCGCCGGGACCCGCGGGTGCCGGTCGAGGACGTCGTCGGCGCGATGGCGGACCTGGTGACGGCGGGCAAGGTGCGCCACCTCGGCCTGTCGGAGGTCACGGCGGCCGAGCTGCGGGCGGCGCAGGCCGTGCACCCGATCGCCGCGGTGCAGAGCGAGTGGTCGCTGTGGAGCCGCGACGTGGAGCGGTCGGTGGTGCCGACGGCGGCCGAGCTCGGGGTGGGCTTCGTGCCGTACTCGCCGCTGAGCCGCGGCTTCCTCGCCGGCGGCCTCGGGGGCGCCGACGAGCTGGCCGGTGACTGGCGCAGCAACCTCGAGCGGTTCCGCGGGCCGGCGTTCGAGGCCAACCAGGCGCTCGTCGCCGTCGTCCGCGGGATCGCCCGGGAGCGCGGCGCGACGGCGGCCCAGGTGGCGCTCGCCTGGCTCCGCCAGCGGGGGGAGGCGCTGGGGCTGCCCGTGGTGCCCATCCCCGGCTCCCGGCGCGTCGCGCGCGTGGACGAGAACCTCGCCTCGCTCGGCCTGACGCTCGACGCGGACGCCGTCGCGGCCCTCGACGAGCTGGCCGGCCGCGTGGTGGGCGCCCGCTCCGACCAGTCGAACCCGGACTGGGTCTCCGACACCCGCGAGTGACCCGGGAGGGTCCGCCCGGCGGGGGAGGCGCCGATCTCCGCCGCCGGGCGGATCACACGGGGCCGCCCGGTCCGTAGCGTCGTCGTCATGGACAACGACTCCCTCGAGGTCCGGGGCCTGACCCGGACGTTCGGCGACCTCACGGCCGTCGACGACGTCTCGTTCGCGGCCCCGGCCGGGCTGCTGACCGGGTTCGTCGGCGGCAACGGCGCGGGCAAGACGACGACCATGCGCATGATCATGGGCGTCCTGGCGCCGACGGCCGGCGAGGTGCGGTTCGGCGGCGACCCGGTGACCCGCGCCGACCGCCGCGCGTTCGGGTACATGCCGGAGGAGCGCGGCCTCTACCCGAAGCAGCCGGTGCTCGACCAGCTGGTCTACCTGGCGCGCCTGCGCGGCATCGCGGCCCCGCGGGCCCGCGCCGAGGTGCTCGACATGCTCGACCGGCTCGGCCTGGCCGGCCGGTCCAAGGAGCACGTCGAGAAGCTGTCGCTCGGCAACCAGCAGCGCGTGCAGATCGTCGCCGCGCTCATGGGCACGCCGCGGCTGCTGGTGCTCGACGAGCCGTTCAGCGGTCTCGACCCGGCCGCCGTCGACGGCATGGTGGACCTGCTCGCGGAGCACACCGCCCGTGGCGTGCCGGTGCTGTTCAGCTCGCACCAGCTCGACCTCGTGGAGCGGCTGTGCGAGCGGCTCGTCATCCTCAAGTCCGGCCGTGTCATGGCCGACGGCGCGCCCGCCGACCTGCAGGCCACCGGCGCGCTGCGCCACCGGCTCGTCTCGGTCGGCGACGCCGGCTGGGTGCGCGGCGTCCCCGGCGTGCACGCGGTCGACGTCGACGGCCCCGTCGCCCTGCTCGAGGTGGCCGACGACGCCGCCCTGCAACGGCTGCTCGCCACCGGCCTCGAGCGCGGCGGCGTCCGCGAGCTCACCCCCGTCCGGCCCACGCTGGCCCAGATCTACCGCGAGGTGACCGCGTGAACGAGGAGCGACACATGACCACCACCCTTCCCGCCCCGACCGGCACGACCACGCCCCCGGACGACGCGGAGAGCACCCGCGGCGCGTGGCTCGTCGTGATGAAGCGCGAGATCGTGGTGCGCGCGCTCAACAAGACGTTCCTCGTGGGCCTGCTCGTCTCGGTGGCGATCATCGCCGCGCTGGCGGCGTTCATGGCCTGGCAGGGCAGCAGGACGGACAGCTTCACGGTCGCCGTCCCGGCCGGCGACGCCGCGGCGACGGCCGCCGTCGAGTCCGCGGCCGCGATCCCCGAGGAACAGGGCGGCGGCGCCGAGCTCACCACCCTCGAGGTGCCGGACGACGCCGCGGCCCGCGCCGCGCTCGCCGACGGCGACGCGGACGGGTGGCTGCACCCGGCGCCGGGGGGGGACGGCTGGGTGCTCACCGGCGAGGCGGCCCCCGACAGCACGCTGACGCGCCTGCTCACGGCCGGGGTGGCGGCCCAGGCGCTCGACGCCAACGCGGAGGCCGCCGG
>Ga0180218_1001968_pt1 | contig 11412 bp, 9 predicted proteins | sample eDN3rd37CKraftBY_FD_151334 | JGI IMG/M metagenome (GOLD analysis project Ga0180218, IMG submission 151334) | Enriched backyard soil microbial communities from Emeryville, California, USA - eDNA 3rd pass 37_C Kraft BY (version 2) (version 2) | ecosystem: Environmental > Terrestrial > Soil >... | reverse complement strand
CGGCGCAGCGCGTCCGCCTCCTGCACCAGCATCTCGCCGCTGATGTCGACCGAGACATAGGCGGCGAGCGGACCGACCGCCTGCAAAAGGATGCGCGCCTTCTTGCTCGAACCGCTGCCGAACTCGACCACCGCCGCGCCGTCGGGAATGAGCGCGGCGATCTCCTTCGCGCGATCGCGCAGGATGCTCATTTCGGCGCGCGTCGGATAGTATTCCGGCGTGTCGGTGATCTCCTCGAACAGGATCGAGCCCGCCTCGTCGTAGAAATATTTCGGCGACAGCGCCTTCTGCGGCTTGCGGAAGCCGGCGATCACGTCGGCCGCGAAGGCGGCATTGGCCGTGCCTTGGGCCGCGCCTTGGGTCCCCCCTTGCGCGGCGCCCTCCGGGGAAAGCGATTGATGGCGAATGGCACGGGCGGCTGCTGTCATGATCGACGCCTCTTCAATGTCACTGGTCAGCGAAATTCGACGAGCCGCAGTCCGCTGAACTGCCAGCGCGACGGCGGATAAAAGAAATTGCGGTAGCTCGCGCGCTCATGGCCGGCCGGCGTCGCGAGCGAGGAGCCGCGCAGCACCATCTGATTGACCATGAACTTGCCGTTGTATTCGCCGAGCGCGCCCTCGGCGGCGCGGTAGCCGGGATAAGGCAGATAGGCGCTGCGGGTCCATTGCCACAGCAGGCCGAAGGCATCGTCGAGCAGTCCTTTGCGCGCCGCGACCTCCCACTCCTGCTCGCTCGGCAGATGCTTGCCGGCCCAGCGCGCGAAGGCGTCGGCCTCGTAGTAGCTGACATGGCGGACGGGATCTGCCGGATCGACCGGCTTCAGCCCGGCGAGCGACATCGCGTGCCAGGCGCCGTCGCGCTCGATCCAGTAGCCCGGCGCCTGCCAGCCTTCGTTCTGCACCGCGGCCCAGCCGTCGGACAGCCAGAGCGAGGCGGTCGCGTAGCCGCCGTCGGCGATGAAGTCGAGCCAGTCGGCATTGCTCACCATCTGCCGCGCGATGCGCACGTCCTGCAGCAGCACCTGGTGGCGCGGATATTCGTTGTCGAAGCCGTAGCCCTCGCCGGAATGTTCGCCACCGTGCCCGATCTCATGGATGCCGCCGGGCAGCTCGGCGTAACCGCCCTGCGACAGCGCGCGCCTCGGCGCCCGCCACTCCGCGTCATAGGCCGGATGAGTCGGGTTCTGCGCGAAGGCGTGAAGGATATCGGTCAGCAGCAATTCCTGATGCTGCTGCTCGTGATGCAGGCCGATCTCGAGGATGCGAAAGAACTCGTCGGCCTGAGCGGCGGGCACCGTTTCGATCAGCCGCTCGACCGCCGCATCGACATGGGCGCGATAGGCGGTGACATCGGCCGTGTTCGGCCGGGTGATCAGCCCGCGCTGCGGCCGCGCGTGGCGCGGGCCGGCGGAGACGTAATAGGAGTTGAACAGGAACGGGAACCGCGCGTCGTATTCCCTGTAAGACGGATCGTTCGGCTTGACCAGGAAGGTCTCGAAGAACCACGTTACATGAGCGCGATGCCACTTGGTCGGGCTCGCATCCGCCATCGACTGCACGATCTGGTCTTCGGGAGACAGGGGCGCCGCGCGCGCCTCGGTCTCCGCCCGCACGGCGCGGAACGCCGCGCGCCAGGACGCGCGCTGATCATCGAGCGAGGCCGCGTCCGGCCGCGCCGACGGACGGGCCTGCGCGCCGCGCACAACGGCCGTCGATTGTGCCGAGACTCTTGCCATTGGCGCTGCGCTCCCTGCTGGGGCTGCTGCGCGCCCCGGACAATTTCAGGGGGACATATAAGTCCCGGCGGATGGATTGCCATGCATCCGGCCGGCCATGGATTCTCATTCTCACGGCCGGCATGACGGCGATTGTTTCATCCGCGGCCGCATGGGGCAACCCGTCAATGCCGATATTCGCGTCATGCCTTCCGGTCAGGGGCGACGCACGATAACAATCGCGCGAGATGGCGAGACGGCGTGGCGCATTCGCGGCGAAGGCGTGAACGAATTGCGATGTCGCGCGTTACGGAAGTTGGCCTTCAGGGAACCTAGCGGCCCCACCGCGGCGTCAGCCGTCGCAGCATCGCGCGCGGCCAGTTTCGCAGCGGCGTCGCGCGAAGCCGGACGATGTTCCGCCGCCGCCACTCCGCCATGCGCTCGATCAGCAGCAGCGCCGCCGGCGTGACGATCAGCGTCAGCACCGTCGCGAAGCCGAGGCCGAACACGATCGCGGTGGACAGATGGATCCACCACTGCGTCGACGGCGCGCCGATCGTCACCTCGCGCATCATGAAGTCGAGATTGACGCCGAAGGCGATCGGCAGCACGCCGAGGATCGCGGTCACCGCGGTCAGCAGCACCGGGCGCGTGCGCTCGCGGCAGGTCTCGATCACCGCGTCATAGGCGCTCTGGCCTTCCCGCCGCAGCCGGTCGTAGGTGTCGATCAGCACGATGTTGTTGTTCACGATGACGCCGGCATTGGCGATGACGCCGATGCCGGTCATCACCACGCCGAACGCCTGCCCCATGATGAGCAGGCCCATCATCACGCCGATGGTCGACAGGACCACCGCGGTCATGACGAGGCCGACCGAGGTCAGGCGGTTGAACTGCGCGAGCAGGATCGCGAAAATCAGGAACAGCGCGGTGCCGAACGCCTTCATCAGGAAGGCCGAGGCCTTCTCGCGCTCTTCGTCCTCGCCCTTGAGCTTGAAGGTGACGCCGGGGCCGAGATCGGTCTTGGCGAGCTCCGCCGTGATCTCCTGCTGCACCTTCGCGGTCGGCACGCCCTCGGCGACGTTGGAGGCGACCGTCATCACCCGATGGCCGTCGACGCGGTTGAGATAACCGACGCGCGGCGCGGGCTCCCGCTTGACGAAATTGCCGATCGGCACGCTGCCGCCGTTGAGGTTGACGCGCAGCTCGTCGATCTGGTCGAGGCTGCGCCGCTCCGGCGGGAAGCGCACGATGATGTCGACCGGCTTGTCGCTCTCGGCCGGCCGGTACTCGCTGACCTTCATGCCGTTGGTGACGAGCTGCACCGCGTTGCCGACGGTCGAGACCGCCGCGCCGTATTTCGCGGCCTCCGCCTTGTCGACCGAGATGCGCCAGTCGATGCCCGGCAGCGGCAACCCGTCGTCGAGATCACGGATGTCGCTGCGCTGGGCGAGGATGCCGGCGACCTTCTTCGCCGCCGGCTCCAGCGCCGACGGCTCGATCGCGGCGAGCTGCACCTGGATCGGCTTGCCGGTCGGCGGCCCGGCGCGCGGCGCCGTCACCTCGACCATGATGCCGGGGATGTCCGCGGTCTTCTCGCGGATCGCGTCCATGATCTCGTGCGCTTTCGGCCGCTGCTTCCAGTCGACGAATTCGAACTGGATGACGCCGATGGTGTCCTCGGTCAGCTCGTTGGAGCCGCGCGGCTGCTCACCGATCCGGGTGTAGACGGTCTTCAGCGTGTCGAAATCGAGCACGCGTTTTTCCACCTGGCCAACCAGCCGGTTCTTCTCGTCGAGCGAGAGATTGCCGCGGGCGTGGATGATGACCTGCCCGTAGTCCGGCTCGACGCTCGGGAAGAACTCGACGCCGTTGCCGAACTTGCCATAGGCGACCTGCACCACCACCAGCAGCGCGGCGGCCGAGATCAGCACCATGCCGGGCCGGCGCAGCGCGAAGCGCACGAAGCGCATATAGGCGCCGCGGTCGGCCATGCGCTCGTCATGGGGGATCGGCGCCGCCTTGCCGAGCAGCGAGCCGAGCGTCGGCGTGAAGATCAGCGCCACGACCAGCGAGGCCGACAGCGTCGCGATCAGTGTGATCGGCAGGTATTTCATGAACTCGCCGACCACGCCGGGCCAGAACAGCAGCGGCGAGAACGCCGCGACGCGCGTCGCGGTCGCCGCCACCACGGGGCCGGACATGCGCACCGCCGCGGTCGTATAGGCCTCGCGCGCCGACATGCCCTCGGACATCCGCCGCTCGGCATATTCCGAGACGATGATGGCGTCGTCGACCAGCATGCCGACCGCGAGAATGAGCGAAAACAGCACGACAATGTTCACCGTCAATCCGGCGAGCTGCAGGCCGAGCACGCCGGTCAGGAACGACACCGGGATGGCGATGCCGATGAACAGCGAGGCGCGGAAGCCGAGGATGAACAGGATGATGACGACGACCAGCAGCACGCCCATCACCACCGAGTTCTGCAGGTCGGCGAGCATGGTGCGGATGTCCTTCGACTTGTCCTGCGTGAAGGACACCTGCACGGCGCTGGGCCATCGTCCTTTCATCTGCTCGACCAGTTTCTTCACGCCGTCGACCGTCTCGATCAGGTTGGCGCCGGTGCGCTTCGACACCTCGATGGTCATGGCCGGGCGGCCGTTGACGCGGGTGACGGAGGTCGCGTCCTTGAAGGTCGGCTTCACCGTCGCGACGTCGCCGAGCGTCACCGCCGCCTTGTCGGTCGCGGTGACGGGGATATTCAGCACGTCCTGCGATTTCTCGATCAGCGAGGGAATTTTCACCGAGAAGCGCCCGGTCTGCCCCTCCAGCGCGCCGGCCGCGACCAGCGTATTGGACGACTGCATGATCGAGGTGATCTGATCGAGCGTGACGCCGTAGCTCTTCATGAGCATGGGTTCGGCGATGATCTCGACCGCCTCGTCGCGCGCGCCGCGCAATTCGGCGGACAGCACGCCCGGCACCTGCTCGATCTGGTTCTTCGCCTCGCGCGCGATGCCGAGCATGGTGCGCTCCGGCACGTCGCCGGACAGCGCCACCACCAGCACCGGATAGAGCGAGAGATTGACCTCCAGCACCTGCGGCTCGTCCATGTCGCGCGGCATGTCGTGCTTGGCCTGGTCGACCTTGGCGCGCACGTCGGCGAGCGCGGCGGTCGAGTCGAAGCCGGCCTCGAATTCGAGCAGCACGAAGCCGCCGCCCTCGAAGGCGGTCGAGCGCATTTCCTTGACGTTGTTGACCGACTTCAGCTGCGTCTCGACCGGCCGCAGCAAGAGACGCTCTGAGTCCTCCGGGCTGATGCCGCGCTGGGAGAGCTGCACATAGATGATCGGGATGCGCACGTCCGGCTCGGCTTCCTTCGGGATCGTCACATAGGCGGTGAAGCCCGCGATCAGCAGGAAGGCAAGCAGCGCGAGGGTCAGTCGCGCGTGGCTGACGGCATAGTTGACGATGGCGCGCATGAGCGGCCGCCCTTCCCTCTGCTATTTCGCCGACGACAGCGCCTGCGGCGTAGCGCTCGCCGGCACCGCCTCGACGGTCTGGCCTTCGCGCACGAAATCCTGGCCCTGCACGATCACTCTCGCGCCGTTCTCGACGCCGGCGACCCACATATGGGTCTGCTCGTCCTCCGAGACCGTCACCGGCACGAAGGCGACCTTGTTCTGCGCATCGACGATCCGCACGCCGAGATCGCCGGCGGACGAGAAGGTCAGCGCCGAGCGCGGGACACGCGTCGCCGGCTCCGGCGCGAGCGAGATCGCGACCTCCGAGGTGATGCCGTCGGGGATCGCGCCGTCCGGGTTCGACACCTCGACCTCGACGCGATAGGTGCGCGTCGTCTGGCTCGCCGATTTCGAGACGAAGCGGATGCGGCCCCTGGCCTCGCCGCCGGTGATCAGCCGCACGCTGACCTCGGCGCCGACCTTGACGCCGGGCAGCTTGCGCTCCGACACCTCGACCACCACCAACATGGGATCGAGCGCGACGATCTGCGCGATCTCTTTGGTCGCCGTCACCGCCTGACCGGGCTCGACCGGCACGTCGGTGACGACGCCGGACCACGGCGCCCGCACCGCGCCGCGGTCGGCTTCGGCGTCGGCGGCGGCGAGCGTCGCCTCGGCGGCTTTGTATTGAGCTTCCAGATTGACGAGATCGAGTTTCGGCAACGCGCCGGTTTCGATCAGCCGACGCTTGGCGTCGAGTTCGGACTTGCGCTGCGCGACCAGCGCGCGCGCCTGCGCGACCTGCGCCACGCGCGCCTCGTCGGACAGCCGGGCGATCACGTCGCCTTCCTTCACCACGGAACCGCGGCGGACATTGAGCTGCTCGATGATGCCGTTGGTGCGCGCGATCGCCATCATCTTGTGGATCGCCTCGGTGCGGCCGGACAGCACCAGCTTGCGATGGTGCTGCACCTGTTCGGTCGCGATGACGGCGACGCGGAACGGCTTGTGCGCGGCGTCCGGCGTGCGGATCGCCGCTTCGCTGTTGGTCTCGTGGGTGCCGAAGATGTAGCCGGAGCCGATCCAAAGCGCGGCGACCGCGACCAGACCGACGGCGACGATACGACTGGCTTTCATCGTGAACCTTCCCCGGCGGCGGCCGGCTTCGGCCGGCTGCGCAGCAAATGACGCATGATGTCGATGAAGATCGGCAGAACCTGCTCGGGATCGAAATCGGGATCGAGCGCGCGGCGCCACCACATGCCGTCGGCGATCGTCATCAGCATGGTGATGGCGCCGTCGAGATCGACATCACCGGCGATGTCGCCGCGCGCGACGCCGGCATCGAGCAGGTTGCGCAGCCAGCGCCGCACGTCGACGTCGAACGAGCGCGACAGCGCGCCGATGTCGGGATGACGGCGCGCCTGCCCCATCACTTCGGTGCAAAGCAGCACGTCGTCGATCGGACGCTGGGCGAAATGATAATGCGCGAGGTCTTCGAGCACCTTGAAGACGCCCTGCGAGAGATCGGCCTCGGCGAAGCTGCGCGCCACCTCGGCGCGGTCGCGCTCGGCGATGCCGGCGATCAGCGCCTCCTTCGACGGGAAGTAGCGGTAGAGATTGCCCGGGCTCATGCCGGCCTCGGCGCAGATGTCCTGCATCGAGGCGTGATGAAATCCCGAGCGCACGAAACAGCGCTGCGCGGCCTCGAGAATCTCGTTGCGGCGGTCGCTCTGGTGCTGGGCGCTGACGCGCGGCATCGGTCGGTGGTCCTTGAAAGTTGGCTCGGATCGCCGACGGGCCGCTGCCCGTCATTGCGGCGGCGCACAAAATAAGAGAATGAACGTTCATTCGCAATCGCAAACACGATCACAGCTGGTTACAACGAAATAGCCTTGATATTTCAGTATTTTACTTACGCCGGCGACCCGAGATGGACCGCGCAGGGCGGGCGGTCCCGAAAGCCCGCGCGTCTCAGGCGGCGAGCTGGATCGGCTCATCACCTTGACGCGACTACGGCATTGCCGTATATGCGATCATGCATACGGTCATCGAGACGGCATGGTTCATCCGCGCGGCGGTGAAAGCCGGCATGTCAGCGGACGAGCGCGAGGCCGTGGTCACGACGATCGCCCGTGATCCGATGGCCGGAGAGGCTCTCGGCCACGGCTACCGCAAGCTGCGGGTGGCCGGTCGCAGCCAAGGCAAACGCGGTGGTTTCCGAGTCATTACCTTTTCTCGGAGCCGGACTTTCCCGCGTTCCTGATCACGGTTTTTGGCAAAGGCGAAAAAGCAAGCCTGACGGCCGCTGAAATGAATGAACTGAAAACTTTGGCTGAGACCCTCGTCGAGGGTCTCGCCGGCACAATAAAGAAAACAGGACGACGGCGATGAGCAAGAAAGCGTTCGATAAAATCGCGGGCGGAATAAAGGAAGCCATTGCGATCACGCGGGGAACGGCAAAAACACGCTACCGTGCCCATGTACCGGCAGAGATCGATGTGGCTGCCGTTCGCAAGAAAACCGGATTGAGCCAGGGCGAGTTTTCCCTGCGCTTCGGCATCCCCGTCGGCACCCTGCGCGATTGGGAACAGAAGCGCCGCGATCCGGACGGCGCCGCCCGTGTCCTGCTGACCGTCATCGATCGCGAACCCAAGGCGGTTGCCCGGGCGCTTGAGCTTTCCAACCGTTGAAGCTGGGATTCGGCCGCCGCCGGCGGGATCGTGTGGTAGCGGGGGAGGGACTCGAACCCCCGACCTCCGGATTATGATTCCGCTGCTCTAACCAGCTGAGCTACCCCGCCACACGGGGCCGGATATAGGGACCCGGGCGAAAACCTGTCAAGCAATGCCTTACGCGGCCTTGCCCGCTATTTCGGGCGGAGCGTCGGGTCGTTGCTGCCGGGCGGCGGGATCACCGGCGTGTTGCTGCCGGTATCGGGGGTCGGCTTCTTGATGTCCGGATCGACCGCCCCCGGCGGACAGATCACGCCGTCCGACTTCGCGAGCTGCTCGCTCAGGGTGCGGTCCTTCGGATCCCGTACCTCGACGTCGCCCTTCCTGTCGACCTCGGCGCGCGCATTGGCGCAGGCTCGCGGGTCACGCGTCTCCTGCTGCGGCTCGGCGGGCTTGCCGGCGGGCGGCTGCTGTGCCGCCGCCGTGAAGGCGATGGCGCTCAGGGCGAGCGCCGCTGCTGTCGTCACGGATTTTCTCATGACGGGGAAACGCGCCGCGCGCGGCGAAGTTCCCGCTTGTTACGGCATGATCCCTAAGCGCGGCGGTATCGGATGAGGGAAAACTGGCCGAGCGGCTGGATCGCGCGCCGCTCGATCAGCTCGACGCCGCCATTTTTCGCCGCCCAGTCGGCGATGCGTGCGAACTTGAATTCCGGCCGCCAGCCGAGCCGCTGTGCGAGCGGCGAGAACGCCTGCTCGAACAGCCAGCGCAGCCCGCTGTCGGCGCCGATGTGATTGACCAGGATGATCTCGCCGCCGGGCCGCGTCACCCGCGCGAACTCGCTGAGCGTGCCCTCCGGGTCCGGCACCGCGGTGATCACGAACTGCGCCACCACCACATCGAAGGTCGCATCCGCGAAGGCGAGATTGGCGGCATCCATCACCGCCAGCGCCTGGACATTGTCGAGCCGGTGCTCCCTCACCCGCTCGCTGGCCTTGCGCAGCATCGGCGCCGAGATGTCGATGCCGGTGATGCGGTTGCTGCGCGCATAGGCCGGCAGCGAAATGCCGGTGCCGACGCCGACGTCGAGAATGCGCCCGCCGATCCGCTCGGCCGCCGCAATCGCGGCGGCGCGTCCGGGCGCGAACACCTTGCCGAACACGAGATCGTAGATCGGGGCCCACCGTCCGTAGGCCCGCGCGATGCTGTCGCGGTTGAACGCCCCCGCGCCCATGATGGAAATCAGCCGCGCGCCGTGGCGGTCATGGCAACCGTGCCGGGCCGCGCCGCGACATCGGCGGCGCTCTGCGCGCTCGCGATGAAGCCGCCGCCGAGCATGCGCGCCTGGCCCTCGCGCGCGTCGTAGAACACGCAGGCCTGCCCCGGCGACACGCCATCCTCGCCGTCGATCAGCTCGACCTCATAGGCGCCGTCGGCGAAATCGCTGACATGACGGAGCCAGGCCGCCTGGGGCGGCCGGGTCGAGCGCACCTTCACGAACACCTCGAAACGGTCGTCGGCCAGCGTCTCGCGCAGCGCGCCGTCGCCGAGCCAGTTGACGTCGCGCAGCCGGATGCGCCGGGTGCGCAGCGCCTCGCGCGGACCGACCACCACGCGGCGGCGGTCGGCGTCGAGCCGCACCACATAAAGCGGCGCGCCGGTCGCGACGCCGAGACCGCGGCGCTGGCCGATGGTGAAATGGATGATGCCGGAATGCCGGCCGAGAACCTTGCCGTCGAGATCGACGATCTCGCCGGGCTCTGCGGCGCCGGGCTTCAGCCGCTCGATCACGTCGGTGTATTTGCCGGACGGCACGAAGCAGATATCCTGGCTGTCGTGCTTCTCGGCGACGACCAGCCCGTATTGCCGCGCCAGCTCGCGGGTCTCCGCCTTGCCGCGGTCGCCGAGCGGAAAGCGCAGCGCGTCGAGCTGCGCGCGCGTGGTGTTGAACAGGAAATAGCTCTGGTCGCGGTCTTCCTCGCGGGCGCGGTAGATCGCCCGCGCGCCGTTCGGCAGAGCGCGCGACACCACGTAATGCCCGGTCGCCATCACCTGCGCGCCGAGCTCGCGGGCGGTCGACAAGAGTTCAGTGAACTTGATGGTCTGGTTGCAGTCGATGCAGGGCACCGGCGTCTCGCCATGCACGTAGCTCTCGGCGAAGCGCTCGATCACCGCCTCGCGGAAGCGATCCTCGTAGTCGAGCACGTAATGCGGAATGCCGATGCGGTCGGCGACCGCGCGGGCGTCGTAGATGTCCTGTCCCGCGCAGCAGGCGCCCTTGCGGTGGGTCGCCGCGCCGTGGTCGTAAAGCTGCAGCGTGACGCCAACGACGTCGTAGCCTTCGGCCTTCAGCAGCGCGGCGGTGACCGAGGAATCCACGCCGCCGGACATCGCGACGACGACGCGGGTGTCCTGCGGGCGGCCATCGAGATCGAGACTGTTGCGCATCGAAGTCCGCTGAAATCCGCTGGGTTCATGCCGGCAAAGGCCGCCGGCCGTTGACGTTTAGATAGACCGAATAGGTCCGCGCTGCCACGTCCGCGGGTCGCACCGGCAAATTTTTCCCGGCGACCGCGGGCAGAACCGCTCCAAACTACCGCGCCTCCCCGATAAGTCATTGATCTATATCAGGTCCACGCCGGCCTCGCGGTTGGCCTGCGGCTTGCAACCGTGATGCCGGATATCCAGCGAGAGGTGTATTCGTGCCCCAGGTTGCGTCCGAAGCTCATGCGGCGAGCCATGCCGGCGCCCGCTCCAGCCAGCGGAACCGTCCGGCCGACAGCCGTTCCGACGCGCCGCCGACCCCGTTCGCCGCGCTGATCGACCGCGCCGCGGGCGACGGCGATCTCGCGGCCCGCGCCGGTCAGCCGGCCGAGGCCGTGACGTCGACGGAGACCTCGCGCAACGCCGACCGCCCCCGTCACGACCGCCACGACGGCGGCCGTCGCAACGACCGCGTCGAGAGCAGCGGCAACGACAAGCCGGCGCGCCAGCGCCACGGCGCCGGCAAGGCCAGGGGCAACGCCGATCCGGCCGACGCCAAGGGTGCCACGCAGCCCGCCACCCAGGGCGCCGGCACGGATGCGAGCCAGGACGCCAAGATCACCGGCGACAGCGACGCCGCCACGGACGGCGACGACACCACCGTCACCGACGACGGCAAGGGCTCGACCGACGCCGCCGACGCCGCGCTCCTCGCCGACGCGCTCCCGGTGACGACGACCGACGCCGCGCCGGCCGATGCTGTCAAAGCCGTGATCGCCGCGGCGGTCGCCACGCCGACCGCGCCGGTTGCAGCGGACGCCGGCGACACCCCGACCACCGGAGCCGATCCCGTGATCGGCGGCGGCCAGCCGTCGACGCCTGCCCTGCTCGCGGCCGACCTCAAGGTTGCGGCCGGCGACGACACCCGGGCCGACGGCAAGGCGGAGGGCAAGAGCGATGCCGCCAAGTCCGCCGACGCAACCGACGGGCCCGACGACGCGACGCTCCGCGATGCCTTCAAGGCGCAGCATGCCGGCGACGCCCGCGACGGCAAGCCGGCCGATGCCGC
>Ga0180218_1001967_pt1 | contig 11412 bp, 10 predicted proteins | sample eDN3rd37CKraftBY_FD_151334 | JGI IMG/M metagenome (GOLD analysis project Ga0180218, IMG submission 151334) | Enriched backyard soil microbial communities from Emeryville, California, USA - eDNA 3rd pass 37_C Kraft BY (version 2) (version 2) | ecosystem: Environmental > Terrestrial > Soil >... | reverse complement strand
CCCATTGTCGCCCCCGCCACCCACACCCAGGAAATGGGCGCGTAGAAGGTCATCATCAGGCCGGTGAAGGTGAAGCCCAGCAGGCACAGCAGGGTGAAGCGCTGGTCCTTGCCCCGCGTGGCCAGCCAGGGCGCGGCCGGCGAGGAGATCAGCTGGACCGCCAAGGTGAGCGAGAGGACGAAGCCCGCGGTCAGCGGGGGCAGCCCGCGGTCGATGAGTATCACCGCCAGCCAGCCGAACACACAGTAGGTGATGGAGGATTGAAACCCCATCAGCAGGGTGACCTGCCAGGCGAGCTTGTTGCCGCGCAGCTTGGGCAACTGGGCATGCTTGCCGGCGGCCCGCCGATGTGCGGGGGGAATATGGCCCACCCATACCACCATGGCCGCCGCAACCGGAAACAGCCAGAACGCCAGGGACCATCGCCAGCCGCCCAGCACGCTTTCCAGGGGAACCGCCGCGCCGGCGGCTATGGCGGCACCGACACAGAGCGCGGTGGAATACAGTCCCATCATCATGCCCGCCTGTACCGGGAACTGCTGCTTGATGATGCTGGGCAGTATCACCATGATCACGCTGATGCTGGCTCCGCCGACGAAGGTTCCCAGAAAGAGCCCCGTTGTGCCGAACAGGCTGCGCAGGCCGATGCCCAGGATCAGCACGCCCAGTGCGATGAGAACCAGGCGTTCGGGCGAAGTAAAGCGCAGCAGGCGCGGCACGAAGGGGGCAAAGGCGCCGAAGCACAGCACGGGCAGGGTGATCAGCATGCCGATCACCGCGCCGGAAAGAGAGAGGCTGTCGCGGATGGAGTCGAGGACCGGCCCCAGGCCGGTGAGCATGGGGCGCAGATTGACCGAGACCAGGACCAGGGCGGCGATCAGGGCCAGCCGGGACCGGTCGCTTTCCGTTTTCAAGGACTGGCCGCAGTCGCGGGGCGAAGCCGCTTCGCTTTCTGGTCGCGTATGTTGCATGTTTTCTTGAGCAGGCACTAAATATTGATCCCGGCGGTCAGTGTGCCACAATATCGTTCTTTCATGAAACGGCGCGGCGGCCTCTTTCCGTCGCCGCCGTTGTCGGGTCTTCTATGCATATGTCTTCTCGTGCTGGGGCTTCATCCGTCGATACGACGATGCTCGCCTATCTTGTCGTACTGGCCGGCGTAACAACTGCCCTGCATATCTGGAAACTGCCGCCCGCCCTGCCCGCGTTGCAGGCCGAGCTGGGCCTTTCCCTGGTCGAGTCCGGCTTCCTGCTTTCCCTGGTCCAGATGGCGGGCATGACCCTTGGCCTCGTAATGGGCCTGTTCGCTGAAAAGATCGGCCTGCGCCGCTGCCTGTTGCTGGGCCTGCTGCTGCTCAGCGTGGCGTCGGCGGCGGGGGCTGTGTTCGTCGACAAGACATTGATGCTGGTGTTTCGCGCCATTGAGGGCTGCGGCTTCCTCATGGTGGTCATGCCGGGGCCGGCCCTTATCCGGCGGTTGGTCAAGCCCAACCAACTGGCCCGCCTGCTAGGGGTCTGGGGCTGCTACATACCCATAGGGGCGGTCATCATCCTGCTGGCGGGGTCATGGCTGCTCAGCATGGCCAACTGGCGCGTGCTGTGGTGGCTGCTGACGTTCATCACCCTGGTGGTCATGGTGTTCGCATGGCGCTCGCTGCCGTCCGATCCGCCGCGGCTGGCGCGCGCAGAACGCTCGTCCGTCTGGCGCATCATCGGCACCACCCTGGGAGCCGAGCAGATATGGCTGGTCGCGCTGTGTTTCGGTTTCTATGCGGCGCAGTGGATTTCCGTGATCGGCTTTCTGCCCACCATCTATTCGGTGGCGGGGGTGTCGGGGCCTGTCGCCGGCGTATTGACGGCGGTGGTGGCGGGCAGCAACGCGGTGGGGTGTTATGTCGCCGGAGGCCTGCTGCATCGCGGCGCCTCGGCGCGCACCCTGATGATCACCGGCTATGTCACGATGGCGGCCACCGCCTTCGTGGCGTTTGGCCTGCACATGCCGGTGCCGGTGCAGTTCCTGATGATATTGGTGTTTTCCACCGTCGGCGGACTCATTCCGACAACGCTCTTTTTGCTGGTCATCAAGCTGGCGCCTACCACCGAGACCACCTCCACCTCGATCGGCTGGATGCAGCAGATGTCGGCGGCCGGCCAGTTCGCCGGTCCTCCTGCAGTCGCCTGGGTGGCCACACTGGCCGGCGGCTGGGCATCCACCTGGGTTTTCACCGGCATTTGCGCCCTGATCGGCATCGGCATGACACTGCGGCTGGGCGCCAAGCTGAAGGCGCGGGGCTAGAAGCCCGCCGTCCACGCCCGCAGCTCGTCTTCTTCCAGCCCGTACAGCCAGGCCAGGCGCGGTACGGTCAGAAGGGCGTCGGGGGCGCCGGTGGCGTGCAGCGTGCCGTCGCGAAACAGCGCAACGCGGTCGGCCAGGCGGGCCGCGTGCTCGGGCTGGTGGGTGCAAAGCAAGATGGCCAGCCCTTCGTGCTTGAGGCGGCGTATTTTCTCGAGCACACGCAACTGGTTTCCGAAGTCGAGGCTGGCGGTGGGTTCGTCCATGACGAGTATGGCGGGCTGCTGGGCCAGGGCGCGGGCGATCAGGGCCAGCTGGCGCTCGCCGCCGCTGATGTGCGTGAAGGGTTCCTGCGCCAGTGCGCCGATGCCCAGGGTGTCCAGGCTTTCGCGGGCGATGCGGCGGTCTTCGGCGCCCGGGACGGCATAACGCGGCATATGCGAAGTGCGGCCCATCAGCACGATTTCTTCCACGGTAAATGGAAACTCGCCGCTATGCGCCTGGGGCACATAGCCCAGGCGGCGCGCCAGCCCGCGGCGCGGCCATTCGGCCAGGGGACGGCCCAGTACGTGCAGCTGCCCCCCCTGGGCCGGCAGCAGGCCCAGCAGGGTCTTGAGCAGGGTGCTCTTGCCGCTGCCATTGGGGCCCAGCAGGCAAAGAATCTCGCCTTCGGCAAGCTGCAGCGTAATGTCGCGTCCGACCTGCTTTCGGCCATAGCCTATGTCCAGGCCCTGGGTCGCAATGGCGCAGGAGGAATCGCTCATGCGGGCGGCAGCGGCGGCGAAAGAGGCCTGGCTCATGACAGCTGGTCTTGCTTCATGCCGTTGATGCCGTCAAGGAAGATGCGCACGATCATGCCCGCCAGCTCGCTGGCGTTGATGGAGCCCGAAGGCCGGTACCAGACATGGATCCAGTTGGTCATGCCGAAATACAGCATGGCCATGGCAGTGAGTTTCTTGCGCGTGATCTCCACGTCGGGGCGCAAGGCCTGCACCAGCAGGACCATGCGGTTGATGATGCGGTGCTGGATCTGGGAGATGGAGCTTTTTGCCGCCGCATTCAGATGCCGCGGCATGGTAAGCAGCACCGTGATTTCTTCAGGGACGCGCAGGTATTCGTTGACCAGGGTGGCCGTCATGGCGTGGAACTGTTCTTCGGGCGTGCCGGCCGCCTCGACGGCCGCGTCCACCTTCCAGGCCAGGTCTTCGATCTTCCATTTGATCAGGCCATACAGAATGGCGTGCTTGGAACGGTGGTAGTGATACAGCGACGATTTGCCGATGCCGCATTGTTCGGCGATGTCGTCGAGCAGGGTTTCGTTATAGCCCTTCTTGGCGAACATGACGGCCGCCGCCCGCAAGATATCCTGCTTGCGGACCTCGTAGTCAAGGGCCTTGGGTCGCGCCACCTCAGCTGCCTTTTGCCGCGTTGCGCTCGGCCTTGATGCGGCGCGAGGCTTCGCGCCTGTCGGCCTCGGCCTGTATTACGCTTGGGCGCTCGGACAGGCGCTGCAGGTAGCCTGAAAGCTCAGGGGCATGGTCTTGCACGAAGGTCTTGTGCCCGGCAAGGGCCAGGGCCCACTGGATGGTGCTTAGGTGAACCCAGGCGGCGCTGTCGGCATGGCTGAAGCTTTCGCCGCAAAGCCAGGGGTCCAGGCCGGTGCGCAGCAAAAGAAGGCGAAAGCCTTTTTCAAGCTCTTGCAGCGTGCGTTCAAGCTGCCCGGCGGGCATCTCTTTGCCCCAGAACACCGATTGATAAACCGGCCGCATCGGCGCGTCGAGATACAGCTCCAGATACAGGATGAGCTCGCGGCACCGCGCACGCTGCAGCGGTTCGGAAGGAAACAGCGTGGGCGAGCCGGCAGCGCGGATGTCTTCGAGATACTCGACGATGGCCTGCGATTCGTACACATAGTCGTCGCCGCGGCGCAAGAAAGGTATCTTGCCGCTGGGGCTGCCTGAATCGGGCCATTGTCCGGCGCCCGGCATGACTTCGATTTCTTCGAAAGGCAGGCCAAGTTCTATCAGGGCGATCTTCACCTTGTTGTAGTAGGTGCTGATGGGCGAACCATACAGTTGCAGCAAAGCGGGCATTGGCGGGGCCTCTACGTGGAACCAAACAGTATTTCAACTGCAAGAACATTTATTCGGACGCGCACCGGCTCAAGCCCCCGAAGCGAATACAAGGCAATCGTCGCCGTCCGCATCCGCGCAGTATAGACGCTGCACGGCCTGGTCGCGCAGGGCGAGTACGCCCCGCTGGTTGATGTGCCCCTTGTCGGTGATCTCGCCGGCATCGATGCTGGGCGGGCTTTCAAGCAGCAGGGCGCGCGCGATGCGGGTGCTGCTGCCGGGGAAGCGCGCGTTGTACTCGCGTATGCCCTGTGCAAGCAGGTCTTTCAGGGGGCCGTGGCGGGCGATGGCCTCGTCCGACAGCTCAGCGCATTCTGAAAACTGCTTGCGTACGCGGTTGAAGTCGATGAACAGCAGGGCCCCCAGCGCATGCTGGTTGGGCGCGGCCAGCACGATGTCGGCGACGCAGGGACGCAGGTATTCAAGCAGCTCGCCGCGCACTATCGCCACATGTACCCAGGTGCCTGTCGAAAGCTTGAAGTTCTCGGCCAGGCGGCCGGCATAGACCAGGCCGTGCTCGGGTGTGCCGGGGGTGGCCCAGGCGACCGCATCGCCTGTTTTCAGGAAACCTTCTTCATCGAAGGCGGCCTGGCAGGCCTGGGGGTCAAGGTAATAGCCGGGGGTGATGATCTCGCCGCGAAAGCGCACTTCATAGCGCTCGCCGTCGGGCACGAGCTTGGCTTCCACGCCGGGCGCGGGCAGGCCAAGGGTGCCCAGGGTTTCCGGAGGCCACCAGCCCATCGTGGCCGGCATTGTGGTTTCGGTCGACCCCAGCGATGAAGTGATGGGTATGCGCCGCCCCGTCGCCATGGCGCTGAAATGCTCGAGCTTGTGAAGCGTGGCCGACGAAAGCGCGGCGCCGCCGTAGATGATGACCTCGAGGTTGGGAAACAGGTCGTCGGCGATGCTCGGGTCGGCCTCCATGCTGGCCACCAGCATGTCGAGCCCGCGCGGGACATTGACCATGACATTGGGCCGCAGCTCGCGCAGATGGGCGATGCTGCGGCCGATGAGCTGGGGCACAGGCTTGCCGTCGTCTATATAGAGCGTGCCGCCGTGCCGCAGGGCCATGCTGAAGGTGCCGTGGGTGCCGGCCGTGTGGTTCCACGGAAGCCAGTCGAGCAGCACCGGCGGCCGGTCGTTCAGGAACGGCCATACCTGGTCCCACAGCACGCCCGATGCAATGGTATTGCGATGGGTCATGATGACGGCCTTGGGGTCGCCCGTGGACCCGGACGTAAGCAGCAGCCGGGCGGTGTCGTCCAGGCCGATGCGCTCGTAGCGCCGCTCGAGTTCGGCCGTGGGCGCGGTTTCAAATGCGTCCTGAAGCAGCGCATCGATAAGGCCGTCTTCGGGCTTGTCCGACACGAGCAGGGCCTCGCCCAGGCTCTTGGCCAGGCGCAGCGCATTGCCGTAGCGGACCGGATCCGATGCATAGATGAGCGAGGGCTGGAACCTGCGCACAAGGCTGCCGACCTTGGAGCAGGTGCGCGACATCAGGCTGTAGGCGGCCGAAATCGGCATGACCGGAATACCGATCTGTATGGCGGCCAGCTGCAGCAGGGCGTGGTGGATGCTGTTTTCGCTAAGCACCATGATCGGCCGGTCGTCGGGCAGCTTGCGGTCGAGCAGCCACTGCGACAAGCCGTCGACGCGGCGGCGCGCCTGCGCATAGCCCAGGCGGGTCCAGCCGCCTTGGGGGTCTGGTTCGGCCAGGAATGTCTGCTCGGGTTTTTGCCGGGCATGGCGCCGCAGGTAATCGCCGATCTGGCGCACCGGCAGCTCGCCCAGCGGCTGGCGGTTGGTGACCATGACGACGCCGTCGTCGCGTTGCCGCACGTCGATCTCGACGGGCGCGAATCGCACGGCCCGGAATGGGGCGGTAGAGCGCTGTGTGGCAAGATCGGCGGGCTCTGGGCGTAGGGTTGTGCTCATGTGGGAATCGGGTGCGTAAGAAATTCGTGGGTCAGGCAAAGTCCAGAACGATTTTCGTGCCCCGGGGAGCTGTTGAGAACAGCTTCCAGGCCTGCATGAAATCGTTGGCGCAAACAAGTTCCTGGGGCGAGGGCGCAAGCACCCCCGCGCCCATCAGGTTCAGCATGGCTTCCAGTTGCTGGGTAAAGGCGTCGGTTTCCTGTAGCAGCAGGCCACCGCAATACACCCCCAGGATGCCGCAGCCCTTGAGCAGCAGCAGGTTGGTGGGTATATGGGGAATATCGCCGGCGGCAAAGCCCACCACCAGCAGCCGGCCGCGCCAGGCCAGGTTGCGCACGGCGGCCTCGGTGAACTGGTCGCCGATGGGGTCGACCACGATGTCGGCGCCGCGGCTTCCCAGCAGCTGGCGCAGGCCCTGCTTCAGTTCCCCCAAGGGAACGCTTTGGCTCTGGCCGCCGCCCTCGTGGGCCAGAAGAAAGGTATCGCCGCTGCCGCGGACCACGGTATATACCTGGGCGCCGGCGTGACGCGCGATTTGGACGCAGGCCTTGCCGACGGCCCCATTGGCGCCCAGCACCAGCACACGTTCGCCGGCCTGCAGCCGGGCGCGGTCGAGCAGGCCGTGATAGGCGGTGAGATGGGAATTGATCGAACCCACGGCATCGGCCAGGGCCACGTTGGCGGGCACCGGCACCAGGCGGTGCTGCGGGGCGGCCAGGCGGGTGGACCACGCGCCCACTACACCGCTGGAGACGACTTTGTCGCCCGGCCGGAAACGGCTTACGTTCGAGCCGATGGAGCGCACCACGCCGGCCGCGTCGAGGCCGGGCACGAAAGGCGTTGGCGGCCGCTCTTGATAGCGTCCCTGCACCAGCAGGTGGTCTGTGAAATTGAACGCTGCGCAATGGACGTCGATCAGGACTTCATCGGGCCCGGGCGACGGGGGCGGCCGCAGGGCCTGGCGCATGATGTCGGGTGGATCGCCGTATTCGCGGCAGACGAGGGCGTAAGCCTCTGCGTCGCGGACGGAGGATGCTGTGGTGTTCATTTGTTGCCGAGGAAGGCGCCATGGCCGCCAGGGCCATGGCTTTGTGCAGGAGGAAAGGCGGGCTACTGGATCAGCTGCCAGGCGCCGTCCTTGATGGTAAGCAGCTCGACGCCGCGCTCGTCGAAGCCGCTGTGGTCTTCGGGGGTCATGTTGTAGATGCCCTGGGTGCCGGGCAGGTCCTTGACCTTCTCGAGTGCGTCGCGCAGGGCGACCCGGAACTCTTCAGTGCCGGGCTTGGCGCTTTTGAGGGCTTCGGGGATGGCCTGTTGAAGCAGCAGGCCGGCGTCGTACATATTGCCGCCGAAGGTGGCCGGCTCGCTGCCGTGCATGGCCTTGTAGGCGTTGATGTACTCGAGCGCGACTTTCTTGGCGGGGTTGCTGTCGGGAGCCTGGTCGGGCACGAGCATGACGCTGCCGGCCACGATGGTGTCCTCGACCTTCTTGCCGCCCAGCTTCAGGAACTCGTTCAGGGCCGCGCCGTGCGTCTGGTAGAAAGTGCCCTTGTAGTTCATGTCTTTAAGGGTGGCCTCGGGCAGCACCGAGGGGCCTCCGGGGGCGGCGATGAGGACGGCATCGGGCTTGGCGGCGAGCACGCGCAGGGCCTGGCCGGTAACCGAGGTGTCGGGCCGCTTGAAGCGCTCGTTGGCCACGATTTCTATGCCCGTGCCCTTGAGCTTGTCTTGCATCACCCCGTACCAGGTTTCGCCGAAGGTGTCGCCGGTACCGATGAAGCCCAACGTCTTGACCCCGTGCTTGACCATGTGGCCGACGAGCTTGTCGGCTACCAGGCCGTCGTTCTGGGTGGTCTTGAACACCCATTTGCGCTTGTCGTCCATGGGCAGCACGATGGCGATGGTGCCTACCGGGGCCAGCAGCGGCATCTTGGCCTCGGCCACGAAATCGAGCGCCGCCATGGCGTTGGGCGAGCTCGAGGGCCCGATGATGGCGTCGACCTTGTCCTCGGTGATGAGCTTCTTCACCAGGGTGACGGTTTGCGATGGGTCGCTGCCGTCGTCGTAGGCGATGTATTGCACCGGCTGCCCGCCGATTTCCTTGGGCAGCAGCGGGACGGTGTTCTTTTGCGGGATGCCGATCAGCGCCACAGGGCCTGTATTGGACGAAATGATGCCGATCTTGATTTGGGCCTGGGCGGCCGCCGATGTTGCGGCAAGGGCGATGCTTGCGGCCAGGGTCGACAACAGTTTTCGGTAGTTCATGCTTGTCTCCGATTTTTATACTGAAATGAAGGAACTGCGATCAAGTACTGCGTACAGCCGTGTTCTGGTGATCGGCATCGCAGGCCATGGCGGTGGCGTAGCCGCCCCGCCAGTAGACCAGCGGCCGGCCGTCACGATGTTCGAACTGCTTGACCGTACCTAGGACGATATCATGGTCGCCCGCCGTAATCATCGAGTGCGTTTCGCATTCGAAGGTCGCCAGCGTGTCGCCGATGACGGGCAGACCCGATGAAGATGCATGATACGGCACGCCGGCGAAACGGTGTTCGATCGGTCCGGTCATTTTCTGGGCGATGTCCTGCTGGTGCGTAGCCAGGACGTTGACGATGAAACGGCCGGCCCGGGCGATGGTGGCATGGGCGGTCGAGCCGCGGATCACGTTCCAGCTAATCATGGGCGGAGCCATCGATACGCTGGCGAAGGAGTTCACGGTCAGGCCATAGGGGCGGCCGTCGTCGTCAAGCGTGGTGATGACGGCGATGCCCGTTGCGAAGCGGCCAAAGGCATGGCGCAGTTCGGGCTTGGGCTGTGCCTGGGGCGCGGCAATGGGCCGGGGCATGGCGGTTTGGGCTTGCAGCATGATGGTCGTCTCTCGCCGGAGCGAGTCTCCTTGCAATGAGTTGCCGGGGCGGCGCCTAGTCGCGCTCGCCTTCGTTGTACAGCAGGCCGTGGCCCAGCCTGTCGATGCAGATTTCCGAGGTCCAGGGCAGCATCAGGGCGCCGCAGCGGCTGTCGCGGAACATGCGCTCGAGCGGAAAGGTCTTGAGCATGGCCTGGCCGCCGCAGACGCGCACGGCGGCCGAGGCGATCTCGGCGCAGTACTCCATGATGGTGTGCTGGCAGGCATAGGCGCGCATGCGCTCGCCGCGCGACGGATGGGCCTTGAACTCTGAAGTGACGCGGTGGAACAGCGCCCAGGCCTGCTGCAGCTTGATGTACATCTGGGCAATGCCGACCTGCTTGGTGGGATACATGCGGCGCTTTACGTTCACGCCTTCGACTTCGCCGCGCAGGTAGGCCACCGAGAAATCGTAGGCGGCCTGGGCCAGCCCGATATAGCAAGGCGTAAGCGTCATGAACATGTGCGGATACCGGGCCGCCGCCCTGATATACACGCCCTGGGGCATCATCTCGGCCGTGTCCGGTACGAACACGTCCTTGAACAGCAGCGATCGCGAGACCGTGCCGCGCATGCCCAGCGGATCCCAGTCGCCCACGATGGAAACCCCCGGGGCGTCGGCGGGCACGGCGATGAACATGGTGTTGGCATAGGTGGGCTCGGGTACGTCTTCGGTGCACAGCACGCCATAGTAGTCGGCCGAGCCCGACAGCGAGGCGAAGATCTTCTTGCCGTTGATCAGCCAGCCGCCGTCCTGGCGCCTGGCAATGGTGCCGAAGGGGTGCTTGCCGGCCGCGGCGCCGCTGCCTTCGGAAAAGGGCTGCGAATAGATCTTGCCTTGCAGCATGTTGCCATAGTGCAGGCTGCGATTGCGCTCGTGGCTGGCGCGCTGCTCGTCGGTCAGCTCCATGTCGTCGACCATGTCGGCGGTCCAGAGGGAGTTGGCGTTGTGCATGTTGAAGGTGTTGGCGGTAGAGCCGCAGTAGTAGGCGATGCGCGAGGCGACCAGCATGTAAGTGCGATAGTCGGCGCCCAGGCCGCCCAGCCTTTCGGGCACGCACAGCCCCAGAAAGCCCATTTCGTGCAGGTCTTTGTAGTTGTCGATGGGGAAGCTGGCCTCGCGGTCATGCTTGAAGGCGCGCTCGGCCCAGGCGACGCCGTACTGGTCCACCTTGGCGATCAGCTCTCTTTGCTTGTCGGTAAGCGCGGCGCCATCGAACAGCGTGCTGTCGTCGGCCGAACGGGCGTATTGATGGAGGTAGCTGCTGTCCATGAAGGGCTCTTTTTGAATGTTCATGACTGAATGACTTGATGTTGCGCCGTCAGGAATGCCTCGACAGCTTGGTTGAATGCGTCCGGCGACTCGATGTTCGCCATATGGCACAGGCCGGGCAACTGTTGGAAACGGGCGTTGGTGTTGTCTTGAGCCAGCCTGTTCATGCCTTTGGGCGGCGCCTGGGTGTCGTGTTCGCCCGCCAGCAGCAGCACCGGAACGTCGATGTTCCGGAAGTCGCTGCGGCGGTCGAAGGTGACCAGCAGCCGCATGGCTTCCAGGTAGCGCTGCTTGTCTATGCCGCTGGCCGACAGTTCGGCCAGGGCGCGCAGGGCGGCGGGCGTGTCGGGGCTCATGAGGCCGTTGAGCAGCGCGGGGGCGGCCTCGGCAAAGTGCTGGTAGGGCCGCATGGCATCGGTGCGCTGGCGCAGGAACTCTTCCTTCCAGGCGGCGTCGGTGCTGCCGAAGGCCGAGCTCGTGGCCGACAGAATGAGGCTTTCCACGCGTTCGGGGTGGCGGCGGTAGAACTCTTGCGCGACCATGCCGCCGATGGAATGGCCCAGGATGTGCGCCCGGTCGATGTGCAGTGCGTCGAGCAATACGCCCACCGAGTCGGCCAGGCCCTGCCAGCTTAATGCAGGCAGTGCGGGCGACCGGCCGTAACCGGGCATGGTCCAGGCCACGCTCAATCGCTTGCCGCCAAAGTGCTCGAGCTGGGGCAGCCATATGCTGGCGGTGGATCCCATGCCGTGCAGCAGCACCAGCGGGACGCCGCCCTGGCCGCTGGCCAGCCAGGTGGGCAGGGTGCTCATTCGAACACCTCGCATAGCGCGCCCGCGTCGACGATGGTCAGGCCGTCGAGCGCCACGCTGCA
>Ga0180218_1001965_pt1 | contig 11428 bp, 9 predicted proteins | sample eDN3rd37CKraftBY_FD_151334 | JGI IMG/M metagenome (GOLD analysis project Ga0180218, IMG submission 151334) | Enriched backyard soil microbial communities from Emeryville, California, USA - eDNA 3rd pass 37_C Kraft BY (version 2) (version 2) | ecosystem: Environmental > Terrestrial > Soil >... | reverse complement strand
CGTCGAGTCCGCCAGCCACGACGAAGCCCCGGAGATGACGCCGACGCCGCCGCCGCGCGAGTTGCTCGTCATCGTCGCGGCGGGGAAGCCGCCCGCGGGCAGCTGCATCGTCGTCGACCAGTCTCCAGCCGTCCCGGTGAGCGGGTCCCACTCGGCCCAGCCTGCGGTGGTGGCCGCGGTGGCCGTCGTGGGAGCCACGACGGCGGACAGTGCGGCGATCGAGAGCGCCGCGAGCGCGCTGAACATCCCCCTGGCACGGTTCACGGGGGACACGGTATGAGACATGTGTCTTGACCGCGCGGGGTGGCGCGGCGGCTGAGGTCCCTCAGAGGTCGCTCAGGGGACGATCAGAGGTCGCCGGTCTTCTCGAGGCGCTTCATCGCCACCCAGCCGATGGGCACGCGGGCCCAGTAGGTGACGACGCGGTAGAGCATGGTCACGGTGACCGCGAGGGACGCCGGGATACCGGCGGCGGTGAGGCCGGCGATGAGCGCGCCCTCGACGCCGCCCAGACCGCCGGGGGTGGGCACCATCGCGCCGACGGAGTTGCCGACCAGGTAGATCACGGCGACGTCGATGAGGTTGAGCGACTGCCCGAACGCGGCCAGGGCGAAGTCGAACGCCAGCACGTACCCGAGCGTCATGATGACGTTGCCGCCGAGGCCCAGCGCGAGGCGGGTGGGCTGCCCCAGCATCTGCGACAGCCGCGGCCACACCTGCTCCAGCGTGGGCCGCGCCTTCTCCCACGCCCACCGGCGCACGGCCGGGACCAGCAGCGTGGCGACGACGGCGATCCCCACTCCCGCGATCGCCAGCAGCACGGTCGTGGACGGCAGGTCGATGAGGCCGCCGGACCCGGTCGACACCGACAGCACCACCAGCAGCAGCACGGTGACGACGAACTGCGAGAGCTGCACCAGGGCGACGGTCGCGACCGCCATCGGCGTGGAGACGCCGCGCCGGGTGAGCATGCGCAGGTTGAGCGCCGCCGGCCCGATGCCGGCGGGGGCGGCGAGCGCGACGAACGACCCGGCCATCTGCGTGAGCGTGGCGCGCCACAGCGGCAGCTTCTCCGGCGAGAACGCGCTGAACGTCAGCGCCGCGCCGAACCAGGTGAGCGCCCCGAGCAGGAACGACGCCGCGACCCACCACGGGTTCGCCTCGGTGATCGCGGAGGCGATCTCCTCGAAGTTCAGCGTCGTGACGATCACGGTGACGGCGACGATCGTCAGCGCGAGCATGATGACCGTGCGCGCGCCGAACCGCGTGATGTTCTGCGGCTGCACGTCCGCCTGCGGCAGCCGCTCGACGAGGGCCTCGCGCAGCTCGTCCAGCAGGCCCTTGGCGCGCCGCACCTCCTCGCGCGTCGGGCTGGGCAGCGCGATGGACTGCAGCAGCGGCCCGATGGCGGCGATGTCGTCGTCGGGCAGGGCGCGCACCGCGGAGGCGAGCGCGCGACGCGCACCGACCCGTAGGGCCAGCACCGCCAGCATCTGCGTGAGGTCGAGGCGCCGCGACAGCGTGCCCGACGCGATCTCGCCCTGCTCCCAGCCGGTGAGCCACACGTGCGGCGCGCCGGAGAGGTCCCGGTGCACCAGGACGACGTCGGGCGTCAGGGCGTGGTGCGTGAGCCCCGCCTCGTGCGCCCGCCGCAGCTGCTCCCACGCCTGGGCGAGCACCGCGTCGCCGCGCGTCCCGTCGAGGTCGTCGTCCTCGAGGTCGCGCAGCGAGACGGCGCCGCGCGCGTGCTCCTGCACCAGCACGACGGAGTCGTCGGCGACACCGATGCCCTCCAGCCGGGGGGTGCGCACGCCGGCCGCCTGGGCGGCGTACGCGAGCAGGGCGGTACGCTCGGCCGCGGCGCGCAGCGAGATCGCGGCGCGGCCCTCCAGGCCGCGCAGCCGCAGCGCGCGCCACAGCCGCTGCACCGTCGTCAGCACCTGGCGGTCGCCGTCCAGCACGACGACGTCGCGACGGGGCTCGCCGTCACCCGTGAACAGCGCGTACACCCGGTTGTCGCCGGAGCGGGTGAGGGCCACGGCCGCCGCGTCCGCGGTCGTGGGGTCGGGCGGCAGGGTCACCTCGTCGTCCGCGGTCTCGTCCACCTCGTCGCCGTCGGCGTCGTAGGACGCCACCGGGTCCTCCGGCACGACGGGCGCGTGGTCGGCGTCCGCCTCGTCGACGACGGCGGAGACGTCGCGCACCCGCACCAGCGCCGTCGGGTGGAACCCGGCCCGGCGCACCGCCGCCACGAGGTCGGCGCCGTACGCGCGCTCGCTCCGGACGCCGGACACGTACTGCACCGCCTGCCCGGCGAGGCGGCCGAGCAGCAGCGCGACGAGCACGCCCGGCAGCGACACCTGCCCCGTGATGAGCACGATGAACAGCGCCAGGTACAGGACGTTCCACGACCAGCGCACCGTGCGCCGTCGGGTGCGCGGGCCGGCCGTGGTGAGCAGGCCGGCGATCGCGGCCACGTACCCGGGGACGGTGAGCTGCCAGGCCCCGTCCGTGTAGACGGAGAGGCCGCGCACCAGCTCGTCGCTGCCGAACCGGGAGATGGTCAGGGTCGTGACGACGCCGAGCACGAGGCCGAGCGCGGCCGCGCAGATCGACTCCACCACCTGCCGGCCCAGCCGGCGCCAGCCGAGCTCGATCAGGACGGCCGCGGGGACGAACAGGGTGATGAGGCCCTCGAGCAGGGCGACCGGGACGAAGAGGATGCGCGCGAGCAGGGAGCTGAACGTCCGCACGTCCTGGGTGACGCCCTCGGTGGTCGCGTGCGCGACCACCGACAGCACCAGCACGAGGGCCACGCCCAGCGCGCTGACCACCATGCCGAGCATGTCGGACGGGTGCCGCACCCGGGCCTCGGGGGTGTCGACGACGCGCACGAGATCGGTCGCCGTGCCGTGGTCGGAGGCGTCGCCGCCGAGCAGCGCCTGCAGCGGGCCGGTCGGGGGCGCGGCGTCGCCGGGCACCGGGCTCCGGTGCGCCGGACCGTACCGGTGCGAAGGATCCTCGACGGGACCCGTGGTGCTCGCTCCGGACATGCCGGAAAGTCTAGGTGTTACCGGGCCTCACGGCCTGTGACACGAGGTGGAGAGCGGTGGTAGGTTCCCGGACCACGATGCGATCGACGCCCGGGTGTGACCCACACCCGTGTGACGGGGGCGACACACCGGTGTGCTAGAAACGCCCGCATCGTGACGAGTTCGCGGCCACCGCCGCGGGCCGGCCTGGACGAAGGGGACCAGTTTTATGGGTGCGAACAGAGGCTCTCGACGCCTGCTCGCGGGGGTGGCCGGCTCGGCCGCGCTGGCGCTGACGCTGGCCGCGTGCGGCGGCGGAGGAGGCAACGACGGCGGCAGCGGTGGTGGTGGCGGCGACGACTCGCTGACCATCGGCACCACCGACAAGATCACGTCGCTCGACCCGGCGATGTCGTACGACAACGGCTCGTCGACGGTCATGTGGCAGGTCTACGGGCACCTCATGAACTCCAAGCCGGGCAGCGCGGAGGTCGAGCCCGACCTCGCCGAGTCCGCGGAGTTCACCGAGCCCACCGAGTACACCGTCAAGCTCAAGCCCGGCCTGAAGTTCGCGAACGGCCACGACCTCACGTCGTCGGACGTGAAGTTCACGTTCGACCGCCAGCTGAAGATCAAGGCCGACAACGGGCCCTGGTCGCTGCTGCAGAATCTCGAGAGCGTGGACACGCCGGACGACACCACCGTCGTCTTCCACCTCAAGACGGAGAACGACCAGACGTTCCCGCAGGTGCTGTCCTCGCCGGCCGGCCCGATCGTCGACGAGGAGGTCTTCTCGCCGGACGAGGGCATCTCCGACCAGGAGATCGTGGACGGCAAGGCGTTCACGGGCCAGTACACGATCTCGAGCTACAAGATCAACGAGCTCGTCACCTACGAGGCCAACCCCGAGTACCAGGGCCTCCTCGGGAAGCCGAAGACGCCGAAGATGAACGTCCGGTACTTCTCCGACGCCTCGAACCTCAAGCTCGAGATCCAGGAGGGCGGGATCGACGTCGCGTGGCGCTCGCTGTCCGCCACGGACATCGAGGACCTGCGCGGGAACGACGCCGTCAAGGTGGTCGACGGCCCGGGCGGCGAGATCCGGTACATCACGTTCAACTTCGAGACGCAGCCCTACGGCGCGAAGACCGACGACGCCGACCCGAAGAAGGCGCTCGCCGTCCGTCAGGCGGTCGCCGACCTCATCGACCGCGAGGCGCTCGCCGACCAGATCTACAAGGGCACCTACACGCCCCTGTACTCGTACGTCCCCGAGGGCCTGCCGGGCGCCACCGAGTCGCTCAAGGGCCTGTACGGCGACGGCCAGGGCGGCCCGGACGCCGACAAGGCGAAGAAGACGCTCGAGGACGCCGGGGTCACCACCCCGATCGAGCTCAACCTGCAGTACTCGAACGACCACTACGGCCCGTCGTCGGGCGACGAGTACGCGCTCATCAAGGACCAGCTGGAGGAGTCCGGCCTGTTCACGGTGAACCTGCAGACCACGGAGTGGGTCAAGTACTCCGACGACCGCGTGAAGAACGTCTACCCGGCCTACCAGCTCGGCTGGTTCCCGGACTACTCCGACGCGGACACGTACCTCACCCCGTTCTTCCTCACGGAGAACTTCCTCGTGAACCACTACTCGAACCCCGAGGTGGACAAGCTCATCAAGCAGCAGGTGAGCACCCCCGACAAGGGCGAGCGTGACGCGCTGATCGGGAAGATCCAGGACACGGTCGCCCAGGACCTGTCGACCCTGCCGTACCTCCAGGGTGCGCAGCTCGCCGTCGTGGGCTCGGGCGTGACGGGCGCCGAGGACACGCTCGACGCGTCGTACAAGTTCCGCTTCGGCATGCTCGCCAAGGGCTGAGGCCGGGAACCGAGCATCTCTCGTGGCCGCACGTCGTCCGGCAGGAAGCGCACTGGGACGCTACATCCTGGTGCGCTTCCTGCTGATCATCCCCACCGTCTTCATCCTCGTCACCACGGTCTTCGTGCTCATGCGCGCGACCGGTGACCCGATCAGCGCCGCGATGGGCGGGCGCCTGCCCCCCGACCAGCTCGCCGAGCGCATCCACGCCGCCGGGTACGACCGCCCGATCGTCGTGCAGTACTGGGAGTACCTGAAGGGCATCTTCACGGGCGACTTCGGCACGACCATCAGCGACAACCGGGCCGTCACCGAGGTCCTCACCACCCACGGCGCCGCCACGCTCGAGCTGGCGTTCTACGCCGTCGTCGTCGCGCTGGTGATCGGCATCCCGTTCGGGATGATGAGCGGCTACTTCCGCGACCGGGTGCCCGACGTCGTCCTGCGGATCTTCGCGATCCTCGCGTACGCGACGCCGGTCTTCTTCGCCGGCCTCATCCTCAAGCTCGTCTTCTCCGTCTGGCTCGGCTGGTTCCCCGTGGCGGGCCGCGTCTCGACGGACGGGGAGATCGAGATGCAGATCGCCGGGGCCGACTCGGGCTTCATGCTGGTCGACGCGTTCAAGACCGGGGACCCCGAGGTGGTGCTCGACGTGCTGTCGCACGCCGTGCTGCCCGCGGCGGCGCTCGGCCTGCTCACGGCCGGCGTGTTCCTGCGGCTCGTGCGCACCAACATGATCGGGACCCTCGGCACCGGCTACGTCGACGCCGCCCGGTCGCGCGGCGTGAAGGAGAGCCGCCTCGTCCGCAAGCACGCGTGGCGTCCGGCGCTCATCCCGATCATCACCGTGGCCGGCATGCAGGTCGCGATGCTGCTCGTGGGCGCGGTGCTCACCGAGACCACGTTCGAGTGGCGCGGCCTCGGCTTCCAGCTCTCGGAGTACCTGCAGGCGCGCGACTTCGTCGCCGTGCAGGGGATCGTCGTGCTGATGGCCGTGGTCGTGGCGGTGACGAACTTCCTCGTGGACGTCGTCGCCGCCCTGATCGACCCGAGGGTGAGGTACTGATGACCAGCGGAGAGATCACGAGCGTCGGCACCGCCGGCGCCGCCCCCGAGCACGTGGGAGGCCGGGGAGCCTGGTTCAAGAAGCTGCCCGTGGTGCACCAGGTGCGCCAGAGCGTCGGGCTGCAGCGCGGGATGCTCGTCGCGGGCCTCGTCCTGACGGCCCTGTTCGTGCTGGTCGCGGTGCTCGCGCCGCTGCTGGCGCCGTACGGCTGGTCCCAGCTGCGCGACCTCGACGGTGCGTTCGGCGCCCAGATGCCGCCCAGCGCCGAGCACTGGTTCGGCACCACGGTGGGCGGCTACGACGTCCTGTCCCGCGTCGTGTGGGGCGCCCGCACGGCCCTGCTCGTCGTGCTGGTCGCGGTGCTGTCGTCGATCGTCGTCGGGGTGCTGCTCGGGCTGGTGTCCGGGTACTTCGGCGGCTGGCTCGACCGGGTGCTCGTGGTGGTCGCGGACGCGATCTACGCGTTCCCGTCCCTGCTCCTGGCGATCCTGCTCGCCATCGTCATCTCGGGCGGCCAGTCGAGCATGTGGGGCGGCATCCTCGCCGCCGCGCTGTCGATCACCGTGGTGTTCGTGCCGCAGTACTTCCGGGTGGTGCGTGCCGAGGTGGTGCGCATCAAGGCGGAGGCGTTCGTCGACTCGGCGCGCGTGCTCGGCACCGGGCACTGGCGCATCATGACGCGCCACGTGCTGCGCAACTCGACGCGCACCCTGCCGCTCATCGTCACGCTCAACGCGTCGGAGGCGATCCTCACGCTCGCCGGCCTCGGCTTCCTCGGCTTCGGCATCGAGCCGACGGCGGCCGCCGAGTGGGGCTACGACCTGCAGCGCTCGCTCGCCGACGTCACCTCCGGCATCTGGTGGACCGCGCTGTTCCCGGGCCTCGCCATCGTCCTCGCGGCGATGGGCATGACCCTCATGGGCGAGTCGCTCAACGACCTGGCCGACCCGCGCCTGCGCTCGCGCGCCCGCTCGGGGCAGGTGGCCGGAGCGGTCGCGGCGACGTCGGTGGAGGCGGACGCCTCCGACCCGGAGAACCCGGCCTCTGCCGAGCACCGCGAGAACCCGAAGGGAGACGACGCATGAGCGCCGTCGCACCGAACAGTGCCGTCGCGTCGAACGGTGCCGTCGCTTCGATCAGGGACCTTGCGGTCTCGTTCGCCACGGACGCCGGACCGGTCCGCGCCGTCGACGGCGTGAGCCTCGACGTGCAGCCCGGCGAGGTGCTCGCCGTCGTCGGCGAGTCCGGCTCGGGCAAGACCGTCACCGCCAAGACCATCCTCGGCCTGCTGCCGGAGACGGCCACGACGAGCGGCGCCGTCGTCCTCACGGGGCGCGAGGGCGCGACGACGGACGTCGTGAACGTCTCCGCAGCCAAGCTGCGCCAGGTGCGCGGCCGCGACGTGGCGATGGTGTTCCAGGAGCCCTCCAGCGTGCTCAACCCCGTGTACACGGTGGGGTGGCAGATCGCCGAGGGCATCCGGGCGCACGGCGACGTGTCGAAGAAGGAGGCGCGACGCCGGGCGATCGAGGTGCTGGGCACGGTCGGCATCCCCGACCCGGAGCACCGGGTGGACCACTACCCGCACCAGTTCTCGGGCGGGCAGAAGCAGCGCATCGTCATCGCGATGGCGCTGGTGCTGGGCCCGAGCCTCATCGTCGCGGACGAGCCGACGACGGCGCTGGACGTCACCGTGCAGGCCGAGATCCTCGACCTGCTGCGCCACCTGCGCGACGAGACGGGCACCGCCATCGTGCTCATCACGCACAACATGGGCGTGGTGGCCGACCTGGCCGACCGCGTCGCGGTGATGTACCAGGGCAAGGTCGTGGAGCAGGCGCCCGTGCGCGACCTGTTCGCCGACCCGCAGGCGGACTACACCAAGGCGCTGCTCAAGGCCGTGCCGCGCGTCGGGGAGGGCACCGCCCGCGCCGTCGAGCGTGCGGCGACGCGGCCCGACGGCTGGGCGGAGTCCGCGCCGGTGGTGCGGGCCGAGGGGCTGACGATCACGTACCCGGGCCGGTTCCGGCAGCCGGCGTTCACCGCGGTGGACGGCGTGGACCTCGCGATCCGCCCCGGCGAGGTGCTGGGGCTGGTGGGGGAGTCGGGCTCGGGCAAGACGACGATCGCCCGCGCCATCGCCGGCCTCACGCCGGTGAGCGGCGGGTCGTTGCAGGTGCTCGGCACCGAGATGCGCGGCGCCAGGGGGCGTGACCTCAAGGCGATGCGCCCGCGGCTGGGGTTCGTGTTCCAGGACCCGGCCACGTCGTTCAACCCGCTGCTGACCATCGCCGAGTGCGTGGCCGAGCCGCTGGTGGTGCACGGGCGGGCGCGCAACCCGGAGGCCGCGCGCGCTCGCGTCGACCAGCTGCTCGAGGCCGTCCAGCTGCCCCGCAGCTACGGCGACCGCTTCCCGCACGAGCTGTCCGGCGGGCAGCGGCAGCGCGCGTCGCTGGCGCGCGGCCTGGCGCTCGACCCGGAGCTCCTCATCGCCGACGAGCCGACGTCGGCCCTCGACGTGTCGGTGCAGGCGCGCGTGCTGGAGCTCTTCGCCGAGCTGCAGAAGGACCTGGGCTTCGCGTGCCTGTTCGTGTCGCACGACCTGGCGGTCGTGGACCTCCTCGCCGACCGCATCGCGGTGCTCTACCGCGGCCACCTGGTCGAGGAGGGCACGGGCGAGGAGGTGCTGGGCGGCCCGCGCGAGGACTACACCAAGCAGCTGCTGGCCTCGCTGCCCCTGCCCGACCCGGAGGCGCAGGCCGCGCACCGGGAGGGGCTGCACGCCCTGCGGGGTGCCTGAGGTGCGGCTGCTGTTCGTCGTCGTGCCGGCGGCGCTGGCGCTCGCGGGGCTGTGGATGATCGTCGGCGCGGTGCGTGCCGTCGTCGGGGTGCGCGGCCTGGAACGGTCCGGGCAGCAGACGACCGGACGCGTGGTGACGAGCCACGTGGAGCACTCGACGAGCGGTTCCGGCGAGAACCGGACGGTGACGTCGCGGCTCGTCGAGACCGTCGAGTACCCGACGCTCGACGGGCGGCGCGTCCGGGCCGTGCCCGCGTACTCCGACGTCGGCATGCTCGACCGGTCGGGCACGGACGTGCGGGTGCTCTACGACCCGGAGCGTCCGGAGCGCTTCATCGCGCCGAAGGGCGACCGGATGGGGACGGGCCGGTACCTGGGCCGCATCGTGTTCGCGCTGGTCTTCCTCGGCTTCGTCGCGTTCTTCGTGGTGACCTCGCAGGACCTCATGGGGTTCGCGCCGCCCGGGTTCTGACCGCCCGCCGCAGGAGGGGAGGTCACAGGCCGAGCGCGTCCTTCCACTCCTGCGGCAGGAGGGCGTAGCCGACGAAGGCGACGACGTCGAGCAGGGTGTGCGCGACGACGAGCGGCACCACCCGCTGCCGGCCCCACCGGCTGGTGTAGAACCACGAGAAGACGACGCCCATCACGACGTTGCCGAGGAACGGCCCGATGCCCTGGTACAGGTGGTACGAGCCGCGCAGCAGCGAGCTCCACACCACGAACCACAGGCGTGACCAGCCGAGGTCGCGGGTGCGCTCGTGCAGGTACGCGACGGCCACGACCTCCTCGAGCAGCCCGTTCTGCAGCGCCGCGAGGATCAGCACCGGGACCGTCCACCAGTGCTCGTTCAGGGCGCTGGCCTGCACCTGGACGGTGATGCCGAGCACGCGGCCGAGGGCGTAGAACGCCAGCCCGGGGATGCCGATCGCGGCGGCGAGCGCGAACCCCCAGGCGACGTCCCGGCCCGGTCGCGCGTCCTCGAGTCCCCAGTCGAGGCCGATCCGCCGGCGGGTGCCCCGCCATGTCGTGCCCGCGCGGCCGCTGAGCAGGTACAGCGCCAGCGCGACGGGGACCAGGGCGAAGAAGATCCCCAGCAGCTGGTAGGTGAGGTCGAGGAGCGAGCGGTCCGACTGGCTGGCGTTGAGCGTCGCGGACTGGTCGGCCAGCGGGGTGTCCGCCGTGAGCCGCGCGACGATGTTGACCAGCGCGTACACGCCGCTCTGACCCAGGCTGAGGCCCAGCACGATCCAGATCTCGGCGGTGGTGCGGCGGCGGGCGGCGGGCGTCGCGGCGGGGGCGACGGGCGCCAGGACGGCGGGCTGCTCGGCGGTCACGGGGTCAGCGTAGGCCGCATGGTCGGGAACCTCAGCGGCACCTCAAGGCGGTCACCTGCCGGCGCCCGGGCCGCTCCGAGCGTGGTGCCAGGCAGTTCCCTTCCATGACGCTCCATGAAACGAGGAACCATGTCCGCAGCACAGCCAGCAGCCCGCCGTCCGTCCCGGTTCTGGGCCGCGATGCTCGGCGCCGTCGTCGCCCTGTCGGCCACCGTCGGCCTGACCGTGGTCGCCGCCGCGCCGGCGTCGGCGGCCCTGCCGTACTGCACGTCGTCGGTGACCAAGCAGAAGGTCATCCACGGCGCCTACCGCTCGGCCAAGATCCCGTCGCGAGACGGCAGCGTCGCCTGCCAGATGGCGCAGGGCGCGAACGGCAAGCACGTCAGTGCGCTCCAGACGGCGCTGAAGAAGTGTTACGGCCAGAACATCGCGGTCGACGGCGACTTCGGGCCGGCCACGAAGCAGGCGCTGAAGAACGCGCAGTCGACCATCAACAAGCGGCTCGCCGCGGCGGGCAGCACGACCCGGATCAGCGTGGACGGGATGTACGGGAGCCAGACGCGCACGTACCTCAACTGGCCGTTCTACGGCGGGTACGTCCAGTACTGCGTCCGCCTCTGACGTCGTCCTGCAGCTCCCATCGCTCAGCCGTCGTCACGGGGCGGGCGGCCGGGACGCCGGGCGGGTGCCGCGTCGCGCGGCAGCCGCCCGGCGTCCTTGAGCGCGCGGCGCAGCAGCAGGTCGATCTGGGCGTTGACGCTGCGCAGGTCGTCGGCGGCCCAGCGCGCGACGGCGTCGTGGATCGCCGGGTCCAGGCGCAGCAGCACCTGCTTGCGGGTGGGGCGCGGCGGCCGGGCGGGGCTACCGGGATCCTCAGGACGCGCCGTGCCCGGGGACGCGGCGTCGTCCCCGGGCTCGTCCCCCGGCGCGGGGGCGGCGGGCGTCACTGGTACAGCGATCCCGCGTTGACGACGGGGGTGGCGCGGCTCTCGCCGCACAGCACCACGAGCAGGTTGGACACCATCGTGGCGCGGCGCTCGTCGTCGAGGGTGACGACGCCCTCCGACTCGAGGCGGTTCAGCGCGTCCTCCACCATCGACACGGCGCCCTCGACGATGCGCGACCGGGCGGCGATGATCGCGCCCGCCTGCTGGCGCTGCAGCATGGCCTGGGCGATCTCCGGGGCGTAGGCGAGGTTCGAGATGCGGGCCTCGACGACCTCGACGCCGGCGACGGCGACGCGGGCCGCGACCTCGGTGGCGATCTCCGCGGACACGAGCTCCGTGGCGCCGCGCAGCGACTCGACGCCGTCCGCGCCGTCGT
>Ga0180218_1001964_pt1 | contig 11429 bp, 10 predicted proteins | sample eDN3rd37CKraftBY_FD_151334 | JGI IMG/M metagenome (GOLD analysis project Ga0180218, IMG submission 151334) | Enriched backyard soil microbial communities from Emeryville, California, USA - eDNA 3rd pass 37_C Kraft BY (version 2) (version 2) | ecosystem: Environmental > Terrestrial > Soil >... | reverse complement strand
GACTTCGCCCTGCGCGTCGGAGAAGACCTTGCCGTGCTCGGCGGTGATGATCGCAGCGAGCGTGTCGCGATGCTGGTTCATCAACTGCAGGAAGCGCTGCATCACGCGGGCGCGGCGGATCGGCGGCGTGTCGGCCCAGGCGGGGAACGCGGCGGCGGCCGCAGCGACGGCAGCGTCGACATCGGCGACTTCACCAAGCAGGACCTTGCGCGCGGCTTCGCCGGTGGCCGGATTGAACACGTCCTGCCGGCGCTGGCTGCCGCCGCTCGTACGCTGGCCGCCGATGTAGTGGCCGACGTCGGCACGGTCGGTATAGGCATGCGCTTGGGTCATCTCGGGCTCCTTGCAGTTCGGGATTCAGTTCTGGAATCAGTTCTGGAATCGGTGGAATGGGGCCAGTGTAGGCGTCGCTCCGGGCCTCATTCAATAGCGCCGCGCTTGACTCACTGTTCAAGGAACTAAACAATCCCCCGATGGACAAGCAAAAGATCGAATCGCTGTGGGTGCATCTGCACTCGCTTGTTGTGCTGGGCGACGTCGGCAGCTATACCGCCGCCGCCACGCAGCTCGGCATCAGCAAGGGTGCGATGAGCCAGCGCATCGCCGAACTGGAACGCGCGGCCGGCATCCCGCTGGTGCAGCGCACCACGCGCAGCGTGCGGCTGACCGAGGCGGGCCAGCGGCTGGTCGATGCGACCCGGATACCGTTCGAGTCGATCGAGCGCAGCTTTGGCGACGTCAAGGACATGGGCGGCGAGCCGCGCGGGCTGGTGCGGATGACGGCGCCGGTGGCGCTGGGCCGGCAGCAGATCGTGCCGCGGCTGCCACCCTTTCTGGCGATGTATCCGCAGATCCGCGTCGAACTGGAACTGTCGGACAGCTTCGCCTCGCTGGCGCGCGAGGGCTTCGACCTGGCGGTGCGCCACGCCTCGCGCGCACCGGATACCCACATCGCCTGGACGCTGTGCCGCACCGGCACGGTACTGGTGGCGACGCGCGCCTATCTGCGGCGCCATGGCACGCCCGCTTCCCCGTCCGATCTGACGGCCCACAACTGCCTGCATTACTTCCGCCGGGGCGAGCAGCCGACCTGGAGCTTTGAGCCGGTCCGGGGCGGGGCGGCTCGGCAGAGCGTCGGCATCCGCGGGAATTTCGCGGCGGACAACAGCGAGGCGCTGCGCGATGCCGCGCTGGGCGGCCTGGGCATCGCGCTGGTCCCGGACTTCACCGCGCAGGCCGATCTGCATGCGGGCAAGCTCGTCCAGGTGCTGCCGGGCTGGCGGCCTTCGGGGGCGTTTGGCGACGCGATCTACGCGATCCGGCCCTACAGCCCGCTGCTGCCGCGGCCGGTGCGGCTGCTGGTGGACTATCTGCGCGAGGCGTTGAAGGAGGGATTCGGGACGCAGTAAGGCCGAGCCGGGTCTCCCGATGCGACCCTGGGCGCGACGGGACACGCGACGGGACACGCGGCGGGACACGCGGCGGGACGCAGCACCGATCCCCGCCCCGATGTTCAACGCGGCCTTGTCGGCACAAATGATAATGAAAACGATTATCATTATGTCCTTTCAATACGACATTGCCGCCCGTGTCCCCGCTCCGCTTACCCGTTCGCGCCCCGTCTGCCCGACTCCATGCCATCCGCCCCGAGTGGGCCCGCCCATCCCGTGCGCCCCGATTTCGACCGCATGTCCTCGCCATGGCGGTCGCCGGCACCCTGCCGCTGACGGCCCTGGCGCAAGCCCAGTCCACCGCCGCGGCGGAGTCGGCCGAAACGCTGCCCCAGGTCACCGTCCGCGCCGAGACGACGCCTGACCAGCCGCCACCCGCCTATGCCGGCGGCCAGGTCGCGCGTGGCGGCCGGCTTGGGATCCTCGGCAATCAGGACATGATGGACGTGCCGTTCAGCATCACGGCATACACCGCCGAGACCATCCAGAACCAGCAGGCGCGCAGCGTCGCCGATGTCCTCGCCAACGATCCGGGCGTGCGCAGCAGCCTGGGCTTCGGCAATTTCTCCGAGACGTTCGTGGTCCGCGGCTTCCAGCTGAATGGCGACGACATCGGCTACAACGGCCTCTATGGCATCGCCCCGCGCCAACTCGTGGCGGTCGAGGGGCTCGATCGGGTCGAGGTCTTCCGCGGCGCCAGCGCCTTTCTGAACGGCGTCACGCCGACCGGCACGGGCATCGGCGGCAGCATCAACCTCGTTCCCAAGTTTGCGCCCTACCAGCCGCTGACCCAGGCCACCATCGACTACACCAGCCAGGGCCGAGCCGGCGGCCATGTCGACATCGGCCGCCGCTTCGGCGCGGACCAGCGTTGGGGCGTACGCATCAATGCGCTGGCGCGCGGCGGCGAGGCCGCCATCGACGACGAGCGCCGCCAGCAGCGCCTGTTCACCGCGGGCCTCGATTACCAGGGCGACAAGCTGCGCGTGTCGGCCGACTTCGGTTACCAGAAGCAGACCATTCGACAGGGCCGGCCGATGGTGTCGCTGACCGGCACCACGCTGCCCGCCGTGCCCTCGGCGCGCGCCAACTTCGCGCAGGCCTGGACCGATTCGATGCTGGAGGATACCTACGGCACGCTGCGCGCCGAGTACGACGTCGCGCCCGACTGGACCACCTATCTCGCGGTCGGCGCGCACCACACCAACGAGTTCGGCAACTACTCCTCGCTGACGGTGAACGGGAGCGGCGTCGGGACCGCGGCGCGGCTGACGGTGCCGTACAAGTCCAACACCACGTCCGAGGAAGTCGGCGTGCGCGGCACCTTCCATACCGGGCCGGTCAAGCATCGGATCAATCTGGCGTGGTCCGGCATGCAGCTGGTCAAGCGCACCGCCTATGAGATGTCCGGCCGTTTCGCTACCGGCCTGTACGACCCGGTGCAGACGCCGCGGCCGGCCACGACGCTGATCGGCGGCGACATGGCCAACCCCGGCGTCACCGGCAGGACCAACCTCAGCGGGTTCGCCATCTCGGACACCCTGTCCTTCCTCGACGACCGTGTGCTGCTGACCGCCGGCGTGCGGCAGCAGAACCTGAGCGTGCGCGGCTACAGCTATACGGGCGTGCAGCAGTCGAATTACGACGAGTCGGCCACGTCGCCGGCCTTCGGGCTGGTGGTCAAGCCGACGCGCCAGATCTCGCTGTATGCCAACTACATTCAGGGCCTGGCGCAAGGACCGACCGCGCCCAATACGGCGACCAACCGCGGCGAAGTGTTCCCGCCGATCAAGTCCAAACAGGTCGAGGCCGGCGTCAAGTGGGACGCCGGCAAGTTCGGCAGCACGCTGGCCGTCTATCAGATCGAGCAGCCGTCCGGCATCCTGCAGGGCGATGTGTATTCGCTGGCCGGCGAGCAGCGCAATCGGGGCATCGAACTGAGCGGCTTCGGCGAACCGCTGCCCGGCGTCCGCCTGCTGGCCGGCGTGGCCTATATCGACGCCAGGTTGAACCGTACCGGCACGCCGGAGAACGATGGCAACAAGGCGGTCGGCGTACCCAACTACACGCTCAATGTCGGCGCGGAGTGGGACATTCCCGGCGTGCCGGGCTTCACCGTATCGGGCCGCTATCTGCAGACGGGACGCCAGTATCTGGACGTGGCGAACCGGGTCAGCCTGCCGTCGTGGCGACGCTTCGACCTGGGCGCCCGCTATACCTTCAAGGCGGCGCAGCAGCGCTACACGCTGCGCGCCGGCATCGAGAACGTCGCCGGCAAGGCGTATTGGGCATCCTCATACGGCGGTTACCTGATCATGGGCGCCCCGCGCACGTTCAAGGTCGCCATGACGGTCGACTTCTGAGGCAGCGGTGTCCAAGGCAGCGGCGCGCCGCTCATGAAGAACGCATGACGATGGCGCGCTGAAGGGCTCCGCCTGCCCGGCGTTATCCGCGGCATTGCCCGGAGCGTTACCCCGGGGCATTACCCGGGGCGTTGGTCGGGACGTCACCCGGCAAGCCTTTCGGCCTCCGTCAACATCCCATCGAGCACGCAATCGGCCAGCCGTTCGGGGAAGTCGGCCGGCAGCTGCTGCCGCACCGCCTGTACCACCCGCGGCGCGCGTTCCGCGAGGTCTTCCACCACATACCGTGCCGGACGTCCGTCGGGCGTCAGCACGCCATGCCGCTCCCCGACGGCGATCCAATGCCGGCGCTCGATTTCCCGCATCCGGTAGTGCGCGTTCTGCGACCGGACCGCCATGGCCATCCTGATCCTGAACGGAGAGAGCCGGCCCGGGGCTTCGCCGATGATGGGATGGGCCGACAGCACGTCGTAGAGCGGAGTCAGCTGATACCGCCCTTCCGGGCCCAGAAACAGGCTGAAGTTCTTGGCATGGCCATCGGGCGCGCGCAGCATCCAGAAGATGACCTGTGCCTGGAAGAAGGTCCTGCGGTCCCGGTCGCGCGTCATCGACCCCGCCAGCGTGTCCATGATGGTGTCGATGCCCGGGCCGCCATCGGCTTCGTACTTCGCCGTCGGCGGCACGCCCTTCGCCTGGCACATGTCCTCTTGCGGCAGCCGGACCAGGCGGTGATCGCCCGCCGGACCCTGCCACCAGACGCGGTCGAACCGCTGCACGCTCAGCGCCTTCATGTCCTCGAACCGCACGAGGTCGCAATGGGCCACCGGCAGGCCAAATTCCTTCAGGATCAGCGAGCACAGCCACTCGTTCTCGACCGATTCGCTCAGGTCCAGCTTCAGCCCGCCCACCAGGCCGAGCGGCAGCTTCAGAATGTGCGTGGTTGGCGTTTGGCCATGCGGCAGGCACCAGGCGCCGTTGTGGTACAGCAGCGCGGTCTTCTCCTGCGCGCCCGCAATCGAGATGCGGAACTCGTCCTCGTCGCGAACGATGCCCAGCGGCGCCGGCGCCAGCGTGCCGCGCAGGACCTGTGCGACCTGCGCCTCGGTCAAGGGCTCGGCCTGTACTGCCTGCGCGCCGGCTGGCACTGCGCCGTCCGGCAGCAGTTGCAGCGCGCCCACGCAGTCGCGGCCGATTTCGGCAAGCAGATCGAAGGCATCGATCGAGCCGGTGCGATACCGCCGCGCGATGCGCTCACGGATTTCCCGCGTGTCCGGCAACAGGTTCTCGAAATACGCCCGCACCTTCTCTCCCCGGTGGGGGGAGTTGCCGGGGGTGAAGGGCAAGGACAGGGACAAGGGCCGTCCTTGCGCGGAGGCCACCCACTCGGGCGCGTATTCGAGCGTGTCGCCGGCGTGAGGATGGAAGCGCCACGTGCCGACGAAGGCACCGTTCATCCACAGGCCCAGCGCGCGGGTGTGCGACCGTCGCCCCATGATCACCAGGCCTGCGTGGTCAACGGGGCTTCGTCGCTGGTGCCGGGAGACGGCGCGTCCTTGCGCAGCACAAACTCGACGCCAAGGATGCTGAGCAGGCGCATGAGCCGTTCCACGCTGATGCGCGCGGCGTTGCGTTCCAGCGCGGACAGGGTCTGCTGGCTGACGCCCATTCGCAGCGCGGCCTCGGCCTGCGTCAGCCCCGCTTCCTTGCGGAACGCTTGCAGCAGCTGCGGTAACTGGTCGGACGTTCGGACGGTGAAGTTGCGCATACGGGCCTCGGCTGTGTGCTGGGTTTGCAACGTCGATTTACAACGCATCGATTGTATTTCCAATTTACTTGCTTTGCTTTGTATCCAGAGAATACTCGCCTGACGCAGTAAAACAAAGATACAGCTTGTGACGAGTAAAACGGGCGCGCGAGACGATGGGTCTGGCCACGTTCCGCAGGCGGTGTGTCTCGTCAACAATTTTTCCTTGCATCCCAGCCGATACTGTATATCCTTACAGTACCTGTACAAACATACAGTTGCGGGAGTGCCCATGGAAGACCTGATCCGGATTCAGAACGAATACGACCGTCTCGTCCTTCGGTGGCTGCGCCAACAGGTCGGTGACGACGCGGTGCGGCTCGCTGCCAGGCGCCTGAACGGCGAATCCAAGCCCTATGTGTCCGAAGTCTGCCGTGCGTTGGACATTCGTCCGCCGGCGCGCAGTGCCTTCCGCATGGAAGCGACGCGGGCCAACCGGGCCGTCGGCGAACGGTATCTGGCTCGCATCCGGCAGATCCTGTCCGGTTCATCGGCGGATGACCATCGACCTGCGGATATGGCCTCCCGCCAGCGGCACGCGCCCGCACAACCGGCCCTGCCGTTCGGCCAGGGTTTCGCCTTCGGCGGCGCCCTGTCCGGGCGCGAGCCGACGGCGGGCGCGCGATGAATGTGATGACGAGTTACCGAAGATGCAGCAAGGCCCAGATCCCGACGCCCTCCTGAACCTGAAAAAGACGAACTTGCGGCTGCATTTCGGCGGGGCGCTACGGGCCGCGCGCACTGCCAGAGGCTTGTCGCAGGAGGCGTTCAACACCGTATCGAGCCGCACCTATGTCAGCAGCCTGGAGCGCGGGCAGAAGAGCCCGACACTGGACAAAGTGGCGCAGATCGCCAGCGTCCTCGGCCTGCATCCGCTGACGCTGCACGCGTACACCTTCCTGCGCCAGCCGACGCCGGAGGAGCGGATCGTGCTGCTGCGGACGATCCGGGCGGAGTTGCGGCAGTTGCTGGAGCACGAGGCGGCGAAGCGGAATCGATAAGGCTGCGCTGCGACTCGATTCGACCCGCTTCGCCGCGCTTCGACCCGGTTCGACACGCCTCGCCGCCGGATTGCGCTACGCGGCGACGTAGGCGGCGACCGGGCCTACGCTCAGGCCGGTTCCGCCTCGTTGTCGGCGATCTGGAACTTGCGCATCTTCTCCCACAGCACCTTGCGACTGATGCCGAGGCTGGCGGCGGTGTCCTGGCGGCGCCAGCCATTGGCATCGAGCGCGGCGATGATGCGGCGGCGTTCTTCGACCTCGGTGCGCCAGTCGACGCCGCGGTCGTTGCCTTCGAACGCTCCGGGGCGCAGCGCGCGGAACAACGGACGGATGCGATCCTGATCCCACAGTCCGTCGTGCTGCACTACGATCGCGACGCGCTCCGCCAGATTGCGCAACTCGCGTACGTTACCGGCGAAATAGGCAGTACCGACCGCGCCCTTGAGCCAGTCCGGCATCGGCGGTAGCGCCTCGTAGCCGGACCGTCCGAGAATCTGCCGCAGGAAGGCCTCGAGCAGTCCGACCTTGTCGGCGGCGCCGCGCTCTTCCAGGCTGGGGATCCGCAGTTCGATGACGGCCAGCCGGAAATACAGGTCCGCGCGGAACTTGCCTTGCCCTACCGCCTCGCGCAGGTCCTTGTTGGTCGCGGCGACCAGGCGGAAATTGAGCTTGACCGGCAGCGTCGAGCCGAGCCGCGTAACCACGTTCTCTTCCAGCACGCGCAGCAGCTTGACCTGCTGGAACAGCGGCAGATCGGCGATTTCGTCGAGGAACAGCGTGCCGCCATTGGCCTGCTCGAAATAACCGCGGTGCGCGTACATCGCGCCGGTGAACGCGCCCTTCGCATGGCCGAAGAATTGCGATTCGAACAGCCCGTCGGGAATCGCGCCGCAGTTGACGGCCACGAACGGGCCCTTGCCGTAGAGGCTATGGCGCTCATGGAACAGCCGCGCGATGCGTTCCTTGCCGGCGCCGGTCTCGCCATACAGCATCACGTTGCTGTCGAAGTCGGCGTAGGTGTCGACATGCGACATCAGCTGCTGCATCGCGGGCGAGCCGGCCACCAGTTCGGCGATCTCCGGCTGCACCTCGCCGGCCGCCAGCAGTTGCGGCAGCAGCTTGCCGAGCTGGGCGCGCAGATCGGCGCCCGTGAAATCATCCGACAGGATGTGCGCGTATTCCGGCGGAAAGCGGCCCGGATCGTTCTCTCGCGTGGGGGCGGCAACCCAGATCACGGGCATGCCGTGCACCGCCTCCCAATCCAGCGCGGTGAACTTGGCGGCGCCGATCACGGACACGCTGATGATCGCCACCGACAGCTTCAGGCGCGGCTCGGTCGGCAAGCCTTCGAGCCCCCCGGCGCGGATCACTTCGGCGCCGAGCGGCGCGCGGGCTACGCGGTCGGCAAATTCGTATTTGCCTTCCCATACGTAGACTTCGAGATTTTCGTAGGCCCAGCGGTCTGTTTTCATGGCGATGCTGGAATGGCCGCACGGCGGCTGGTCGTATTCATGTCGCGGTTCAATAGACGAGTCTGGTGTTGTCGCAATCGACGTCGTGGACCCAGAGGTCGGCGTTGCTTAACTGGATGCCGAGGGCGGCGAGCAGGCCATCGAGGGCGGGGCCGAGCAGGCCGAATATCACGGAGCTCAGGGCGCTGGCAACGACGCCGAGCTTCAGGTCCAGCGTGATCGGAATGAGGCTCGGAAACAGCGTGATCTTCAAATCGAGGTTTCGAGCCAGACTTTCCACTAGCGCAGCCAGCTGGCCTGGGGAGGCGACCGAGGTTTGGTCACCGGGAGCCAGTGTCGCTGTCATTCCGCTACCGGAAAGCGTTTGCTGTCGTGGGCTCGCCTTGATGACCACAACGCCCAGCAAGTTCGTCAACTCCACATCCGTGTCGGCACACTGACTGAGATTGTTCTTGCGTGCCAGACAGACTTTCGCTGCCGTGGTGACGGTTTCCAACGTTGCGCGACGATCCGACCGGGCCGCTGCACAGCGCAGGCCCGTCAGCGCAGACTGCGCAGTCCCCAATTCGACACGAAGTGGTAATACCAATTCGAACGACGGCAGCACATGACCCGGCACCTGGCCGCCCAATTGCAGCTGGAGGCCGAGGTCCAGCTGGGACGTGCGGGCCGTCGTCTTCCACCCCATTGGATCGACGCTCGATCGCTGCACCGGTCCAACGGCCATTCTTGGAGGTTCCACCACGCTTAACGCGAACTGGGTGCCTGGCAGCAGTGGCACGGCCCCCGCCAGATCAACCGCGGCGCCAGTATTGGCAACCTGCGCCGCCAGCATCAACAACTCCGCCACATTCAACCCCACATCCGCCGCCGACGACATCGCCGGCGCCAGCACGCCGAGGTCGAGCACTCGACCAACATTGAGCCCCGCCGCCAACGCCCGCGCATCGATGATCGCCGGCATCCCGCCGAGCATCGCGTTGAGCAGCGACTCCTTGTTGGCCGCGCCGAGCACCAGCGCATAGAACTGCGACAGCGACAAGCCGGCGTTCAGCAATTCGTCGACCGTGCCGACGCCCGCTTCGAGCCGCAACTGGTCCAGCGTCACGCGCGTATCGACCAGCCCCTGCCAGTCCGCGGCCGACAGGCTGATGGTATTGCCGAGCAGCAGCGCCAGCGCGCTGCGCGACGATTCGAAATTCAGCAGCCCGCTGCCCACCGAGAACGCCGCGACAGGCGGGCTGGCGTTGCCGATCGCCTCGGCGCGCAGCCGCCGTCCGTCACCCCCGGGAAGCCCGAACAGAATCGGCACCGTTTGCGACACGACGACGCGCACCGCGTTCGGCGACAACCGCGCCGGATCGAAACTGCCCCGGAAATGACGGCCATAGGCAGCCGCAGCCGCAGCCGCATCGTTGGGATCCCACACGCCCGCGCAGACCGCCATGCCGTCTTCCCCGCCGGGGCTGGCGCCGCAGTCTTCGCGCGCCGCGCCGGTAAAGCCGTTCTGGCCCGCGGACGCCTGTGCCGCCGCCAGCGCCCGTTCGGTCATTGCCGCATTGGTGTCGGCGCGTCGCAGTTGCTGGGCCGCGGCCAGCGCCGCCATGTCGGCAACCGACTGCAACTGCCGCTGCCGGTAGAAAACATGGCCGACGTCGATGGACACCAGCGCGACCATGCCGATGGTGGCGAGCAGCACCACCATCAGAATGCTGACCGCACCGCGCGATTGCGCGCGTGTGCTGCGTGTCCTGCTACGCCGAGCCATCATCGTTACCGGGAGGGCGTCAATCCAAGCAGGCTGACGCCGCCACCGCCGCTGGGCTGCCCGACGAAGCGCTCGGGAATCGGATGCTGGAAGCTCTTCAGATAGCGCGCATGCGCGAGCGCGGCCTGCTCGCCCGGCATGGGGAGCATGGCGCCGGCTTGGCTGCCTTCGCGCTGGATTGCCAGCAGGCTGCGTGTGTCGGTGCCGATAGCAGCATTCGATGGCCTCTGGACTTGCGCATGTGCGCCTGTGTCCGGGCTGGCTGGTGCCATGGCCTGCGCGCCGGCGACGGGCATCCAACTGGCGGCACATAAGGCGATTGCGGCCGTACTCGCGACGCGCGACGGTCTAATGATGTTCATGCCCTACTCCTCTTGCTTCCGCTTGCGGTCCACCTGCTGTCCGCCTGCTGCGCGCTTGCTGTCCGGTCCCTGCCCGCTTGCCGTCGATCGCGGATCGTCTCGCGATGATCACGGCGCGCTGGCCGGGTTCTGTGCCGCGCCCTCGCCCGGCTGCGCGGCCGTTGTCAGCGCGATGCGCTGCGGCTTGGGCGGCCTTGCACCGCCAGTCTTTGAAGCCGCGCGCTCCTGCCGCGCTGCCTCCCGCGCGATGCGGTCCGCCTCCTGCGCGATCGCCTTGCGGGTCGCCGCCGACATCGACGCGCGCTCCATCAGTGCGGTCGCCTGGTCGCGCTGGCGGTTCGCCAGCATCCACACGGCGGCATTGCTGACGATGCGGGGGTTGGCCCCGTCGAGCTGCAGGGCCTGCATCACCGGCACGCGGGCCTGCTGCAACTGGCCGGCGCGCATCAGCGCATAGCCCAGGTCGCTCGCGACCAGGGCATTGGTCGGATCGCGCGACAACGAGGCCTCCAGCTGCGTCACCGCTTCCGCGAAATCGCCGCTGCGACCCGCCAGCAGGCCGAGGCCGTGATAGGCCCGCGCGGCGTAACCGCTGCCGAGCAGGTTGCGGTAGGCGACGGCGGCGGCTTCGTCCTGTTCGGTTTCACGAAGCGCATCCGCGCGCAGCATCGCCACGTCGGCGCTGTCGCCGAAGCGTTGCTGATAGGCATCGAGATGCGCGAGCGAGGCGTAGTACAGCCCCTGCTGCTGCATCCGCTCGATCAGGCCGCGGTACACCGCGCGATCGTCGTACTGCTCCTGTGCCTGCTTGTCCTGCAGCTTGGACAGCGCGATCTGCGCGTCGGCCTGCTTGCTCATCAACGAGGCCGGGTCGCTGGTGGTGGCGCAGCCGGCGGCGAGCCAGCTGGCGGTGACGACGGATACCGCCGTGAATGTCCGACGCCAACCCGTGGCGACCGGCATCGCGCGGGGGGTACGCCCCTCTCCCCCGGGCCCTCTCCCGCTCGCGGTAGAGGAAAGAAAACACGCTCCGGAGCGGATCGCTCGGATAAAGCACGTCATTGCATATCTCCAGCAAACTTCGCCAGCATCCGGATCACGCCAAGGAACCCAGGCCCCGCGGTCACGATCAGCAGCACCGGCAGCAGGCTGACCACCATCACGCCGGTCATCTTGACGGTCAGGCGGCCGACCTTTTCCTTCAG
>Ga0180218_1001961_pt1 | contig 11438 bp, 11 predicted proteins | sample eDN3rd37CKraftBY_FD_151334 | JGI IMG/M metagenome (GOLD analysis project Ga0180218, IMG submission 151334) | Enriched backyard soil microbial communities from Emeryville, California, USA - eDNA 3rd pass 37_C Kraft BY (version 2) (version 2) | ecosystem: Environmental > Terrestrial > Soil >... | reverse complement strand
GACGCCGCCGTACACGATCCGCTTGCCGAAACGGCCCTTCGATTCCGTATGCTGATTGAAGTGCACCTTCGCGGTGTTCTGATAGAGCCGGGTCGCCGTCTGATGCTCGGCTTCTTCGAGCGTCATGCCGTCGACGTGGTCGATCTTCTCGCCGACTTCATAATCGTCCCAGCGGTAGGGCGAGCCCGCGAGCGCCAGATCATATTTGCTGATATCGAGCGTGGGAACGGCGCAGGCGAGATCGGCGGGATCGACGCGCTCGGGAAGCTTCGGAACGATGGCCTCCGGGGCCGGCGATCCTTTCGAACGCTTGCGAACCATCACCCAGCGGCAATATTCCAGCACCTTTTCGTTGTGCTGGTTGCGCCCGGTGGAGCGCACGTAAACAGTACCCGTCTCGCCGTTTGAATTTTCTTTAAGGCCGATCACTTCCGACGTCGAAGACAGTGTGTCGCCGGGATAAACGGGCTTGAGGAACCGGCAATCGGCGTAGCCGAGATTGGCGATGGCGTTGAGCGAGATGTCGGGCGTCGTCTTCCCGAACACGACGTGAAACGTCAGCATGTCGTCGAGCGGCGCCTTCGGATAGCCGATCGCCGTTGCGAAGGTGTCAGCCGATTGAACGGCGAAACGCGAGCCGTAAAGCGCCGTGTAGAGCGCGACGTCGCCGTCGGTGACGGTGCGCGGCGTCGCGTGCTGAATGATTTGGCCGAACTTGAAATCTTCGAAGAAATTGCCTGCGTTGGTCTTTGTTCCGGCCATCGTCCCCGCCCTGAATTTTCGGGAAGCCCAAGAATTGAGCTTCGGCTGTTTCAGCCTTTTTCGGGATCTCCTTCCTCGACCGCAACTTTTTTCGGCATTTCAGAAACGCGCCCTAGGGCCGCAGAAGAACGAGGGAACTAACCTCAAAACCAGGGTTCTTCGACTTTGGAGCGCGTTCTGATCGCCTCCGCAATCGCCGCGACCCGCTTCGCCATCACAAGATGCAGCCGCTCAACCATGCGCCCTTCGACGGTGATGACGCCCTTGCGCGCGTTCTCCGGCTCCTCGAAGGCCTTGATGATCTTGGCTGCCCAGGCGATCTCATCGTCCTTCGGCGAGAAGATTTCGTTGCACGGCACGACCTGGGACGGGTGAATGAGCGTCTTGCCATCCATCCCAAGCGTCCGCCCGTGCTCGCACTCGGCCCTGAACCCCGCCTCGTCCTTGAAATCGTTGTAGACGCCATCGATGACGTCGAGCCCGTAAGCCCGGGCCGCCACCAGCGTCATGGCGAGCCACGGCACGACCGCGAACCGGTTGCTGCTGGCGAGCGCCCGGCTCTCCTTCAAGAGGTCATTGGTGCCAAGCACGAAGCAGGAAAGCCGGTTGTCGGGATCCGGCCCGCACGCCGCGATTTCCCGCGCATTGATGATGCCCATCGGCGTCTCGATCATCGCCCAAAGCCGGATGCGGGGATCGGCCTCCGCCGCCTTTACGACCTTCGCTGTCCCCGTAATGTCGCCGGGCGTTGAAACCTTCGGAATGAGGATAGCGTCCGGTCCCGCCGCGATGGCCGCATGAAGATCGGCCATGCCCCAGGGCGTCTCGATCGGATTGACGCGCAGCACGACCTCGCGCGAGCCAAATCCGGCTTCGTGCACGGCCGCTGTTGCTTGGTTGCGCGCCTTCTCCTTGTTGGCGGGCGCAACCGAGTCTTCCAGATCGATGATGATGGCGTCGGCCGGCAGCGTCCGCGCCTTTTCCAGCGCTCGCTCGTTATCGCCCGGAAGATAAAGGACACTGCGTCTCGGCCTCATGACCATGGCATAGACTCCGAGATGGGTCGCATGATTGTGCATCGCACCATCTGCCTTGGCAATATCGCCCGCCGCGAAAGGTGCGAATTAATCGCCTGCGGGCTGCGGGCGCGGTATGGGTTGCGGCCCTCGTAGGCGTTTCGGGCCACTCCTGCTAAAGCAGCCCCATGCACCAAATTCTGATGATTTCGTCCTACGTTGCCCGCGATCCCGTCGGATTGGCCGCGGCGTCCCCGCCCCTTGAGCAGGCCGGCATCGAAGTCGTGGGCGTGCCGACCATTGTGCTCTCCAATCATCCGATCCGTCCCCACATCGCCGGGTTGCCGCTCGACCCGGCCATTCTGAAAAGCATGATTGCCGCCCTCGATAACAACGGCTGGCTGGGATCATTCGGCGCCGTCTTTTCGGGCTATTTGCCGTCCGCCCAGCACGTAGAAGTCGTCGCCGCCGCAGTGCAGCGCCTGCGCGAGATTAACCCGTCGATCACCTACGTCTGCGACCCGATCTTCGGCGACGATCCCAAAGGCCACTACATCGACGAGGAAGCCGCAGTCGCGACCCGCGATCTCCTGCTGCCCTTAGCCGACGTGCTGACGCCAAACCGCTTCGAACTCGCCTGGCTCTCGGGCCGCGAGGTCAAATCTCCCGCCGATGCCGTAGACGCGATCCGCAGCCTCGGACGCCCCCTCGTCGCCGGCACGTCTATACCTGACGGACCATCGCGGCTCGCGACCGTGCTCGTCGATAGCGAACGCGTCCTGACGGGGTCGGTCGAGAAGTGGAACGATGTCCCCCATGGCACGGGCGATGTCTTCGCCGGTTGCCTGACAGCCAAACTCATGCTCGGGAGAACACCTGACGAGGCCCTCGCCTACGCCATCGCCGGCGTGCGGCAGGTGCTCGAAGTCAGCCGCGGTTACGATCGTTTGCTGCCAAACCTCGTGGACTGGAAAAGCGGCATTGTTCCTCTCGAAATCGTGGTGCGCCCATAGGCCAATCCGCGCGTAACCTCTGCTAATCCTTGCTGCGATCGTCACCGGATTGCATATCTGCCCGAAACTCCCTGCCCGAGGAAACCTACAGGAATGAAACCAGAGACAAGCGCCACCGGCATGAACCGCGAAGTGGCTGCGGGCTTGATTCTCCTTGGCGCCGCGGTGCTCGCGCTGATCGCCGCGAACTCGCCCTTGAAGGAGATGTATGAGCACCTGCTTGCGATGCATGTGCAGATCGGCGTTGCGCCGTTCTCGCTGACGAAGAATGTCATCCATTGGGTCAACGACGGCCTGATGGTTGTCTTCTTTTTCGTCGTCGGTCTGGAAATCAAACGCGAGGCGATCCGCGGCGCGCTCTCGAACCGCCGGGCAGCAATGCTTCCGGTCATCGCCGCCTTGGGCGGCATGTTGGTGCCGAGCGTGATCTACGCTTCCATCAACTGGGATAATCCGGTCGCGCTGCGCGGCTGGGCCATTCCCGCCGCAACGGACATCGCCTTTGCCGTTGGTATCATGGCTTTGCTAGGCAACCGCGTGCCCACGGCGTTGAAGGTTTTTCTTCTCGCGCTCGCCATCATCGACGATCTGGGCGCGATCATAATCATCGCCCTCTTCTACACAGCCGATCTGTCAGTTCAGGCGCTGGGCCTGGCCGCCCTTGGCGTACTTGGCCTCATTGCCCTCAACAGATCCGGCGTCATGCGAGCCTGGCCCTATCTGCTCGTCGGCGCTTTCATCTGGCTCTGCGTTTTGAAATCCGGCGTTCACGCAACGTTGGCAGGCGTGGCAACCGCTCTCGCCATTCCGCTCTCGGGCGCCAAAAAGGGAACCAATGGACCCCTTGTCGGATTGGAGCATGCGCTGAGCCCCTGGGTCAGCTTCCTCATCGTACCGATCTTCGCCTTCGCCAACGCCGGACTGACGCTGACTGACCTTTCGACAAATGACATGCTGTCGCAAATCCCGATCGGCATCGCCTTGGGTCTTTTCATCGGCAAGCCACTCGGAATATACGGCGCCGTCAGATTTGCCGTCGCATCGGGTCTCGGACAAATGCCCCACGGAGCTTCGCAGACTCAGCTGTTTGGCACCGCCGTCTTGGCTGGCATCGGTTTTACCATGAGCCTGTTCATCGGCATCCTGGCATTCCCCGATCCGACGTCGAGCGCCGAAGTCCGCTTCGGCGTGCTGGCGGGCTCACTCATGTCGGCGATTGTCGGCTACACCATTCTCGTTAGAAGCGCGCCGACCGGCGGATTAGGAGCTAAAGAGCATAAATGAGCAGTTTCCCCGAAACCCTCACCGACCGCTATCGCCGCTTCAGAAATCGCCACTTCGTTCTCCACGCCGACCACTATGAAGAGCTGGCCACGTACGGGCAGAGCCCCGAGACGATGGTGATTTCCTGCTCCGACAGCCGCGTCGATCCGGAGACGATTTTTACCGCGATGCCGGGCGAACTGTTCATCGTGCGTAACGTGGCCAACCTCGTGCCGCCCTACGAGACGGGCGGACAGTTTCACGGCGTCAGCGCCGCCGTCGAATTTGCGGTGCTGAACCTGCGCATCAAGCACCTCATCATCATGGGTCACTCCGGATGCGGCGGCGTCAAAACCGCACTCGATCAGAGCGCGGCCATCCAGACGGACGCGCAGTTCATTTCGCGCTGGATGTCGATGCTGGATCAGGCACGGATTTCAGTGCTCGCCTCGCATCAAAACAGTCCGCAGGCCGTCAAGCAGGAGGCACTGGAGAAGGAAGGGATCAAGCAGTCGATCACCAACCTGCGGACCTTCCCCTTCGTGGCCGAGCAGGAAGAGCGCGGCCGGCTTTCGCTCCACGGCGCGCACTTCGACATCAAAACCGGAATATTGACCGTGCTCAATCACTCGCGCGGAATATTCTACCCGCTGTGAGTTCACGTAAGGCAGCACGCCGGCGCGTCTTATGATGCGGCGGCGTCGGCCTTCGCCTTTTCGATGACCGGCAGAAGCTTCGTCTTCAAGGACTCAGCCGAAATCGGCCCGACGTGCTTGTAGATGACTTCGCCGCGCCCGTTGACGACGAACGTCTCAGGCGTGCCGTAGACGCCCCAGTCGATCGCGGCGCGCCCACTCGAATCCGTTCCGACTGCTGAATACGGATTGCCGAACCGGCCCATGAAGCGCCGCGCCGCATCCGTCTTATCCTTGTAATTCACGCCATAGAGATCGACGCCTGCCTGCTCCTTGAGCTGCATCAGGAACGGATGCTCATCGACGCACGGCTGGCACCACGACGCCCAATAGTTGACGACGGAAACTTTGCCCTTCGCGAGATCGGCGGAGCTGAAGCCCGGCTGCGGCTGCCCGCCCACTTCAAGACCGGCCAGCGCCGGAAATGTGGTCTGCGGCGCAGGCTTGCCGACGAGCGTTGATGGCAAGCGCGAGGGATCGCCCGATCGCAGCGCCATTGCAAAAAACCCGGCGACGACAGCGAATATTACGACCGGCAGTGCGCGCAGAAGCGGCGACTTGGGCTTTGCATCGGCCACGTTAGCGTACTCCCACCGACCCGCGGCGCCTCACGCCCTGGCGTTCCAGCGCGTCGAGATCGGAGTGCTGCTTCCGGCCATCTGCGATGAGCCAGACGATGAGCCCGGCGACCGTCACCGCAACCGCGGCGTAGGAAACCCAGATGAACGCGGCGTGCGGTCCAAGATCAATCATGACTTACTCCGCTGCCCCTTGAGTCGTGGCGTGCGCCGCGAGCCGGTCGCGACCGGCCACAGCCTGAGTTCTAAGCGCCTTCACCCGCCGCCTGAGAATTTCGTTTCGCATCGCTTTCAAATGCATCGCGAAGAAGAGAAGCGTGAAAGCGGCAGCCATCACGAGCAGCGGCAGCCGCATGCTGGGATCAACGGTCGAGGTGAAATCCGTCGAAGGCTGGTGCAGCGTATTCCACCAATCGACCGAGAATTTGATGATCGGCAAAATCGTGACGCCGACGAGCGCCAGGATCGCCGTCAGCTTCGCCGCCGCGCCCTCGTCTTCGAGCGCCGAACGCAGCGCGATGAGCCCGAGATAGAGGAAGAACAGGATCAGCACCGACGTCAGCCGCGCGTCCCACACCCAGTAGGTGCCCCACATCGGCTTCCCCCAGAGCGAGCCCGTCAGCAGCGCCAGAAACGTAAAGGCGGCCCCGAGCGGTGCCGCGGCCTTTGCCGACACATCGGCAAGCGGATGGCGGAACACCAGCAGCCCGAAGCTCGATACCGCGATCACGCCATAGACCATCATCGAAAGCCAAGCGCATGGCACGTGGATGTACATGATCCGCACGGTCTCGCCCTGCTGGTAGTCGGCAGGCGAGTCAATGAACGCCAGATAGAGCCCGTAGGCCAGCAGGATGGCGGACGCCGCCGAGATCCACGGCAAGAGGCGCGCGGATAGCTCCATGAAGCGGGTCGGATTGGCGAGGCGTTGCGTCAGTGTCTGCATATGCGGCATCTAAGGCTTTCGGAAGAAACGCGCAATGAAGGCGCAGATTACATTTACTTACTGAAGCTGAACCTTCAGTGCGGCAGCCGCAGCAAGCGGCCCCAGGACGATTGTTGTGAGCGAGATCGCCGCCAGGATGAGGAATGACGCCCCGAACCCGGATGGCCCAGCGCCGGCGGCCACCGCGGAAATGCCGAAGATCAAGGTCGGCACGTAGAGCGGCAGCACGATGACCGCCAAAAGCAGGCCGCCGCGCCGCGTCTTCATCGTCAACGCCGCCCCGATCGCGCCGAGAAAGCTGACCGCGGGCGTACCGAGCAGCGTCGTTGCAACCAGAACGGGATAGGCCGCCAGATCTAGGTTTAAGAGAATGCCGAGCACCGGCGCCATGATGGCGAGCGGAATGCCGGTTGTGATCCAATGCGCCAGCGACTTGGCGACAGTAACCAATTCGAGCGGAAGAGGTCCTGTCGCGAGCACATCGAGCGTCCCATCTTCGTAGTCCGCCTCGAAAATCCGGTTGAGCGACAACAGCGCCGCGAGCAGCAATGCGATCCACAATATGCCAGCCGCGATCCGCGCCAGCAGATTGAGATCGGGCCCGAGACCGAGCGGCATCAGGGATACGACAACGAGAAAGAACCCGAGCGCCGTGCCGATCGCGCCGCCTTCGCGGATCGCAAGCCTCACGTCTCGTTGAAGGAGAGCCAAGAAGCTCTTCAAGCCGCCACCCTTTGCGCTGCGAGATTGAGCGTGCGCACGCGTTCGAGGGCTAATGGCAGATGCGTGGCGATCACCGCAAGGCCTCCGCTCTGCGTGTGCTCGTTGACCGCCGCGACGAGCCGTTCCGACGAGGCCGTGTCGAGTGACGATGTGGGCTCGTCGAGCAGCCACAACGGCCGCCGAGCCACGAGAAGCCGGGCGAGCCCAAGCCGGCGTTTCTGCCCGGCCGACAGGTACGCGGCGGGAAAATCGCTGAGATCCTCGAGCCCAAAATGCCGGAGCGCCGCTTCGGTCCGCGGCGCAGCGCTCTCGCCCGCATCGAGATACGCATTCCAAAAAGCGGCATTCTCCGCGACCGACAGGCTCGATTTGATGGCGTTCGTGTGCCCCACGACGTGCGCCTGCTCGCCCACCGTCAGCTCAGCATCGCCGCCGTCCAGCCGGATGTGGCCGCGAAACGGCCGGATGTAGCCAGCGAGCGTGCGAAGCAAGGTTGTCTTGCCGACCCCGTTGGCGCCGGTCAAAAGGAGCGCTTCCCCGGCTTTGACGGCAAACGACAGCCCGTCGATGACCCGGCGCGATCCCCGATCTATGACCAAGTCTTCGGCAATAAGCTGCACAGCGATGAGATTCCGTGACGGGGGATTGAGCAAGACAGGGGGCTTTGCGCGCTAATTTGCCCGTCTCGCGCTTAGTGCTTTCTTTTTCGAGCGATTATATAGAAGGCACGTTATATCCTTCGCTAGCGCAAAAGCGAGGGGTCGCGCGGACCGACGAGCTCGTGCCGCGGGACATCCTCGACCCGCCGGCACTCCGGCGGCGCAGCCCTTCGTCCTAATCCCTCGGAGGCCTGACCTTGAGCGCCCTTACACCCGCTTCAGACGACAGTTTCAAATGCCGCAAGACCCTCACGGTCGATGGCAAGGACTACGTTTACTATTCGCTGCCCGATGCGGAAGCGAACGGCCTGAAAGGCATCTCTCGCCTTCCCTATTCCATGAAGGTTCTGCTTGAGAACCTTCTGCGCCACGAAGATGGCCGCTCGGTCCGCAAGGCCGACATAGCCGCCATGGCCGCCTGGCTCGACAATAAAGGCAAGACCGAGCAGGAAATCGGCTTCCGCCCCGCCCGCGTCCTGATGCAGGACTTCACTGGCGTCCCTGCCGTTGTCGACCTCGCCGCCATGCGCGATGGCATGACGAAGCTCGGCGGCGATCCGACCAAGATCAATCCGCTCGTTCCCGTCGATCTCGTCATCGACCACTCCGTCATCGTCGATGAGTTCGGCACGCCCAAAGCGCTGGCCGACAACGTCGCGCTCGAATACGCGCGCAACGGCGAGCGCTATAACTTCCTGAAATGGGGCCAGGGCGCGTTCCAGAATTTCCGCGTCGTGCCGCCCGGCACCGGCATCTGCCACCAAGTCAACCTGGAATATCTTTCGCAGACGGTGTGGACCGCCGAGACCTCCGACGGCCAAACCGTCGCCTACCCCGATACGCTCGTGGGCACCGACAGCCACACGACGATGGTCAACGGCTTGGCCGTTCTCGGCTGGGGTGTGGGCGGCATCGAAGCCGAAGCCGCAATGCTCGGCCAGCCGCAGTCGATGCTGATCCCGGAAGTCATCGGCTTCCGCCTGACGGGCAAGCTCAAGGAAGGCGTCACCGCGACCGACCTCGTGCTGACGGTCACGCAGATGCTGCGCAAGAAGGGTGTCGTCAACAAATTCGTCGAATTCTTTGGGCCCGGCCTCGATTCGATGACGCTCGCCGACCGCGCGACGATCGCCAACATGGCGCCCGAATACGGCGCAACCTGCGGGTTCTTCCCCGTCGATAAGGAAACGCTGAACTACCTTACGATGTCGGGCCGCGACAGCCACCGCATCGCGCTTGTCGAGGCCTACTGCAAAGCCCAGGGCCTCTATCGCGAGACGGGCTCTGCCGATCCGGTCTTCACCGATACGCTCGAACTCGAACTGGGCGACGTCGTCCCCTCGATGGCGGGTCCGAAACGGCCTGAAGGCCGCATCGCGCTCAACGACATCAAGAGCGGCTTCGAAACGGCGCTTGCCGGCGAATACAAGAAGCCTGGCGAACTCGCAAAGCGCGTTCCCGTCGAAGGCGAAAACTACGACATCGGCCACGGCGACGTCGTCATCGCCGCGATCACGAGTTGCACGAACACGTCGAACCCCAGCGTCTTGATCGCAGCAGGCCTTCTCGCCCGCAACGCCGCCAAGCTCGGCCTGAAGAGCAAGCCGTGGGTGAAAACATCGCTCGCGCCGGGATCGCAGGTCGTCGCCGCCTACCTTGAGAAGTCGGGCCTGCAGCCCTATCTCGATGAGATCGGCTTCAACCTCGTCGGCTTCGGCTGCACCACCTGCATCGGAAACTCCGGCCCGCTTGCAGCGCCGCTTTCGAAAGCGATCAACTCGAACGGCATCGTCGCCGCCGCTGTGCTCTCGGGCAACCGCAACTTCGAAGGCCGCGTGAGCCCAGACGTGCAGGCGAACTACCTCGCCTCGCCGCCGCTCGTCGTCGCCTACGCGCTTGCAGGCTCGGTGCAGAAGGACCTCACCACCGAACCGCTTGGGACCGACAGCACCGGCAAGCCCGTCTTCCTGAAGGACATCTGGCCGACGACGCAGGAAATCCAGAAGTTCATCGCCGAGAACGTCACGCGCGAAATGTTCAAATCGCGCTACGCCGACGTCTTCAAGGGCGACAGCAACTGGCAGGGCATCGCAACGAGCGGCGGCTTGACCTACGGCTGGAACGGCGCTTCGACCTACGTCCAGAACCCCCCCTACTTCACGTCCATCTCGCGTGAAGCCAAGCCCGTGAGCGACATCGTCAACGCGCGCATCCTGGGCCTCTTCGGCGACAAGATCACGACCGACCACATCTCGCCCGCCGGTTCGATCAAAGCGGCGAGCCCGGCCGGCAAATATCTCCTCGACAACGGCGTGCAACCGGCCGACTTCAACCAGTACGGCACCCGGCGCGGCAACCACGAGGTGATGATGCGCGGCACGTTCGCCAACATCCGCATCAAGAACCACATGGTGAAGGATGCGAACGGCAACGTGAAGGAAGGCGGCCTGACGATCCACTATCCCTCGGGCGAAGAAATGCCGATTTACGACGCCGCCATGAAGTATGAAGCCGAAGGCGTGCCGCTGGTTGTTTTCGCTGGCATCGAATACGGCAACGGCTCATCGCGCGATTGGGCGGCCAAGGGCACGAACCTCTTGGGCGTCCGCGCCGTCATCGCTCAATCGTTCGAGCGTATCCACCGCTCGAACCTTGTCGGCATGGGCATCGCCCCGTTCGTCTTCACCGAAGGCGCTTCATGGCAGTCGCTCGGCCTCACCGGGGATGAACGAGTCACCATCCCGGGCCTCGCGACCCTGAAGCCGCGCGAAGTCGTAACGCTGACCATCACGCGCGCGAACGGCACCTCGGTGCCCGTACCCGTGCTCTGCCGCATCGATACGCTCGACGAGCTCGAGTACTTCAGAAACGGCGGCATCCTGCACTACGTGCTGCGCAACCTCGCAGCTTGATGCAATACCGGCTCCTGCGGTCCCCATCGAAGTGGGGCTGCAGGAGCTTTCCTATCTCAGGAATTGGGATAGCCGAGCCGTGGCTCCAGCCGCTCGAAGGTCGTGGACATTGCCCATCCATGTGTCAGGGGCAGTCCGATATGGCCGTAAAGAATTGACAGCTGGAGTTCCGCCGACCATTCGTCCGCATGCTTGACCCACGCGAGATAGAGCGCGGAGGCAAGCCCGGTTCGATCCGCGCCGCCATCGCAATGAATAAGAAGCGGCTTTGGCAACGACGCGAATAACGCGAACAGCTGAGACACGGTCTCGTCGTCCAGCGCGCGGTCGGCCTTCAGCGCAAGATCGGCATGCGCCAATCCGTTGCGCGAGATCGCGGCCATCTCGTCCCGGTACCAGCGCTTATCGGGATTTGCGCCGCGCAGATTGAGTACGGACTTGATGCCGTAGTCGTGCACATAGCGATCGATGTCGCCCCCACGCGGCTGGCCGGACCGGTAGAGTTCTCCCGCAACGACCTCGTGGAAATTGCCTCGCCCGAACTGCACACCGGCGTACGCGGCTGCCGTCGCAACAAAGACCCCCAGCACCACCAGAATACCGCGAGCGAAGGAGAGGGATCTTTTTGGCATATGTGACCGGGCGTTGCGCGTAGCCGAGGAAGTGAGGTGGGTGGCTTTTAAAGCCTCTTGTCGAATTGGGGAAGCTGTACCCGCGCGATGTGCAACGCACCAGGCGGGCGCCCGCGCATCGAACCGTTCCCCGCAGTTCTCCCCCAGTGTCACAGGTTCGTGAGATTACTTACCTGCGTTTCACTTTATCCAAGAGCTACAATAAGTTGAAACAGATTGGACTGCTGATCGAGGCGGCA
>Ga0180218_1001960_pt1 | contig 11447 bp, 8 predicted proteins | sample eDN3rd37CKraftBY_FD_151334 | JGI IMG/M metagenome (GOLD analysis project Ga0180218, IMG submission 151334) | Enriched backyard soil microbial communities from Emeryville, California, USA - eDNA 3rd pass 37_C Kraft BY (version 2) (version 2) | ecosystem: Environmental > Terrestrial > Soil >... | reverse complement strand
TCGGAAAACCGCTTCCACCGATTTGGCCGTGCGTGCGAGTCTTCCGTCATGGTCGTGATCTCAGACAGTGGCGATGCGGTTGCAATCAGAATGACGATAGCGTGACCGGCGCCCGGGCGTTTGACCAGAGCCGCCCCGAAGTTGACGTGTTCAAGGCCTGAGCCGAGACCGGCCGCACCCCTTGCGCGTTAAACTGAACAGACCCGGCCGCGAAGGGTCAAGCCGCTGCCGGTCGCCTGACCTATATTAAGCAGAAAAGCGGTGCCGAGAGCAGCGCACTTGCCAAGGAGCTTGCCCGAGGGGCGTTATGGAAGCCACGCGAAAAATTCTTGATCTCAACGCTTTCGACATGAACGCGGCCGATAAGCTCGCGCCTGAGGTGACGAGCCTCGTCAAGCGCCGGCAGCAGACATTCGGGCCGACCTCGATGCTGTTCTATGAGCGCCCGCTCAATCTCGTCCGGGGCGAGGGCGTCTGGCTCTTCGACGCCGATGGCACCCGCTATCTCGATGCCTATAACAACGTGCCCTCGGTCGGGCATTGCCACCCGCGCGTCGTCGAAGCCATCTCGCGCCAGCTGGGCACGCTCAACACGCACACGCGATATCTCTACGACAACATCTACACGTACGCCGAGCGCCTGCTCGGCACGATGCCGGATCCCGTCTCGAATATCGTCTTCACCTGCACGGGCAGCGAAAGCGGCGATCTCGCGCTGCGTATAGCCCGCGCGGTTTCGGGCGGTACCGGCTTCATCGTCACCGACAATGCCTATCACGGCAATACAACTTCGATGACGGAGATTTCGCCGTCCTCCGCCAGCGCCGAGCCGCGGCCCCCGTATGTGTTCATCGTCCCCGCTCCAGATACCTATCGCTACGGCAGCGAAGCCATCGGCAGCAAATTCGCCAGCGATGTCCGCAAGGCTATCGCCGCCATGGAGAAGGCAGGCATTCGCCTTGCAGGCTTCATGGCCGACAGCATCTTCTCGAGCGACGGCGTCTTTCCAGGCGAGCCAGGCTTCCTGGCAGAAGCAGTCGAGGCGGTACGCGAGGCGGGCGGTGTCTACATCGCCGATGAAGTGCAGCCGGGCTTCGCCCGCACGGGCGAGAAGATGTGGGGCTATCAGCGCCACGGACTTGTGCCCGACATCGTGGTGATGGGAAAACCTATGGGCAACGGCTTCCCGATGGGCGGCGTGGCCGTGAAACCCGCTATGCTCGAGGCCTTCGGCTCGAAATCGGGTTACTTCAACACGTTCGGAGGCAACCCCGTCGCGGCCGCGGCTGGCCTCGCCGTCCTGGACGTGATCAAAGACGAAGGGCTGCAAGAGAATAGCTTTGAGACCGGCGCTTATCTGAGATCCGAGCTGCGGATTGCAGGCGCTGACGGTGATCGCATCGGCGACGTGCGCGGCGCCGGCCTCTATATCGGTGTCGAGGTCGTGACCGATAAAGCTTCAGGCGAGCCCGACCGCGCGGCAGCCGAAAAGATCGTCAACGGCATGCGCGCGCGGAACGTCCTCATCGGGACGGCAGGCGGCCATGGCAACGTCTTGAAAATCCGCCCGCCGCTGTGCTTCACGCGCGAGCACGCCGATATCTTCATCGCAGCGTTCAAAGGCGCGCTGGCCGAGGCGTCCTGAGCCAGAGGTACGTTAGGCCTTGAGGCGGTAGCCCGTCTTGAAGATCCACCAGACGACGCTCATGCAGATGGCGAGGAACACGAAGATCATCGCTAGGCTGACGCCGACGTTGACGTCGGAGATCTCGTAAAAGCTCCAGCGGAAGCCGCTGATGAGATAGACGATCGGATTGAACAGCGTGACGGCCTGCCAGGCCGGCGGCAGCATCTTCAGCGAATAGAAGGTGCCGCCGAGAAACGTGAGCGGCGTGATGATGAGAAGCGGCACGATTTGCAGCTTCTCGAAGCCGTCGGCCCACACGCCGATGACAAATCCGAGCATGCTGAACGTGATCGCGGTCAAAAACAGAAACGCGATCATCCAGAAGGGATGCGCAATCTGGATATCGACGAACAGGCTCGCAGTCGCCAGGATGATGAGGCCGAGGATGACGGACTTCGTCGCCGCCGCCCCGACGTACCCGATCACGATTTCGAAGGGCGATATCGGCGCCGACAGGTGCTCGTAAATCGTGCCGGTAAATCGCGGGAAATAAATTCCGAACGACGCATTGGACGTGCTCTCCGTCAGAAGGGAAAGCATGATCAGGCCCGGCACGATAAACGAGCCGTAGCTGACACCCTCGATGCTCGGAATGCGCGAGCCGATCGCGGCGCCGAATACGATGAAGTAAAGCGATGTCGCGAGAACCGGAGACACGATGCTCTGCATCAGCGTCCGCTTCCAGCGCGACATTTCGAAAAAGAAAATGGCGCGGACGGCTTCGGTGTTCATCGCTTTTGCCTCACGAGATCGACGAAAATGTCTTCGAGCGAGCTTTGCATCGTGGAGAGATCCTTGAACGTCACGCCTGCCGCTCGCATGTCGTTCAGGAGCGTGGTGATGCCCGTTCGTTCCGCCCGCGTATCGTAGGTATAGGTCAGCTCGTTACCGTCGGCGCCGAGCTGCAGACTGTAGGCGCTGAGTTCCGGAGGGACCGCTGCCAACGGCGAAGACAGCTGAAGCACGAGCTGCTTCTTGCCGAGCTTGCGCATCAGCTCGTTCTTTTCTTCAACAAGAATGATCTCGCCCTTGGCGATGACGCCGACGCGATCGGCCATCTCTTCCGCTTCTTCGATGTAGTGCGTCGTCAGAATGATCGTCACGCCTTGCGCGCGCAGATCTCTGACGACCTCCCACATCTCGCGGCGAAGCTCGACATCGACGCCTGCGGTGGGCTCGTCGAGAAACAGAATGCGCGGCTCATGCGCAAGCGCTTTCGCGATCAGCAACCGCCGCTTCATGCCGCCCGAAAGCGTCATGATGCGAGCATCCTTCTTTTCCCAAAGCGAAAGCGAGCGCAGGACCTTCTCGACGTAGGCATGATTCCGCGGCTTGCCGAACAAGCCACGGCTGAAGTTTACCGTGGCCCACGGCGTCTCGAACATGTCGGTCGAAAGTTCCTGCGGCACAAGGCCGATCATGGCCCGCACTTTTCGGTATTCAGCCACGATATCCATGCCGTCGACCCTGATCGTGCCGGCTGAAGGATTGACGATCCCACAGATGGCACTGATCAGCGTCGTCTTGCCGGCACCATTTGGGCCGAGAAGCGCGAAGATCTCGCCGCGATTGACTTCGAGATTGATGTCCTTGAGGGCCGTAAATCCCGAAGCGTACGTCTTGGCAAGATGTTCGATACGGATGACTGGCTGCATCGATGGGTTCTCTGCAATGGCGTGCTTCGACCGGGCACGCATCGCAGCGTCACCCACCGTTGTCAACGGGACCCGCCGGAAACTGTCAGCCTGTCACCGGTAATCCAGCCGGCCTCGTCCGACGCCAGAAAAACGGCCACCTTCGCGATATCATCCGGCTGGCCGACGCGCCCAAGCGGCGTTTCAGCGACCACAGTTTTCTCGAAATCGGTGCCTATAACGCCGAGTGTGTGCACGCCCTCGGTTTCGACCAGACCCGGAGCAAGCGTGTTAACGCGAATTTTCCTCGGGCCGAGTTCGGCAGCGAGAACCCGCGTGACGGTATCGACAGCAGCTTTCGTGCTGGCATAAACGACGGTGCCTTGCAGTGAAGACTGGCTGGCGACTGAGCTGACATTGATGATGCTGCCGCCTTCGGGGCCAAAATACTTCGCGGCTTCCTGCGCAGCGAGGATCGTTCCAAGAACGTTCGTGTCGAACTGCCGGTGGAATTCCTCTTCCGTCACGGCTTCCAAGGGCTGAAAGAGATAAACGCCGGCGTTGTTGACGAGGATGTCGACCTGGCCGAAGGCGTTCTTCGTCTCAGCAAAGATGTTTTTGATGTCTTCGCGCTTGGCAACGCTGCCTTTGACGGAAATGGCCTTGCCGCCTTTGCTCTTGATATCGGCGACGACGCGATCGGCACCTTCTTTGCTCGACGCATAGTTCACGGTGACAGCCGCGCCCGCTTCAGCGAGGGCTCGCGCAATCGCGGCGCCGATGCCCTTTGAGGCGCCGGTGACGACGGCGACTTTGCCTTTGAGGTTAGCCATTGCATTTCTCCTTAAGGGGTGGGGGAGGGGGGAGCTTTAGTTTGCGCCGCGTTACTCTGCGGGCGTAGGTGACAAGTGCCCATGGGAACCGGGCCCATTGCCAGCGACCGGAGCGACAACGGCGCCGGTGTGCTTCAAGGGCTTGTTTCCGCTGAGCTTACGCAGAATGACGTAGAAAACAGGCGTCAGGAAAATGCCGAAGATCGTTACACCGATCATTCCGGAGAACACGGCAATGCCCATGGCCTGCCGCATCTCCGCGCCGGCTCCGATCGAGGTGACGAGCGGGACGACGCCCATGATGAACGCCATGGACGTCATCAAGATCGGACGAAGACGCAAGCGGCTCGCTTCGATCGCCGCCTGCACGGGGTTTCGCCCGGCAAGCTCGAGTTCGCGCGCAAACTCCACGATCAGAATGGCGTTCTTCGCGGACAATCCGACAAGAACGATCAAGCCGATCTGCGTGAAGACGTTGTTGTCTCCGTTCGACAGATAGACACCGCCGATTGCAGCGAGCAGGCCCATCGGCACGATCAGGATGATCGAAAGCGGAAGCACGAGACTTTCGTACTGCGCCGCGAGCACCAGGAAGACGAGGAAGATCGACAGCGGGAAGACCCAGATTCCGGAATTGCCTGCCAGGATCTCCTGGTACGTCAGGTCGGTCCATTCAAAGCCAATGCCCTTCGGCAGAACTTGAGCGGCGATCCGCTCAACCGCATCCTTTGCCTGGCCGGAAGAGTAGCCGGGCGCAGCACCGCCGTTGATGTCTGCCGTGAGGAAGCCGTTGTAACGCATGGCGCGCTCCGGGCCCGCGACCTGCTTCACATTGAGGAGCGCCGAAAGCTGGATCATTGCGCCCGTGTTCGAGCGAACCTTCAACAGGCCGATGTCCTCGGCGCGCGCCCGATACTTCGCATCCGCCTGAACGCGAACCGAATAGGTGCGGCCGAATTTGTTGAAGTCGTTGACGTAGAGCGATCCGAGATAGATTTGCATCGTCTCGAACACGTCCGTCACGGCGACGCCGAGCTGGCGCGCCTTGGTCCGGTCGATCGCAGCATAAAGCTGCGGCACGTTCACCTGATACGACGTGAAGATGCCGGCAAGCTCCGGCGCCTTGTTCAACGCCGCTGTGAAGTTCTGCATCGCCTCGCTAAGCGCGTCGTAGCCAAGACCGGCGCGGTCTTCGACCTGAAGCTTGAAGCCGCCGATGGTGCCGAGACCCTGCACGGGAGGCGGTGGGAACATGACGATGAAGGCATCTTTGATACCGGCGTATTGCTGGTTGAGCTTCATCGCAATGGCCGGGCCGCTGAGGTCGGGTGAGCGACGCTCTTCGAACGGCTTCAAACCGGCAAAAACGATTCCGGAGTTGGAGCTGTTGGTGAAGCCATTGATCGACAAGCCCGGGAACTGCACGGCATCCTGCACGCCAGGAGTCTTCAGCATGATGTCGCCCATCTGCCGGATGACTTCTTCCGTGCGGTCGAGCGTTGCGCCGTCGGGCAGCTGGGCGAAGCCGACGAGATACTGCTTGTCCTGGCCGGGCACGAACCCGCTGGGAACCGCCTTGAACAAACCTCCGGCCGCTCCGATCAAAAGCAGATAGACGAAGAACGCCGCCGCCTTGTGAGACAGGATGCGTTTCACGCCACCGCTGTAGGCGTTCGATCCACTTGTGAAGGCGCGGTTGAACGCGCGGAAAAACCAGCCGAACGCGAACTCCATGGCGCGCGTCAGCCAATCCTTCGGCGCATCGTGGCCCTTGAGCAGGATGGCTGCGAGCGCGGGCGACAGCGTCAGCGAGTTGATCGCCGAGATCACGGTCGAAATCGCGATCGTTAGCGCGAACTGCTTGTAGAACTGGCCGGTGAGGCCCGTGATGAGGGCGAGCGGCACGAACACGGCAACGAGCACCAGCGCAATCGCGATGATGGGACCGGAAACCTCGCGCATGGCCTGAATAGTGGCTTCGCGCGGGGGCAATCCGTTCTCGATATTTCGCTCGACGTTCTCGACGACGACGATGGCGTCGTCCACCACGATGCCGATGGCGAGCACAAGTCCGAAGAGGGTCAGCGCGTTTATCGAGAAGCCGAAAATGTGCATCACGGCGAAGGTGCCGATGATCGACACGGGAACCGCGATCAGCGGAATGATCGACGCGCGCCAGGTTTGCAGGAATATGATGACGACCAGGACGACGAGCGCGACGGCTTCGAGCAGCGTGTGAATAACGGCCTCGATGGAGGCGCGCACGAACTGCGTCGGATCATAGACGATGCTGTAGTCGACGCCTTCCGGCATATACCGCTTCAGCTCCGCCATTGTCGCGCGGACATTGTCCGAGATCTCGATCGCGTTTGATCCGGGAGACTGGAAGATCGGGATGGCGACCGCCTGCTTGTTGTTGAGCAGAGACCGGAGCGAATAGTCGGCTGCGCCGAGTTCGATACGCGCGACGTCGCGCAGGCGCGTGACCTGATTGTTCGCGCCGGCCTTGACGACGATGTCGCCGAATTCTTCTTCGCTTGCGAGACGCCCTTGCGCATTGACCGAAAGCTGGAAGTCGAGGTTCGGGAGCGACGGCGACGAGCCGACGACGCCAACGGCTGCTTGCACGTTCTCGGCGCGGATGGCGTTGGCGATGTCGCTCGCCGAAAGTCCCAGTTCAGCCGCCTTCTCGGGATCGACCCAGACGCGCATCGAATAGTCGCCCGAACCGAAGATCTGGACGTCGCCCACGCCGTTGATGCGCGCGAGGCGATCCTTGACGTTGATCACCGCGTAATTGCGCAGGTACGTCATGTCGTAGCGATCGTTCGGCGACAGCAAGTGCACGACCATCGTGAGGTCGGGCGAACTCTTGACCGTCGTGATCCCGAGTGCGCGCACGTCGGCGGGCAAACGGGGCTCGGCCTGCGAGACGCGGTTCTGCACGAGCTGCTGCGCCTTGTCGGGATCGGTTCCGAGGCGGAAGGTGACGGTCAAGGTCATCAAGCCATCGGTCGTCGCCTGGCTGCTCATATAGAGCATGCCTTCAACGCCGTTGATCTGCTCTTCGATGGGCGTCGCAACCGTCTCGGCGATCACCTTCGGATTGGCGCCGGGATAATTCGCGCGAACGACGACCTGCGGCGGCGCCACCTCCGGATATTCCGAAATTGGCATGGCCGGCAACGCCAGGAGCCCGCCGAGAAAGATCAGGGTGGAAAGGACGCCTGCGAAAATCGGGCGGTCGATGAAGAAGTTTGAAATGTTCATTGCAGGCGCGCCTTGGTGGCTGTCGTTGAGCGAGTTTTCTTTGCGCCCGGCGGCTGACGTTCTGCGAACCGCCGCCGGGGTGGGGCCTTATTGCTGCGCTGTGGTGGTCGGCTTCTCGGTGGCGGCGTGCTCTTCCACCAACGGCTTGCCGTTCATGGCGACGGGCTCCGGCGCGACTTCGTCACCCGGGCGCACATGCTGCAAGCCCGCGACGATGATGCGATCACCCGCGGCAAGGCCGCTCGTGATGATGCGAAGATCATCCGCCATCGCTCCGAGCTTCACTTCCCGATAGGCTGTCTTGTTGTCAGCGCCGACAACAATGACGTACTTCTTGTCCTGATCGGTGCCTATGGCGCGCTCGCTGATCGCAATGATCGGCGCGCCACGGGGCTTCGCCATGCGGACCCGGACGAACTGTCCAGCGATCAGCCTGCCATCGGCATTATCGAGCGTCGCGCGCAGGCGCACCGTGCCGCTCGCGACATCGACCTTGTTGTCGATCAGCTGCAGCGAGCCGCGGCGCCATTGCCCCTCGGCCGACGCAGTCGAAATCTCGACAGGAATTTGCTCGACGCGCGCTGTCGCATTCGCCTCGGGCGAAAGCGTTGCAAGTGCGCGCGAAACGACATTCTCGTCGGCGTTGAAGCTTGCATAGATCGGATTGACCGAGACGATCGTCGTCAGCACCGGAGCGTTGGGGCCAGACTCAACAAGGTTGCCGACCGTGATTTCACGCCGGCCCACGCGACCCGAGACCGGTGCTCGCACTTCCGTCCATTCAAGATTGAGTTTCGCGGTTCTGAGTGCGGCCTGAGCGCTTTTCAGGTTTGCGATCGCCGCGTCGTACGCGTTTGCGCGCGAATCGAGTTCCCGCTCGGAAAGAGCGTTGCCGATGATTTTGCGGGCGCGCTCCACGTCGGTTTTGGTGAAAACGACCTGTGCTTCTGCTGCGGCGACCGTGCCGCTCAAGCGCTCGACCTCAGCAGCATAAGGAGAGGGATCAATGGTAACCAGCGTATCGCCGGCTTTCACCAGCGCGCCTTCGCGGAAATGAATGGCTGAGATCTGCCCGGAAACACGAGGACGAAGGTCGACGCGTTCCACGGCCTCAAGGCGGCCCGAGAATTCATCCCACGTTTCGGCGTCGCGGGCTTCTACCGTTGCGACAGAAACTGCCACTGGCGGGCGCGCCTGGGCGAACGCCACCTCTGCGCTGGCTGTAAGAAGAACAGTAGCTACGGCTGCCGAACCCATCAGCCGTTTCAGATCTCGTGAAGAAACGCGAAGTCGCATGATAACCCTCGATTGTTCACGCCTATGGCGCGTCGCCGCAGCGGCGTGCTGCCGGAAAAAGTGAAAAGGGCCGTGAATGCGGCGGCCCCAAGCAGGAGGACCGCCGCCGTGTCGTCGCTCAGGAAAAATTGTCGTGGTTGATTCCGGGAGACCAACGGTCGCGCGAGGCATCGAACCGCCCCGCCTTCTCCACGGAATCTCCTTCATCCCGAGATTGATACCCGCAAGCGGATACGATGAACGGACGCACCTCATCGGTAATCTGAATGGAGGTTCGACCTGAAACCCACCCTGCAAATCCTCGGAGGACCGCAGTAGCGCTGCCGAAAGTACTTTTCATCGTGCGCCGATTCCCTATATATGTACCGAGTGGTACGGATATAGGCGGGGCCGTGAACGTGTCAACTGCTATTTGTATCGACCAGTATGAAAATGTATAGGTGTAAACCAAACAAAAAAGTTATCGGGAGAGAAGCGGTGCAAAAAGGCCGCCCCAGGGAATTCGACGTTGAGCAGGTGCTCGACAAGGCTTTGAAGGTCTTCTGGGAGCACGGTTACGAAGGGGCATCCCTCACCGATCTCACGGAAGCCATGGGGATTAGCCGTCCGAGCCTCTATGGCGCTTTCGGAAGCAAGGAAGAGCTCTTCAAGCTGGCCCTGGAGCGCTACGAACAGAAGGGGCCGGGCTCGCTGTATCGTGATGCGATCGCGCAACCGACGGCCAGAGCCGTGGTTGAGAAGCTTCTGACAGGCTGTGCGATGTTCCTGTCGGACCCATCAAACCCGCCCGGATGCCTTGCCGTGCAGGGCGCTCTTTCGTGCGGTGAAGCGGCCGAATCAATCAAGCAGGAGCTTTGCCGGCGCCGGTCGATGGGCGAGAAGGAGCTTCGCGATCGGTTCGAACGCGCCAAGGCCGAGGGTGATTTGCCAGCCGATGCCGATCCGGACGCGCTGGCGCGCTATACAATGACGGTGGCGCAAGGCATGGCGGTGCAGGCAACGAGCGGCGCGTCGCGCGAGGCTCTTCTGGCCGTTGCGGAAATGGCTCTGCAAGCCTGGCCGGTTGCGAAGGAAAAGACCAGGTGATCCCGTTCGCTCGCCTGCGCGAGATCATGTAGGACTGTCGCTGCAAAGCAGACCTAGTCCTGTTCTCAACCGGCCAATCCATCTGGTGAAATTGTCATCGCGGAGTTCTTGAATGCCCCACTGGCTCGTACCCGGCGCGATCGCAGCGTCCGTCCTGCAACTCGCTCTCATGGCTGAGATGCCGGTGTCGATGGCAGGCGGCGCCGAATTAGCGGAGCGAAATTCTTGCAGTGCAGACGCCAAGAACGCTGGTATCACGCTGCCGAAGGGGTTCTGCGCCACGATCTTTGCCGACAAGGTAGGCGCGCCTCGCCATATGGCCGTCGGCCCTGACGGTACGGTCTACGTCAACAATCGCAGCCGCAAATCGTCATCCAGCGGCTCCCTGCTGGCCTTGAAAGACACCAAAGGCCAAGGCCACGCCGACGTCGTTGAGCGGTTCGGGCCGCCGGACGACGGCGGCACCGGTATCGCGGTTTATAAGAATGGCGTCTACGTCGATCTGGGCGATGAAATCGTTCGTTACGATCTCAAGCCCGGCGACATTGCACCCAAGGGCAAACCCGAAACCATCGTATCCGGTATCCCGCAGAACGGAGACCATAAATCTCGCCAGTTTACGATCGATCCGGCAGGCAACCTCTTCCTCAATATCGGATCGGCAACGGACTCCTGCCAAGTCGATAATCGGGCACCGGAATCGCCCGGTATCGATCCGTGCGTCGAGCTCGAGACGCACTCTGGAGTTTGGCGATTCGACGCCAACAAAACCGGCCAAGTGTTTTCGCCTGCCGCGAGATACACGACGGGCATTCGCAATGCCGCAGGCATCGACTTCGATGAATCGGGCCGCGTTTATGCGACCCAACACGGCCGCGATCAGCTTCATGAGAACTGGCAGCACCTGTACACCTCCAAGCAAGGCTCGGAACAGCCCGCGGAAATCCTCGTCGAGCTTCGCGAGGGCGGCGATTACGGCTGGCCGTACTGCTATTTCGACGCGGCGCAGAACAAGCACGTGCTCGCACCCGAATACGGCGGCGACGGCGGCAAAGCCGTCGGCCGGTGCGCGGATAAGCTTCCTCCCGTGGCCGCCTATCCCGCTCATTGGGCGCCGAACGATCTGAAGATCTACAAGGCAAACGCTTTTCCCGAGTCCTATCGCGGCGGCGCGTTCATCGCGTTCCATGGATCGTGGAACCGCTCCGACGGTCCGCAGCAAGGCTATAAAGTCGTCTTCCAGCCGCTCGCTGACGGCAAAGCCTCGGGCCCCTACACCACTTTCGCCGACGGTTTCCGCGACGGAGATCCAGAAGGCACAGAGCATCGGCCCACGGGGCTTGCGGTCGGACCCGATGGCGCGCTTTACGTCAGCGACGATGCTGGTGGCCGAATCTGGCGCATCGTCTACACGGGGTGACCTGAAGTTCGGACGCGAAGGGGTGGGTAAGCGTTGGCGGGAAAAGATATCGCATTTTTGACCGGCGCCTCCGGCTTCGTAGGCTCCGCGGTCGCCCGCCGCCTTATCGCGGACGGATTTGCCGTCCGTGCGCTTGTCCGGCCGACAAGCAATCGCGCCAACTTGACGGATGCCGGGCTCGATATCGTCGAAGGCGATATACGCGACGCGGCCTTGATCGC
>Ga0180218_1001958_pt1 | contig 11459 bp, 9 predicted proteins | sample eDN3rd37CKraftBY_FD_151334 | JGI IMG/M metagenome (GOLD analysis project Ga0180218, IMG submission 151334) | Enriched backyard soil microbial communities from Emeryville, California, USA - eDNA 3rd pass 37_C Kraft BY (version 2) (version 2) | ecosystem: Environmental > Terrestrial > Soil >... | reverse complement strand
GAGCTGAAGACGCACGCCAAGCTCGGGCTCATCGTTCGCCGCGAAGGCACCGAGCTGACAACCTACTGCCATATCGGCACCGGCAACTATCATCCTCAGACCGCGCGCGTTTACACGGACCTGTCCCTCTTCACGACGGATCCGGTGATGGCGCGCGATATCACCCGCATCCTGAATTTCGTGACCGGCTACGGCGAGCCGGTGGAACTCGAATGCATGGCGGCAAGCCCGCACGGCATCCGAAACCGGATCATGACGCACATCGCCGAAGAGATCCGGAACGCCAAGGCCGGAAAGCCCTCCGGCATCTGGTGGAAGATGAACGCGCTCGTCGATGCTCAGATCATCTCGGCGCTTTATGAAGCGAGCAATGCCGGCGTCCCGATCGATCTCATCGTGCGCGGGATCTGTTGCCTGCGTCCGGGAGTTCCAGGATTGTCGAGCAACATCCGGGTGAAAAGCATTGTTGGCCGCTTCCTCGAGCATGCCCGCATTTACTGTTTCGCCAACGGCGAGGCCTTGCCTTCCCCCAACGCCGCCGTCTACATCAGCTCCGCCGACATGATGCCGCGCAATCTAGACCGGCGCGTTGAGGCCTTGGCGCCCGTCAAGAATCCCACGGTGCACGAACAGGTGCTGGCTCAGATCATGGTTGCGAATTTGAAAGACAATCAACAGAGCTGGCGGATCAACGCCGATGGCAGCTCCACCCGCATCCAACCGGGTCCGGGGGAGGAAGCCTTTAACGCCCAGAAGTACTTCATGACCAATCCTTCGCTTTCGGGACGCGGGCAATCTCTCAAGGAGAATTTCCCCCAACGCTTCCGCCAGCCCGGTTGAGCGCGAGTCCAATTTTGACACGGTGGCGAGAACTCTCGGGCGCAAACGAGCGTGCCGCGGACATGGAGCCAATCGGGGTCGTCGATATCGGCTCCAACTCCGTGCGTCTAGTAGTCTACGAAGGGGCGGTCCGCGCACCGACCCCGGTCTTCAATGAGAAGATCCTCTGCGGCTTGGGCCGCTCCGTCGCCTCTACCGGTAGTCTCAGCATCGATGCCGTCGACCGTGCCCTAGCAGCACTCGCGCGCTTCCGGGTCATTGCGCAAATCCTTCGCGTCAAAAATCTGACGGTCATCGCCACCGCCGCAGTTCGCGAGGCCCAGAACGGGCCCGACTTCATCGAGCAGGGCGAGCGCGCGATCGGGGCGAAGATCGAGATTCTTTCCGGCGAAAAGGAAGCCCGTCTCGCCGCGCAGGGCATCATGATGGGCTTCGTCGATGCCGACGGCATAGCGGGCGACCTCGGCGGCGGCAGTCTCGAGCTCATCGACCTCGAACAGTCCAAGCTGAAGGAAGCGGCCACGCTTCCGCTCGGCGGCTTGCGGCTGATCGATACCACCGGCAACAAAGTCGACCGCGCGATCGACGTCATCGACAACGCACTCTTGAGCTTGCCGTGGCTGAAGAACGGCGCGGGCCGCACGTTTTACGCGGTTGGCGGCACCTGGCGCGCCCTAGCTAAGCTGCAGATGGACCGGGTCGATTATCCGCTCCGCGTGATGCAGGGCTACCGGCTGACGGCGCGTGAAGCGCTCGACCTCTGCGAGCAGTTTCGCAAAGCCAAGAAGCCGACGGACATCCCTGGCATTACTGGCGTCGCCCGGGCGCGCCGCGAGGTGCTTCCCTTCGGCGCGCTGGTTCTTGAGCGGCTGCTGCGCCTGATGGAGCCGCGGCAGGTCGTATTTTCCGTTTTTGGAATTCGCGAAGGGCTGATCTACGGCCTTTTGCCGCCCCACGAGCGAGCGCGCGATCCGCTCATCAGCTTCTGTGAGGATTACGCCGGTCTGCGCTCCAGGTCGCTCGCCCACGCCTATGAACTCTGCGACTGGACCGATCAGCTCTTCGCCGATCCGGCGCTGGAAGAAACGGCCGAAGAGCGCCGACTGCGCCATGCCGCCTGCCTGCTGTCCGACGTCAACTGGCGGGCCCATCCGGACTATCGCGGCGAGCAAAGCGTCAATACGATCGCCCATGCCGGCCTGGGCGGGGTGGACCATCAGGGCCGCATCTTCCTCGCCTTGTCCGTCTACCACCGCCATGAAGCGTCTGAGAATAACGGCGACCACCTGTCCGACAGGTTGCGCAGCTTGGTCAGTAAACGTGTGCAACGGCGGGCGCGAATCGTTGGCGCGGCGATCCGGGCTGCCCATATGCTTTCGATCGGGACGGCCGGTGTCATCGATCAAACGCCCCTCTCTCATGAAGGCGGCGACCTTATATTGACGATACCGGCAGCCTACGCGCCGTTGGACGGAGAAAGGCTACGCCGCCGGTTCGAGACGCTTGCGTCGTTGGTCGGCAAAAGGCCGGAAATCCGAATTATCCGTTGAGAGGCAGTACGCCTCGCTTGCGGCGCGCCGTTTTCTGATAGTCTGCTACAACAATTTACCGGGATGAAGACAGCCTCCATGGCGGAAGACCTTTACGAAATTCTCGGCGTCTCGCGGGGAGCCACCGAGGCGGAAATCCGCGCGGCGTTTCGTAAGGCGGCCAAAGCCAATCACCCCGACGTCAATCCCAACAACGTCGCCGCGGCTGAACGCTTCAAGAAGATAACGGCCGCCAACGATATCTTGAGCGATCCCGAAAAACGCCGCCAGTACGACGCGGGCGAAATCGACGCCAAGGGCGACCTGCGCCGGCCGCAGTGGAGTAGAGCGGCAGGCGCCCGCGGGGGCTATTCGGCCCGCGGTTTCGAAGGCCGGCCCGGGGCCACCGGGTTCGATGACTTCAGCTTCACCGATATTTTTTCCGATGTCTTCGGCTCAGGCGGCGGACGCCGCACAAGTCCCAGCTACGCGCCGCGCGGTCAGGATCTGCGCTACTCGCTCGAAGTCGATTTTCTCGAAGCCGTTCTCGGCGCCAAGAAGCGCGTGACGCTTCCCGACGGCGGCGTTCTGGACCTTGCCGTCCCCGAAGGCGTGATGGACGGCCAGACGCTGCGGCTGAAAGGCAAAGGCACGATGGGAGCCCCCGGCTCGGAGCCGGGAGACGCCCTGATCGAAATCAAGGTGCGGCCGCACCCCGACTTCAAGCGCGAGGGCGACGACATCCTTCTCGAACTGCCGATCACGATTGATGAAGCGGTTCTCGGCGGCCGGGTCGAAGTCCCCACGCCCACGGGCCGGGTGCAGCTGAACGTGCCCAAGGGCACGAGCTCAGGAAAGACGTTTCGCCTCAAAGGCAAGGGCGTCCGCGGCAGGAGCGGCCTGCACGGCGATCAACTGGTCACGGTTAAGATTGTGCTGCCCCAAGACATCGACGACAGCCTGTCCTACTTCTTTTCCGAATGGCGTCAGAAGCACGCCTACGACCCCGGCCGGAAGTAGGCGTTCGTCATTCTCGGCCGAGAGCGCCACGGGCGCGTCGAAGGCCGGGAATCCAGCGTTAGAATCGTCGAAGACGCAAAGCTGAGCCTTCGGCAGCTTTACGCTGGATCCCCGCGCTTACTCGCTGACGCTTGCTTCGCGCGAGGATGACGGAATGCAGAAAAAACTACCTTGCAGCAGGTACCGCGCGCACTTCGCCGTTGACGAGTGTCAACGCGAGTTCCCCGCGCTTCAGCTTCAGCGCGGACTCGCCAAAGAGCGTCCGCCGCCAGCCCTGAAGCGCCAGAATGTCGGCCTCGTCCGACGTTGCAAGCTGCTCGAGATCGTCGCTGTCGGCGATGATGCGGGGCGCCACGCCGTGCTCCGCGGCGGCAGCCTTCAACAGCACCTTCAGCAATTCGAGTGTGGCGCTGGCCTCAGCTGAAAGCGCTTCGCTGCGCTCGATCTTCGGCAACGTCTTCGGGTCTCGCGCGAGGCCCGCTTTGACCACATCGACGATCTCGCGCGCCCGCTGCGAACGGGCAAAGCCGTCCGAAAGCGTCCGCAGTTGCCCGAGCGAATCGGCGCTCGCCGGAAGCTGATTGGCGATGTCGTAGAGCGCGTCGTCGCGAAGCACACGTCCGCGCGGCACGTCGAGCGTCTGCGCCAGGCGCTCACGCCACGCCGCAAGCTCGATGAGGACGGCCAGCGACTTCCGCCCCTTCACGCGCAGCTTAAGCCGCTGCCAGGCATTCTCGGGCTTGGCATCGTAGGTGGAGGGGCTGGTCAGAACCTCCATCTCTTCTTGCAGCCACGGCGTGCGGCCGGTCTTCTCCAGCGTTTGCTTCAGGCGCTGATAAACGTCTCTCAAATGCGTAACGTCGGCCAGCGCATAGTCGAGCTGCTTCGCCGAGAGCGGGCGGCGGCTCCAATCGGTAAAGCGCGAGCTTTTGTCGAGATCGACCGAAGTCGTCTTCTTGACGAGGTTCACATAGCTGATGCTGTCGCCATAGCCGCAAACCATCGCCGCGACCTGCGTATCGAATACCGGTGTCGGCACGATTTCCGACTTCAGGAAAATGATCTCTATGTCCTGCCGTGCCGCATGGAACACCTTGACGACCGAGGTGTCGGCCATCAGCTGGTAGAATGGCGCCAGATCGAGATTTGGGCTCAGCGGGTCTACGATAGCCTCGGCTTCCGGGCCCGCGAGCTGAATAAGGCACAGCAACGGCCAGAACGTCTGCTCGCGCAGAAATTCGGTATCAACTGCAACATATTCGCTTTTTGCCAGCACCTCGCAAAGGGCCGACAATTCTGACGTGGTCGTGATCACTCGCATCAAGGCAGCCCTATAGCGCATGGTCCGGACGTTGTCGCCATCAGGTTGATCGCAGAGGTAGGGCGTTTTTTCGCAAGGGTTAGGGATTGCGATTGCGGCAACGGCGGCTCTGGCCGCGGCCTCGCCCTCTCAACCATTAACGTGTAGGGTGCCAACCTTGACTTTCGCGCGGCCGCATGCGCTTTTCCGCGGCAATTTTCACCCACATCGATAAAGGGTTTCCGGCCATGGCCGAGGCTAAGCTGCATCGTTATCGCTCGCACACATGCGGCGCCCTCCGGAAGAGCGACGTCGGCTCGAATGTGCGGCTTTCTGGCTGGGTGCATCGCGTCCGCGACCACGGCGGCGTGCTCTTCATCGACCTGCGCGACCACTATGGCTTGACCCAGGTCGTCGCTGACCCGGATAGCCCCGCTTTCAAAATAGCCGAGACGTTGCGCTCCGAATGGGTTGTGCGCATCGACGGCAAGGTCCGCGACCGGCCCGAAGGCACCACGAACGCCGAACTGCCGACCGGCGAAATCGAGCTCTATGCAACCGAGATCGAAGTCCTCTCGGCGGCCAAGGAACTGCCCGTACCGGTCTTCGGCGAACCCGATTACCCGGAAGATCTGCGGCTGCAGTATCGCTTCCTCGATCTTCGCCGCGAGACGCTGCATTCCATCATCATGAAGCGGCTCGAGATCACGCGCTCCATGCGCCGCCGCATGCACGATCAGGGCTTCAACGAATTCCCGACGCCGATCCTCACGGCTTCGAGCCCGGAAGGCGCCCGCGACTTCCTCGTGCCGAGCCGCATTCACGCTGGCAAGTTCTACGCGCTGCCGCAGGCCCCTCAGCAGTATAAGCAACTGTTGATGGTCTCGGGCTTCGACCGCTATTTCCAAATTGCGCCCTGCTTCCGCGATGAAGACCCGCGCGCCGACCGCTTGCCGGGCGAATTCTACCAGCTCGACGTCGAAATGAGCTTCGTCGAGCAGGAAGACATCTTCGCGACCATGGAGCCGGTCATCACCGGCCTCTTCGAGGAGTTCGCTGAAGGAAAGCCCGTCACGAACAACTGGCCGCGCATTCCATACGACACGGCAATTGCCAAATACGGCTCCGACAAGCCCGATCTGCGCAACCCGATCGAAATGGCCGACGTGACCGAGCACTTCCGCGGCTCGGGCTTCAAGGTCTTCGCCGGCATGATCGAGAAGGACCCGAAAGCGCGCATCTGGGCCATCCCCGCGCCGACGGGCGGCAGCCGCGCCTTCTGCGACCGCATGAACTCATGGGCGCAAGGCGAAGGCCAGCCGGGCCTCGGCTACATCTTCTGGCGTGACGGCGAGGAGGGCGGAGCCGGTCCCGTCGCCAAGAACATCGGACCCGAACGCGCAAGCGCGATCAAATCGCAGCTGGGCCTCAACGATGGCGACGCCGTATTCTTCGTCGCGGGCAACCCGGCAAACTTCTACAAGTTCGCAGGTCTCGCACGCGATCGCGTCGGCCAGGAACTGAAGCTCATCGATGAAAATCGGTTCGCGCTCGCCTGGATCGTCGACTTCCCGTTCTATGAATGGAACGAGGAAGACAAGAAGATCGACTTCTCGCACAACCCGTTCTCGATGCCGCAAGGCGGCGGAGCGGCTCTTGATGCGGCGACGACCACTGAAGAGCGGTTGAAACTCAAAGCCTACCAGTACGACATCGTCTGCAACGGCTACGAGATCGCCTCGGGCGGCATCCGCAATCACAAGCCGGAAGACATGATCAAGGCGTTCGGCATCGCGGGCCTCGGACCCGAAGTCGTCGAGCAGCGTTTCGGCGGCCTCTTCCGCGCCTTCCAGTACGGCGCGCCTCCGCACGGTGGCATGGCGGCCGGTCTGGAACGCATCGTCATGCTGCTGACGGGTGGAAAGACCGTGCGCGAAGTGGCGCTCTTCCCGATGAATCAGCAGGCCGCCGATCTCCTGATGGGCGCGCCCAGCGAAGCATCTCCCAAGCAGCTCCGCGAACTGTCAATCCGCGTCGTTGCGCCGGAAAAGAAGAGCTGAGCTCAACCCAATTTCGTCAGCCGAATGAAAAAAGCGCGGTGCCAACATGGTGCCGCGCTATTTCGTTGCTGCGCCCCCTGGCTCGTGTCACAACGATGAGATGTTATCTCGGGGGAGAGAATAATGCCTTTTCGCAAAGCCTGCCTAGCCGGTCTTTCGGTTTCGATCATCGTAACGTTCGTTGCTGTTTCTTCCGCTAATGCCCAGTGGATCTTCAAAAAAGATGAGAAGGCGTTCGGCGAGATAGAAGCCGTCGCGATGGCAGTTGGCGACTCATCGATTGTATTTGTCAGCTGCAATAGCGAAGGGCTCAAGGTCAGCTTGGCCACTCCTGAGGACTGGACGGACTCGTCGTCCGCGATGAACCTTTTAGGTCCGAAGATTATCATCTCGATCGATGGAGCCGCACCCACCCGCTTCGACGTTGAGTTAGGCAAAAACAATCTAGGCAAGCTCTTGGCCTCAACCGACGACGAGGAAGTCGTTAAGCGGGCTGCCGCAATGATCGCATCGGCGAAGAAGCGGATTGATATCGGCCTAGAGCTTGTTGGCAAAAAATTTCACGCCAGCAAACTGTCGGCCGCAGGCGCGACCAAGAAGATTAAATCGGTCTTGGACACGTGCGCACAGCAGGCCGAACCCGATGCCGATAATGAAAAGAAAACTCCCGACACGATGTAGGTGTCTGCCCCAAGAGAAACGGCGCCCATCCGCTGAGCGGAGAGGCGCCGGTTTCATGTCGATCATCGGATGACTACTGCGTCACCGTATTCACGGCTGCCGGAGCGACAACCGCGACAAACACGCGCTTGCCGTCCTTGATGGCCGTGCCGACCCAGCGTCCCGAGTCGCGCTGAAGGGGCGAAATCGCCGTAAAACCTTGATGTGCAAGCTGCTGGCGGGCCTGTTCCGCACTAGCCGCAATCGAGAGTTCTGCGCCGAGCGCGGCGGATTTTCCAGCTTCATTCACCGAAGGCTCCTGGGCAACGGCCGGAAGCGCAAAGAAGGCTGTTGCCAGTCCAATTGAAATTATGCGGATCATGTAAACTCCATTATGTTGGGGTGCGGACCTCATTCCGCGTCACCCTTCACATAGGGAGCTTCATGCATCACTGCCAAACAACTCCGTGTGCACCAAATCACGGAAAGCGTGAGATAATGCGATCACCTAAACCGCGCGTAATCTCTTTCGGTATTGCACCTCAATTCAAGACAGAAGGCAGGCATCCGTTCATGCGAATTCTTTTTCTCGGAGCCGGGGCAACTGGCGGCTATTTCGGCGGACGGTTGGCGAAAGCCGGCGGCGATGTGACCTTCCTCGTTCGCCCGAAGCGGCGCGATCAGCTGATGCGGGACGGCATCAAAATCGAAAGCCCCGTTGGGAATATGACGACGGCGGTGAAGGCGATCACGCGCGAGGAAATCTCCGGCCCCTTCGATGCCGTCATTCTAAGCTCCAAGGCCTACGACCTGGATGATGCCATCGAGACGATACAGCCCGCAGTCGGCGACAACACTCTGGTTTTGCCGTTGCTCAACGGCATGAAGCATCTTGAAACGCTCGACACTGCGTTCGGTGCGCAGCGCGTTCTTGGAGGTATGTGCCAGATCAGCGTGACGCTGACTGAAGACGGCACGATCCACCACTTCGGAGAGATCGCCGCGCTGACGCTCGGGGCAAGATTTCCGGAGCAAAAGGCTGCTGCCGCGAAGCTTCACAATGTTCTTGCCAAAGGCATCGACGCGCGCTGTCCTGACGATGTGATCGCCGCTATGTGGGGGAAGTGGTTCTTCATAGCCTCGCTCGCGTCCTCAACCTGCCTCATGCGCGGAACGGTCGGCGAGATCAATCGCACGGAAAAAGGCCAGCAATTCATGGCCGATATTGTGGGTGAATGCGTGGCCATCGCTACTGCGAACGGCTACCCGCCCGAGCCGGCGACGCTCGAATTTGCCCGCTCCCACATGCGCGATCCGGATTCGAAGATTTCAGCCTCGATGTTGCGTGACATCGAGCGTGGCAGCCGCATCGAAGCCGAACAGATCGTCGGCGATATCATTCGCCGGGGCCGGGCGCACAACGTCGCAACGCCGCTTCTCGAAACGGCCTTTATCCATCTGCAACTTTACGAAAACCGGTTCTCTGCAAATCAGCTTGTTGGCAAGTGAAGTGGACCGGTTACCTGTTGTTAAACTTGCCGGCCCTTCCTCAAACTGCAAGAACAGGGATGCCTTTGGGGCCGTGAGCGTTGGAGTTCTGAAGTTATGATCCGTTCACTTGTCTGCGCAGTGCTTTTGCTGGCTGCGCTTCCGCTCGCCACTCAGGCAGGTACCGCGAATTATGCGAGCGCGTGGAATGGCGCGGAGATCAATTGGCGCGACCCGCGCTCGGGCATTTCTGAAGCGACAAAAACCAACCGTCCCGTGCTGATGGTCTTCCACGCGACGTGGTGCTCGTTTTGCCGCCGCTTTCAGCGCGTGTTCAAGGATCCAGCGATTGTCGCCGCCTCGCGTGACTTCGTCATGATCCTGGCTGACGTTGATACCGAGAAAGAACTCAACGGCGCTTTTTCGCCCGACGGCACGTACGTTCCGCGCACGCTTTTCATCGATCCTGAAGGCAACGTGTCGAACAAGCTCGTGGGGCCCGACCCGCAATATCCCCATTCGCTGGACGTCGACTCTCCCGCAGAGCTTCTCGCTCTGATGAAGAAGGCGCACCAGGTATTCAAAATCCCCTCGGCATCTCGTCCTTCCGCCGGCGCCAATCCGATTTGACGCCAGCGAAGTTCGCGTCCTCTTCTGTTGCACTCTGCGCTCGAACTCGCCATAAGTCCCGCAGCGCGGACGTGGTGGAACCGGTAGACACACAGGACTTAAAATCCTGAGACGGTAACGTCGTGTGGGTTCGAGTCCCACCGTCCGCACCAAGCAGATCCGCCGCGCTATTTCGGGATGACGCCGCAGGCGATGCGGCCCTTGCCGCCACCGTTCTCGGGATTGTCGCTGTAGTTGTCGCCGCCTTCGTGGATCATCAGCGAACGCCCGGCGACGTCCGCCTGCTTGAGGCCCTTCACGGTGACGGTCTGATCAATCTTACCGCCCTGAGCCGTCAGCTTCGGCAAATCGCCTTCATGACCTCCGCCGCCGGGGCCTTTGTGGGTCTTCGTAGCGTGCGGGTCGAAGTGAGGACCAGCCGCAAGCCCGGGCACCGTCTTTCCGTCTTTTGTGCCGGGCGAGCAGTCGCCCTTCTCATGAACGTGGAAGCCGTGGTCGCCATCGGTCACGCCTGAAACATCGACTTTGATCGTAAGTCCGTCCGACGAGTCGGAGATCGTCGCGGTCCCGAGAGGCTTGCCCACGCCGTTGGCGTCGATCGCATTGATCTCGACGGAGGTGTCCGCAGCCATGGCAGCCGCCGATGCCAGAACAAATACCGATGTCGCAACAACCACTTTGAACAAGAGATGCCTCCCTGGATGGCTTTTTGATGCGGGTGAACCCCGCGTTCAGCCAACCAACGTTATACGTGGAAGTTCCGGAAGGAAACCTCCGGCGAGCATCTTAGATAGCCACCGTGAAAGCCCGTGCGGCCCTCCTACGCGGAAGCGATGCCACGGGCGCGTACTCCCTCTCGATTATCCTCCGCGTCCTTTCCGCGTTCTCAATCTTCCCCTAACTCCGGATGCGGGAATGTGACCTCGCCCAAACGGCCGACTGGACAAGGGCTCGCATCACGTAGTCCTGGAGACGCAACCCGGAGCAGGGTCTCTACAGGAATCACACTTTCTTCTCGGGTGCCACAGCTCGTTGGCGTTGCAGTTGATCCCCTAACGGACTATTTCGGCACGAGCAGCGCTCGTAAAAAGCAAGAAGCTGAGCCTTTCGATGAAGCCGAAAGCAAACGCAAAGCCCGCGCCTACCGCCGGCACCGAGCCGTCACCAGGGATCTTGCGAGCACTGGGACCTGGGCTGGTAACCGGCGCGGCAGATGACGATCCAAGCGGCATTGCAACTTACAGTGAGGTTGGCGCCCAATTCGGCTATAGCCTTGCATGGACGATGCTGCTCAGCTTCCCGCTGATGGCCGTTATTCAATCAATCGCCGCAAGGATCGGCTGCGTGACCGGTCACGGCATCGCTCACAACTTACGGCGCCATTACCCCCTGTGGCTGCTGCGGGTCGTGATCTGCCTTTTGCTCATCGCGAACGTGGTCAACTTGGGTGCAGACCTTGGAGCCATGGGCGCCGCATTGGGTTTGCTCATCGGCGGGCCCGAGCGCGTTTACATGCTGCTCTTCGGCGTCGTTTGCATTCTTCTCGAAACCTTCATGAGCTATGCGCGCTACAGCTCTCTGCTGAAATGGGCCACGCTTTGCCTGTTCACTTACGTGGCTGTCGTATTCGCAGTGCAAGTGCCGTGGTCAACGGCCTTATATGGGACGTTCGTGCCGCAATTCGCATTCGATCGGACCCACGCCATGGGCCTCGTTGCCGTTCTCGGGACAACGATCAGTCCTTACCTGTTCTTCTGGCAGGCGGGCCAGGAAGTCGAAGAGCTGCACCGCCGTCACGTCAAGCCGCTTTGCGTTACGCCGCGCAATGCCGGCCGCGAACTCTCGCGCATTCGCATAGACACAATGGTCGGCATGGGCGTGTCGAATCTCATCGCGCTGTTCATCATCTTCGCGACGGCAGCAACGCTGCAC
>Ga0180218_1001954_pt1 | contig 11479 bp, 10 predicted proteins | sample eDN3rd37CKraftBY_FD_151334 | JGI IMG/M metagenome (GOLD analysis project Ga0180218, IMG submission 151334) | Enriched backyard soil microbial communities from Emeryville, California, USA - eDNA 3rd pass 37_C Kraft BY (version 2) (version 2) | ecosystem: Environmental > Terrestrial > Soil >... | reverse complement strand
TTTGCGGCAATTGCAGGGGCTGACCTATCTCGATTCAGATGAGATCGCCGATCAGGATCCGGCCAAAGCCCTGGCGCTCATTCGTCAGTCGATAGCGGATTTCGATGCCGTGCAGGCGGAGTTCCGAGCGGACGCTGAACGCTTGATCGATCGCCGCGAACGGGCTTTGGACGAACAGCGCCGCGCAATCGAGAGGCGCGCCGCGATCTCTCGTGCGCCAAGGCCGGACTTGCGAAGCTCCAAAACCTGTGGCGCTTTGCGCCGGGCGGTAGGCTGGCGACCTTGATACTTGCCCGCTGACTTTGCTTTGGCGATGCCCTCACGCTGTCGCTCAAGCATCAACTCGCGCTCAAACTCGGCAATTGAGCCAAGCAAGTTCAGCATGAGCTTGCCGGTAGGTGTGGTGGTGTCGAGGTTCATGGACAAGATGCGAAGGGCCACCCCCTTTGATCGCAACCGCTCGGTGATCGCCACAAGCTCTGCGACGGAGCGGCAGAGCCGGTCCAACTTGGTCACGATCAAGCAATCGCCTTCCCGTGCGAAGTCCAGCGCCGCTTCAAGCTGGTCACGCTGCGCAACAGACGATGTCATCTCGCCAAAAATCTTGCTGCAACCCGTTGCAAGCAACCCTGTCTCTTGCGCTTCGTAGCCCGCGACCTGATCGCTGGTCGAAGAACGCCGGTATCCTATAAGCACCTGATCTTGCTCCATTTTCTGCAAGATCAGGCTGCCACAAGACACGGACTAAGTCACGGGAAACGCGGCATTTTTGACAAAAAATCTCGACCGTTTCAGACTTGGTAGTGGATGGCTGATGTATAGTATCGGTCGCGAATAAATGCCGAGACACTCCGGCTGATCGAACAGGGGGCGAGATGCAGCCAAGCTACATTTCCGTAATGAACGTGTTCACTCAACAGACGCGCTATACCGTGCCGTTGTTTCAGCGCCCCTACGTCTGGAACAAGGAAGATCAGTGGGAACCGTTGTGGGATGACGTTCGCGCCGCCGCCGAGCGGGTGCTGAACGCTAATGGGCAGCAGGTCGCGGCCCACTTCCTTGGAACGGTCGTGCTTGACCAGTCGCCGAACCCTACCTTCAGCTTGCCGCGCCGCGAGGTGATCGACGGACAGCAGCGGCTCACCACCCTGCAACTGGTCTTGAAGGCCGCCGAGCATGCCTTGGAAGGTCTGCGGCCATTGGTCGCGAACGATGAGGAAGCCTCCCGCGCGGTCGATGTCGGCTCACGGCAGATTGCGCCACTTACCAGCAACCCGGCCTATGCCGAGGAGGAGGAACGCTACAAGGTCTGGCCGACCAATGAAGATCGCGCGGCCTTCCGCGACGTGATGGACGCCGATGCGGATGTCGGACCCACCATGCGCCACACGCTCATGGGCCGGGCCTACTCGTTCTTTCGCGACGAGTTCGCTGGATGGCTAGAGACGGATCGTCACGGTGAACGCGCCAAGGCTCTGGCCAGTGCGCTGAAGGATTATCTGCGCCTGATTGTGCTTGACCTCGATAGCAGTGATGAGCCGCAAGCGATCTTCGAGACACTGAACGCGCACGGCACTCCACTGCTGCCCGCCGATCTCATCAAGAACTGGCTTCTGTGGGAAGGCACCCGTCAGGGGCTGGAGACCGCCTCACTTTATACGGAACATTGGCGACCGTTTGATCGCGACAGCGACTATTGGCGCACAAATGTGGGCACGGGACACGCTGCCCGTGCCCGCGTCGATACGTTCTTGCTCAACTGGCTCACCCGGCACGTGCGCGAACCGATCTCTGCCAAGCATCTGTATGACCGCTTCCTCCACTTCGTGGACAAGGGGGGCGAGCGGCATGACAATGGCAAGCTGGACGTGTCCTGGCTGATGAAAGACATCGAGGCCGATGCTGCGCGCTACAGGGCGATCCACGTGCCGCCCGGCAGATCGCGCTTCGACATCTTCCTTCGCCGCCTCAACGTGCTCGACGTGGTCGTATTCCATCCGCTGCTTCTCGCGATCATGGGTCGACCGGGTTCCGATGACGCTGACCGCAACCTCATCGGCCTGACGCTGGAGAGCTATCTCGTGCGCCGCACGGTCTGCGGGATGCAGACCCGTGGATACGGCACGCTCGCGCTCTCGCTCCTCAATAAGGTGGCCTCGCTGCCCGATGACGCACCCGCCGCTCCTGCCATCATCGAAGCTCTCTCATCATCCCCAGAAGGACCGGACAGGTGGCCGAGCGATGCGGCGTTCAAGTCGGACTGGCTGAACAAGAAGTTCTACGGCAACATCCGCCGCAATCGCGTGTTGATGATCCTCCGGGCCATTGAGGAGCATTACCAGCGCCAGAATGTGAAGTCCGAGCCGGTGCTGGTGTTCAACTTCGACAAGCTGGAGGTCGAGCACATCATGCCACAGAAGTGGGAGGAGCACTGGCCGCTCGATCCGCAAGTGGCGCGAGAAGATCGCAACTGGAAGGTTCAGGGCATAGGCAACCTTACGCTGGTGAGCGCGGCACTGAATAAGGGAATGAGCCACGGACCTTGGACCGCGCCGGATGGGAAGCCATCCAAGCGGAAGGGGCTGCTCGACCACACGAAGCTCGAACTGAACGCCCGGCTGCTTCGCGACTATCCCGAGTATTGGGATGAGGACTGCATGGAGAAGCGTGCAGCTTCACTGTTCGATGCGGCAGCTAAAATCTGGCCTTCGCCGGACGCTTTTTCTGGCACGGCGGCGTTGCAACCCGTTGCAAGCGCAGCCTGATCTGGAGAGGCGATGCTGATGCACGAATTTGCAGATGATGATGGTGGCTATGTTCGCTGGATCAGGGACAATCCTGCCGGGTTCGTTCTGAATGTCCGCCGCAATCCCAGCCCTAGCTACACCGTCTTGCACCGTGCGACCTGCCAGACCATCGCCCGACCAAGGGATGATGGGTCATACACCGGGCGCGGCTACCACAAGGTAGTTGGGGGATCGCTGGACGAGCTTCGCTGTTATACTCGTGCGCTCGGTCGAGCGGATGGCTCGTTCTCCGGGGCTTGTGGGCACTGCGACCCGCTAGGCAGCTAGAGCGTCCCGCATGGCCCTATGCACCTGCGAGACGGCTGTCCCACAAAGCAAGATCGACTTCAGTGGGACGGGTTTGAGCCGAGGCGGAGCCGGATTGTCCATTCCCACATAGGCAGGGTTTATTTGGAGCCGATATGTCCTCACAGACTGAATGGAAACTGATGGGATTTGTCGGTGCCTCTGGAGCAGGGAAGACATCTATCGCCCAAACTTTAGTAGAGCATCATGGCTTCCATCGACTGCACATGGGCCAACCGATCAAGGACATGCTCGGCGCCTTCGGGTTGAGCGAATTGGAACTACAGGGATCACCAGAAATTCGTTCAGCTCCCGCTCAAGCGCTCGCCGGGAGATCACCGCGATTTGCAATGCAAACTCTCGGCACTGAATGGGGCCGCGAGATGATCTCAAAGACTATCTGGGCGGACCATCTAAGGCGCAGACTGGAGAGCTTGCGCGAAGAGCATACGAATTGGATCGTCGTAGATGATTTGCGATTTCCTGAAGACTTCGAAGCCATCAAGGATGCCGGAGGAGTGATCGTTAGGATCATCCGGCCCGCCGCCGAAGGCGATCCTAGTTGGCCAGAGAAGCTCGCTCGAAAAATTGCTTGGCTAAGAAATCCGTTGAGAAAACTTGGGCTAAATGTGGATCATTCAACGGAGGTCCATTGGAGAACAGCTCCAGCGACGTTTGAAATCCTGAATGACGGCTCCTTAGAAGCGACGGCGGCCCAGCTACTTGCCATGTGCAACAGCGAAAGCGTTTAACGCGGTAGGTAGATGCTAAATCGGAATTGCTCTAGGCAGTTCACCCCTGCTGAGCGTTTCAGAAATGAACTGCTTCGGCCACAATATGCCAAGGCCTACGTATGGGCCCAGCACGCCCTCAAGATCGACCGACGCCTTTGAAAGAATGTTAGCCAGCGCTTGGATCAATCTGACATGCGCTGTTTCAAGCGGATGTTCAAACTCTGGGTCCTCAGTTAGGCTCTTCGCGTTTAGAGAAGAACGACTGGCATTTTCCAGATCACCGAGTTGGAGATATGCGCACGCCTCACCAAGTCGAGCCCAGAGCTCACTATCTCGGTTTCCAATATTCAGACCGATCTCAATCGCTTCAGCATAATGCTCGATTGCCGAAGCCTCACTAGCATTGGCACGCAATGCCTCGCCTAACGCCAAATGTGCATTACCGATGGCTCGGATTTTCTGTTCGGTCCGAGCCAAGTCCAAGCCTCGCATTGCAAGCTCTACCGCTTCCTCCGCCCGACCGATTTTTGCAAATGACCTAGAAAGCGCCCTGTACAAGCTAGAGCCGCCACCGCTGGATAGTTTACTACTTAGCTCAGCCAACCGTTCGACCGAATGAGCGATCTCTTTCTCGATCAAAAGATCACGGAGAGCCGTATTCAGGATCAGTTCTCGCTCAAACTGCGCCTCGTAATTTTCGGCAATGTTCTCACCGAGAGCCCGATCCAAACCCCAGAGCAAATCGTACTCATTCAAACGAAGTGCCAGCCTCATTCGAAGCAGGCTCGCATCGACCCACAGTTGTGAGTGTTTTGCCGCTTGCCGTTCAACTTCCCGCAATGGCACGAGGGCGTCGTTGTATCTGCCCAATTCGAGCTCAATTCGCGCAGCAGAAAGAGCGTGCTCAATCATGTGTCACCACGCGTCCCGTCCGCGTCGCCGTTCCAAGACAGGTCCAACAGAAGCAGCCCGTCTTCGGTCGCCCCCAGACTTCTTAGCGCCTCTGCCAATTGGCCAACTTCCTCGGCGGACTGCCTGTCAACTATGCGTTCTGCCAGCAGCGGGACAAGGCCGCTAGTTACATAGTCAGGAGAGATATAGCCAACGGCCACAAACGCGCCATACCACAAATCGCATAGGTCGTCCCGCCGCTGTTGATCGATATCACCGAGCCACTCAGCGGCATAGCTAGAGTGAAGAAAGCTAACCCGGCCTTCGGCGTGCCCAATCAGATTACTAGCGACGATCTCATCCAAGGCTGATCCAAACTCAAAACCTCTCGCTCGGACGGCTGACCCAATCAGATCGCGAGGAACCGAAGCAGCACCGGGAAGCAAGGCCATAAGCTCTCCGATAAGCCTCGCTCCGCCACCAAGTTCGGCGCGCATCGATCTGACCACTTCGGCAACATTCAGCACTCGCGGTGGGGAATGCTGTCCACTCGCTGATCGAAGGATCAACTCGACATACTTTGGTCGTCCGCCGCTAGAGCTTTCGATCAATTCCCCTAGTTGAGATTTGTCGGGCTTGACGTGGGTCTCAGCCTCATACCATGCGGCCAAGGCATCTTCGTCCAGTTCAGGCAAGAACCGAACACTGCCTTGTTCAGCTAAAATGCTTGGTTTCATCACTTTTTGCCAATTCGATGTGCTTGGCTTCTCCGTATTGCTCGCAAGAAATAGCACGCAACTATCGGGTTTGTTCCGGAGAAGTGCCCTCAGGAAACTCTCTGCGGAAGCATCCAAGAGCTCATAGTCGTCGATGATAAAGCACATCGGGTTGCCAAGATCGGTGACGAACGTGAGCGCTTTCGTGAAGAGCATCCGCTGATTGTCTCTCTCGAGATCGAGGAGACTGGTATATGGATCAGCAGTCGCATCCTTGCCCGCCACGAGGTCAGCAAATTGCTTGACCGTGTTCTCGAGGTTTGCAACCTTCGCAACGTCCTTGATGAACGCACCTGCAAGCAGTCTTGCGGCCTTCGGCAATTGAGCCATAAACCTTTCAGCAGCCTGCTCGACATGTTGCTCATTTGACCTCGGCGCTTCGGTCAGCGCCTTGTAGAGACTGGCGATCAGGAGAGCTTCTGTCGGTGCATCGCCTCCGCGTACCGTTATGGCATCAGGGCCACGGTCATCCTGTACCTGCCTCGAGAATTGAAACAGAAATTCTGATTTTCCAGCACCGGTGACCCCCTCGATGCCGAAAATTGTGCATCCTGCACGAAATTCTGCAAAGAGTTCTGTGGCAAACTCGTCCCTCCCCCAGAGACGTGGGCGATCCATGGAGTAAAGCGTGATCAAGCCGTTAGACATGGGTGCAAGCCATTGAACAGTAAGACCACCATCTGCGGCTGGCCGCAAGTGTCCGACACTCCGGCCATCGCGATACAAACGAAATCAGGGACGCTCTTTGCCCAGCTTGCTAAGCTGGGCGATCAACAAGTGCTGATTTTCACAAATGGCGAACCTGCAGAAGTGCCGCTGGTTAGATTTCATTCGGCCTGCGTGTTCGGCGAAGGGGTTCGAGCAACCGATTGCGATTGTGGAGCTCAGCTCGAGGCAGCCGTATCTGCAATACTCGAGAGTGGTGGTGTGATAACCTACGCGTGGGAAGAGGGGCGCGGAGCTGGTATCGCTGAAAAGATGAAAGCCATTGCGCTTCAGCAAGTCGAAGGCATCGATACGGCTGAAGCGTTTCAAAAGCTTGGACATCAGCCTGAGCCTCGAAACTTCAAGAACCATGTTGCCGCCCTCCAAAAGGTGTTTCGAGGTGGACAGGTTCGATTGGCGTCTGCGAACCCACGCAAGGTAGAAGCGCTACGCCGCGCCGGGATCGAGGTCGTTGAAAGAGTTCTCCTTGAAATCCCTCTCCCGATGGAGCGAGAGGAATACTTAAAGAGCAAGATTGCAGCGCTTGGCCACTTGAAATGAGCTTGGATCGCGCCCTCGACGGAGTGCCTTTTGCGATAAACAAGTTTCGCTGCTTGGAAGCAGCAAGAATGCTCTCAGCATACGAGGCCAAAGAAGAAGAGTTTCTGTGGAGCGCCGAAACGCAGAATGCTCAGCTCATCTTCAAAATATTGTTCATCTCGATTTGTCACCAAATGAATTGGGATGTCCTGCAAGATGCGCTGGCTAGGTGGATGCTGCCCTCTCCAGACAAGAGACTGGATGAGTTTTCAGAGACAAGTCCATCTCAAATTCGCTTACTCCTAGAGCACTACCCGAAGCAGGAACGCGTGCGAGCGTCGGAGCGCGCTCGAAAGTTTCGCCAAACCGCAAACGACCTTAAATCTCTAGTCTCGGATGGTGGTCAATTAAGTCAACTAGCCGCAAAACCTAGGCTGGAAGGGCCGGGTGGCTTCTACGAGATCGTTGGCCAGCTCGAGGCGTACCAAGGTGATCCTCTCGAGAAGAAAATCCGCGTTCTGGCCCATGATCTCTACCGAGAGAAGATAATGGCGTTCTCTGATCCGCAAGCCTTAAAGCCTGCGGTTGAGTACCACCTTATCAGGCTCTATCTGCGAACGGGTCGCGTGTTCCCCACGCACAACTCAGTTGCTGAAGTACTTCTGGGACAGGACGGATCACAACGCCGCCGCCTCGTTATGACGCTTCGTTCAGTCGTCGATGAAGCAATGCGAGAGACAGCTTTTCTTTCCGGTCTAGATGTGGCCACGCTCAACTATGTAGAGTGGCAGCTTGCAAGGACGATTTGCGTTTCTGAATTAGGTCGCGACTGGCACCCGCACTGCGACAGCGCGCCTCGGGCGGAACTGCCCGAAGACATCGCCAAGCTCGTCGGGAAACAATGCCCCTACAAGGATGGCTGCCAAGCTCGAGACGACCGCTCGTATGAGTGGTTCAATGAGCCACAGTTTGAGAAGGCGATCTACTAGGGCTTCTTAAGGACGATCACGGTCTCAAACAGGGCAGGCTTAGGTGTCGTTGCCCGAAATTGCGGGCTTAAGCGTGACATGGAGTTTCGCACCGGGAACTCCACCATGTCTTCGACGATGAAGCCACAATCCTCCGCAACGTGGGAAAGTAATTCTGCTGTGCGGACTAATACATCCTTATAGTACGCGTCCTGCACCACCAGCATCGCTGATCCCCCGGAGACGAGCCAATCTGAAAACTTTCTGAGGGCTCTAGCCATGTCCTCAAAATAGTATCTGAAGCCCTTGGAATAGTAGCGCTCGGACGCGTAACTCGGATGGGTTCGGATGCGCTCAATCAAGTCATCTACAGATTTTGGTAGCGCCACGAGATCACCTTCCTTTCGGATCAGTGGCGTACCTATCTGCGTTTCACGCAAGTGCCTTTCGGCATCCTCGTTGAAGTCCAAAAGCATCTCCGCAGCTGGCAAATAATGTCGGATGTAGTCAGTGCGGTTTGGATATGGAGGGGATGTTATGATCGCATCCATCGATCCGCTTGCCCAACTAACGCTTGTCACATCCTCGTTACTTATCCGACACGAGAAATCCGGAGAGATCGCCGCGAGACTGGCCGAGTATATTTTTGCCAACTGAGCCGTCGATCTTAACGCTGCATGAAAATCCAGATCGGCCAAGCCGTGCTCCGTTTGCTTTTTGGTCCATGTTGGATTGGATCCCTTCCGCTTCTTCTGCGCTGCAATCCTAGCGACCGAAAGCAGGTGCATACATAAGACGGCATGCCTGTTTGCATATTCTTCTAAATTCCCAAGACAAGTGCGAGCTGTCTCTCCATCAGGCAGCACCTGACGCATAGCGAGAAGGTACGGGTCAAAAGCCCCGTCCAATTCAAGGCACTTGGCCGTGTCAAGAACCTTCTCGATTGCCTCTTCAATGTCGCCGGTAGCCGCCGTTCGAAACACGGCTGCGCTAACGGCAAACGGGTTGAAATCGTTCAGGAACAATTTGGTTGGAAGACCCCGTGCGGCCTCACCCAGTGTGCCCATGCCTGCGAAGGGATCACCTATGGTCCGGCAGCCTCGAGACAACACGTATTCAAGTGCGAACACAGCAAACTCACCAGAGAATGCGGTGTAGAGGCTCGCCAATTTGCCGAATGCTCGCTTATCAGCAGCAGTCGGCTTTGGATTTGGGCATTCAACTAGTGAAACCTCACTGGTCCGTTCGGCAAACAACCCGGAACTCTTCTTGAAATCCATATAGCTTCAATCGCAGCCTAAAAATTCGGTCGCGCAACGCCCTACAGTCCCCACGCAACTATCCGTCTCGCATCACACTAGCGTATTGTGGGATGTTGCCAAACCGAGATTGTTTCCCTTGTAGCCCTCACAATCCCGGTGCGCTGAATGGTGTGCCGCCAACGATGCAGTTCCGTCTTTCTGACCAATGGAAGATCAATGCTCTTACCAGCAACCGATCCGACGAGGGACGATCTGAGCGCGATTTACAGCGCGTGCTGCAAAGAGCCGTGCTTGTAACCTGCTCGGGAAGCTGACGCCCCTTATGCTCCATCGATCTTATAGCGAGGCAGCTTCCTGATTGCCGCCCAGATAACCTCAATTGGAATTTCGCCATACGCCTCTCCCTCCGTTCGGGGCACGTGGCCTTGGATCGCATCACGGGTTTCCGCGTCGATACCGGCACGGCGAGCCTCTGTCTTGAAGCGGTGCCTCCAACCGTGATTTGGCCATACATTAGGATCAGCGACGCCTTCCTCACGCACCCATCTCGCCAGATATTCGCCCACCTTCTTGTATTGCGGATTACCTTTGCTTCCGCCGCGATAAAGCGTCGGATCATAAAATAGGGGGCCGGTCGTCCCGGCGATGGCACGGAGAAAGCCTTGATCCAAAAGGTGAGGGTGCAGCGCCACTGTCCGCGCCTTTCCGTCCTTGGTGCTGCCCGCTTCAGGCGTGATGTAGATGGTCCATACAGCGCCCTCCCGCTTCACGTCCTCCACCCTAAGCTGTGTGATCTCATTCACACGTGCGCCGGTGTAAGCGCAAATCCACGGAACCCATCGGCGTGCCAGTTTCCGCTTTGGACTAAGGCGCGGCGGTGGCGGCGTAAGTGCAGCGGACAGGATCATGCGGGCTTCATCTGCTGTGAACCCACGATCTCTGATTGATGGCTTACGTTTGCCGCCCACGGTGACGCCTGCGGCAGGATTGTGAGCAATCTTGCCATTGCTTGCCGCCCAACTGAACACGGAACGGACTACTGCAAGATAGCTGTCACGGACAGTCCGAACACTTCTGGATTTGGCTCCATCCGAAGGTTCTTCCAGCAACTTCTCCTTCCAAGCCACGACATCAGCCAGCTTCACCCGTGCAGCATCATCGTGTCCGAGAAAGGCGATGAAATGGGCAATATGTCGTCGCCACACTTTTTCGGTCGCGGGTGCAACCTCACGCTCCTTCAGGTATCTGTCGAGTAGCGCCCCGATAGGGACCGGAGCACTCGCGATGCGCGCTGCTTGTCGCTGTTGGTCGAGGCGATATTGCTCCGGCGTGAAGCGAGCATCTTGAATGATCCGTGCATCCCCATTCAGGTCTGCGGCAAGCCAGCTATTGGCCTCGATCTGCCCACGGCCCAGCAATCGGACAAGCTGACGCCACTGGCTCGATCCCTGATCGATCTCCCAACCTCCGGTTGCACAGATGTCCTCTGCAAGCCATGTTGTCGTTATAGCTGCTTCACCTGCTCCAAGCCCAATCCCTTGCTTCACGTTTTCGACTTGAGCCTGAAGGCCATCCCACACTTGCTGCACTTCATCGGGACTGGTCGAAGCCAACTCGCTGCTCATGGCCCGCTCGACACGTTCGGATAGCCATTTCCGAACCGCTTCTTCCATTTCTATCGGGCTGGGCTTCTTGCTCGGCACGATTTGCCGCACTGCGTCGGCCACCGGCTTTCCGGCAGCATTAGCAATCATCTTGTCGAAGGTGGCCACTTCAATCGCCAGAAGGTGCCGGGCTTCCGTGATGTTGCTTGTGCCAAGAGACTTCTGCACCTCCTCCTTGCCATCGAACGCGGCACGGGCGTTGAGCGGCACTCGTCTGCGGAAATACAACTGATCCCCGCGCCGATAGAGGTAGCGGTAGCCTTTGACCGCCTTCATGCGAACATCACCCCCGCAACGTCAAAATGTGTAGCAGAAAATGTAGCAGCGAAGCCGTTAAAAACCCCTGAAATGCTAGTACTTCAGGAAAACTGCGGCATTGGGGAATGATTGGCGGAGAGGGAGGGATTCGAACCCTCGGTACCCGTAAGGGCACAACGGTTTTCGAGACCGCCCCGTTCGACCACTCCGGCACCTCTCCGCGGAAAGCGCTTGGCGGTGTGAGGCCGCCGATCGGCTGGGAGCGCGGCGGTTAGCCGATGCACTCGGGCTTGCCAAGCCTGTGTGAACATAAGGCGGCGGAAACGGGGCCGCCGGCGTGGCCCCACCGGGGATTGGCCCATGATGAGCCTTGCCCCGCCACGCGCTCGTCCATATCTGAGGGGCATGGACCATCGTTCCCATTTCTATCTGTCGCAGGCAGGTCGCCGGATCGAGGCGCCGCTGCACGCGCAGGCTCGCTTTGCCATCGGGGATGTCGTGCGGCACCGGCTGTTCGATTTCCGCGGCGTGATCTTCGATATCGATCCGGTCTTCGCCAATAGCGAGGAATGGTACGAAGCGATCCCGC